>ERZ860508.9-NODE-9-length-182278-cov-59.379903_pt1 | contig 182278 bp, 125 predicted proteins | sample MGYA00509976_ERZ860508 | MGnify/ENA primary metagenome ERZ860508 (study PRJEB30046, sample SAMN00715242) | human gut metagenome | study: EMG produced TPA metagenomics assembly of the A metagenome-wide association study of gut microbiota in type 2...
CGAGCTGGGTTCAGAACGTCGTGAGACAGTTCGGTCTCTATCTATCGTGGGCGTATGAAATTTGCGTGGCTCTGACACTAGTACGAGAGGACCGTGTTGGACCGACCTCTGGTTTACCGGTTGTGCCGCCAGGCGCATCGCCGGGTATCTAAGTCGGGATCGGATAAGCGCTGAAAGCATCTAAGTGCGAAGCCGGCCACAAGATTAGATTTCTTGAGGGTCGTTGAAGACGACAACGTTGATAGGATGCAGGTGTAAAGCTGGAGACAGCAAAGCCGAGCATTACTAATTGCCCGTCAGCTTTCCTTATCCGCGCGGAGCGGATGGAAAATTCATCGAAAGGATGATATATACGTTTAGCATGAAAGAAGTGCTGAAATTGCTTGCTTGTGAGTCATGAATACATAAATGATATTCAGGTGACTATTGCACGAAGGTTCCACCTCTTCCCATTCCGAACAGAGAAGTTAAGCTTCGTCACGCCGATGGTACTGCGCAAGTGGGAGAGTAGGTAGTCGCCGTTTTAACAGAAGTCCTGAGGCAGAAACGCTTCAGGGCTTTTTTTGTATCCGTAACCCGGATTTTATTGTATCTTTGTTTTAGGTTTTAAAATATATATTTTATGGATACAATCTTACCTTATGCACTGTTGTGCTTCACCTCTTTTTTTACGTTGACAAATCCCTTGGGTACAATGCCGGTCTTTTTGACAATGACGAATGGTCTGGAAGAAAAGGAGCGACAACATATTGTGAAAAGAGCTACAATCATTTCTTTTATTATACTGATAGCATTTACATTTTGCGGACAGTTCTTGTTTAAGTTTTTCGGAATATCTACCAATGGATTTCGTATTGCAGCAGGTATTATCATCCTGAAGATTGGCTATGATATGTTGCAGGCACGCTATACCAATACGAAGTTGAAAGACGAGGAAATCAAAGCTTATGCAAACGATATTTCAATCACGCCGCTCTCCATTCCGATGCTGTGTGGACCGGGAGCTATTGCCAATGGCATTATCATGATGGATGATGCACGTACATGGGGTTTGAAAGTTACTCTTGTTTCCGTAATAGCTTTGGTGTATATACTTACTTATATTATTCTACGTTTATCTACGAAACTGGTTCGCATTATTGGGGAAACTGGTAATAATGTGATGATGCGTCTGATGGGGTTGATTCTGATGGTAATTGCAGTGGAATGCTTTGTCGGAGGAATGCGTCCGATTTTGATTGATATCATTCAAGGAAGCCGTTTGTAGATAATAATTTATTATAATTTGTATTTTGAACATATCAAATCATAATTAATGTGTATTTCTTGCTAATATTCTGTTATTCGCTTTGTTTGACCGGATTAAATTGTTACATTTAATTCGAGAAAGGATTTTCAGTACCTTCTTTTTATTAACTTTTAAAATTTGATTTTATGAAAGTGCTATTAGTCGGTCTGGAACGTGTCGGAAAGCTGTTCTCAATGGAGTCTCTTTTTAAGAAGAAACTCACCGAAGCTGACATGACCGATGTGGAGGTGGTAACAGCTGAGATGACAGAATTTGGTTCTCCGGGAGGGAGAAAGTTGGAACGGAGCATGAACGAAGCTTTACGTGATGAAGCCGACTTCGTAGTAGTAATGGAGCCGTGGCAGAAAGATTTGCTGACTCGCTTTATGGATTATCGTAATTGGCACAAAATTCATTTGTTTGCAGATATCTGCAAACGCAAGTCTAAAGCCGATATGCCTTCATGTGATGTGGATTTTGGTTATAGGAATGGCAATGAGGAAATGAATGACGGATGTCGGAACTTATTGGAAGGTTTGAAAATGCTTTTGAGAAAACGTGAGTCGGATTCTTCCGACTTAGCAATGGTTTAAAAATACCGTTAGTTGTTATGATTCAATTTGTGTAGAGAAGCCCTGAATGACTGTAGTTCGGGGCTTTTCTGCGTTTAAAAGAATTCCAGTACGAAGGTAGTATTCCATCCGTTAGTTTCTGCTTTTAGCAGGCTTATACTGCCGTTGGAAAGCTTCATAATCTGTCGGGAAAGAGAGAGACCGATTCCGCTACCTTCTTTTTTAGTGGTAAAGAACGGTATAAAGATTTCTTCTGCTTCCTTTTCAGGGATGGCAGGACCATCGTTGCTGACATAGACTAAGATATGTTCTTCCTTGGTGGAATAGGCTCGAATGTGGATTTTTCCTTTTTTTTCTCCAATAGCTTGTGTGGCATTCTTGAGAAGATTGATAAGTACCTGGCGAATAAGGTTAGGGTCGGCATACAGCATCAGGTCGTCCGGCTCAATCTGGAGTGTCAGCTGAATGTGCGAGGGGATTAAGTGGATACTTTTCACCTGAAGAAGGAGTTCTTTCAGATAGAACGGCTCCGGTGAAGGTTTCTGAAGCGCAGAAAACTTCCGGTAACTGTCTACAAAGGAAATAAGTCCGGTAGAGGTTTCATGAATGGCACGGATACCTTCGTAAATCGGACTATCAATTACATCTTTTCGTAGCAGGAAGGTTTCACTCAAAGAGGAAATTGGAGCGATGGAGTTCATGATTTCGTGTGTCAGTACCCTGGTCAGTTTTATCCACGATTCAAGTTCTTTCGTGTCCATTTCGTTACGAATATCGTTCAGGGTAAGAATCTTTACTGTATTTCCTCCTAATTCCATAATGGAAGCACGCACTAACAGTTGGATTTCCCCTTTGGAGGTAGCATATTGCAGGTTGCACCGTTCACCGGCAGGAAGCGAGCTGAGTAATTCGGGTATCTCATTCCCATAACGCTCCAGTTGTTGCAGGGTACCGAGGGCTGGTAGTCCTAACAGCCTTGTGGCAGCCGGATTGCTTTGTATGATTTTATTTTGCTCGTCCAATACGATGATGCCGGAACTGATGCCCGAGAGAACCTGTTCATAAAACCGTTCCCGTTGTTCCATCAATTGTTTCTGCTCGCCCATCATGGCACCGAACTCGTTGAGCGCATTTTGCAGAATACGTTCTCCTCCGATGAAGCCATGCGTAGGAAGGCGGAAAGAATAATCCCTATTGCGGATAGCTTCCAGCATCAGCCAGCTTTTTTCTCGCAACTGTTTCTGGCTGGAATAAAACAGATAGATGGTTAAGGCAATCAGGAAACCTCCTATCCAGAGCCATTCGTTCTCATCCCGGCTGATACCGAGTGTCAGCAATACGGTACCTCCTGTGAGGAATACGAGCCGTGCCAGCGGAGAAGATAACCATTTAGATGCCATGACGTTTCATCTTGTTGTAAAGTGTCTGCCTCGTAATGCCCAATTGTGCCGCTGCCTGTGACAAATTGCCGTCGCATTGTTCGATGGCTTTCTTGACGAGATTTTTCTCCATCTCGTCCAAGGTTTGCAGCGGAGTGTCTTCTTTACTTTCTTCGTGTGTGGTTGGAGCATCTTGTCCCGAAACTTCTGTCAGTTGCAGATTTTCAGCTTTCAACAGATTTCCATCTGAAAGGATGACCGCCTTTTCAATGGTATGCTGTAGCTCACGGATATTTCCATACCAGGGATAATTCAGCAGACGCTGTTCTGCATCGGCACTGAATCCGGTCAGTGCGCGCAGGTATTGCTGATTATATTGCTCTAAGAAACGTTGTGCCAGAGGAAGGATGTCTTCTTTTCGTTCCCGAAGAGCCGGAATGTGCAAATGAATGGTATTGATGCGATACAGCAGGTCTTCACGGAACTCTCCGTTGTGTACCATTTCATCTAGATTGCGGTTCGTGGCACAAATCAGCCGGATATTGGTCGGTTGGGGAGTATTGCTTCCCACCTTGATAAAATAGCGCTTCTGAATCACTGTTAACAGTTTGGCTTGCAGATGATAGGGTAGGTTGGCAATTTCATCGAGGAACAAGGTTCCGCCATCGGCTGCTTCAAAACGTCCTACCCGGTCAGTGTGGGCATCGGTAAACGAACCTTTTACATGACCGAACAATTCGCTTTCAAACAGTGATTCGGTAATGGCTCCCATATCGACGGCTACCATCGGACCGTTGCGACGGGGAGACAGCCGGTGAATTTCTCGTGCCAGCATATCTTTTCCCGTACCGTTTTCTCCGGTAATCAGAATATTGGCATCGGTCGTGCTGACCTTCTCAACCAACAGTCGTAGCGGACGGATGACGGAGGAATTTCCCCAGTACATACTCGATTTTTCCGTCGGCTGTGAGGCCTGCTTTCCTTTCTTTTCGTTTCCATGAGCTTTGGCATAGGCTTCTTGCAGAGTCTGTACCAGTTTGGCATTGTCCCAAGGCTTTACGATAAAGTCGGTCGCTCCATCCTTTAGTCCCGTTACCGCTAAGTTGATGTCGGCATAGGCAGTGAACAATACCACTTGAATCTGCGGACGCAACCGTTTGATTTCGCGCAACCAGTAAAGTCCCTCATTCCCGCTGTTGATACCGGAAGAAAAGTTCATGTCCAGCAGCACCACATCAATCGCTTCCCGCTGTAGCAGAGAAGGAATGGTTACGGGAGAATTCAGGGTGATTACTTGCTGGAAATATTCTTCCAGAAGATATTGCAGAGAAGTAAGTATGTTGCGGTTGTCATCTACAACGAGTAAAGTTCCTTGTTTTGCCATCTGTGATTGAGATTTTGCGACAAAAATAGGAATTTTCAAGGCATAGCCCTCAAAAATGTCTAAAAAATATGTACAGTGACAAAAAATTAGACACTCATTGTCAAAAAATTAGACACTTGAGATTCTATGTAATATTCTATCTTGTTGAAAATGAATGAAATAAAACTTTGGCACGGTATTTGAATAGTCTTTTGCGGATAAAAGAAAACGATATGAATAAAAAGAATCTATTACGCATGACGATTTGCTTCTTTTCCGGTTGGATGGGGCTGGAAGCTGCGGCACAAGAGGTATGGGACGTAGACCGCTGTATGAACTACGCCGTACAGCACAACCGTACCGTCCGGCAGCGGGAACTGGAAGCAGACAATGCAAGGTTGGATCGCATGAAGGCTATCGGCAGTTTCTTGCCCGGGGTAACTGCAGGTACCAGCGTACAATATAATTTCGGTCGTTCAGTCGATCCGGAAACCAATACCTACAACACCTTGTCTACTTTCAACAACGGTTATTCCATGGAAGCTTCCATGCCGATTTTCCGTGGCGGGGGACTGGTGAACGAGGTGCGTCGGGCAAAAGCTGTCTGGCTGATGGGAAAAGCTGCCTGGCAGGAAGCTAAAGACAATACAGCGTTAGAGACTTTTCAGGCTTATATCGATGCCCTGTATTGCTACGGTACGATGCGGCTGGCCCGCAAGAAATTGCTGGAAAGCGATTCGCTGCTGTACAAGACACGCCGTCAGGAGGAATTAGGATTGAAAGGCTTGTCGGATGTAGCTCAAATGGAAGCCCAGCAGGCTACGGACAGTTACAACCTAACCCACCAGAAGAACTTGTATGAAACAGCCTTGCTGACATTGAAACAGAAAATGAATTTCCCGGCAGAAGATACTTTACAGTTGGACACTGCCGTACTCGATACACAGACACTTCAATATATTCAGTTAACTCAGGAGCGTGCGGACGATGTGTTCCGTATCGCACTGAATGTCAATCCTACCCTGCAGCAAGCTGCATTGAATACGAAAGTAGCCGATATGCGCCGTAAAATTTCATGGGCCAATGTGGTACCGTCCATCACGTTGTTCGGTGGAATTTCCAGTTCCTATTATAAGGAACTTCATTCTACGGCTTATCCTGATTTCCGTACCCAGTTCAATAATAACTTCGGTTCCTACGTGGGCATCAGCATGAGTATTCCTATTTTCAACCGGCTTTCGGGAGTGACCAGCATGCGGCAGGCAAAAAACAATTACCGCATTGCTTGTGAACAATATGAATCGCAGAAAGAAGAATTGCAGAAATTGGTGCTTCAGGCCGTACAGGACCGGGAAGGCTACCTGAAGGAGAGCATACAGATGGAAAAGAAAGTCAGTTCCGACTCGCTGGCTTATCATGTCACCCGGCGCAAGTACGAAGAAGGCCTGATGACCTCACTCGATGTACAGAACAATGCAGTCACCTTGCTCGAAAGCGAGACCTTGCTGCTGCAAAGCAAACTGACCTACCTGATGAAATGCCGTCTGGTAGACTATTACAAGGGAGAAGAAATCATTCGCGGGTTTGATGCCGCAGACAAATAAATAGAAATTGAAAAAAGAAGATATTATGGATATACAGTTAGAAAAGAAAAAAGGAATCCAGAAGAAACATCTTCCTTATATTGGGGGAGGAGCCGTTATTCTTCTGCTGTTGGGCTGGATTATTTTCGGCAACCATGCTTCTACATTGAAAGTCGACGGTAAATCGCTGAACATTGCCGACGTGACTTATGGAAAGTTCAATGACTATATCCGTGTGAACGGGCAGGTGCAGCCTATTTCCGTGGTACAACTTAGTCCCGAAGAGGGAGGTATCGTGCAGGAAAAGGTGGTGGAAGAAGGAGCTCACGTGAAGAAAGGCGACGTGATTCTTCGTCTCAGTAACTCCAACCTGGATTTGCAGATTCTGAATGCGGAGTCTGAACTGGCTGAAAAGCAGAACTTGCTCCGCAATACACAGGTCACCATGCAACAGGACAAGTTGAACAACGAAACCGAGAAAGTACAGCTCGACATTGATACGCGCCGCAAACAGCGTACGTTCCAGCAGTACCAGCGTCTGTACAAGGAACGTCTTATCAGCCGCGAAGAATATCTTCAAGCCAAGGAAGATTATGAAGTGGCCCAAAAGAAGCATAAACTGATTACGGAACGTCTGGTGCAGGACTCCATTTACCGTAACATTCAGATGGATCAGATGGAAGATAACTTGCAGAACATGCGCAAGAACGTCTTGCTGATTCGAGAACGGAAGGATAAACTGGAAGTGAGGGCTACTATTGACGGAGAATTAGGATTGCTGGATGCGGAGTTAGGACAGAATATCAACGCCGGACAGATGGTGGGACAGATTAATGATTTGTCGGACTTCAAAATCGAGGCCATGATTGACGAGCACTACATCGACCGTGTGACTAACGGGCTGCCCGCTACTTTTGAACGTCAGGGTTCCTCGTTTAACTTGAAGGTGCGCAAGGTATATCCAGAAGTACGTGAGGGACGTTTCCGTACGGATTTCATTTTCCAGGGCAACCGTCCGGAAAATATCCGCAGCGGACAGACCTACTACATCGACTTGCAGTTGGGTGAGCCTACCGAAAGCGTATTGATTCCGAAGGGTACCTTCTTCCAGGTGACCGGAGGCAACTGGATTTTCGTGGTCGATAAGGAAGGAAAGAAAGCCTATCGCCGTAAAATCCGTATCGGACGTCAGAATCCGCAGTATTACGAGGTGCTGGAAGGATTGGAAAAAGGCGAACGCGTTATCGTTTCCGGTTATGAGAGTTATAAAGATAATGAAGTATTGGTGTTAAATTAAAAAATAAATTGAGATGAAAAAGATAGTACGTATATTGGCCAGTTTGGTAATGGGTTTGATGTGTGTAAACTGTGTCAGTGCAAAAAGTGGGAATGAAGAAAAAGTAAGTGAAACTCGCAGTGTGAATCCTTTCCATTCCATTGAAGTGGAGAGTGTGGCCAGTGTGTATTTTACTCAGTCGGATACCTATTCTCTTCGTGTAGAGGGAGAAAAGAAATGGGTAGACCAGACAAAGTGTACGGTGAAAGACGGAGTATTGCTGATTGCGTGGGCTGAGAAAGGTAAGAAAACTACCCGGAATGTGAACGGACTCTCTATTTACATCAGTGCACCCGATTTGCAGAAAGTAGCTTTTGAAGGTGTCGGATCATTCAATTGCAAGTCCCGCCTGAACCTGAAGGATGTGAAGTTTGATGTGGAAGGCGTGGGCAGTCTGCACGTGACCGACTTGCGCGCCCGGAATGTGCAAGTCAGTCTGGAAGGTGTAGGAAGCGGTGAACTGGCCGTAGATTGCGAACACCTGGATGCCAGCATAGAAGGTGTCGGTAGTCTCACTTTAAGTGGAAAGGCTAAATCGGCTCAAATCTCCAAAGACGGAATCGGCAGCGTCTCCACCCGGCGGTTGAAAGTCGGTGAATAAATTTCGTAATCACAGTATAAAAACACTTACCACTCATGAACACACTTCTTAGAAATTTCTCGCATACCTTCCGGCGTTTCTTTACGGCCAGCGTATTGAATCTGTTAGGATTGAGTATTGCCTTTGCGGCCTGTTTCGTCATTCTGACGCAGGTGGACTACGACTATAACTACAACAAAGCCTATCCGGCACACGATCGTATTTACCGGGTAGAAGTGGATGCAGGCGGAGATTACGGCTGGCAAATCTGGCTGGCTCGTCCTTTCTGTGAGCTGGTGGGAGCTTCTTCTCCACACATACAGGCCATTTCAGTTACTTCATTGTCAAACTCTCTCAATGATTTTGAGGTAGACGAACACATTTACTCTGAACCTTGGTTTACGGGATTTGGTGATTACCTGGAGGTATTTCAGCCTACTATGGTCTGTGGAACGACCGCTTCGCTTAATGAACCCAATCATGCCCTGATTTCTGCATCCATGGCTCTCCGCTTTTTCGGTACTACAGATGCCATTGGTAAGACAGTTTATGTAGACCGTAAATCCCGTAACCAGTCGTTGGTGATAGGAGGGGTTTATCAGGACATGCCGGAAAACTCTCAGTTAGGGAACTGTGTCTTTTCTTCCTACTCCCCGAACCTGAACAAAGATTCCTGGACAAACTGGAATTATGCCTTGTATATCCGGCTTGATAATCCGGCTTCATTGGCCGATGTCCTTCAGTCGGTGATAGAAGCCTGCAAGCGGATGATTCCAAAAGACCTGATTAGCGGAGAGGGAGAGGAAGACTGGGAGAATTTCATTCATTTTACGCCGCTGGACGAAGTACACTATTCTACGGTGGGCAACAAGGCGGCTACCAGCAAGGCGGCCGTTTACCTGCTGCTGTGTGTATCGGTACTGATTCTGCTTACAGCAGCAGTCAACTACATGAACTTCTCGCTGGCAGAAACTCCCATGCGGTTGCGTTCCATCAACACCCAGAAAGTGTTGGGCGCCTCCACATTCTCTTTACGGATGTATCTGTTGTTGGAATCCGTATTGGTTTGTGTGTGTGGCTTTTTGTTGTCCTTGCTCTGGCTCTATCTGTTGCAAGATAGTTCTTTAAATACCCTGGTGGCATCTGACCTCTCTTTGATGAATCATCCGAACTTGCTGATAGCTTTGGGCGGAATGGCCGTGTGCATGGGCTTGCTGGCTGGAGCCTATCCTTCTTACTACGTCACCTCTTTTCCGCCAGCACTGGTACTGAAAGGATCGCTCGGTCTTTCTCCGAAAGGAAAGATGTTGCGTACGTTTCTGGTTTGCTTCCAGTTCTTCGTCTCTTTCATGCTGATTATTGCGGTAGGCATCATGTACCTGCAGAGCCGTTACATTCAGCACAGCGACTATGGCTATGACAAGGAGGTTGTACTGGTGGGAACGATTCCTTATGAGTATCTCGATCGCAGGGAAGCGATTGTCAGTGAATTGTCCGGACTTTCGGGTATAGAAGGTATTTCGATTTCCCAGTTCGTTTTAAGTTCAGCCGATAATTACATGTCGTGGGGAAGAGGAGAAGGAGAACATCACATACAGTTGGTCTGTTTTCCGGTAGATTACCGCTACTTATCTGTGCTTGGCATCAAGATTACTGAGGGGAGGAACTTTAAACCGGGCGACGGAGATGTGTATATTTTCAACGAAGCAGCCCAGAAGAAATATTCCTGGATGAAGGTGGACGAACCCGCTACTCCTGGTGACTATCCTGTGGTCGGATTCTGTGAGAATATTCGTTTCAGCAGTTTTCGCAACAACGATGCCGTAGAGCCGATGGCTTTCTTTATTTACGGAAAAGATTATGCAAATTGGGATGCCAACAATATCTTGAACATCCGGGTGGCTGCGGGAGTAGACAAAGTGGACATGCTTCACCGCTTGGCTGAGGCAACAGAAAAGATGGCACCGGGCCGTGATTTCAGATTCCGTTTCATGGATGAGGTGATTGACCAGAACTATCGTCGGGAGTTGCGTTTTACTCGTCAAATTCTGTTGTTCTCCCTGATAGCTATTGTCCTCAGTATGATTGGTGTGTTCGGACTGACCTTATTTGAAAGCGAATACCGCCGGAAGGAGATTGGTATCCGGAAAATCATGGGAAGTTCCACTGGTGAGATTCTCTATATGTTTACCAAGCGTTATTTTGTCATGCTGGTGGTCTGCTTCGTACTGGCAGCGCCTTTTGGCTGGTGGATAGGGCACGACTGGCTGGAAAGCTTCTCCGACAAGACGCCTATCCGTGCCTGGGTATTTGTGGCCTCCTTCCTGCTGGTCAGTCTCATTACGGTACTGACAGTGACATTCCAGTGCTGGAAGAATGCCAATGAAAACCCCGTACGGAGTATCAAGACGGAATAAACACATAAAACTATAAAATACGATGAAAGGACTGAAAACCTATTTTACCTATCTTCACCGCAACAAACTATTTACGCTGGTCAATGTGGCGGGACTGGGCATTTCTCTGATGTTCGTGCTGCTCATTGCCAATATGGTGGTGCGGCAGCTCACTGTGGGCAGCGATATAAAGGACATCGAGCATATTTATGTGTTGTCGAACGAGGAATATAGCGCCAGCAATTACCTGGTGGGTGAACGGCTGGCCAACCGTTATCCGGAAATGGCCGACTGGTGTGCCGTGAATGCCGAAGCCTATAAGTCGGGCAGCTATGCGGTAATAGATAACCGGAAAACCAGTCTCGAAATATATTGTGTGAAAGATAATTTCCTCCGTTTCTTTGGTTATTCGCTGTTGTCGGGAAATCCTGAACAGGCACTGGTCGATGCACACAGCATCGTGCTGACCGAATCGGCTGCCCGTAAACTGTTTGGAGAAGAACCTGCGGAAGGCAAGATGCTTCGTTTGTCTGCAGACAAGAAGGAGATGTACACAGTGACAGGCGTCATAAAAGATTTTGAGAATTCCGTCATCCCCGATGAGGTAGAAGCCATTGTACCGTTCGATTATGTTGATTTTGTGAACTGGGGAAGCAGCATGCACAATCCGGATATGAACAACATGGGAGGAACGGCGATACTGGTCCGTTTTCCTCAAGGTGTCAATCCCGACCAGAAAGCTGCCGACATGCTGTCTTTTCTCAAAACCTTTTCCTGGGGGTATCAGCATGACTTGTTCCGCGAGGCATTCTGGATGCCGTTGAAAGACGTATGTTTCTCCGAAATAATGAGCCCTCAGTTGCGTCAATACAATCCGGTAAAAGTATGGATATTCTTAGTGGCAGGTATTCTGATTCTGCTGATGGCTATATTCAATTACGTCAGCATGTGCGTGGCACAAGTAAGCTACCGTGCCAAGGAAATGGCTACCCGTCGGTTGCTGGGCTCTTCCGCACGGAGCATCTTTTGGCGCTTGTTGGGAGAGTCGGCCTTGTTTACCACAGGAGCCTTTCTGCTGGCTTTGCTGTTGGCTAAGGCAGTGGAACCGACTGCCTGTGACCTGCTACAGACACGATTGGACATTTGGGACGACTTGAACGCCATTACTTTGCTAATCTATCTGATAGGCATTGTCTTGCTTTCCTTGCTGGCCGGAGTGGTACCTGCCGTTCTGCTTTCTCACTACCATCCATTAGATGTGGTGAAAGGCACTTTCCGACGGAAAACCAAGGCGGTGTACCTTCGGGCACTGTATGTGGTGCAGAGCGGACTCACCGTAGCCATGCTGACTTGTACCCTCTATCTGTCCGCACAAATCTACCGGATTCTGCGTGAACCGTTGGGCTATACATACGGTCATGTACTCGACTATCCTGCCATGACAGTCGGTTCTTCCGAAAAAATACGTCTTTTCCGTGACGAAGCCCGCAAGAAGCCTTTTGTAAGGAATGTCTGCTTGACCGCCGGTACGCCTGTAAACCGGGGAAACAACAATACCACCCAGCTTTACGATAGTAACGGGATACCTCAAAATGTCAGTTTTCAGGTATTCCGTACCGATTCGGCCTTTTTGGACATCTTTCACATCCAGGTGTTCGATGATAGGAAACTTCCACGGAAATGGGGGAATATGTATTTTTCCGAAAGTACGTTCGATTCTTTGCAGCTGGATTACGCGCGTACGGCAGAATTACGGAATGAATATGGCCGCCAGTATGCTGTAGGCGGACGGTATGCCGACATCAAATTCGGTTCCATTCTCCTTCCGCAGTCGCCCACCATGATTTCAGTAGAGCATCCGGACAAAGTAAGACCCTGGAACGTGCTGGTAGAAACCATTGAAGGCGATCAGGCAGCATATAAGAGAGAACTTGATGCGTTGTTTTCGGAAGTGGTGGAGGGCATTCCCTTTGAATCCAAATGGTATGCCGATGAGATGACGGAAGTCTACAAAGATTTGTTGCACATGCGTACTACTATTGTAGCCTTTACGTGTGCGGCCCTGTTGATTTCCCTGTTGGGACTGACTGCCATGAGCATTTATTTCATCAGCCAGCGCAAGCGCGACATGGCCATCCGAAAGGTTTTTGGTTCCAGTGCAGGTATGGAACGGGCACGACTGCTTCGTTTCTCCTTGCTGTCTTTGCTGGCAGGTATGCTGCTGGCCGTTCCTTTGGCATGGTTCGGCGTACAGCAGATAGACGGTATCCTGCACTATTCACCCATGGCGATGTGGGGCGTGTTTGGCGTCGCCTTTCTGTTGGTAGCCTTGATTTCTTTAGGCTCCGTGTGTCTCATCAGTTGGGGAGCCGTTCGTGAAAATCCGGTGAATCACATTAAGACGGAATAATTTTTCATAGTGTGTAAAAACAGATAAAACAATCGGGACCTCCGCTCATTTGCCGAGGCCCCGATTTATATTTTAGAGACGGGCAGCTACTTTCTGCCAGTCCACCAGTGTCCAGAATGCTTCGATGAAGGCCGCCCGGCGGTTGCGGTAGTCAATGTAGTACGCATGTTCCCACACGTCGATAACCAGTAACGGTTTTAGTCCCTTCTTGAGCGGATTTCCGGCATTCGATTCGCTGACGATGGACAAATGTCCGTCTTTGTCACTCACCAGCCAAGTCCATCCCGAACCGAATAGCGTGGTGGCTGCCTGTGTAAACTTCTCTTTGAAAGTTTCTACCGAACCGAAATCGCGAGTCAACGCATCTGCTAAAGGTTGAGGTATTTCCGGCTGCTGAGGAGTCAGTGTATCAAAGAAGAACGTATGGTTCCAGGTCTGGGCTGCATTGTTAAACATCGGCCCTTCCGCTTCCAGCAAGATTTGCTCCAGCGTTTTTTCTTCGTAAGGCGTACCGGCAATCAATTTGTTCAGGTTGTCTATGTACGTTTGCAAATGTTTTCCGTAATGATATTCCAGTGTTTCTTTGCTCATTTTCGGAGCCAGTGCTTCCAGTTGATAAGGAAGTTCAGGAAGTAAATGTTTCATTTTTTTCTTGATTTAAAGTTGATAAATTTCAATTCTGTTTCTATATAAACAAACAAATCGTTCGTAAAGTTGAAACTGCGGTACTAATTTAATATAAAAATCGGTGTTTTCATAGAAAATCTCTCCCTAAATTCCCTCTATATTGTGAGAAATCGTAATTTCGCTGACAGATTAGGTAGATTTCTATAATATTTTAAGGTTAAAAGTAACATGTGTGGAATTGTAGGATATATCGGAAAGCGAAAGGCTTGGCCGATATTGGTAGAAGGCCTGAAGCGCCTGGAGTATCGCGGATACGACAGTGCCGGAGCGGCCTTGATGAGCGACACTCATCAGTTGAATGTGTATAAGTCTGTGGGAAAAGTAGCCGATTTGGAACGGACAGCCGAAGGGCAGGATGTGTCCGGCTGTGTGGGAATCGCCCATACGCGTTGGGCCACCCATGGAGAGCCCAGTACGGTAAATGCCCATCCGCATTGCAGCCAGAACGGTGATCTGGCACTGGTACACAACGGGATTATCGAAAATTATGCTGTGCTGAAAGAAAAGCTGCAGGCCAAGGGCTGCACCTTCAAGAGCAGTACCGATACGGAAGTGCTGGTGCAGTTGATTGGCTACATCCAGCAGCAAGGAAATTTGGACTTGCTGACCGCCGTTCAGTTAGCTTTGCGGGAAGTCATCGGTGCTTATGCCATTGCAGTGGTCGACCGTAAGCATCCCGACGAGATTATTGCTGCCCGCAAGAGTAGTCCGTTAGTTGTCGGAGTAGGCGAGGGAGAGTTCTTCTTAGCTTCCGATGCTACTCCTATGGTGACTTACACCAATCAGGTGGTGTATCTCTCTGACGGAGAAATAGCCGTACTGCGGGCAGATGCTCCCTTGAAGATTGTCGACCTGAATAATGTAGAGTGTCCGCATGAGGCACAGACTGTAGCCCTTAATATCGGGCAGCTGGAAAAAGGAGGTTTCCCCCACTTCATGCTGAAAGAAATCTTCGACCAGCCCGACTGCATCAGCGACTGTATGCGTGGGCGCGTGAATACGGACACTTGTACGGTCACCCTTTCCGCTGTGTCCAATTACAAGGAACAACTGTTGCGTGCCGGACGCTTTATTATCGTAGCCTGCGGTACTTCGTGGCATGCCGGACTTATCGGCAAGCAACTGATTGAAAGCTTCTGCCGCATTCCGGTGGAAGTGGAATACGCTTCCGAGTTCCGTTACCGCAATCCGGTGATTCATCCTGATGACGTAGTGATTGCTATCTCCCAAAGCGGAGAAACTGCCGACACATTAGCTGCCATTGAACTGGCCAAGTCGCAGGGAGCCTTTATCTATGGCATCTGTAACGTCATCGGTTCTTCCATTGCCCGTGCTACGGATACCGGTTCCTATATCCATGTGGGTCCCGAAATCGGAGTGGCTTCTACGAAAGCCTTTACTGGACAGGTTACCGTGCTCACCCTGCTGGCTTTGGCATTGGGGCGAGAAAAAGGTACACTTTCGGAAGAAGAGTATCATCGGATAGTGAAAGAACTGGTCGCCGTCCCTGAAAAGATGCGGACCGTCTTGAAGCAGCATTTGTTCATCGCCGATTTCTCAAAGATGTTTACCTACGCCCGCAACTTCATTTATTTAGGTCGGGGATACGCCTTTCCGGTTGCCTTGGAAGGAGCCTTGAAGCTGAAAGAAATTTCGTACATCCATGCCGAAGGTTATCCGGCTGCCGAGATGAAGCACGGTCCCATCGCCCTGATTGATGCCGAAATGCCGGTGGTCATCGTGGCCACACAGTCGCCTTTGTACGAAAAAGTGCTGAGCAACATTCAGGAAATCAAGGCTCGAAAAGGAAGAGTCGTGGCCGTAGTGACCGAAGGAGATACGGTTATCCGAAACTTGGCTGATTACAGCATCGAACTTCCGGCTACGCTGGAATGTCTGAATCCGTTAGTGGCTTCCATTCCGTTGCAGTTGTTGGCCTATTACATTGCAGTTTGCCGTGGAATGGATGTCGACCAGCCACGTAATCTGGCTAAGTCTGTAACGGTGGAATGACGGTACTAATTTTTCCCGATACTCTTGTATAAAAAGTAAAATTTCCCGACAAATTCTCTGTTTCACAGTGTGAAATACAAAAACCACAGTGTGGGATACATATTTCACAGTGTGGGATACAAATCCCGCACTGTGAAACAGAGAATATGTAAGGGAGTTTAGAAGAATATATAAAGGTAAAAGGAGGAATAAGTAGGATTGACTAGTTGAATTCTCACCTGCATTATTTTTATGAAAGATTTCCTCTTTTCATGTAAAGATGTAAATTTGCACATCTTATTTCTTTGAAAAATACATAAACGAGGAAGAAAATGCAGGAAGATGAATTGATATTGGCTGTAAAATCCGGTTCGGAGCGTGCTTATAAGCAGCTTTATGAACTGTGGGTGTCCAGACTATATCGATTTGTATTTCAGTACCTCAAATCGGAAGAAGCGACTGACGATGTGGTGCAGGAAACTTTTCTTCGTATTTGGACTAATCGGGAACACCTGAATCCCAATCAGTCTTTCAAATCTTATCTCTTTACCATAGCCTATCATTTTCTGCTGAAAGAATTGAGAAGACAGATGCATAATCCGTCGATGGAAGAATATGTAGAATACCGGGACAAACTGGCTTCTTCTGCCAATGAGATTCCCGACGGACTGGACTATGACCGTTTTGTAAAGGCTTTGGAGAAAGCCAAACAGCATCTTTCGCCCCGTCAGCGGGAAATTTTTGAACTCAACAAAGAATACGGTATGTCGGTCGCCGAGATTTCCGGAAAACTATCGGTTACAGAGCAGGTAGTACGCAATCAGTTGTCTGCTGCCCTGAAGATACTTCGTACGGAATTACGTCAATACTATCCTTTATTGCTCCTGTTTTTGGCGTAAAATCATTTTATGCTTTAAAACATACAATTTGATATGTTATAAATCTGCCCTTATTGGATATTACCCATAAACAAACGAAAAAAAGTTTATGAGTGCACAAATAAACGATAAGGTATCAGGATTGTTACACAAGTTCCGTTCCGGTGACATCACACCGGCAGAATTTCAGGATTTGCGAACCCGCATGGATGGTATATCCGATGTGGAACTGAAACATTTTTTAGAAGCAGAATGGGAAGAGTTTGAAGACCACACTCCTTTGTCGGAAGAAAAAATGAGAACGCTCTATGAAGGCTTGCACATTCGTTCGGAAGAAGTGAAACCTCGTTTCACACTGAAACGTTACTGGATGCAGATTGCCGCTTCGCTGTTATTGCTCATTGCCGGAAGCTTGACGGTATTGACCTTTATGCAGCGGAACGAAATCAATGCACTGGCAGAACAGAATGTGGTGATACGCTCAGGCGACTACGGTAAGTCGCTCGTCACCCTTCCCGATGGAACTATAGTGCATCTGAATGCCAAATCTTCTTTGGCCTATAGTCAGGATTTTGGGCGGAATGACCGTAAGGTTGCATTGAGTGGAGAAGGATTTTTTGAGGTAAAGAAAGATACGGAAAAGAAGTTTACAGTAGGTACAGGTTATATGGACATTACCGTACTGGGTACAAAATTCAATGTGTATGCATACGAGACAAAAGACATTGTAGAGATGTCGCTCGTAGAAGGTAGTGTGGATGTCACCACTTCACGCCCTCCTTATCAGAGCATACGCGTGAAGCCCAATGAAAAAGTGGTGTATAACAAGCGTACAGGAAACTTGTTGCATGAGCGGACAAGTAACAAGATGGAAACTGCTTGGATAAACAAAGAACTGGTGTTCCGGAGTGAACGACTAGAAGATGTGTTCCGTTGTTTGTCCCGAAAGTTTGCTGTCACCTTCTCCGTGGATGATGAGACTTTGTTGAACGATGTGTATACCGGTACGTTTGATGATGAGAATGTGGAAAGCATCATGCGTGTCTTGAAATATCATTATAAGTTCAAGTATACAAATGAAGACGGAGTGATTTCTATTCAAACTCGAAAATAGTTATTAACCTTTAAAAACCGAAGTACATGAAAACATGAGAAGAAAACAAAAGCCCCGGATAATCGGCAAATTATCCAGGGCATGAAAGAAGGCTTAGTCCTGCAATTAAACTATGGTGGACACATAGTAAAATAAACTAAAACCTTAATTTGTTATGAATTTATGAAAACCGCAAAACAATCAATTAATTTAGAGTACAAAGGTACTAAAAAACGCTTGAATCTGCGCACTGCTTTGATTTCTTTGTGTATGTTTGCATTTGTTGGCACTTCTGCCCAGACGGGTACGGTGACCGTAAAACTGCGGAATGCTTCTGTCAAGGAATTGTTCAGTGCAATTGAAAAACAAACTTCCTATCGTTTTTCTTATCGGGATGCAGAAATCAAGGGGAAAGGAAATGTGACTATTTCTGCAACTAATCGTGAATTAAAGCAACTATTAGAAGGTGAACTCTCCAAATTGGGATTGAAATATGCTGTATCTGGGAATAAGATTATTGTGACTCCGGCTGCGGCAGTTCCTTCTGCACAGCCTAAAAAGGTGACTGGAAAGGTGGTCGATACCAATGGAGAACCGGTGATTGGGGCAACGGTCAAAGAACAGGGTACTGCTAATGGTACAATTACGGATTTTGACGGGAATTTTACTCTTGACGTAACTGATAATGCGATGCTTGAGGTTTCTTATATTGGATATAAGAGTCAGGAATTGAAGGCTGTGGCTGGGAAAATGCTTTCTGTGACTTTGAGTGAGGATACGGAGGTGTTGGATGAAGTTGTTGTTGTGGGATATGGTACCCAGCGTAAAGGAAATATTGCTACAGCTGTTACAACTATAAAATCGGAGACTTTGCAGAATCGTCCGGTGCAGACTGTGGGAGAAGCTTTGCAAGGGCAAGTTCCAGGTCTGAATGTTGTTTCGAGTGCTGCTCCTGGTTCTTCCCCTAAGCTTCAATTGCGTGGTTCTGCTGTTCTTAATTCTGATAATTCCACAGATCCTTTGATATTGGTTGATGGTGTACCTGCTGATTTCAATTTTTTAAATCCGGAAGATATTGAGAGTATAAATGTGCTGAAGGATGCAGCTTCGGCTGCTATTTATGGTTCTCGTGCGGCAAATGGTGTGATTTTAGTGACTACCAGAAGAGGAAAGTCTGGAGAACCGACCTTCAGATATAATGGTTCTATAGGAGTTAATACGCCGATGTATATGCCAGAAGAGGTTAGTTCTGCCGAATTTGCGAAAATAAAGAATGAAGCCGAGATGAATATGGGACGGGTCCCTGTATATTCGGATGAAGAAATAGAGTTATTCCGAAATGGCACAGACCCTAATCGTTATCCAAATACGGACTGGCTTGATCTTGTTATTCAAAATAGCCTTACTACACGCCATGCTATAGAGGCGTCTGGTGGTACGGAGAAAGTGAAATATTTGTTAAGTGCTGGGATAGATCATCAGACAGGTGTATTCCCTCAAACGTCACAAAATGTTTTTAATATTCGTTCCAGTACAGATGTTGCTTTATCGAAGAAACTGAATTTGTCTTTTGATATCCGATATCAGTTAAGAGATATGGAAGAATTGCAAGATCAAGAGGATACATATAAGCAATTCCTTTCGGCTGATCCTACTATGGTGGCTTATTATACGGATGGCTCTTATGGATATAATGCCGGTTTTTTCCCTAATCCATTGGTCCCTTTGTATGAAGGTGGGCAGAAGTTCACCAAAAGGCATGAAACGTCTGGTATCTTTAAATTGGAGTATAATATTATAGATGGTCTGAAGTTTACAGGTATAGCTAATGTGAAATATACATTTAAGAATGAAGAATCTCGGAGCCGTAAAATGGTTTATAAAAGTTATTTTACGGGAGAAACCATAGAAAAAGGAACTAATGGATTTTCCGACAGAAGGGATTATAATGCTTACTACAACCTGCAAGCGTTGCTGAGCTATACAAAGAGCTTTGGAAACCATAACTTGGATATCTTGGCTGGTTATCAGCAGGAAAATGAAGAAAGTGACTGGTTGAAAGGTTCGCGTTCCGGTTATCCTACCGATTTAATCTGGGAGTTGAATCCTGGTCCTACGGACAATTGGAGCAACGATGGTAATGGTGAGCACTGGGCCTTGGCGTCCTTTATCGGTCGTGTCAATTATGATTTCAGCAACAAATACATCGTATCGTTAAGTATGCGTTCGGATGCTTCCTCCCGTTTTGCCAAAGGAAACAGATGGAGCACATTCCCTTCGGTGGCTGCTGCATGGCGAATCTCTCAAGAATCGTTTATGGAGAAAGTAAGTTCTGTTTTGGACGATTTGAAACTCAGGGCATCTTGGGGACAGACTGGAAATGCTACAAGTTTAGGGTTGTATCCAAGTTATACATTGATTAAAACAGGTGGTATGGTCTTTGGTAATACTTATCAGCAAATAGCTACTTTGAATACAATCGGAAATACGGATCTTACTTGGGAACATTCTGATATGCTGAACTTTGGATTGGATGCAACACTGTTCAAGAACCGGTTGAATCTGACAGCGGAGTATTATATTAAAGATACACGTGATATTCTGTTGGAAGTTCCTGTACCTTTGGAATATGGATTTGGAAAGCCCAAAATGAATGTAGGCCATGTCCGCAACAAGGGATGGGAAGTGTCTTTGGGATGGCATGATCAGATTAACGGTTTTTCTTATAGCATATCAGGAAACCTGTCGGATAACCGCAATGAAGTAATCGATTTGGGTAATACCGGACCATGGATTGGATCTACTACTTATACCGAAGAGGGGTTGCCTTTCAATTCAATTTATGGATATGAGTCCATGGGACTATTTCAGTCTGATGAAGAGGTGGCGAGTGCACCTTTTCAGAATTCTAATACGGGAGCAGGTGATATTCGCTACAAAGACCAAAATGGGGATAATAAGATTGATGCAAACGATCGAGTTGTGATAGGAGATCCTTATTCTCATTTTTTATATGGATTGAATTTGTCTCTCAATTATAAGAATTTTGATTTGGGGATGTTTTTTCAAGGAATAGGAAAAAAAGATCAGATTATTACGGACTTTTTTGTGCGTCCTTTGAACTCTTCTACAGTCTTTAAGCATAATCTGGACTATTGGTCACCTGATAATAAAGACGCCAAATATCCTCGTATCTTGAGTAAGACAGATGCCGATCATAACTATCAGCAGTCGGATTTTTGGATGATTAATGCCGGATATTTTAGAATGAAGAATTTGTCAATAGGTTATACCATACCATCAAAATTTGTGAAATCGATGGGAATGGACCGTGTTCGTGTATATTTCACGGCTAATAACTTGTTCACTATATCGGATTTTGTTCCTGGAATGGATCCTGAATCTTCCAGTTCTGTGGCATATCCTTTTGCAAGAACTTATTCGTTTGGTTTGAATGTTCAATTTTAAATGATAGATACGTATGAAAGCATTAAAAATAATAGTTTGTTTTGTTTTGATGGGACTGGGTATGTCTGCTTGTGATTCCTTCCTGACAACTCCTCCATTAGACCAGATATCGGAAGGACAATGGTGGCAGAATAAGGAACAAGTGGAAATGATGGTAAAGGGAGCTTACCAGTATATTTATGATGTGAATGAAATTGTGTTGAGGGATTGTATGTCAGACAATGCAACTCATAGAGAAAAATATAAGGATGTGGCTAATGGAACGTATACTACGCAAAGCAGTGCAGTTAAAGATGAATGGAAATATTCTGCTATTGCACACTTGAATTATGTATTGGAGGGCCTAGAAAAATCGAAAGGAAATATTTCGGAAGATGAATATCGTCGATTTAATGCAGAGGTACGTTTTATTAGGGCTACTATTTATTATGATATGGCATTCTTTTTTGGTGATGTTCCTCTTATAACGAAAACCTTATCAGTTGCCGAATCTCGTGAAACTTCTCGTCAGCCGAGACAAGAAGTTATCGACTTCGTTTTTAGGGAATTGGAAGAAGAAGTTTTACCTAATATTAACGCAATAGAGGTCAGTGAGAGCGGACGTATTAATGAACAAGTTGTTAATGCTTATTTGTCAAGGATTTGTCTGTTTGAAAAGAAATACGATAAAGTGTTGGCTTATACTGATAAGGTTATAAAGTCTGGTAAATATGAACTTTATTCCGATTACGAAGGACTTTTTCGTCCTCAGTCAGATGAGACCAATAAGGAAGTTATTTTCGAACGACAGTATAGTTCTCCATTATATGTACATACTTTGAATCGAGATTTGTCACCGGCATCGTCGATATATGGAGGATGGTCTCATGTTTTGCCATTACAGGAATTGGTTGATGAATATGAATGTATTAATGGGCATAAGGTTTCCGAATGTGAATCTTTAGGTTGTGAATATTATCAAAAAAGAAAAGATGCTGAAACTGAAATTCACAGAGGAGAATACGATTTTCGTGATCCTCGTTTGGGAGCAACTATTATGTGGCCATTTTGGGAGTGGAAAGTTGGTGGAAAGGTTCAATCTCGCTATGGAGTAGATGATCCCAATAGTCCTGATTATGTTAAGCAAGAAACCTTTATGACAGGTTACCTGATTACGAAATGGGTAGATTTGGAAGGTGCTTATGACGACCGCACAAGAGGTGGAAAGAATTTGACAATTTTGCGTTATGCAGATGTATTATTGATGCGTGCGGAAGCTTTGATTGAATTAGATCAGAATTTGGATGAAGCTGTTTCTTTAATCAATCAGGTAAGATTTAGGGTAAATATGCCGGGAATTAAGTTAGGGTTGCAAAATGAGTTGCGAGAAAAACTTCGTCATGAGAGACGAATTGAAACCGCTTTCGAAGGGCTTCGTTATTTTGATATTATTCGCTGGAGAATAGCGGATAAAGTTAAGTCTGGAAAGGTTTATGGAGCACGACTAAAAGCTGTAAGTGAAACTATGGAGAATAAGTTTGTAGAGGAAAGAATATGGGATGATAAAATGTTCTTGTTTCCTGTGCCACAAGAAGCTAGGGATAATAATCCTAACCTGACACAGAATAAAGGCTGGTGATAAAGCTGTGTGTGGGAGAGAAGATGCTTGCCATTATTTAATTGAATATAGTGACAAGCATTTTCTTTTAATTTGTATATTGGATTTAAAATTTTGATTATGATGAAAAAGAGAATTTTAATAAATATAAGCATAAAATCATATATATGGATATTGGTGTTCCTGTGTTGTAAGTCTGTAGGATGGGCTATGGAACAGCCAAAATTTTCCACTGCCGGATTTTATGAATTGCCGAATACCGGTAGAGAAGTATATTCGATGAATCAGGCATGGAGATTCTTCAAGGGAGATGTGAAGGGCACCCCTACTAATGTAGCTTACAATGATTCTGCATGGGAAATTGTATCCATTCCTCACGGGTTGGAATATTTGCCTGTAGAAGCCAGTGGTTGCGCCAATTATCAGGGGGTGGCTTGGTACCGTAAACGTTTCACGTTGAATAGTAATCTGTCGAATAAACAGTTGTTCATTCATTTTGAAGGTATAATGGGAAAAAGTGAAGTTTATTTGAATGGTAAACTTCTGAAAAAGCATTATGGAGGTTATCTTCCCGTTATATTAAATGTAACTAATGATGTGGAATTAGGCAGAGAAAATGTAATAGCCGTGAAAGCTGATAATAGTGATGACCCGTCCTATCCGGTAGGAAAAGATCAAAACATGCTGGATTTCACGTATTTTGGAGGTATTTATCGTGATTGTTGGCTGATTGCTCATAATGATGTATTTATTACTAACGAAAACTTTGAAAATGAAATTGCAGGCGGTGGTGTTTTTGTTTCATATCAGGATGTTTCGGAACAATTCGCTATCGTTAATTTGAAAGCTCATATTCGCAATGTATCAAATAATAAACAGAATGTACAAGTCTGTTTTGAACTGAAGACAAAAAACGGAGAGTTGATGCAATCTGCTGTTGAACATTTGTATGTAGGAAAGGATAATGCGGCTTATGCCATTACTTCTATAAAAGTGAATCGTCCGTCTTTGTGGAGTCCGGAGAATCCTTATTTGTATTATTTGGATATTTTTGTCAAAGATGCAAAAGGAAATGTGATTGATGGATATCGCAAGCGTATAGGAATCAGAAGTGTTGAGTTTAAAAATACGGATGGCTTGTGGATTAATGGGAAACAGTATGAAGGGAAATTGATGGGTACTAATCGGCATCAGGATTTTGCTGTATTGGGCAATGCTTTACCTAATTCTTTACAATGGAGAGATGCCAAGAAATTGCGGGATGCAGGGATGAAAGTTATCCGTACACATTATGTCATTGATCCAGCTTTTATGGATGCTTGTGATGAGTTGGGGCTGTTTGCTTTAGTGGAAGTTCCTGGATGGCAGTTTTGGAATGATGATTCAATTTTTTCCGAGCGGCTTTATTCTGATATCAGAAATATGGTACGTATTCACAGAAATCATGCATCGTTATTCTTTTGGGAACCTATTTTAAATGAAACCAATTATCCCATAACATTTGCTAAAAAGGCGTTAGATATCTGTAATGAAGAATATCCTTATCCCTATAGTATTGCGGCTTGTGATCATGGAGCTGCTGGTGATAATTACTATTTATTATTGTTGCGTCCAATAGAGAATAAGTTAGAGAAGAGTAAAACTTATTTTATTCGTGAATGGGGAGATAATGTGGATGACTGGAATGCGCAAAATTCGGACAGTCGTGTTGCTCGTGGATGGGGAGAAGTGCCTATGCTCTTGCAGGCCGAACATTATGCTTGTCCTTCGTATATCAAGGATTATCCTATATTGTGCTATGAAACTATTTGTAATAAGCCTAAGCAGATTGTCGGCGCTTGTTTCTGGCACTCGTTTGACCATCAAAGGGGATATCATGCTGATCCTTTCTATGGTGGTATGATGGATGCTTATCGGCAGCCTAAAACATCCTATTATATGTTTATGGCGCAACGGGAATTAGAAAAGAGTAATTTGATTGCTGATAATGGTCCGATGGTGTATATTGCTCATGAATTGACACCATTTTCACCGGAAGATGTAACTGTGTATTCCAATTGTGATGAGGTGCGATTGACTGTATTTAAAGATGGAAAGCAGTATGTTTATAGCAAAGACAAAAATCATAAAGGGATGCCATCTCCTATAATTAAGTTTAAGAGTGCATTTCATTTTATGGAATGGAAAGCTATGGCTCGTGCAGGAAAGCAGGATGAGGCTTACCTTTTGGCTGAGGGTATTGTCGATGGCAAGGTGGTTGCTGTTCATAAACGTTTTCCTTCCGGACAGGCTGATCGTATTCGGTTAAGGTTAGACGATGAGGCTGTCGGACTGAAGGCTGATGGTTCTGATGTGGTAGTGGTAGTAGCCGAAGTAGTAGATAAAAGAGGAACAATAAAGCGGTTGAATAATTCATGGATACGTTTCTCGATAGAAGGAGAAGGAAGATTGTTAGGTAACAGTTCGATTGGCGTGAATCCAACTCCCGTGACATGGGGAACTGCTCCAATTTTGGTTCAATCGACAGCTAAGGCAGGAAAGGTAAAAATCGTTGCTTCTATGCAGGTTCCAGGTCAATCCCGTCCGTTGGAAGGTGTGCTTGAATTTGAAACACTTCCTGACTCTCAAAAGGAGATTTCTTCTGCCAAGGAATTAAGTCTGCAAAGCAAACAAAGCCTTGAGGTAAAAATGGTTTCTGGCCAAGGCGATTTGGAAAGAGAAAATGCCCGATTGCGGAAAGAGTTGAATCAGCTTAAAGTGAAAGAAGTGGAACGCCAGCAGACTTATTTTGGAGTTGGTATCAATGATTGATTTATTGTTTTGCATTTTACATTGTATGAAAAAATATGTAAAGTTTATTTTTTATAATTTGTTCCTATTCTTCTATTCAGTGCAATTGTGGGGGCAGTCCCCTTCTTTGAAACTTTGGTATAAATCACCTGCCAATGCTTTGGCAGGTGATAATTTTACCGAGTGGAAGGATGATAAGGAATGGCTGAAAGGACTTCCGTTAGGAAATGGCTCGTTGGGAGTAGTTGTCTTTGGGGATGTAGCTATGGAACGGATTCAGCTGAATGAGGAAACCATGTGGTCTGGCAGTCCGCAGCAATGCGACAACCCTCAGGCTCCTTTGTATCTAGAGCAGATCAGGAAACTTTTATTTTCGGATAATTATAAGGAAGCTACGGAACTTACTAATCGTACTCAAGTATGTATAGGGGCAGGTTCGGGAAGAGGCAATGGGGCTAAGGTACCTTTTGGATGTTTTCAGACTTTAGGGGACCTTTGGATTGATTTTGCTAATAAGAGGGAATATACAGAGTATTATCGGGAATTGAATCTGGAGAACGCCATGGCTACAGTAACCTACAAACAAGGAAATGTTCGCTTTAAGCGTGAAATCTTTGTCAGTTATCCGGATCAGGTAATGGTGATTCGTTTATCGGCAGATAAAGGTCGTCAGCTTTCTTTCACTTGCTGTATGACTCGCCCCGAGAGGTTTGTTACTTATGCGGAAGATAGTCAGTTGGTTATGAGTGGAGCTTTACCGGATGGAACGGGTGGAGATGGATTGCGATATATGGCGCGCTTGAAAGCAGTAACTGATGGAGGAACTATAAGTTGTAACGATTCTACTTTAACGATAGATAAAGCCGATGAAGCTATATTGTTTTTAACTGCTTCTTCGGATTATCAGTTGGTATATCCGTATTATAAAGGTCGTGATTATATTTCGCTTACAAAGGAGAGAATAAGTAAGGCCGGGGGAAAAAACTTTAACGACTTGTACCAGGCACATCGGGAAGAATACAGTACCTATTTTAACCGGGCAACTTTTAATCTTAATGAAGCTTCGGATACAATAGCTACGGATGTCTTGGTGGCTGATGCAAAAGCAGGGAAGGTTAATTCACATCTTTACGAGTTGATATTTCAATACGGGCGTTATTTGCTGATTTCGTCCTCTCGTCCAGGAACGATGCCTGCTAATTTGCAAGGTATTTGGGCCAATAAACTCCAGACTCCGTGGAATGGTGATTATCATACGGATGTAAATATTGAGATGAATTATTGTCTGGCAGAGATTACTAATTTGCCGGAAATGCATTTGCCGATATTCGACTTAATCACATCATTAGTCAAGCCGGGAGAAAAAACGGCGCAAGTACAATATCGGAAAAAAGGTTGGGTAGTACATCCTATTACAAACGTATGGGGATATACTTCCCCTGGTGAAAGTGCATCGTGGGGAATGCATACTGGAGCGTCTGCCTGGATTTGTCAGCATATCGGGGAACATTATCGCTTTACGGGCGAAAAGGATTTCCTGAGAAAAATGTATCCGGTACTGAAGGGGGCGGTAGAGTTTTATATGGACTGGCTGGTGACAGATCCGAAGACGGGTAAGCTGGTGTCTGGTCCGGCAGTTTCTCCAGAGAATACGTTTGTGGCTCCTGATGGAAGTCCGTGTCAGATCAGTATGGGGCCGACGCATGACCAACAGACCATCTGGCAGTTGTTTGATGATTTTGAGATGGCATCTGAAGCTCTTCAGATAAACGATGCGTTTACGCAGGCAGTAGCCGATGCAAAAGGAAAATTGCTGGAAACACGTATCGGTTCCGATGGCCGTATTATGGAATGGGCACAGGAATTTCCGGAAGCAGAACCAGGGCATCGTCATATTTCTCATTTGTTCGCCGTGCATCCGGGTTCGCAAATCAATCTGTTACAGACACCAGAACTGGCTGAGGCTGCCAGCAAGTCGATGGATTATCGTATCTCGCACGGTGGAGGACATACCGGTTGGAGGTCAGCCTGGTTGATTAGTCAGTATGCTCGCCTGCATCGGGCGGAAAAAGCCAAGGAAAACTTGGATAAGGTATTGGAAAAAAGTTTGAGTCCTAATTTGTTTACTTTGTGTCCTCCTTTTCAAATTGATGCGAATTTTGGCACCACGGCCGGTATTGCAGAAATGCTGCTGCAAAGTCATGTATATGAGCGGGGTGCTTATATCGTTCAATTGCTTCCTTCACTTCCGGAAAGATGGAAGAACGGAAAATTTTCAGGTTTGAAAGCTCGAGGAGGATTTGAAGTATCCGTTGAATGGAGAAATGGTTCTATCGTTCATGCTGAAATAAAATCGTGTTTAGGAAATGCTTACCGGATTTATTATCAAGGAAAGTATATAGAATCAGATACTTTGAAGAAAGGAGAAACTTGGAGTTGGAATGGAAAATAGTTGTGGGCTTGTCTGGTTTCAACAGGCTCTTATGTTTATACTGTAAAATGTTTATACGTTATTAGCAACTGTATTTATGAAAAACTTTAAAATCCATTTGATTGGTGGAGCTTCTTGTGTGGCTGTGGTTGCTTCTGCCCAATGTTTACCACATTGTACTCCCAATATCGTGATTATCGAAGCGGATGATTTGGGCTTTGGAGATTTGAGTTGTTATGGGGCAGAACGGATACATACCCCGGGTATGGACCGTTTGGCTACCGAAGGATTAAGGTTTACGGATGCGCATTGTACTGCAGCTACTTCTACTCCAAGCCGCTATTCATTGTTGACGGGGATGTATCCTTGGACTAACCCGGACGCAAAGATTCTTCCAGGAAACGCGGCACTGATTATTGATACCAAGCGTATGACTCTGCCTAAGATGATGAAACAGGCTGGTTATACAACGGGGGTTGTAGGCAAATGGCATTTAGGACTGGGCGATGGTTCGGTCGACTGGAATAAAAGAGTATATCCGGGAGCAAAGGAAGTGGGATACGATTATTCTTTTATTCAGGCTGCTACGAATGACCGTGTCCCGTGTATTTTTATTGAGAACGGAATGGGAGTCGGGCTGGAACCTGATGACCCTTTGTTTGTCAGCTATAAAGAAAACTTTAAGGGAGAACCGACGGGAAAGAGTAATCCGGAATTATTACGGATGCATCCTAGCGTAGGGCATGTCGGATCGATTGTAAATGGAGTACCTCGTATCGGTTTTCAGAAGGGAGGCAAGAAGGCGCAGTGGCGTGATGAAGATATGGCGGAACTTTTTCTGGAAAAGGCAAAAGCTTTTTTGAACGACCATTGTGACAAACCTTTTTTCTTGTATTATGGTTTGCATCAGCCTCATGTGCCGCGTGTTCCTAATAAACGCTTTGTAGGGAAATCGGGTATGGGACCTCGTGGTGATGTGATTCTGGAAGCCGACTGGTGTGTGCTAGAGTTTCTGAAGGAAATGGACCGGCTGGGCTTGACGGAGAATACGCTGGTTATTCTGACCAGTGACAATGGACCTGTTCTGGACGACGGCTATAAGGATGAAGCGGAAGAACTGGTTGGAAGTCATAAACCTGCCGGGCCTTATCGGGGATGGAAATGCTCTCGTTATATGGGAGGAACTTGCATACCTTTTATTGTGCGGTGGCCTGAGGTGGTGAAGCCGGGGGTTTCCTCAGCTTTTGTTTGCCAAATGGACCTGTTGGCGTCGTTGGCTGCGCTTTTAGGTCAGAGCTATTCAGATAAGTTAGACAGTCAGAATACGCTTGCTACTTTCCTTGGAATGAATGATAAAGGACGCGATGAAATGATTATAGAAGGAATGCTTAATTATGCTTATCGCCAAGGAGAATGGGTGCTTATTCCTCCTTATCCATTGGAAAATAAATCGTATGAGTTGTATAACCTTAAAAATGATTTATCACAACAAAGGGATTTATCGGATAAATATCCGAAAAAAGTGAAGGTGATGCTTATGCGTTTTGAGCAATTGAAGCGAGAAACAGGGAAGTGCACGAATTATTAGAACTAGTCATGATGAAGGTTGATAAAAAGTTAGTTTAAATACGCGATGTCAGAATTAAATTAGTAAAGAAATTTATGTGTGATTGGTTTATGACTATAAGGATTTATGAGAAAAATATTGACGTATTTTATACGGATTATGGGATATCAATACACTTGCAACTCTACAATTGTTTTTGTATCAGTGACTTACTAAGGTTCTTAGAATCGTAAGTAATTCATAATTAATGGTTGATAAGTAAGAAGAAAGCGTGCTGTATTTCCTCTTTACAGATATTTTCTTTATCTTCAAAGGCAAAACCGCACGCTATGAATTACGAAACTTATCAAATCATGCTATATGTCCTGTCCTTCTTGGCAGTGATAGTTTTTGTAGCACTTTATTTTGTGAAGGCTGGGTACGGCATGTTCCGTACTCGCTCGTGGGGATGGTCTGTGCCGAACAAAGTAGGCTGGGTACTGATGGAAGCTCCTTCATTTGTGGTAATGGGGATTTGGGCATGGAAAGCAGGAGTAGAGGTGTATACTCCGCAGGCCGTATTTGTAGGACTGTTCATGTTGCATTACTTTCAGCGTTCGTTTGTTTTTCCGTTGCTGATGAAAGGGAAGAGCCGGATGCCGTTGGCTATCATGGCGATGGGAATACTTTTCAACGTAATTAATGCGACCTTGTTGGCTGCCAGCTTTTTCAGTTGTGCATTGCCGGGGAAGTACGAATCGGCCACATTTTGGACAAATCCTTTATCTTGGGCAGGGCTCGTGATATTTCTCATAGGTATGGCCATCAATCTGCATGCAGACCATGTAATCCGGAATTTACGGAAGCCGGGCGATATACGTCATTACCTGCCAGAGAAAGGTTTTTATCGCTATGTGACTTCAGCCAATTATTTCGGGGAACTGGTGGAATGGACCGGATTTGCCTTGCTGACGGCTTCGCCTGCGGCCTGGGTGTTTGTGTGGTGGACAGCAGCCAACTTGGTGCCGCGTGCCGATGCCATTTACAAACGCTATTGTGAGGAGTTCGGAAAGCAGGCGGTAGGAAACAGAAAAAGAATTATACCTTATATATATTAGGGAAAGGAGGAAAGATGGATTCACTTTTATTTACTCCGGTCACTTTGGGGCCGTTGACATTGCGTAACCGTAGCATTCGTTCAGCTGCATTTGAAAGCATGTGTCCGGGAAATGTGCCTTCACCGCAATTGCTGGATTATCACCGTTCGGTGGCTGCTGGTGGAGTAGGGATGACTACTGTAGCGTATGCAGCTGTGACGCGTAGTGGACTTTCATTCGACCGACAGTTGTGGATGAGGCCGGAAATTGTGGCGGGACTGCGTGAGTTGACGGATGCGGTACACGCCGAAGGGGCTGCGGCAAGTATTCAGTTAGGTCATTGTGGCAATATGTCGCATAAAAGTATTTGTGGATGTCTTCCGGTAGGGGCAAGCAGCGGATTCAATTTGTATTCACCGACCTTTGTGCGTGGGTTGCGTGCCGATGAATTGCCCGAAATGGCGAAGGCTTACGGGCGGTCTGTGTGTCTGGCGCGTGAAGCAGGCTTTGATGCGGTGGAAATACATGCCGGGCATGGATACCTGATTAGTCAGTTTCTTTCCTCTTATACCAATCATCGGAAGGATGAATTTGGCGGAACGTTAGCGAATCGCATGCGCTTCATGGAGATGGTGATGGAGGAAGTGATGAAAGCAGCGGGAAATGATATGGCTGTACTGGTGAAAATGAATATGCGCGACGGTTTTCGGGGAGGTATGGAACTGGACGAGTCGTTACAAGTGGCACGGAAACTGCAGGAATTGGGAGCGCATGCGCTGGTGTTGAGCGGCGGGTTTGTCAGTAAGGCACCGATGTATGTGATGCGAGGCGAGATGCCTATCCGAACCATGACGTACTACATGACCTGTTGGTGGTTGAAGTATGGTGTGCGACTAGTAGGTAAATACATGATACCCTCTGTGCCTTTCCGTGAGGCTTATTTCCTGGAAGATGCCTTGAAGTTTCGGGAGGCATTGGATATACCGTTGGTGTATGTGGGAGGTCTGGTGTCGCGTCAGAAAATAGAGGAGGTATTGAATCATGGTTTTGAAGCGGTACAGATGGGACGTGCGCTGCTGAATGAGCCCGATTTTGTGAATCGTATGCGGCGGGAAGAGAATGCACGGTGCAATTGTCGTCACAGTAATTATTGCATTGCCCGTATGTATACGTTGGACATGGCTTGTCATCAGCATTTGCAGGAGGAATTGCCGCCTTGTCTGAAGAAAGAAATCGAACGAATTGAAAGCAAGGGATGAGATGGAGCGTAAATTAGCAGTGATTACAGGTGCCGACGGAGGAATGGGAACAGAGATTACCCGTGCGATGGCGTTGGCTGGTTATCGGGTGATAATGGCTTGCTGTAACAGGGAAAAGGCTGAGGCTAAAAAAGAGTGGCTGGTGAAGGAAACGGGGAATCCGGATGTAGAGGTCATGTATATTGATTTGGCTTCGTTGACTTCTGTGGCTGACTTTGCGGAGCGACTCTGTGCCCGTGGGGAGAGACTGGCATTGCTGATGAACAATGCTGGGACGATGGAAACCGGTCGCAGACTGACGGAGGATGGACTGGAGCGTACGGTGAGTGTGAATTATGTGGGGCCTTATCTGTTGACACGCAAATTACTTCCACTAATGGGAGAGGGGAGCAGAGTGGTCAACATGGTGTCGTGTACGTATGCAATCGGACGGCTGGATTTCCCGGATTTTTTCTTGCGCGGAAAGAAGGGGAGTTTCTGGCGAATACCGGTTTATAGCAATACGAAATTAGCTTTGACGCTTTTTACGCTTGAATTGGCAGCTCGTGTGAAGGAGAGAGGTATTGTGGTGAATGCGGCTGATCCGGGCATTGTATCGACGGATATTATTACCATGCACATGTGGTTTGACCCTTTAACGGATATTTTCTTCCGGCCGTTTATCCGGACACCTCGGCAAGGGGCAGCTACGGCAATCGGCTTGTTGCTGGATGAAGAGGCAGGCAAGCGTACCGGTACATTGAATGTAAGCGGACATGCTGTAAAGTTATCCGGGAAGTATCTTCCTCATGTGCAACAGCAGGAGTTGTGGGAGCGTACAGAGGAGATTGTGAAGAAGTGGTTATAAGATGTATAAATGAAAACGGGCCGGCTTATCTGTGTGACAAGTCGGCCCGTATCGTTAAAGATTATGTATTATACCAAGTGAGCAATCAGTTCTTCACGGTCGCCTGCTAACAGGTCGATAACCGGAACTTCAATCATGGTGTAGCATCCCGGTTGCTGCTTCATAGAAGCACGAGCTACACAAACCAGTACCTGAGCTGTCAGAGCCGGGTTGTTGATCTTCATGTCAAATTCGAAGAGCTGGTTGTGAGTCTTACCTGATACACCTTTGCGAACCAGGTTTACACCGTGACCTACATCGTTCAGGTCGTCTACGCAAGGAACTTGGATAACGTGCGTTTCATCGTTTACAAAATAGGGGTCAGCTTTGATAGCTGCTTCTACTGTCTTGAAGTCTGCACCTTCTTCCAGTTCTACATATACCATACGGCGGTGAATACCTGTTCCCACCGGAATAGTCATAGACAATGCATCTTTCACTCCGGCAATGGCGCGAACGGCTACAGAGTGTCCCATGCTGCGGCCCGGACCGAAGTTAGTGTAAGTGATTCCTTTCGGAGCGATGGCTTCCAGCAGCGTACGTACTACAGAGTCGCTTCCCGGATCCCATCCGGCAGAAATGATGGCTACTGCGTTGTGAGCTTTTGCTGTTTCACCCAAAGAACGGCGCAGGCTGGTAATCTGAGTGTGGATGTCGAAGCTGTCTACCGTGTTGATGCCTAATGCAAGGATTTCTTTTGCATATTGTTCTACGCTGCGGGTCGGAGTTGCCAGAATAGCTACATCTACATCTTTCAGTTCGCGAATATCTTTTACTACAGGATAATCGGCCAGTTCTGCAGGTTTGTTTTCTGCTCCATTACGGCGTACGATACCTGCTACTTCAAAATCAGGAGCTGCTTCAAGCGCTTCCAGTGTGAATTTTCCGATGTTTCCGTAACCTACTACGGCTGCTCTAATCTTTTTCATATTTCTTATTTGTTTTAAGTTGTTTCGTTTTAGTTGGCGCAAAAATACAGAATTAGAATCATTCCAAACAAGCAATAAAGCCACGAATTCCAAAAAAATCTGGCTGAACTTACAATTTATAACTTTCTTATCGTTATTTTTGTTCTCCATTTTATAAATTGTTAGAAAAACATGATTGAATATATCAAAGGAGAACTTGTGGATGCTACTCCGGCGTGGGTGGTTGTAGAGTGTAATGGATTGGGATATGGAATTAATGTGTCGTTGAACACTTACTCTGCCGTACAGGGAAAAAAGGAGGTCAAACTCTATATATATGAGGCCATCCGTGAAGATGCGTATGTGTTATACGGATTTGCCACCCGTCAGGAGAGGGAATTGTTTTTGTTGCTTATCAGTGTATCGGGCATTGGCGGAAATACAGCACGTATGATTTTGTCGGCACTTTCTCCTTCGGAATTATGTAACGTAATTGGCAGTGGAAACGACAAGCTGCTGAAGACCGTGAAGGGAATTGGCTTGAAAACGGCCCAGCGCATCATTGTGGAGCTGAAAGATAAGATTGCAGTGACAGGCATAGAGAGTGCGGCAACCGTCAAATCGGTGGCTGTAGCTGCCAATACGGAAATATATGAAGAGGCAGTGGCTGCATTGACCATGTTGGGATTTGCACAGGCTCCTTCTCAAAAGGTGACCGCGCAGATTCTCAAGGAGGAACCGGATGCACCTGTGGAAAAAGTGATCAAGCTTGCTTTAAAGCGACTTTAAATCAGGATTTTATCGTTTTCCAGTACTTCCTTGGCAATACTGTAGTACTTCCCCGGCAGTACTGGAGTGCTCCCACGGAAGTACTGAAGTACTGCTTAGGGAGTACTGAGCGGTGGGGCTGGTCTTCGCGTGAAAGGGTAATACATCCTCAAAGAGTGTTTCTTCTGTTTTGAAGCAATACATTTTTTTTGTTCCTTTGTGAAGTTTATTGATTAAAAATTAAGTAGCATGACATTTGCGAGCATTGTATGGGATGTGGATCCGGTGCTGGTTCATTTGGGTTCGCTCGAAATCCGTTGGTACGGGCTGATGTGGGGGCTGGGATTTATTCTGGCTTACGAAATGGTTTCCCGTTTGTTTAAGAAGGAAGGGTATCCGGAAAACTGGGCCGACAAACTGTTTGTATATTGTATTGTCAGCAGTGTGATTGGGGCTCGTCTGGGGCACTGCCTGTTCTATGAATGGGATTATTATGGAGCACATCCGGCAGAAATCCTGAAAATCTGGAAAGGCGGACTGGCCAGTCACGGAGGTGTATTTGCCTTGATACTGGCTTTAATCTGGTATTCCAAGACAGTGACGAAAAAAAGCGTGTGGTGGCTGTTCGATCGTATGATACCTGCCGTAGCGGTGGTTTGTATGTGTATCCGTTTCGGTAACCTGATGAACTCTGAGATTTTCGGTTATCCTACAACTTTACCCTGGGGATTTGAGTTTGTCCGCTCGCGTGAATGGCAGGAATTATACAATCAGAATGGAGTGGCACAGGCTTGTCATCCTACCCAGATTTATGAAATGCTTTATTGTCTGGTGGCACTGGTCGTATCGTGGTTCATGTATCACAAGCTTCATCTAGGAAAACGAATCGGACTGACTACAGGCGTTTCTTTGCTAATCTTTTTTGGTGCCCGTTTCGGATTGGAATTCATGAAGAATCCGCAGGTAGCTGAAGAAGTTGGTATGACGTTGAACATCGGACAATGGTTGAGTGTGCCGTTGATATTGTTAGGTATATATCTGATTGCAACCAGCGGAAAAAGGAAAGAATCCTTTTAATAAAGATAGTTCTCTTGCTTGAAGCAAGTCCTTGTACGAATGTTTCATCTTTGAATAATTATGTTACATGCAACATAATTATTCGAGGATGAAACATTTTTTATATGCCTTTTAGTTGCTGGACCATACATTTGCCATACCGTTTTGAACGGTGTATGAAATAAAATTGGTGTTGAACTTAAATTAATGCGTAAATGAAAAGCGACAAAAGAGCATTATTTTTTACACTCCTGTTTACTATGGTGTGTATGGTATTGCAAGCACAAAGTTTGCAGGTTGAGGGGACTGTGATTTCCAAGTCGGATGGTGAACCCATTATTGGGGCTACTGTACTAGAAAAAGGTACTACAAACGGTACGATTACCGATTTTGATGGTAAATTCTCTTTATCAGTCAAGCAAGGAGCTGAAATTACCATTTCTTATGTAGGTTTTAAATCTCAAACATTAAAAGCTAAAGGAGTTTTGAAGGTTATTCTGGAAGAGGACTCTGAAATGCTGCAGGAAGTTGTGGTGACGGGTTATACCACTCAGCGTAAGGCTGATTTGACTGGATCAGTGGCTGTGGTATCTACAGAATCGCTAAAGACAACTTCTGATACTGATCCCATGCGTGCTTTACAGGGAAAAGTGGCAGGTATGACGATTACAGGAAACGGTTCTCCGAGTGGTACAGCTACGGTACGTATTCGTGGTATCGGTTCTTTTAACTCTTCTCAGGATCCGCTTTATGTAATTGATGGAGTACCTACTAACATGTCTCTTAACTCATTGAATACGAATGATATTGAGAGTATGCAAGTATTGAAAGATGCGGCTTCTGCTTCTATTTACGGTTCGCGGGCTTCAAATGGTGTTATTATCATTACTACGAAGAAAGGTAAGAAAGCAGATAAAGTGAAAGTGGATTTCTCAGCCAACCTGACTGCCCAGTTCTATACTTCACAGTCGTTGATGGATGTTTGTAATTCATCAGAATATGCTACTGCAATGGCACAGGCCGCATTAAATGATGGACTGGATCCGGTTTCGTATGCAAGCAACTACGGCTTAAATTTGAATGCAGCGTCGGGAACTCCTATTACTGTCTGGAACCCGAGTACTAGCCAGTATGTAAATTATACGGTCAATGGTTTGTATGACGGATATATTAACAGTAAGAAAACCATGCGTTACTCTGATACTGACTGGTTGGATGAAATTTCAAGAGTAGGTTTCTCTCAGAATTATGATTTTTCTCTTTCACATGCCAATGATAAACACTCTACCATGTTCTCATTGGGATATAAAAAGAATAATGGTATTTTGAAATATACGGACTTTGAAAACATTTCTGCCCGTATGAATTCATCATACAATGTGAATAAATACATTACGGTTGGAGAAAACTTTACGGTAACTTATACCAGTCAGGTAGACTGTGCGCCGATGGAAAATGCGTTGAAGATGGCCCCTATTGTACCGGTGTATGAAGAAGACGGAACTACATTTTCTGGTCCGGTCGGAGGTATGAGTGACCGTCAGAATCCTTTGCGTGAACAGTATCAAAATAAAGACAATGCATTGAACTACTGGAGATTGTTCGGAAATGGATATGTAGATATAAAACCTTTCAAAGGCTTTGTTTTCCGTTCTAACTTCGGATTGGATTTCTATAATTCATTTATTAATGCAATGACTCATACCTATCATTCTGATATTGTAAACAATGACATTGCTAAAACCACGTTGTCAAATAAGAATGAAGTGAATTGGACATGGTCAAATACCATCAATTATAATTTTAATGTAGCTAGCAAGCACGATATCAATGTGTTGTTGGGAGCTGAATTGTCTAAGCAAAGTTCTATTGATTTTTCTGCTTATTCAGAAGGCTATGCGTTGGAGGATGTAGATTATATGTGGCCTAATGCTGCTACAGGTGTGATGAAAAATACAGGTGCTAAGGTCGGATATAGGTTAGCTTCTTTCTTCGGAAAAGTAGATTACAACTATGATGATTTTATCTTGGCTTCATTTACAATCCGTCGAGATGGTTCTTCTCGCTTTGGTAAAGGTAATCGTTGGGGCACATTCCCGGCAGCTACATTAGGTTTGCGTTTGTCAAAGCTGCTGAAAGCAAACTGGATGGATGATTGGAAAGTCAGATTATCTTGGGGACAGACTGGTAACCAGGCTATTGACAATAATGCGCAGTTTGGTTTGTACGTAGTAGATTATGGATTGGATCGGGTGACTTCAACTGCATATGATTTATATCTTCAAGGTTCTGGTACTTTCCCTTCAGGGTATCGTGCTACTCAGCTTGCCAATCCGGATTTGAAATGGGAATCAGCTACACAATATAATATAGGTACGGATTTTGCATTCCTGAACAACAGTTTGTATGGAACTATTGATGGGTATATTAAGGATGTAGATGACATGTTGATTAATCCTGCTTATTTAGGAGCAATCGGCGAAGGTGGTGCGTCTTGGCTGAATGGACCTTCTTTGCGGAACTGGGGTATGGAGTTCAGTTTAGGATATCGGAAGTCGTTGGCCTGTGGCTTAGGCTTGGATATCAATGCTAATGTAGACTTCTTCCGAAATAAAGTGACTTATCTGCCGGCTACCACTACGGGTTCATACGCACATACGTCTAAAGAAAATCTGGTAGAGTCTGGTATGCCTTATGGTTCTTCTGTAGGATATGTGGTAGAAGGTATTTTCCAGAACCAGGCTGAAGTAGATGCTTCCGGACAGGCAAATGCTCGTGTGGGCGGTTTGAAATATGCGGATTTGGATGGAAATGGCATCATTACTTCTGATGATCAAGACTGGATTTATAATCCGGTTCCGGCTTTCTCTTATGGCTTGAATATTGCATTGAACTATAAGAACTTTGATTTGAGTATGTTCTGGCAGGGGGTATACGATCAGGATGTATACAATAACCAAAAGGCACAAACTGATTTCTGGAGTATTACCGATGCAGGTTCTAACAAAGGATCTCGTTTGTTGGGAGCTTGGAACACCAATAACACCGGTTCTACTATACCGGCTCTGACTACCAATAATACGGCCGACGAGGGTAGAGCTTCCAGCTATTATGTAGAAAACGGATCTTATTTGAAATTACGTAATCTTCAGGTGGGATATACGGTTCCTGCTTCTTTCTTATCGAAGTTCAAGATGACCAGTGCCCGAATTTACTTGTCAGGTCAAAATCTGCTGACTATCAAGAGTAAGAGCTTGACTTGTCCTGATCCGGAAAATCCGAACTGGAATTATCCGCTTGCTACTTCTGTTTCATTTGGTTTACAAATTGGTTTTTAATTTTAAAATAATGGATATGATGAAAAAATATATATTTCTGGCAGCTTGTGCATTAGGTTTGTCATTGACAAGTTGTGAAGACTTTTTAGACTATACTCCGACTGCAGTGGTGGATGAGGAACAGGCATTCTCAGAACCGGAGAAAATGGTAAATTCGGCTTATGCCATGTTGGGAGATTGCTGGTACACTTATCCGTTTAACCTGTTCCCTTATGGTGACGTAAGTTCTGATGATTGCCTGAAGGGTGGTTCTGGAACAACAGATACAGGCTATCATGCTTTTGATATTTGGACTACATTGACCGCTACTACTCCGGGTGAAATGGATGAGCTTTGGTATCGTTTGTATGCTGCTGTTTCTCGTTGTAATCGTGCGTTGATTTCGTTGGAACGGAATGGAGATAGTTTGGGAGAAGATGTGAAAGAACAGCGTGTTGCCGAAGTGCGTTTCTTGCGTGGACATTTCTATTTTAAACTTCTGACTGTGTTCCGTCAGGTTCCTTGGATTGATGAACAAGTAGTAGAGGATAATTCATATGAACAAGTTAGTAATACTGCGTTGACTTACGAACAATTATTTCAGAAAGTAATTGATGATTTCAAGGCGGCTTATGATGTGTTACCTGTAAAAGAACCGGGGGAGGACGGCCGGGCTAATAAAATTGCGGCTGCAGCTTATCTGGCTAAATGTTATCTGACTTTGGCATGGGGAGACGGATATGAGGCAACAACCGGTGAAAGTCATATCAATTCTGAATACATGCAGAAAGTAATAACTTATACAGATGATGTGGTAGCTTCTGATTACGGATATCTGGAAGATTATGGCGATATCTTCTTGCCTGCTTATAAAAATAGTAAGGAATCAATTTTTGCAGTTCAGTGTTCTGATTATGAAGATGATAATACGACCTATGGACGTGCTAACTGGTCGAACATGCTGAATGGTTGCTGGCAGATGTGGTCTTGCGGATGGGATTTCCACAAACCTTCTCAGAATCTGGTGAACGCCTTCAAGACCAAGAACGGCCTTCCGATGTTTGATGATTATAACAACGAGATTGATTATCCGATTAATGGACAACCTGACAACCAAAAGTGGGACCCGCGTTTGTTCCATACCGTAGGTATGCCCACTTTCCCTTACAAGTATGAGGCTGAATATACGATGACTACTGCCAATTCACGTACACCGAATACGTATGGATACTATACTTCGTTGAAAGAAGTTCCTCAGCGTTCTGAAGGGGAAACCTATAATGGTTCATGGCAGGCATTCGCAATGAATGATTATGTATTCCGTTATACAGATGTGATGTTGATGCGTGCAGAAGCTTTGATTGAACTGAACAGATTAGATGAGGCTGAGAAGATTGTAAATGACATTCGTGGTCGTGCTGCTTTATCGGTCAACAAACACATTAGTTATGCAAAAGATCAGTGTGAGATAGCCCAGTATCCTGATAATTATTTTACATCTAAGGAAGTGGCACGTAAATGTTTGCGCTGGGAACGTCGTTTGGAAATGGCAATGGAGAATGGACGTTTCTTTGATTTGCGTCGTTGGGGAATTGCGTCGGAAACATTGAATGCTTATTTCCTGACTGAGCAGAATGACGTTTACGAAGGACAGACTTATGGACAATATTATAAGGATGCTCATTTTACTGCGGGTAAGAATGAGTTCTTCCCGATACCTTATAACCAGATGTATTATATTCCTGGGTTGTACACTCAGAATAAGGGATATGAATAATAACATAGCGATATATACTAAAAACATAATTTTATGAGAAAGTATGCATATACAATAAAAGTAACCCTGTTGGGACTTTTTTTAGGAATGACATCAGTGGTACAGGCTGATTCTTCATGGACAATTCGGCATTTGGTGTGTGAACAAAATATTGTTTCTTTGGATGTCACCGAAGATTATTTGCTTCTTCCCATACAAGATGATGCACCGGAAGGTAAAATTTGTATTGTAAAAGATAATGAACAGAAGGGTACTCTTATGAATGTCCGTTTGGCTCGCGAGAGAGTGGATGCATACGTCCCATTTGCTTTGTCGGCTTATAAAGGGCAGCATATTTCAATAGAAATACAAGGGGTTCCTGAAACGGCTCTTTGCTGGAAAGAATTGAAACTGTCGGGCTCATTTGATATGGCGAACAAAGAAAGCTTTCGTCCCGTTTATCATCATACTCCGGCATACGGGTGGATGAACGATCCGAACGGAATGTTTTATAAAGATGGATTATATCATTTGTATTTCCAGTATAATCCGTATGGGTCTGTTTGGGGAAATATGCATTGGGGACATTCTACCAGTACCGATTTGATGCATTGGAAGTTTGAAGGGTGTGCCATCGTACCGGATGCATGGGGGGCCATTTTTAGTGGTTCTTGTGTGGTAGACCATGAAAATACGGCAGGCTTTGGTAAAGAAGCTGTGGTGGCATTCTATACTTCTGCTAAATCTACTCCATGGGGAGATATACAGATGCAGAGCATGGCCTATAGTCTGGATAACGGAAAAACTTTTACGAAATATGAAGGAAATCCTATTCTGACTTCTTCTGAAAAGGATTTTCGTGACCCCAAGGTATTTTGGTATGCACCGGGAAAGCACTGGGTAATGATTCTTGCAGTAGGCCAGCACATGGAAATCTATTCTTCTGTTAACTTGAAGGAATGGAAGAAAGAAAGTGAATTTGGTGCTATGCAGGGGGCTCACGGTGGCGTATGGGAATGTCCGGATTTGGTGGAAATTCCTGTAGAGGGCACTCGCGAGAAAAAATGGGTACTAATATGTAACCTGAATCCTGGAGGTCCTTTTGGGGGCAGTGCCGCTCAGTATTTCGTAGGTTCATTCGATGGAAAGAAGTTTGTAAACGAATCGCCTACTCAGACAAAGTGGATGGATTGGGGAAAGGATAACTACGCTACTGTAACATGGAGCAATGCACCTGACGGACGTTGCATTGCATTAGGATGGATGAGTAACTGGCAGTATGCCAATAATGTTCCTACCCGTCAGTATCGTAGTGCCAATACTCTTGCTCGTGATTTAACGCTTTATCGCGAGAGACAGGAGTTGTATTTAAAAAGTACCCCTTCAGTGGAAGTGAAAAAAGCACGTGGAAAGAAAGTTTCAATACCTTCATTTAAGGTTTCCGAGAAGCATGAAATAGTAAATTTGTTCGAAGAAAAGCAAGGAGCCTATGAAGTAGAAATAGTCATTCAGAATGCAGGCGCATCAAAGATTGCTTTTTGCCTGTTGAATGATAAAGGAGAGAAAGTCTCTATGTATTATGACTTGAATCGTAAACAATTTGTGATGGATCGTAGTGAGAGCGGAACAGTTGATTTTAGCAAGGACTTTCCTGCAGTTACGGTTGCTCCGGTGAATGTTGACAAAGAGTTGACTTTACGCTTGTTTGTCGATCGGTCAAGTATTGAAGCTTTTGGTGAGGATGGAAAATTTGTGATGACAAATTTGGTCTTCCCTTCACGGCCTTATGTAAAAATGTGCTTTGAAGCGGATAAGAACGGGTATGCAGTGAAATCATTGAATGTGTATAAATTGCAGTAACTGTCCTCCTTGCTAGTAAAAATGTTGCGTCCTGTAGTAATATTGTTACATGAAACAATATTGTCATAGGATGCAACATTCGTTATGGCCTTGTAGCTGGCAATCACTTACTTTTGCGGTGAACAAATAAAAAATTTCATGCTAACATACTAATTTTAATAATGCTATGAAGGCCGAAAAAAAACAGTTTTCAAATCGTATGGGAGCTGCGGTATTGCTGCTCGCCTTGGCTTGTGTAAATGGATATGCACAAGAAAACAAATCATCAAATGACGGTAGTTCTAAAGAAGAAGGTAACCGTAATGTCATGTTGAATGCTGCCAGCGCAAACGGACCTCGTGAAATTCAGATTGGTCTTCCTTCTGCGGATGTGAATGTACTTGAAAATGGAATTCCGGTAACGTATGCTACGAATCCGCACAGTGTAAACTCTTTGTGGCGTGCAGATGCCAGCTTGAACCATGTAGGATTGTTGAAAATTTCAGAAACTGCCATTACAACCGGTAATATCGGATATGCAGTCAATTCTTTCACTCAGCTTGGTGAAAAAGGTTTTCATGGAACATTGAATTATAAGTCCAATCATTTCGGCATGCAGGAGTTCTCTCTGAATCTGAACGGAGAAATTGCTAACGATTGGTTCTATAGTGGAAGCATCTATCAGGATTTTGACCCGGGAACATTCAAAATCAAATCTACTCCTTTCCAGGATCGTACACAGATTTATAAGTTTGCCTTGACAAAACGCTATAACAATAACCGGGGTGAGTTTACGGCTATGTATCATTACAGTAACAGTCATCCGGTATATATGTATGCCACTCAGTCGGCTCCGTTTATTTACGTAGGTGATGGTAGCGTAAGAGAGTTGGGGGCTTTTGCTTTGGGTACGACTTCTTATCTTCCGGTTGACAATGAAATGGTGTATCGCGACATGCGTACAGGGGAGTTGAAGAAAACAAGCTTGTATGATGCCGTACAGAATAAGGGTAGTGAGTTTACCTTAATGAACAATTACAACTGGGATAACGGTTTGTCTTGGAAAGTAATCATGAAATACGACCATGCGACCGGTTCTTGTGTGTACCAGACTCCGATGGAACTTTCACAGCGTGCAAACAGTGCTATTAATTATCAATATGAAGCAGAAGACGGTAGCATGAGAGCATACGATGGCGAATATGTACAGAGCCGTATGTCTTGCTTGAACCGTGGTTTCATTGATGAAGTAATGTTTACTACTGAGCTGTCTCGTAAATTGTCGAACGGTACATGGCGTTTGGGATTGAACGAATGGTATTATGATATTGATTATGCATCAAATACTACGATGTATGACCAGTCTGTACCGACTGACGGAAGCTATCCGGTCCGCCTTTATAATCCTGATTATAATGTAGCAGGAAGTGGACGTACCTATGGAGGAAATGGATATTACTATGACTTCAACAAGAATGCATCAGAATATTATAAAGGTCATGAAAACAAATTGGCTGTATATTTCACTCACGACTGGGATGTAACCGACAAATTTAACCTTTACTACGGTGCTCGTCTGGAATACCAGGCTCTTCGTGGAAACAATGCAGCTGTTAAAGATGCTGATGGCAATTTTGTAGGACGTTTTGCTGATTATTATCTGGGAGCTACTGCACCTAATGGAACAAAGATTGAACCGACTCCGATGGAGTATGACTGGTTTAATTACGCACTGAGTGCAGCCGCTACTTATAAGTTGACCAAACAGTTCGGATTTACTGGAGACTTTACTTACATTACCCAGCATCCGAGAATTGAGAACTTTGCTCCGGCTGTATTGCCGAATACCGATAAGATTTCAGTACCTCTGGGACGTGCCGGTATCTACTATAACAACGAATGGTTGAGCTTGACTTCATTGTTCTCTTATATCTCAAAGACCAACAACAACTCTACATTGAACTTGCAGCATAGCGTAAATGGAGTAAACGAAATCTTGGCTGCTCCGTTGAACTATGACATCAAGACATTGGGTTGGACTACTGACGTGGTAGCTCGTCCGTTTAAAGGTTTTGATTTGCACTTCCTCTTCACTTACCAGAAGCCGACTTACAAGAAATATGAAACTTCTGTGAAGTTCTCAGACGGTTATGTAGGTCAGATCAATGCCACTGGTAACATCGTAGCAGAAATCCCGCAGGTAATCGTGGAAATCGACCCGAGCTATATGATTACAAAAGATTTGAAAATCTGGACCAGCTTCCGTTACTTTAGCAAGACATACGCTAATATCAACGATGCCTATTATTTCAATGGCCGTTGGGAAACCTTCGGTGGTTTGAACTGGCAGGTAAACAAGAAGCTGTCATTAGGCTGTTCAGTTGTTAACTTCCTGAACCAGACTGGTGCAAAAGGAAGTATCGCAGGTGCAGAACTTGTAACGAAGGAAGAAGCTGGAAAATATGCCAATACAGTAATGGCAGGAAGCTACATCCGTCCGTTCACAGTAGAATTCTCTGCACAGCTTAAATTCTGACATTCATTTTTCTATTCCGATAAATTCCCGGCACAACGAATCCATGAGTTGTGCCGGTTATAAAAAGTTTTCAATAGGTATTTTTAAAAGAATAATTTGTATTTTTAATCCCATAAAACAACGTATCATGAAAAAGAATTTTGTTAACCTCGCATTAGGAGCGTTTTTCTTGACTGGTATGTGGGCATGCCAATCACAAAAAAATAACTTAGTATTTGAGCATCAGGGAGACACTTTGACTGTCGTACACATAAAGAATCCTTCTAAATATCTTTTGCTTCCTATCCAGGAATCATCTAATGAGGGAAAGGTGAAATTAGTAACCGGAAGCCCGGCTGATATGCCGATGGATGTACGTCTGGCAGTAGACAGCGTAGAGTATTACGTACCCTTTGAATTGCCTCAAGGAGCTAAGGAAGCTACTGTTACCATTGGAAAAGTGGCTGCAAACGCTGTATGCTGGGAGCATATTCAGTTGTCGGATACTTTTAATACGGCAAATACGGACTATTATCGTCCGGTATATCACCACACACCGCTTTATGGCTGGATGAACGATGCCAACGGACTGGTGTATAAAGATGGAGAGTATCATTTGTATTTCCAGTATAATCCTTACGGTTCCAAGTGGGGAAATATGCACTGGGGACATTCAGTTAGTAAAGACTTGATTCATTGGGACCATTTGAATCCCGCTATCGCACGTGACACATTGGGTCACATTTTCTCAGGAAGTACAGTGGTAGACAAGAACAATAGCGCAGGCTACGGAAAAGACGCCATTATCGCTTTCTACACATCTGCCAGCGATGAACACGGACAGATTCAGTGTATGGCTTATAGCAAAGACAATGGACGTACTTATACAAAATACGAGAAAAATCCGATTTTGACTCCGTTTGACGGACTGAAAGATTTCCGCGATCCGAAAGTGTTCTGGTATGAACCAGCTCAGAAATGGTATATGATCGTTTCTGCGGACAAGGAAATGCGTTTCTATTCTTCTTCTAACTTGAAGGACTGGGAATATCAGAGCGGATTTGGTAAAGGTTATGGTGTACAGCCTAATCAGTTTGAATGTCCTGACTTTATCCAGTTGCCGGTTGATGGTGACAAGAACAATATGAAATGGGTGATGATTGTAAATATCAACCCGGGTTGTATGTTCGGTGGTAGCGCTACAGAATATTTCGTAGGTGATTTTGATGGAAAAGAATTCAAATGTGACACGAAACCGGAAGTAACTAAATGGTTGGATTTTGGTAAAGACCACTATGCGACTGTTTGTTTCTCAAATACTGGAGACCGTGTGGTTGCAGTACCTTGGATGAGCAACTGGCAATATGCAAATGTTACTCCTATCCGTCAGTATCGTGGAGCAAATGCCTTGCCGCGTGAACTGTCATTGTACACAAAAGATGGCCAGATTTACATGGCAGCCAATGCTGTAAAGGAAACAGCAGGCTTGCGTAAAGAAACACGTACCATTGACAATCAGACGGTGAAAGGTGAAAGCAAGATTGATGAAATCTTCCCGCAGAATGAGGGTGCTTTCGAAATTGAAATGGATGTAACTCCGGGCGCATCTGCTGTAGCTGGAATGGAACTGCTGAATGACAAGGGTGAAAAGACCAAGATTTATCTGGATATGAAAGCCGGTAAACTGGTAATGGATCGTACAGAAAGTGGATTGGTGGCCTTTGGTGAGAAAGCAGAACCTCATGCCATCGAAAATCATGACCGTCGTAAAACGACTTCTATCAACTATAAGAATGATTTTGCATTAGGCACATGGGCTCCTCTTTCATTGTGTGAAGGAAAAACTTATCATTTGCAGATTTTTGTAGACAAGTGCTCTGTAGAAATCTTTGCTAATGGAGGTCGTATTGCCATGACCAACTTAGTATTCCCTACCAAACCTTATAACTCTATTCGTCTTTACAGTGAAGGTGGTGATTATAAGGTAGAGAATATGAAGATACATAAATTGGGGTTGTAATTTATTAAAAAACCAGACAGACCATGAAAAACTTTTTTATTACGGCTTTAGGCTTGTTTTGGGGTTTTCAGTGCGCGGAAGCAGCGGAAGAAAAGGTTATCCGGATTTCAACGGATAATACGGACCTGGTGCTTCAGGTAGCTGAAAACGGACGTCTCTATCAGACTTACTTGGGTGAAAAACTGTTGCATGAATCGGATTTGAAGAAACTGGACTGGCAGATACATCCTGCATCAGATGCCAGTGTCTCTTCACGTGGATGGGAAGTCTGTTCAGGTTCAGGTAACGAGGATTTCTTTGAACCAGCTTTGGGAGTGACTCATGCCGACGGTAATGCTTCTACCTGGCTTTATTACGTGTCTTCTTCTACAAAAGCTGTGGAAGGAGGAACACAGACTGATATTCATTTGCGTGATGACAAATATCCGGTGAATGTAACCTTGCATTACGTGGCTTACGAAAAGGAGGACGTAATCAAGACTTGGAGTGAAATCTCACACCAGGAGAAAAAGCCTGTACAGTTATTCCGTTACGCTTCTACGATGTTATATTTCAATCGTCCAGCTTACTATTTGACTGAATTCAGTGGTGACTGGGCGAAGGAAGTACAGATGAGTACACAGAAGCTGGAGTTCGGTAAGAAAGTGGTAGATACCAAGCTGGGAAGTCGTGCTGCCATGCATGCACAACCTTTTTTCATGGTCGGTCTGGATACTCCTGCTGCAGAAAATCAGGGGGAGGTCCTGATGGGTACATTGGGATGGACAGGTAACTTCAGCTTTACTTTCGAAGTGGACAATGTGGGTAATCTGCGTGTGATTCCTGCTATTAATCCTTATGCTTCGGTGTATGAGCTTCAGAAGGGCGAAGTGTTCACTACTCCTGAATTTATTTTTACTTTGAGTAATAAGGGTACGGGCGAAGGTAGCCGTCGCCTTCAGAACTGGGCACGGAATTATCAGTTGAAAGATGGAAAAGGTTCTCGTCTGACGTTGTTGAATAACTGGGAGAATACAGGATTCGGCTTTAATCAGAATATTCTTGTCGATCTGATTAAGGAAACGAAAGAACTCGGTGTAGACATGTTCTTGCTAGATGACGGATGGTTTGGCAACAAATACAAACGCAGCAGCGATACAGCCGGACTGGGCGACTGGGATGTAACGGCCGACAAACTTCCTGATGGAATCAATGCGCTGGTTCAGGCGGCTGAAAAAGAAGGAGTGAAGTTCGGTCTCTGGATTGAACCGGAAATGGTAAATCCGAAGAGTGAATTGTTTGAAAAGTATCCTGACTGGGCAATCCATTACCCGAACCGTGAAACCTATTACTATCGTAACCAGCTGGTACTCGATTTGAGTAACCCGAAGGTGCAGGATTATGTGTATTGCATTGTGGATAAGTTGTTGAAGGAAAATCCGGGTATCGCTTATTTCAAATGGGATTGCAACAGCCCGATTACCAATATCTATTCTTCTTATCTGAAAGATGCACAGGGACGCTTGTATATAGATCATGTACGTGGCGTGTACAATGTCATGAAACGGGTAAAAGAGAACTATCCGGATGTACCGATGATGCTTTGCTCTGGTGGTGGCGCACGTTGTGACTATGAAGCGTTGAAATATTTCACGGAATTCTGGTGCAGTGACAACACGGATCCGGTGGAAAGAGCTTATATCCAGTGGGGCTTTTCTCAGTTCTTCCCGGCCAAGGCCATGTGTGCACACGTGACAAGCTGGAATAAGAATACTTCTATCAAGTTTCGTACCGACATGGCATCCATGTGTAAGCTGGGATTTGATATCGGCTTGAAAGAAATGGCTGCAGAAGAATTGGAATATTGCCAGCTTGCGGTAGCCAACTGGAAACGTTTGCAGCCGGTGATTCTGGATGGGGTACAGTACCGTCTGGTATCTCCGTATGAATCTAACCACATGGCAGTGAACTATGTTAGTCAGGATGCTTCAAAGGGCGTGATATTCGCTTACGATATCTATCCTCGCTTCCAGGAAAAGCTGATTCCGTTGAAGGTAAAAGGATTGGATCCGAACAAAATGTATCGTGTAAAAGAAATCAACCTGATGCCGGGAACAGAATCTACGCTGGAGGCCGATGGAGAATTATTCTCTGGTGATTATCTGATGAAAGTCGGATTGGATGTCTTTGGATTCCGCCCTACTCAGAGTCATGTGATAGAACTTACTGCTGAATAAGAAAGACGATTCTCAACAAGAGATGAAGCTGAATTTGAACAGATTAAAAACAAGTAAAAATGACAAATACTCAATTAAAATATGCCAAGCTGTTTCCTGTGATGCTTTGCTTCTTTGCCATGGGATTCGTTGACTTGGTAGGAATTGCTTCAAACTATGTAAAGGAAGATTTAGGTCTGACAGACTCTGAGGCAAATATTTTTCCTTCCTTGGTATTCTTTTGGTTCTTGATATTCTCAGTACCCACAGGAATGCTGATGAACCGGATTGGAAGAAAAAAGACTGTGTTGCTGAGTCTGGGAGTCACTTTCTTCTCTTTGTTGCTTCCGATGTTTGGTGACAGCTATGGATTGATGCTTTGCTCCTTCTCTTTATTGGGAATAGGTAACGCCTTGATGCAGACTTCACTCAATCCGCTGTTGAGCAATATTATCTCGGGCGACCGCCTGGCCAGTACGCTGACCTTCGGCCAGTTTGTGAAAGCCATTGCTTCTTTCCTTGCACCTTATCTGGCCATGTGGGGAGCTTTACAGGCCATTCCGACTTTTGGCTTGGGATGGAGAGTGTTGTTCCCTATTTATATGGTTGTAGCTGTGTTTGCCATTCTGTTGCTTTCGGCTACTCCTATTACCGAAGAACAGCCGGACAAGGCATCAGGATTTGCTGATTGTCTGAAACTGTTAGGAAAACCCTTTATTCTGTTGTCTTTCCTTGGCATCATGTGTCATGTGGGAATTGATGTGGGTACCAATACTACAGCTCCTAAGATTCTGATGGAGCGTATTGGAATGACATTGACTGAAGCCGGGTTTGCCACCAGTCTCTACTTTATATTCCGTACGTTGGGCTGCTTCTCTGGTGCATTTATCTTGCGGGCTGTATCGTCCAGAATCTTTTTCCTGATAAGTGCCATCTGTATGATGCTGGCCATGATCGGACTTTTTGCTTTCGATTCGCAGACGGTGATTTATATTTGTATTGCGCTGATTGGTTTTGGTAACTCCAATGTGTTCTCTATCATCTTCTCTCAGGCTCTTCTGGCTATGCCCGACAAGAAGAACGAAGTGTCTGGACTGATGATTATGGGCTTGTTTGGCGGTACTGTATTCCCTCTTCTGATGGGAGTGGCCAGCGATGCAATCGGACAGAATGGTGCTGTAGCTGTGATGACAGCTGGTGTGATTTATTTACTTGCTTATACGTTAAAAATTAAACATTAAGACTATGGAGAATACAATAGTTGTAGGTATAGGTGAAGCACTGTGGGACGTGCTGCCTGAAGGAAAGAAAATTGGTGGAGCTCCGGCTAACTTTGCATATCACGTATCACAGTTTGGTTTGGACGGCCGTGCAGTTAGTGCCGTAGGAGATGACAAATTAGGAGCAGAAATTCTGGAAAACTTCTATGAGAAGAATCTGCATAGCATGATTGAAAAAGTACCGTATCCCACAGGTACGGTTCAGGTAGAATTGGATGCAGAAGGAGTTCCTTGTTACGATATAAAGGAAGGTGTGGCATGGGATAATATTCCTTACACTCCGGCTTTGGAAGGATTGGCTAAACAGACTACAGCGGTTTGCTTTGGCTCTTTGGCACAGCGAAGCGTGGTTTCCAGAGAAACAATCAACAAGTTCTTGGATGCCATGCCGGAAGATACATTGAAAGTATTTGACATCAACCTTCGTCAGGGCTTTTATACGAAAGAAGTGCTTTGCAATTCTTTCCAGAAATGTAATGTGCTGAAGATAAACGATGAAGAACTGGTTACTGTAAGCCGTATGTTCGGTTATCCGGGTATTGACCTGCAGGATAAATGCTGGATTCTGCTTGCCAAGTATAACCTGAAAATGTTGATTCTGACTTGTGGTGTGAACGGAAGCTATGTCTTTACTCCAGGTAATGTTTCATTTGTAGAGACTCCGAAGGTAAATGTAGCCGATACGGTAGGTGCAGGTGATTCATTCACTGCTACTTTCGTGGCTTCTATTTTGAAAGGGAAGACCGTACGCGAAGCGCATGAACTGGCAGTAGAGGCTTCGGCATTTGTATGTACCCAGAATGGGGCTATGCCGGAATTCCCTCTGTATTTGAAGGAAAAAATTTAAGCTATATAGTTTATCTTGTGAAAAATCTCCGGAAGTATGTTTCTGTACTTCCGGAGATTTTTTTGTCTGATAAGATTGGAAAGCCTGCTGAAGATAATGACGCTTCGGCTTTGTATGTTTTATGTTTTCCGTGTGAAAACCATACGTTTCCCGAAGCGAAAACGTAGGTTTCTCACCCGGAAAACGTATGGTTCCGCTTCGGGAGACATAAAAAGAGTAGAGCCGTTGAACGAAAAATTGTGGGTCGGTTTCGTGATTTTTGTATCTGTCAGACTGTATAAATCGCTGCGATTTTCATACATTTGCAGAAATAGATATAAAATTATGAAACATTTAGTCTGTGGTTGGATAGGTGTGATTTGCTTGCTGCTGTTGTCTGTAGCTTGCTCCCGAAAGGAGGCGGACTATACGATAGCCGTATCACAATGTAGTGAAGATGATTGGCGTGCCCAGATGAACAAAGAGATTCTTCGGGAAGCTCTGTTTTATCCGGGGGTAAATGTGGAGGTTTATCAGGCTCATGATGATAATACCCATCAGATTAAGGATATAGAATCTTTGATTGAAAGAAAAGTCGATTTGCTGATTGTAGCCCCTAATGAAGCCGAAGCTATTACGCCGGTGATTGAGAAGGCATACGATGCAGGAATTCCTGTCATCTTGGTCGACCGGAAAATCAATTCTAAAAAATATACCGCCTATGTAGGTGCTGACAATTATGAAATTGGCCGTAAGGCAGGTGAATATATAGCAGATCGTTTAGGAGGAAAGGGACGGGTAATAGAGATTACCGGACTGAGAGGTTCTACTCCAGCCGTGGAGCGTCATCGGGGGATGATGGAAGCCCTGAAGGCCGTTCCGGGGGTGCAGGTGGTGGCATCTGCAGAAGCCGGATGGTTCCGGCAGAAGGCTGGGGAGGTGATGGATACGTTACTGGATGCTCACCCACAAGTAAACCTGGTCTTTGCACAGAACGACCGGATGGCTATCGGGGCGTATGAGAAGGCACGCCAGAAGAATCGTGCCGGACAGATTGCATTTGTGGGAGTTGATGCGGTAGCCGGCGGAGTGGAAAGTGTGGCGGAAGGCAAACTGGATGCTACCTTCATTTATCCTACAGGAGGTGATAAGGTGATTCAGGTAGCCATGGCTATACTACGTGGCGAACCCTATCAGCGAGAAAATATACTTTCTACCGCGTTGGTAAATCGTGCCAACGCCCGTGTGATGCAGATGCAGATGAAGCATATTCTGACGCTGGACCAGAAAATTGAGCTTTTAAATCATCAGCTGGATGATTATTTCCTTCGTTACTCCGCACAAACAATGTTCTTATATGCCTGTGTGGTAATATTGATTCTGGCCGGATTCTTGTTTTTTTTCCTGGTACGTGCCTTTTGGGTAAAGAACCGGATGAATACGGAATTGTCTACCCAGAAGCAGCAATTGGAACAGCAGCGTGACCAGTTGCAGGAACAACGTGACCAGCTGATTGCATTGTCGCGTCAGTTGGAAGAGGCTACACATGCCAAGCTGGCCTTCTTTACCAGTGTGTCGCATGATTTCCGTACACCGTTGACCTTGATTGCAGACCCTATCAACCAGTTGCTGGAGGAAAAGCATTTAGGTGAGAGGGAGCGGAATATGCTGGAGATTGTGCGGAAAAACGTCGCAGTCTTATTGAGGTTGATTACTCAGATTCTGGATTTTCAGAAATATGAACATGGCAAACTGGCTTTGCGGCTTTCTGAATTTAATGCGCTGGAATGTATAAAGGATTGGACAGAGGCATTCCATACTTTGGCGTTCCGGAAACATATTCAGTTTGAAGTGAAGGCGGAAGGAGATGTGGCGCAGTATGTGATGGTGGCCGATGCGGAAAAGATAGAGCGCATTACCTACAACTTATTGTCCAATGCCTTTAAATTTACTCCGGAAAAAGGGGAGATAAAGGTGGTGCTTTCGCGGATAGAGAAAGATGGCCAACCATGCTTGTGTATGGAAGTCAGCGATACAGGTATTGGCATGTCCGAAGAACATATACATCACGTGTTTGAACGTTTTTATCAGATAGATGCACAGCATACAGGTTCCGGACTGGGACTGGCTCTGGTAGAGGCTTTTGTGCAGTTGCATAAGGGTACAGTGCGTGTAGAGAGCGAGAAAGGAAAAGGCACATGTTTCCGGGTTGTACTTCCTATGAAGCAGGAAGGAGAAGTGAAGGAGGTGATAGAGAAAAATGAATCCTTGAAAAACCTGCAGGAAGGGGCTGTGCTGGATGCCGGACAAGAAACCTTGCATCAGTGGGTTGAAAACGTGGAAGTGGATGGAACGGCAGACAAGGAAGTGGTGCTGGTCATTGACGACAATCAGGATGTGCGTGACTACGTGAAGATGTTGCTGCAAGATAAATATACCGTGATTGAAGCGGTAAACGGACAGGAAGGTATAAGACAGGCCATGAAGTATGTGCCAGACGTAGTGGTGTGCGATGTCATGATGCCTGTAATGGATGGTATAGAATGCTGTAAACGTTTGAAAAGCGAGTTGCAGACGTCTCATATTCCGGTACTGATGCTGACCGCATACGCTATGGATGAACAGCGGATTCAGGGGTATGATTCGGGCGCAGACTCGTATCTGACAAAGCCTTTCAATGCCAAACTCCTGCTGGCACGAATCCGCAACCTGATAGATAACCGGAAACGGTTGAAATCGTTTACAGAAGATGCCACGGCGGTAAGCGGAAAACAGTCGTTGGGCGAAGTGGACAAGGGATTTGTGGAAAAGCTGAAGGCCTTGATTGAGGAAAAAATGAGCAATTCAGATTTGAGTGTAGAAGATTTGGGTGCTGAATTGGGATTGGGGCGCGTGCAGCTATATCGTAAAACGAAATCCTTGACCGGATATGCTCCGAATGAATTGTTGCGTATTGCCCGATTGAAAAAGGCAGCCTCTTTGCTGGCATCCTCTGAAAAGACGGTGGCCGAAATCACCTACGAAGTAGGATTCAGTTCTCCGTCTTACTTCACCCGGTGTTATAAAGATTATTTTGGAGAAAGTCCCAGTGAATTCCTGAAAAGGCGGGATGGGAAAAATTGAGAAGGGAGAGAGATTTTTTCTTACTAACAGAAATAGTTGTATATTTGGGCACTTTTTTGAATAGCTGGTTATGAAACGTATTTTGATATTGATATTCGTGTTGTATGTATGTGGTGCTGCAGGGCGTGCGCAGGATTTGAAAACGCTTTTTGTAGCATTGCCAGATTCCTTGTCACCGCTTTTGACGGAGGTAAACAGGGCCGACTTCGGTGATTTCCTGGAAAGTGGGATGAAGGCAGAGGTGAAGAACCGTTTTGGAAATATGTCGGAAATGACTAAACTGACTTCAGATTATTTGTTCCTGAAAACGACTTCGGCCAGCACCTTGGAACTGAAACTGCTTCCGCTGAATGACTCCGTGAAAGTGATTTGTGCCGTTTCAACCTATTCGGCTCCGGCAGCTGACAGTCAGATTACTTTTTATGATACGAACTGGCATGAATTGCCGCTTTCCGATTTTTTACAGCTTCCACAAGAAGATGAATTTTATTTGACTCCGGCTTCGACAGCCCAGGCTGACTCCTTGAAGAACCTTCGTGCCTATGCCGATATGTACTTGTGGAAGGCTGAATTGTCGTCTGACAAACCGGTGCTCAAGTTCACTTATACTACGCCCGACTATCTGGACAAGGAAACCGCAAAAGATTTAAAGCCTTATTTGAAATCGCAGCCCGTTTGTCTGGAGTGGAAAGAGGGAAAATTTGTGGCTCTGGAAGATTTGAATCCTTCGTTAAAGTGATTTTATTTAATTCTTTGTATTGCTGAATGTTATGTTGTAAAACATTTATTCTATGTTTTGCGTATAAAAATACATGAAAAATCGTTAATCCCTCAGCCGGATATACCGAATTTTTTTTATCTTTGGAACGCTATTTGTAAAGCAGTCAAGCATATCTGCATGAAATGAAGGCAGAAGTGCACTCTGAAAGTGATTTGTTTTAAACCAGTAATGGTATTCTGAATAAGGGTCGGGCTGGAAAAAGGCCATCCGACGGATACTAGCTGAAAAATATAAGGTATAATGATTTTAAAGTGTATTAGAACAGTAGCAATGGCGGCTCTGGCCATGGTCAGTATCAATGTTTCAGGACAAGATCTTCTGGCTCGTCAGGCGCCGATTGACAGAAAATTAAAAGCAGTGGATTCATTAGCCCTGATTCGCCAGATTAAGGCAGAACAGGCAGTATATCCCGCTTACAGTCTTTATCCAAACTGGAACAATGATCGCGTTCATGCTTACGGTGGTAATGTACAGGTTCCAGATAGTTTCCGAATCGATCTGACAGGCTTCTGCATGCCGACAACTCATACAAAAATTACTTCTAAATGTGGTCCGCGCTGGCGGCGTATGCACAACGGATTGGACATTAAGGTCTATATCGGCGATACCATCCGTGCTGCTTTCGACGGGCGTGTGCGCATGGTGAAATATGAACGTAGAGGTTATGGCAAATATGTAGTAATCCGTCATGACAATGGTTTGGAAACCATTTACGGACACTTGTCTAAGCAGATTGTAGCTGAAGATGAATATGTAAAGGCGGGTGACCCGATTGGTTTGGGAGGAAATACCGGACGTTCTACCGGTTCTCACCTTCATTTTGAAACTCGTTTCTTAGGTGAGGTGATAAATCCGGAATTTATGTTTGATTTCCCGAACCAGGATATCGTTTCAGACAGCTATTTGTTTGTGCGTGGTGCCAACCGTTATGCATATCAGCGTACTCGCGCATTGGCTGCTGTAAAATCAGGAAAATCCGGTGCAGCCGAAGCTGAAAAATCGGCCATCCGTTATCATAAAATCCGTAAGGGCGATACATTGGGACGTATCTCTCGTTTGTATCACGTATCCATTGACCGCTTGTGCCAGATTAATGGTATAAAACGTACTACGACGTTGCGTATCGGACAAGTTTTAAGATGTTCTTGATAAGAAAAACAAATTTGCTGAAATAAAAAAGGATGCCATTTCATATAGTTCTGTCGGGGCTGTATGAAATGGCATTTTTATCTCCTTTATTTTTGTGTGCTCTGTGAAAAAACAGTAACTTTGCCACATATTCGAGCATAAAAGATGGAAGAAACCAAGAAACAATTTGAACATGTAATTGCGGTATGCCGTGATTTGTTTGCTAAAAAGTTGCATGATTACGGAGCTGCGTGGCGCATCATGCGGCCATCTTCTGTGACAGACCAGATTTTTATTAAGGCAAACCGTATCCGGAGTATTGAGGTAAAAGGTGTGTCTTTGATAGATGAAGGCATTCGTCCGGAGTTTATTGCAATTGTCAATTATGGTATTATCGGGCTTATTCAGCTGGAACTGGGCTATGCCGAGAAGGAAGATATAACTGAAGAGCGTGCGCTGGAATTATATGATACCTATGCCGACAAGGCGCTGAAGCTGATGCTGGCAAAGAATCATGACTATGATGAGGCTTGGCGTAGCATGCGCATCACCTCCTATACAGATTTGATTTTGATGAAGATTTATCGGACCAAGCAAATCGAATCTTTGAAAGGAGACACCTTGGTTTCAGAAGGTGTAGACGCCAATTATATGGATATGATTAATTATGCCGTTTTCGGATTGATTAAGCTGGAATTTGGAGAATAAGTTTCTACATAAAGCAATTGTGATCTGGAGTAACGTCTGCCGTTTTTTACTGGCTGTCGTTTTTCTGTTCTCCGGATTTGTAAAGGCCAATGATCCTTTGGGTACGGTCTATAAGGTACAGGATTACCTGGAAGCATGGGGGCTGCAGAGCCTGAGCGCAGGATATGTGCCTTATCTAGCAGCTATGCTCTGTGCCTTGTTTGAGTTTATTCTTGGCATTTATCTGTTCTTCGGTATTCGTCGGAGGGTAGCTCCTTTGCTGGCTTTGTTGATGATGGCGTTTATGACACCGTTGACATTGTGGCTGGCGATAGCCAATCCGATTTCCGATTGTGGATGTTTTGGCGATGCGGTTGTGCTGACCAACTGGGAGACTTTCTTCAAAAACATCGTGTTGCTTATTGCGGCTATTTCCGTGTTTAAGTGGCGTCGGCATATCTTTAATCTGGTCACTACGAAAGTGGACTGGCTGATTTCGCTTTACAGTATTCTGTTCATCATCTTCTTTATGTTGTTCTGCCTGCGCTACCTGCCTGTGTTCGATTTTCGTCCTTATCATGTGGGAGCAGACATCATAAAAGGCATGACAATTCCTGAAGGTGAGAAGCCTACCGAGTATGAAACGATTTTTATTTATTCGAAAGACGGTAAAGAACAGGAATTTACGATTGATAATTTCCCGACAGATTCCACGTGGACCTTTGTCGATTCGAAGACGCGGGTGAAGGAGAAGGGATATGAACCTCCTATTCACGACTTCTCGATTACTTCACTGGAAACGGGAGAGGATTTGACCGATGACATACTTCATAGTGACCAGTACACGTTCTTACTGGTGGCACCATGGTTGAAGCAGGCGGACGATAGTGGCATGGATTTGATTAATGAAGTGTATGATTACAGCGTGGAACACGGGTATCGTTTTCTGTGTCTGACAGCTTCTTCGGAGCAGGATATCATAGACTGGCAAGAGAATACAGGAGCGGAATATCCGTTTGCGTTGATGGATGAGATTACGCTGAAAACGATGATTCGTTCCAATCCGGGATTGATGTTGCTGAAAAAAGGAGTCGTGCTGCGTAAATGGAGTGTTTCCAATCTGCCAGATGAATATCAGTTGAATGCACCGCTGGAGAAACTTCCATTCAGTACATGGAATCCGAAAACCAATGTGCACAAGGTGGTAGAAGTGACCGGCTGGTTCCTGGGACCTTTGCTGTTCCTGACCGTGGTCGACCTGATATGGTTGCGCATAAAAAGCCGCAAAAAGAAAAAAGAGGAAGAGAATAAAAAAGAAACATTATAACTAACCCTTTAAAATTTAAACAAAATGAGAAAAAACATTGTAGCAGGTAACTGGAAAATGAACAAGAACCTGCAGGAAGGTATTGCATTGGCAAAAGAATTGAACGAAGCATTGACAGCAGACAAACCCAACTGCGATGTAATCATCTGTACTCCTTTCATTCACTTGGCTTCTGTAACTCCTCTGGTAGACAGCTCTATCATTGGTGTAGGTGCTGAAAACTGCGCTGACAAAGTATCTGGTGCTTATACTGGTGAAGTTTCTGCAGAAATGGTTGCATCTACAGGTGCTCAGTATGTAATCTTGGGTCACTCTGAACGTCGTGCTTACTATCACGAAACAGTTGAAATCCTGGAAGAAAAAGTTAAATTGGCTTTGGCTAACAACTTGAAACCTATCTTCTGTATCGGTGAAGTATTGGAAGAACGTGAAGCTAACAAACAGAATGAAGTAGTAGAAGCTCAGTTGGCTTCTGTATTCTCTTTGTCTGCTGAAGATTTCGGTAAAGTAATCTTGGCTTACGAACCGGTTTGGGCTATCGGTACAGGTAAGACTGCTACTCCGGAGCAGGCTCAGGAAATCCACGCTCACATCCGTTCTTTGGTTGCTGCTAAATACGGTCAGGAAGTAGCTGAAAATACTTCTATCCTGTACGGTGGAAGCTGCAAGCCTTCTAACGCAAAAGAATTGTTCGCTAATCCTGATGTAGACGGTGGTCTGATTGGTGGTGCTGCTTTGAAAGTTGCAGACTTCAAAGGTATCATCGACGCTTTTAAATAATTCTTTTTTGAATTAGTCAGGAGCGACTTATGAGCACAGAGATGATGTGAGGACGTAGTGCCGTCGTATGGTCTCTGTGCTCAATTGACTTTTGTTTTCTATGTCTATCTAAAAATCCGCTTATGCTGAAATATCTTTTATTTGTAGTTTCTGTTTTGTGTGTCGGCGGGGCTTATGCCCAGCAGAACATTATCGAAAGCCTGCAGACCCGTCGGGCGGGAGAAGGTGTAGTGACTATCCACCAGGATGCACAGATTACCTCTTTGATAGGGAAACATTATGTGCGTTCTACCAGTTCGGAGCCGGTAAAGACATTAAAAGCTCGTGGATTTCGCGTACAGGTATACGCTGGGAATAATTCCCGTCAGGCGCGTAGTGAAGCGAATAGGGTAGCAACGAAAGTGAAAGAAGAATTTCCGGAACTTCCGGTTTATACTTATTTTCAGCCTCCTCGCTGGCTGTGCCGGGTAGGAGACTTTAAAAGTATTGAAGAAGCACATGTAACCATGCGTAAATTGAAAGCTACAGGAGTTTTTAAGGAAGTGTCTATTGTGCGTGAACAGATTAATATACCTATAGAATAATGATGACAGATACAAATTCGATAAACTGGCCGCAAGAGAAGGTTGAGAAACTGGTCGGGCATTACAAGGAAATCCTTTCTTTGCTGGGTGAAGATCCTGAAAGAGAAGGACTGTTGAAAACCCCTGAGCGTGTAGCAAAAGCCATGCTGACGCTGACTCGCGGATATGAAATGGATCCGAGAGAAGTGCTGAATGCCGCAAAATTCAAGGAACCTTACAGCCAGATGGTGATTGTGAAGGACATTGATTTCTTTTCCATGTGCGAGCATCACATGCTGCCGTTCTACGGAAAGGCCCATGTGGCATATATTCCTAACGGATACATTACGGGGCTGAGTAAGATTGCTCGTGTGGTAGATATTTTTTCTCACCGTTTGCAGGTGCAGGAACGCATGACGCTTCAAATAAAGGAGTGTATCCAAGAAACACTGAATCCATTAGGCGTAATGGTGGTAGTAGAAGCCAAACACATGTGTATGCAGATGAGAGGCGTGGAAAAGCAGAATTCTGTAACGACTACCTCTGACTTTACAGGCGCATTCAATCAGGCCAAGACGCGCGAAGAGTTCATGAACCTGATTCGTGCAAAATATTAATATGAAAGAGACTATTTCCCCTTTTATCGTAAGTGGAGAGGGGAAATAGCTAACGTAAAATGACGCGGTCGCCTGCTTTTTGTGCCATTGGAATCTGAATTTTTTGCAACTCTTTGTAATGTTGCATGATTTCCTGACATTTCTCCGGATTGTTATAGATGTCCGGATTGGCTAAAGCCTGCAGGGTATGCTTCATTTCTTCTTCTACAATCGATAGCTTGAAATCAATTAACAACCTGGGAACTAACTCATAAAGTCTTTCTTCATCGGTGATGATTGCCTGTCCTTTGGAGTGGTACTTGCTTAGCTGATAGCGGTCGCTGGCCAGTTCTGCGGCCTGTTTACTGATTTCCGGATCAGGATGAGTCAGGAAATAGCGCTCAGACACAAAGCCTTCGTCGTGCAGATGATTCTCCGCTTCTTTTAGGATACGGCGGTCTAAAGGATAGTGAAACTGCAGTTCATCCTCCTTCAAGCTGGAAGAAATACATTCTATGACAGTGAGCGGTTGCTCTTCTCCGTTTTCATCCTCTAAGTAACACATCACTTTCTCTCCATAGCGGACAATCATTTGCAGGAGGAGCTGTTCCTTCTTGTAGAACAGTTTCTGTTCATTCCCTTCCAATGGGATATACGAAAGGTAATTGTCCGTAGGAACAGGAGTGCTTGCGGGTTGTCCGGCAGGCTGTTCAGCGGTTGGAGGTATATACTCTGCTGCTGTTTCCAGAGGAGCTGGAGGAAGTTGAGTCTCATCCGGTATAGGAATCTCTGTCGGCTGTGTCTCCGGGTAAGTAGTCGGAAGAGCAGGCTGAGCATCCTGGGTAGCCTGTCGTTGCTTCCGCTGGATTTCCTTGTATTTATTTTCCTGTGCCTGCTCTATCAGTTTGTTTACCGCTTCTATCAGGATTTTCTCTTCCATTTGCAGAAGCTGGCTGCATTCGCGTGTATATACGGAGCGGACAATCGAGTCAGGTATCACAGAGATACTTTTTACGATACTGGAAATTAGGCTGGCACGTTTGATCGGGTCTTTTCCTGCTTCTTCCATCAGCAGGTTCGTCTTGAAACGGATGAAGTCCACTTCGTGCTCATTGATGTAGGTCTGATAGTCGGTGGCATTATGCTTGCGGGCAAAGCTGTCGGGGTCGTCTCCATCGGGGAGCAGACATACCTTGATGTTCATGCCTTCTTCCAGCAGCATGTCAATACCGCGTATGCTGGCCTTGATTCCGGCTCCGTCACCGTCATACAATACCGTGATGTTATTGGTAAAGCGATGAATCAGTCGTATCTGGTCGGAGGTCAATGCCGTACCCGAAGAAGCCACCACGTTTTCAATTCCACTCTGGTGCATGGAAATGACATCGGTATAGCCTTCAACCAAGAAGCAGCGGTCCTGGCGTACAATGGCCTGCTTGGCAAAATAAATGCCATAGAGTTCCCGGCTTTTGTGATATATCTCCGATTCCGGAGAATTGACATACTTCATCTGCACGTTCTTGGTGGCAGCGCTCAATACACGTCCGCCAAAAGCTACTACTTTTCCCGATAAGGTATGTACGGGGAAAATGACACGCCCCCAGAAACGGTCGCGAAGTGAACCGTCGTCCTTTCTATAGCACAAGCCGGTTTTTACCAGAAACTCTTCTTGATAGCCTTTCTGTTTGGCTGTACGTGCCAGTGCATCGTGACTGTCTGTGCTGTATCCTAACTGGAACTTTTTGATAATGTCATCACGGAATCCTCGGCTGCGTAAGTAGGTCATACCGATACGCTGTCCGTCGATGTGATTATAAAGTATGTCTTGAAAATATTCGGATGCAAACTGATTGACTACAAACAAGCTTTCACGCAGACTATGTGCTTGTTTTTCTTCGTCGGTGAGTTCCCGTTCCTTTACTTCGATGTGATATTTGTTAGCCAGCCACTTCAGTGCCTCGTAGTAAGAAAGTTGTTCGTGCTCCATGATGAAGTGTACCACATTTCCTCCCTTACCGCAACTGAAACATTTGCATAATCCTTTGCTGGGAGACACACTGAAAGAAGGGGTCTTTTCATTGTGGAACGGGCATAGTCCGATGTAGTTCACTCCCCGGCGACGGAGGGTGACAAACTCAGATACCACATCTACTATTTGTGCAGCATCCAGTATTCGGTCTATGGTAGCTTGGTCAATCATTTCGAAGGGCGAAAATAATAAAAATAAGTAGAATGTGCAACGGCTTTCATGTTAGAACATGAACGCGATGGAAGCTCCGAAAGTAAAATTATGCATAGGCGTTCTTTTACTATACGAACGGACTTCCCGGTTACCGTCTTCGTCTGCCCAGGAGTTCTTCAGGTCGTATGTCAGTCGGGGGGAGGCAAAGTCATAGTCGCAATAGAGACGCAGGGCCGCATTTTCCTTGTAGCGATAGGCGAGAGAAAGGCCGGTTCCTAATTTGAATGTAGAACTTTTACGAATGTGAAGAAATTCCTCATCAATGAAAGTACCCTGTAGCATTTCCTGAACGCTGAGGCCTTCCTGCTGGATATAGTAATCTACGTCGGCTTTATAGAATTGGTCGTAGGCTTCCTGGCTTACTTTCTGGCGGTCGAAAATGGCTGGATTAATCCGTGAAATAGAGTTTAAGGTAAAGTTTGCATTAGTGCGTCGTCCGGCTAACAGTTTGCTTCCTATCAGGAAGCGGCTGCTGAGCGGATAAGAAAAGTAAAGTCCTAAATCGATGTCGCACATGCCTAAATGGTCCGATTCTAGTCCGTCGAGCAGGTACATGTTGACAGGAGCTCCTTCCTTTAAGTCATTGTCCAGGTCAAAATGCTTTTTGTTCTCTTCGGGAATGTCGGCGATAATAGGTACGGTAGCTACTCTCAGGCGCCCTCCCAAACCGATGTACGCATTGAAAAAGTAGGCTCCTTCTGCGCTGACGACGGTCGATGTACCCGTACGCAGGCGCATGCCCAAAGGAGTTCCTTCTTCTGTGTCATATAGTTCGGCAGTACGCAGGGTAGAAGGTCCTGTGGCAAATCCCATGTTGAGGCTCAGGAATGAAGGTGTATCGTAGCGGTTGAAGTGGGTTGTTAACTGGCTGCTGGTGGTATTCTTACGAAAAATCAGGTCAGAAAAGAAATAGCCTAAGTCCGTTGAAATCATGCCGATTCCAGCTCCTACCAGCACATCGCCAATCCAGTGACGGTTGTTCAGCTGGCGTGTGATACCGGTTATTCCCGCTAAGGTATATCCTCCGATGCTGTACCACGGGCTGAGCATGCCGTATTCTTTATGCAGGATTGTGGCGCACATAAAAGCGGTGGCTGTATGTCCGGAAGGAAATGAATTGTTTGATGAATTGTCCGGACGCATTTCTTTGGTCGTATATTTCAAGGTGTTGACAAAGCCGGCCATCAAGGCTGCTGAGAAAACATTGCTGACTGTGAGTTCCTTCCATGAACTGCGGCTTTCTACTCCAGCTAATTTCATGCCCCATGTAGTAACTAACGGGACATATTGTGTATAATTGTCATATTCGTGGTGAAAGGTCGGCTGGAAGCGATTGCGCAGTGTACGGAAATCCTGGTTTTGTTTTTTGACGATTAATCCGGAAACGATAAAAGGAATTCCCATGTACGAAAAATTTTGCTGGAAAAGTTCCTTTGTTTTCTTTTGTTTCGCAGGAAGAGCCGATGAGGTGAGAGAAGACGTAGAGTCTTGCATCAAAAAATAACTGCTCGCGGGAGTATGTGCACACAGCGAGTGACAGGTCAGTGCTGAAATAAAGAAAAATAATAAAGTGCATATTCTCATTGCTGCCCGTAGTTTTAGAAATACATGGTAAAGAGAGCGGCAAAGGTAGTGCTTTTAAGAGAGCGACTGAAAGTTTTCAGATGTACATTAGGAAAGTATAAATACGTAAAAATGAGATGTTTATAATTTTATATGATGTACAACGACATTGGGGAAGGGCATAAAAAAAGGAGACCGATGATTCAGTCTCCTTTTATATTAATGGAAAATCCGATTATTTAATGTTCGGGTTCAGCTTGTTCCATTCAGCTACTGGAGGAAGAACGCCCATAGCGATTACTTCGTCACGCAGTGCGCACAAGTGTTCGTAGCTCTTATCCAAAGCAGCTTGTTCTTCTGCAGTACCGTTCAAAGCAGCGCAGTGGCAACCGTCAGCAGTGATAGAAGTTTCCCAAGCCATCATGATGTGGTCGTACTTTTCGTTAGAAACGTAAGTACCAGCCGGCCAGCGGAATGCTTTGCCACCCATAGCAGCACCAATCATTTCGATAGAAACGTATGACGGGCTCTGGAATGAAGAACGGCCACGCAAGTTGATGATGTTTGCACCACCCTTAGTTACTTTCTGCTGGATTTCAGCCCACTGTTCTTTTGTCAAAGCGTCAGTACCGATGATGTCTGTCAAAGCTTTACCGTTTACTTTAGCAGTAGAAGCAAATACAGCCATCTGTTCGCCGTGACCACCGTAAGTACGGCAGTTTTCAACTGCGTCCATAGAAACGCCGAAGTGTTTAGCCAATTCGCTGCGCAGACGAGTAGAGTCAAGAGCAGCCAAAGTAGTTACCTGACCCGGTTTCAAACCAGAGTACAACAGTGTAATCAAACCTGTGATGTCAGCAGGGTTGAAGATAACTACGATGTGTTTTACATCCGGACAGTACTGTTTTACGTTCTTACCGAATTCTTCTGCGATAGCTGCGTTACCTTTCAACAGGTCTTCACGAGTCATACCAGCTTTACGAGCAGCACCACCTGAGTTTACGATATATTTAGCACCAGTCAGCGCTTCTTTGATATCTGAAGTGAAAGTGATGTTCACACCTTCGAAACCGCAGTGGAACAATTCTTCAGCAACACCTTCCAAACCTGGAGCGTACGGGTCGTACAAGCAGATGTTAGGAGTTAAGCCCATCATGATAGCAGTCTGAGCCATGTTAGAACCGATCATACCGGCAGCACCAACAATGGTAAGTTTTTCGTTTGTTACAAATTCCATAATTCTTATGTATTTAAGTTATGTATAAAAGTGTATAGTCAGTCTTTGTTTTTTCTTCAATGCAAAGATAGGAAAGTTATCAGTGAAAAACGAATCTTTACACTGGTAAATATAGGATGAAAAAAGATGATTTTCGGCAATTACGGAAAAATTTCACTATTTTTAGATGTCATATCCCAATTTTGCAAAGAGTAGGTTACATTTCTTTGTCTGCATTTTATCACTTTAAATTCCTTTCCCTATCACCTTATTTATATAGGATATAAAGACACTCTTTTTTCTCCTTTCAGCAAGTTTTTTCCTTCCTTGGAAAACGCCCTTGCGTTCAATTCAAAACGCACTTGTGTTTAAGAACAAACGTCCTTGCGTTTCAAGTCAAACGCACTTGCGTTTTAGATCGAACGCACTTGCGTTTTGGAGGAGTATTGAGACTAAGAGTTTTATCGTGACTTTTTGTTCTATAGAGTAGAGTATATATAAGGCAATTTGACGGAATAGATGGTCATTCTTTCAATTCTGTTTTCGAAAGTCATTGAGTTTTCTGAAATATTCCATATTTTTGCCCGATAACCGTTATGAAGATGAAAGTAAAGTTATACCTGTTAGGGTGGGTAATAATGATATGCAGTGTGATTTCAGCCAAAGGACAGAGTTTGAAAGAAGTTGTTGGTCAGGCTGAAACGGACACAACCAATGTTTACCTGCCTGCTGATTCCTTGTTTGCCCGTTTTCTGAAAGAAAAACAAATACCTGTTACGGCTTGTAATCGTATGACTTTGTTGAAGAGCGGTCGCAGCAAGTTTGAACATCTGTTTGAGGATATAAAGAAGGCTGAAAACTATATCCATCTGGAATACTTTAATTTCCGCAGTGATTCTATTGCCAAGGAATTGTTTACCCTGTTGGCCGAGAAAGCCAAAGAAGGAGTGACAATCAAGGCCCTGTTTGATGACTTTGGAAATTTGTCGAACAGTCGTCCCTTGCGAAAGGAACATCTGAAGATGCTGGCGGAAAGAGGAGTGGAAATGGCCCGTTTCAGTCCCATTCGTTTTCCTTATATCAATCACGTATTTTGTCGTGACCATCAGAAAATTGTGGTGATTGACGGAAAGGTGGGATATACGGGAGGCATGAATATTGCCGATTATTATATCAACGGGCTTCCCGAAATCGGTCCCTGGCGCGATATGCATATTCGTATAGAAGGACCGGCGGTGCAGTATCTGGAAAAAGCTTTTTTAGGCGTATGGAATAAGGAAACGCACGAAGGTTTGAAAGAAGGACAAGTGGCGCACGATACGTTGTGCGAGGGTTCCGGAAGAAGGGTGGCCATTGTGCAGCGTATTCCGAAAGTTTGTCCGGAAATCATGCGTGAGGCCTATATTGCGGCGTTGGATGCCGCAGAGCGTAAGGTGCAGATTATCAATCCTTATTTTACTCCTACTCGTAAGGTCAGAAATGCCATCAAACGGGCGGCTGAACGGGGAGTTCGGGTAGAAATCATGATTCCGGGGAAGTCGGACATCTCTTTTACTCCCGATGCCGGATTTTATATTGCCAATAAGCTGCGTAAGGCGGGAGCACACATCTACGTGTTTAATGGAGGCTTTCATCATTCTAAAATCATGATGGTGGACGAGCGGTTCTGTACGGTGGGCAGTACGAACCTGAACAGCCGTAGTCTGCATTATGATTATGAAATCAATGCTTTTATTCTGGATTTACCTACTACTGCCGAGTTGGGAGAAGTATTTCAGAACGACAAGCTCAACAGTACGATTATGACCCGTGAGGAATATAAGAAGCGGAGTGTATGGTGTCGTTTTGTAGGGTGGTTCGCGCATTTGTTTACGCCGGTTATATAATAATAAAAGGTGAATATCTCCTGAAACTACGATTTTTTTCTTATTTTTGTCCGATTATATAGTAGTAACAGCCAAAAAAAGAACCTGATTTTTACGGAATAATATGTCGTTTTTTAAGGATGTAATCGGACAAGAAGATGTGAAACAACTTCTCATTCATAGTGCAAAGAATGGGAAGATGCCTCATGCTGTGTTGCTGACGGGACCTGCTGGAAGTGGAAAGTTACCCATAGCTTTAGCGGTGGCACGTTATCTTCTTTGTCATCATCCTGCAGAAAATGATGCGTGCGGACAATGTAATTCGTGTAAGATGATGGACCATCTGGCTCATCCTGACATGCATTTTGCTTTTCCGGTAGTACGTAAAAAGGCCGGAAGGGACGTGGTTTGCGATGAATTCCTACCTCAGTGGCGTGAAATGCTGGGACGTAATTCGTATGCCGACCTTCAGGAGTGGATGCGGGTCATTGATGCGGGCAATCAGCAGCCTCAGATTTATGTGCGTGAGAGTGATGAAATTCAACGGAAACTCTCGCTGAAAGCCAGTCAGGGAGGATACAAGGTCATGCTCATCTGGCTTCCGGAAAAAATGAATGTGGAATGTGCGAATAAGTTGCTGAAACTACTGGAAGAACCTCCTTTAAAGACTGTTTTTCTGTTGGTGAGTGAGGAACCTGACTTATTGCTTCCTACGATTGTGAGTCGTACGCAGCGCATCAATTTAAAGCCCTTGCCGGAGTCGGACATTGAGCGTTATCTGGTGGAGCGTTATATGCTCCCTGTGGAAGATGCCCGTGACATAGCACACCGTTCGGCCGGAAGCTTGTTGAGGGCTGTGGAAAATGTGCATTTGGGAGAGGAAAACAAGCTTTGTTTTGAACTCTTTGTGAACCTCATGCGTACGGCCTATAAACGTGATATTCGTAGCCTGAAAGCGTGGAGTGAGCAGGTGGCAGGAATGGGGCGCGAACGGCAGAAGAACCTCCTGGAGTATTGCCAGCGGATGGTACGTGAAAACTTTATCTGTAATTTCCGTCAACCTGATATGGTATATCTGAATCCGGAGGAGTTGCAGTTCGCCAGCCGTTTTGCTCCTTACATCAATGAGCGAAATATTATTTCCGTGATGGAATTGCTGGGGGAGGCGCAGGTACACATTGAGCAGAATGTGAATCCGAAGATGGTTTTTTTTGACATGGCGCTGAGAATGATTGTAGAAATGAAACAACAATAACAATATATGGACGATTTCAAGCTTAAAAACGGAAGTGGCCGACTCTGCTGTGGAGGCTGCGGACGACAGAATAATAAATTGAATACTTACGATTGGCTGGCCGATATTCCTGGAAACGCGGAGGAACAGGATATGGTGGAAGTTCAGTTTAAGAATACCCGTAAGGGATATTATAAAAACAGCAACGGGCTGCATCTGGAGAAGGGAGATATTGTGGCAGTGGAAGCCAGTCCGGGACATGACATCGGTACGGTAACACTGACCGGAAGACTGGTTCCCTTGCAGATGCGTAAGGCTAATTTGAAGCCTGATGCAGAAATACGCCGTATTTACCGTAAGGTAAAGCCGGTGGACATGGAAAAATATGAGGAAGCAAAATCACGTGAACATGATACAATGATTCGCTCGCGTAAGATTGCAGAAAGTCTGGGACTTCAGATGAAAATCGGTGACGTGGAATACCAGGGTGATGGCAATAAGGCAATATTCTATTACATTGCAGATGAACGCGTGGATTTCCGTCAGCTGATTAAGGTGCTGGCTGAGACTTTCCGGGTGCGTATCGAAATGAAACAGATTGGTGCCCGTCAGGAAGCCGGACGTATCGGAGGAATCGGACCGTGCGGACGCGAGTTGTGCTGTGCTACGTGGATGACGAACTTCGTTTCAGTATCGACCAGTGCGGCTCGTTTTCAGGATATTTCGCTTAATCCGCAAAAACTGGCCGGGCAGTGTGCCAAACTGAAATGCTGTCTGAATTATGAAGTAGATGCCTACGTGGAATGTCAGAAACGTTTGCCGAGTAAGGAAATTACCCTTGAAACGTTGGACAACATGTATTATTACTTCAAGGCAGATATTCTGAAAGGAACTATAACTTATAGTACGGATAAGAGTTTCCTGGCAAATGAAGTGACTATCTCTGCACGCAGAGCATTTGAAGTGCTGAATATGAACAAACGGGGAGAAAAGCCTGAAAAATTGGATGACGAATTCTCTGGACGTGAATCGCAGCGTTCAAAAGACTTGCTGGAACAAGAGAGCTTGACCCGTTTTGACAAGACAAAAGGCGGAAAGAACCGGAAAAAGAAACAAAAAGGGCAGGCATCACAAAACAATGCGTCAGCGGCTCCTGAAGCAGGTAATGGACAAACTCCAGACATTCCTAAGGAGAAAGAAAATAAAGGACCGCAAGGAAGAAATAACCGTCCACAGAGACCGAAAGGGAATCCGGCTCCGGCAGCTCCACAGGCTCCAGCGGCTGAAAATGCCGGAAATGCACCACAGGCAAAAGCCGGTCAGGAACCTCGCCCTAACCGCAACGGACGGAGAAATTTCCGTCGGAATAACGAGGGAAACAAACGTCCGGAGCGTAATACAAATACGGATGTACAGGCTTAAAGAATCTTTTATCTATTATATAAAGGCAGGACTGGCACTATGTGTCTTGTTCCTGCTGAATGCCTGTCATACAGATACACGGTATCATGTATATCAGGCTGTTTCTGGTGAAGAAGGCTGGGATAAATCCGATTCCCTGGCTTTCCATCTTCCTGTAGGACTTTCTTCCGGTGAGTACCGGATGGAGATAGGTCTCCGTCATACCGGAGAATATTCTTATCGGGATATCTGGCTTTCGGTGACGCAGTCGGAAGGCGATTCAATACCGCCCCGCACGGATACACTACACATTTATCTGACCGATGAAAAAGGACACTGGGTGCAGAGTGGGGCAATGGGAGGATTGTATCAGCATGTATATGTGTCAGATAAACCGGTTATTTTCTCTACCGATTCAATAGACCGCATTTTTCGTATCACTCATCTGATGAGGCAGAATCCATTACCTGGAATATCCGATGTGGGAATCCGGTTATTTCTCCCTGGCCGCGTCAATGCGGAGGAAGACAAACAGCAGGATGGTAAATCCCCACAATGAGGAACCGCCGTAGCTGAAGAAGGGAAGGGGGATACCGATAACGGGGGTTAGTCCGAGAACCATTCCTATATTGATGAAGAGATGGAAAAAGAATATACTCAGTACACAGTAGCCGTATACTCTTCCAAAGCGGCTTTCCTGTCGCTCGGATAGCACGATAAGGCGTAGAATGAGTGCCATAAACAAGAAAATGACAAAAGCGGAGCCGACAAATCCTTGCTCTTCGCCAATGGTACAGAAAATGAAGTCGGTATCCTGTTCCGGAACGTATTTCAATTTGGTCTGTGTACCGTTGAGAAAGCCTTTTCCGAATAATCCTCCGGAACCGATGGCAATTTTACTTTGGTTGACATTGTATCCAGCTCCTGCAGGGTCATCTTTCATTCCCAATAGCACTTCAATTCGAATCTTCTGGTGAGGTTCAAGTACCTGATTGAATACATAGTCGGTCGAGAAGAAAAAGATGCCCGAGCCAACTACGAACAGAATTACATAGAAATAAGCTCTCAGTCGTTCACGCAGATAGAAGAAAGCCAGTGTGAGTACGATACCTCCACAAAGGGCTAACTGGAGATGACATACATTAAATGGAATTACATAGTTGGAAAACAGGGCTCCTAATAACGTTCCTCCGCCTCCGATACCGAAAATGTAGGCTGCAAGTTTGGGCGACTGACGCTGACAATATTTTCCCACCAGAAAGGAAGAAAGCAGAATGACCAGCGTCAACACGGAGAATTCTCCCCATGATGTCATTTCATCAGGCATAATTTCTGCACTGAATTTTAGGCCGACAATAAAAAATACCACAGCGCAGATTCCGGAAAATAGAACCGTTCCGGTCATCCCTTCTCTGTAGAGCATTAAAAAAAAGGATAGGTACACCAGGGCAGAACCTGTTTCTTTCTGGAGTATAATCAATGCCATAGGTAGCAGAATGATGCCCAATACAGTTATCAGATTGCGGGTGCGCTGCATCTGGAAAGTATATTCGTTTATATATTTTCCTAATGCAAGGGCTGTGGCAAATTTGGCGAATTCAGCGGGTTGCAGACTTACCGGTCCTAATACAATCCATGAACGTGAACCTTTGATTTCATGCGGATTGAAGATAGTACCGAATAGTAGCAAAATCATAATGCCATAAAGCAGATAAGCGTAGGTGTCGTATACACGGTCTTCAAGCATGAGTATGACAAAGCCTATCCCCAGTGAACAGCCTATCCACATCAGCTGTTTACCGGCGCGTGTGGTAATATCCAGGAAATTCGGCTCACCATAATCGTAACTTGCTCCGCACACACTGAACCATCCGCAGATGACCAGTATCAGGTAAAGTCCGATGGTCCACCAGTCCACATTTTTCCATACACTACCTCTCATGTATCCCATAATCAATCCTCCTGTTTTGAATCTCTGTAGCCATGACTTCGTCTTCTGGCGAGAGTTTCCCTTTTAAATACTTTTCAATCATGAGTCGTCCGATAGGTACACCGTATACCGCACCGAATCCTCCGTTTTCCACATAGACTGCTATGGCAATCTTGGGATCTTTCATGGGAGCAAATCCCATAAAGGCAGAGTGGTCTTTTCCACGGTTCTGGGCCGTTCCGGTTTTTCCACATACCTCGATGTCGGGCAGGTTGGCTCCTCTACAGGTTCCGCCCAATACGGCAGAGCGCATACCTTGCACCACCTCCTCATAGTGGGAACGGTCTACCATGGTATATCTTTTTTGTGTGTAAAGGGTGTCGAGTGGTTCACCTTCTACTTCCTTCACTACATGGGGGGTGATAAAATAGCCTCTGTTGGCAATGGTTGCTCCTAAGTTGGCTATTTGTAATGGAGTCAGTGTGACCTCACCTTGCCCGATGGAAATACTGATGATGGTCAGTCCATTCCATGAGCCTCGGTAAGCTTTGTCGTAGACGCTTGCATTGGGGATAAATCCTCTTTTTTCTCCGGGAAGGTCGATTCCCAACGGATAACCGAATCCCATGGATACCATATAATCTCTCCAGGTGTTCATGGCTTTTTGTACGGTTCCGTATTTCTTCTTGGCACCAATCATGTAATAGAGTCCCCAGCAGAAATATCCGTTGCAGGAAGTTGCTAATGCCGGAATCAGCGAAAGCGGCGAGGGGTGACCGTGGCAGCCAACATGAAGTCCCCGGAAGTTGAATCCACCAAAACACGGATAACTGGTCTGGGTGGTTATGATTCCCTCTTGCAGGAAGGTCAGTGCCTGTGAGGTCTTGAAAGTGGAGCCTGGCGGATAGGTACCCATGATGGCACGGTTCAGTAAAGGCTTCCAGGGGTCACGTGCCAGTATCAGGTGGTTCTTACCGCGGTTTCTTCCGACCATTTTTCGAGGATCGTAAGTCGGTGAAGAAACTAGGCAGAGTACTTCGCCTGTAGATGGTTCTATGGCTACAATACTTCCGATTTTTCCTTCCAACAGACGTTCTCCCAGCTCCTGAAGTTCGATGTCCAGACTCAGTCGCAGGTTTTTTCCTGCTACAGGAGCTTTATCGAATTTCCCGTCCATATAGTTCCCCTGGATTCGTCCTCGGGCATCACGTAATAATATTTCGATACCTTTTTCTCCTCGTAACTGCTTTTCGTAAGAACGCTCTACACCTAATTTACCGATAAAGTCGCCGGGAATATAGTATTCATCCTTTTCCATATCGGATTTGGAAACTTCGGCAATATCTCCCAGGATGTGAGCTCCGGCATTGTAGGTATATTGTCGGATGGTACGTCGCTGGATATAGAATCCTGGAAACTTAAACAGTTTTTCCTGGAACACACCACAATCTTCGGCCGACAGCTGGGTAAGAAATACCTGGTTGGTGTAAGGGGAGTAGCCAGGATTAAGCCGGCGATCTTTCATGTCACGGAATTTTTTTCGCAGAAACTCCGGTGAGATTTTCAGTGTTTGGCATAAATCCATGGTATCCAGCTCCGTAATTTCTTTCATAATCACAGTGATGTCGTAAGCAGCCTGATTATAAACCAGCAGTTTTTCATTCCGGTCGTATATGACTCCTCGGCTTGGATATTGTATTTTTTTGAGAAAAGCGTTGCTGTCAGCATTTTTCTTGTAGTCTTCACTCATGATTTGTAGTGAAAGTAAACGTATAAGAAAAATCAGCACAATCACAATGACTGCACCGCCAATTACATATTTTCGCTTTTCAAGATCGTAGTTTCTTTCCACTATTTTTTCCTCCTGACAGAATCAACACATAAGATGAATATGAGCGTGACAATTGTATCACTGGCAATTTTCAGCAACAGCGTGGGCATGTTGGCCAATGAGAATGTATCCAAGATATTCAGTATGAAAGCATGTAATAAAACAAGAACTATTGTATATCGGAAGAATGAAGCAAATCCCATCTGATACACGCCTGGTTCAAAGTTGTCTGTAATGTCACGCAAGGAAAACAATCTGAGAATCCATGGGCGGCAGAAGGCAGTAAATACAGATGTGGCAGCGTTTAATCCTGGTGTATTGCTGAAAATATCGATGCAAAGTCCTAAAGAAAAGGCCCATAACATTAATCCCTTACGGCTGTTGTCTGAATCTATCTTCAATAAAAAGTAGATATAGAACAACGGTGTGGCATATTGTTCAAAATGAATGTGGTTGAGTACCAGTACTTGCAGTAAGACAAGTATGATGAACCATTCAAGACGTATGATATATTGCATAATTACCTTGGCTTTCTGTATCGTTAATTTTTATGGTTGCATTGAATGTATGCTGTCCTCAAGTTGTGCCTGCTCAGTGCCGTTGAATGACCCTAAAACCCTGACATTGTTCAGTCGGGCAAAGTCTGTGAATAGCTTGACTTTGAGCAGATAAGATAGTCCGTCGTGACTGTCTTCCATATCATCTACGGTTCCTACGGGAATCCCGGCTGGAAAAACAGCACTATGCCCACTTGTTACAATCGTATCGCCCAATGAGAATTCGGAGTGTCGGGGCATATCTTTGACGTAGGCATATTGTGAAGAACCTCCTTCCCATTTCAGGAAACCAAAATAAGAGGTTCGTTTGATTTTACAGCTGATGCTGCTTTTGGAATTTAATACGGGCAGTACAATGGCATGATGCTTTCCTGTGAGATAAACAATGCCGACTACTCCGTTTCCACATACGACTCCCATTTCCGGGCGGATGCCGTCGGCCTCTCCTTTGTCGATGGTAATGAAATTGTTGGGGTGTGTGATGCTGTTGTTGACTACTCTTGCATCATATAGCACATAGTCTTTTAATGCTTCTTTACGCAGGTTAGCCACTCCTGTAGTGTCTTGTGTATATTGTTCTAAGGCTTGTGACAAGCGTTCCACTTCAATTTCCAATTCGACATTTCGTGTAGTTAGGTCCTTGTTGACTTCTGTCAGGCCAAAATAGCGTGTTACTTGACCGGAGGCTTCGTATACTATTCCTGCGAGGTAGTTGGCAGAAGTAAAGAAAGCACTTCCCTGATAGTTGTTGAAACGGAACAGCAGGGTAAGTGAAATAACCTCCAAAAGAACGAAAAGGAACCAGTGATTATATTTCAGCAGAAAATTAAGCAGGTTTCGCATGTCAGAGAATCCGAATGGTGTATAAACGAAAAAATGAAAATTGAAAATGAAGAAATCTGAAATCTCTTCATTTTCAATTTTTATGATATTATCTCATCAGGAATGAGAAACGATCTACATTCTTCAGTGCAATGCCTGTTCCCTTGGCTACGCTCAGCAAAGGATCTTCAGCAATATGGAAAGGAATGTTGATTTTATCTGTCAGTCGTTTGTCAAGTCCTCTCAGAAGCGCTCCGCCTCCAGCCAGATAGATACCATTGTTTACAATGTCGGCATACAATTCAGGAGGTGTATTTTCCAAGGCACTTAAAATAGCTGTTTCTATTTTGGCAATGCTCTTTTCCATACAATGCGCGATTTCCTGATAGCATACCGGAACCTCCATCGGCAGGGCAGTGATTCTGTTTGGACCACGTACGATATAATCTTCAGGTGCATCATCTCCCAAGTCTGTCATGGCTGCACCTACGTGAATCTTGATACGCTCTGCCATTCTTTCACTGACTTTGACATTGTGCTGGCGGCTCATGTATTCCTGAATATCAGCTGTCAAATCATCTCCGGCTACGCGGATAGAGTTATTTGAAACAATACCTCCCAAAGAAATGACGGCGATTTCCGTAGAACCTCCACCTATGTCAACTACCATGTTACCTTCCGGAGCTTCTACATCCAGTCCGATACCGATAGCGGCAGCCATAGGTTCGAATATCAGGTAGACATCACGTCCTCCTGCATGTTCCGCGCTGTCACGTACGGCACGTAATTCTACTTCTGTAGAACCGGAAGGTACTCCGATTACCATACGCAAAGAGGGAGTGAAGAAATGGCGTCCTGTATTTACTTTTTTAATCAATCCGCGCATCATCTGTTCGCAAGCGTTGAAGTCGGCAATAACACCGTCACGTAACGGACGTACAGTGCGAATGTTCGGATTTTCTTTTTCGTACATCAGCTTGGCACGTTCACCTACGGCAATCATCTTGTCTGTGCGACGATCCAATGCAACAACAGATGGTTCGTCTACCACAATCTTGTCATTGCTGATAATGATGGTATTGGCTGTGCCAAGGTCCATCGCTATGTTTTGTGTAAAGGAGAATAATCCCATTCCTTTAATATAAGTCTAGAATTTTGAAATTAATAAATCCGTTTTAGGAAGACTGAATGACTGCCAGCGCAATTATTTTTTGAAATAATCGCGGATAGCAGTGTCGTAGTGTGAAGAAACAGTAAATGCTTCACCTGCAAACCAACGGCGTTGTTCGCGTGTGGTTACAGCTCCCTGTTTGTTGAGGATTTCCAATAAGGGTTGGTATTGATGCTTGCTGGCTACGATTACTACATCATTGAAGTTCTTAGCTCCGGCACGAATCAATGAGATACCGCCTATATCAATTTTTTCGATGATGTCTTGTTCTGCTGCACCGCTTGCAACTGTATCTTCAAAAGGATACAAGTCTACAATAACCAGGTCAATCTCTGGAATTTCATACTGAGCAACCTGCTTCTGGTCGCCTTCCAGTTCTCTGCGGCAAAGGATACCTCCAAAGATTTTAGGATGCAATGTCTTAACGCGTCCTCCAAGAATAGAAGGATAAGTGGTAATGTCTTCTACAGCCTTGCAGGGATAACCTAATGATTCAATGAACTGACGTGTTCCTCCGGTAGACAAGAACTCAACGCCTTCTGCATGAAGCTTGGCCAGGATGGCGTCCAAACCGTCTTTATGGTAAACAGACACCAATGCGGTCTTTATTTTCTTTGATTCTGACATAAATGTTTGATATTTAAAATTCAGGTGCAAAATTACGAATTTTCAGATGATAAACGCAGGATAATGAGCATAAAATATCTTTTTTTGCATTATCACTGAAAGTTTTAATGCTGTTGTTTGAAGAGAAACAAAGTTTTTTCAGGCTGTCCTTTTTATTTTGTAACACGATTGTAACATATATGACATTCTTTTATAACACGAACGAAATATTTTTGCACTCGGAAAAAACTTAACAAAACAAGTATGGAAACTGTTTATTTAGGAATTGTTATTTTCTTATTTATGCTGGCAGTCTTTGATTTGCTGGTGGGGGTCAGTAATGACGCAGTGAATTTCATGAACTCTGCAGTAGGTGCAAAAGTAGCAAAGTTCAGAACTATTATTATTGTAGCTGCTATCGGAGTATTTGCGGGAGCGGTGCTGAGTAACGGGATGATGGATATTGCCCGTCACGGAATTTTTCATCCGGTAAACTTCAGCTTTTATGAAATCATGTGTATTCTGCTCGCGGTAATGGTGACGGATGTAGTCCTTCTGGATGTCTTTAATACGTTAGGACTTCCTACTTCTACCACTGTTTCAATGGTATTTGAATTATTGGGAGGTACTTTTATTCTTGCCATTCTGAAGATTGTCGGTGATGAAACCGGACTGTTAACCTTAGGTGATATGATGAATACGGAAAAGGCTCTTTCAGTGATTATGGGTATTTTCCTTTCAGTAGCCGTCGCTTTTATTGTGGGTACTGTTGTACAATATATATCCCGACTAATTTTCAGTTTTAACTATAAGAAGAATCTTTCTTGGACTATCGGAATTTTCGGTGGTATTGCCGTAACTTCTTTGGGATATTTTATCATCATTAAGGGGTTGAAGAGTGCATCTTTTATGACTCCGGAAGCTTTGCAATGGATTCAAGATAATACAATGGCATTGGTAGGTGGATGCTTTGTCGTATTTACCATACTCATGCAGGTGTTACACTGGTGCAAGGTGAACGTGTTTAAGATTATTGTATTGCTGGGTACATTCTCTCTGGCATTGGCTTTTGCCGGAAATGACTTGGTAAACTTTATCGGTGTACCTTTGGCTGGTTTCTCTGCTTATACAGATTATGTCGCTAATTCTAACGGTGCTGGTATACATGACTTTATGATGTCTTCGTTGATGTCTTCTGCCAAGACTCCTCCTATTTTCCTGATTGCATCTGGTATCGTGATGGTATACGCGCTGGCTACTTCAAAGAAAGCGAAGAATGTAATCAAGACTTCTGTAGATTTGGCTCGTCAGGAAGAAGGTGATGAAATGTTCGGCTCTTCAGCATTGGCTCGTGTGATTGTTCGTCGTGCGACTAATATCAATGATTTTCTGGTACGTGTTATTCCGGTAAATGTTCGTCGCTGGATTGACAGCCGTTTCAATAAAGATGAGGTTATTTTGGCAGACGGAGCTGCGTTTGATATGGTACGTGCTTCTGTGAATCTGGTTCTTTCCGGATTGTTGATTATCATCGGTACGACCATGAAACTGCCTTTGTCCACTACTTATGTTACATTCATTGTAGCGATGGGTAGCTCGTTGGCCGACCGTGCCTGGAGTCGTGAAAGTGCTGTATATCGTATTACGGGTATGCTTTCAGTGATTGGTGGTTGGTTTATTACCGCATTTGTGGCTTTCACCATCTGTGCCTTGGTAACTTTCATCATGTTCTACACCAGCTTCTTCGGTATGTTTGTATTTATCGTAATAGCTGTGGTACTTCTTGTTCGTAGTAACATTAAATATGGCAAGAAGGAAAAGATTGAAAGCCAGGATGATGTGTTTAAACGCATGATGAGCAGTAAGGATAAGGGTGAAACTTTGGCTTTGCTTCGTCAGCATGTTCAGGAAACACTGACTGATTACGTGGGTTTCTGTGAGAAGACGTATGTGCAGGTAACCGACGGCTTCATCAATGAAGATTTGCGTAGCTTACGAAAGGCTATGAATGCGACGGACGACCAGAAGAAAATGTTGAAGAAACGTCGTCGTAAAGAAATACTTGGTCTCCGCCGTTTGCCGATAACCGTGGCTATGGAAAAGAATACTTGGTTCCACTTGGGAAGTAACAGTTGCGAACAGATGCTTTATTGCTTGAAGCGAATTTGTGAACCGTGTAAGGAACATGTAGACAACAACTTTAATCCGATTTCTCCGGATTGTGTAAAAGAATTCTTGCCTGTACGTGATGAATTATGCAAGCTGATGGAACGTGCTAAAGTAGCCATCAGTCAGGATAATTATGAAGAAGCGGATGACATTCTGAAAAAAGGAGATGACCTGAAAAATCGTATTTCTGCTTTGCGTAAACAGCAGATGAACCGTATGCAGGAAGGCGATAATGCAAGCTTGAAGGCATCTATGGTATATTTGAATATTCTTCAGGAATCTCAGGAGTTGGTAAGTATCTGGCGTCATTTGCTTCGTGCCAGCCGCTTCTTCCAGGGAGATTATGTGCCTCAGGAAGTTTCAATGATTGCGCTTACAGAAGAAAGATAATTTTGTGTACTTAAAAGAAAGCCGATAAAGGGTTAATCTCCTTTATCGGCTTTTATTTTTTTATTTGTCTTCTATTTCAGTAAGATTTCCGGTTGTGGAGTTCATGATAAATCCTCTTACTTTTATGTCTTGAGGCACGAGCGGGTGATGGCGTACGATGTGTACACTCTTTTGTACGGCTTCTTCCGTGTCATTAAATCCGCTGAGCCATGAGTTAAGGTTGATGTCACAATATTGCATCATTTCAATATGGTCTTGTGAGATTCCTCTTTCACGCATGTGCTGTAGCATGGTTTCACTATCCATGTGCTGTACGCCACAATCGGTATGTCCGATAATCATGACTTCTTCCACTCCTAATTCATAGATTGCCACAAGCAAGCTTCGCATGGCACTACCGAAAGGGTGAGTGATGGTACCTCCGGCATTCTTGATGATTTTGACATCACCGTTTTTTATTCCTAAGGCTGCGGGAAGTAGCTCTGTCAGTCGAGTATCCATACAAGTGACAATGGCGATTTTTTTGTCAGGGTATTTGTTCGTGATGTACTTTTCGTATCCCTTGGTTTCTACGAAAGTCTTGTTGAAGTTTAATAATTCGTCTATCATAACATTTATATTTTGTATAGAATATAGGCAAAAATACAGATTTATTTTGTGATATTCCAGTTGGCTTTTGGAGGAATTCTTAAAATCATGCACTTATCATGAAGAAGCTTCTGATTTTTTCGTACTTTTGTAGAAAATTCAACCAAACTATTAAAATATGGCTAAAGAACTCGAACTCAAGTACGGCTGTAACCCTAACCAGAAGCCGGCCCGCATTTTCATGCAGGAGGGAGAACTGCCTATTGAAGTATTGAACGGACGTCCTGGATACATTAACTTCCTGGATGCGTTTAACGGATGGCAGTTGGTGAAAGAATTGAAAGAAGCTACCGGAATGCCGGCTGCAACTTCGTTCAAGCACGTGAGTCCTGCCGGAGCCGCAATCGGTCTGGAACTGGATGAAACCATGAAAAAAATTTATTTCGTGGATAATTTGCCTTTGTCTCCGTTGGCAAATGCGTATGTGCGCGCTCGTGGAGCAGACCGTATGTCATCGTATGGCGATTTTATAGCTTTGAGTGACGTCTGTGATGAAGAAACAGCTCGTTTTATCAATCGTGAGGTTTCTGACGGCGTGATTGCTCCGGGATACACTGACGCAGCCCTTGAAATTCTGAAAAATAAACGTAAGGGTACTTATAACGTGATTAAAATTGATCCGGAATATCGTCCGAATCCCATTGAACGGAAGGATGTATTTGGTATCACTTTTGAACAGGGACGTAATGAAGTGAAATTGAATGGAGCAGAATTGTTTGAGAACATTCCGACTCAGAATAAGAATTTCCCTGAAGCTGCTAAACGTGATTTGATGATTGCATTAATCACTTTGAAATATACTCAGTCTAATTCTGTTTGCTACGTGAAAGATGGACAGGCTATCGGTATTGGTGCCGGACAGCAGAGTCGTATCCATTGTACTCGCCTGGCTGGTAATAAGGCTGATATCTGGTATTTGCGCCAGCATCCGAAGGTGCTGAATTTGCCTTGGGTAGAAAAGATCCGTCGTGCCGATCGTGATAATACCATCGATATTTATATCAGCGAAGATCATGATGATGTATTGGCTGATGGAGTATGGCAGCAGTTCTTCACTGAGAAACCTGAAGTATTGACACGCGAAGAAAAACGTGCTTGGCTTGATACATTGAAGGGAGTATCATTGGGTTCGGATGCTTTCTTCCCGTTTGGAGATAATATTGAACGTGCTCACAAGAGTGGCGTGGAATATATTGCTCAGGCAGGAGGTTCTGTGCGTGATGACCATGTGATTGAAACTTGCGATAAATACGGTATTGCAATGGCATTTACGGGAATCCGTTTATTCCATCATTAATAATTAATTAGTCTGAAAATAGAGGGGTAAATTTGCCGGCTGGGATGAAAGTCAAGTGAATTTACCTCTCTTTTTTTGTAAATAGTATTTGATTTACTATCTTTGCAGAAAATTGATACTAATCTTGGGCTTGTTTGGTTTTGACAGCGAGAGATGTGGTATGTAAGCATGCAGTGCGTCAGTGATTTGCACTATAATCTCAGTTACTGAACAATTATCTGGCAACGAAAACTATGCTCTCGCTGCTTAATCGAAGTACAGTAGATTAGCTTTATTTCCGTCAAAGTGATGGAAACGAGACATCGCTCAAAAGCTCTTGTTCCGAAGCGTTTGGTTTAGCGGTGCAGCAAATTCGGAAATAGTTTTGGTCTCGTTCCGCGACTGAAATGAAATTTTAGGAACTAAGGTATAAGTGGGTGGCTCTGGTCTTGCTTATGCACGAAAACCGAAGGCAGAGATAAGCATGTAGAAAGCATATGGCTTCCTTGTTTGGACGAGGGTTCGACTCCCTCCAGGTCCACGATGATTATTAAACCGCTGAACATCAGCGGTTTTTTGTTTTTTTAAGCTCTTATTCTTTCCCCATTTTATCAGTCAGTTCCATCAGAAAAGCTATATAAAAATCTGCAGCTCTATTTGGATAGAGCTATTCTATATTATTGTCCGATGCAATAGAAGTTGTATAGGAAATGTCTTTACGATGATATCACAACACGTTCGTGTTAAGACCTCGACACGTACGTGTCGACCTCTCCGCACGAACGTGTCATGACCTCGTCACGTACGTGTCGAGGTAAATCTGGTTTTGTCTTCGGGAAATAACGAACGGATATTTCATGAAAAAGTTCAGGAATTCTTTATAAACAAAAGAGGCCGGTATCTCAGCGGAGAGACCGGCCCTGAATTTGAGTAAGATTTTTTATCGGATTGGTTATAAAGAAAATGCGACAGCAGCAAGTTTTTAATCAGTAATGGTGTCATCGAAGTTTTCTATTCGGGTGACTTTCTTGATGTGGTCTAATTTCTTAAGATTCTCGCAGATGGTATTTACATCATCTACATCGTGTACAAACAATTGAATTCGGCCTTCAAAAATACCATCACTGGACTCGATATTCAATTTGTGAATATTTACGTTCAACTGTTGGGATATAATGCCTGTTACTTGGTTAAGTACTCCAATTCCATCGATTCCTTTCATGTATACATTTACCGGGAAGTTAAGTGCTTTACCTGTTTCCCATTGTACGGCCAATAATCTGTTACCAAAGCTGGTTTTCAGTTGCGTAGCTATCGGGCATTGGCGCTTATGGATAATAATTCGATTGTTGTCGTCAATATATCCTAAGACATCATCTCCCGGAATAGGTTTACAGCAGTCTGCAATGATGTAGTGCTTCTGAATTTCTTCAGGCGTAAGCTTGACAATTTTCTTCTTGTCGATGTTCAAAGCGGGTCTTTCTTTGGAAGATGCATTATCCTGAGATTTGGGTTTGCTTCCTCCTCCAAATGCAAATGCAATGTATTTTTTCCAGTTTGTGGGAGTGGATTTTTCTTTTAACTCATTCTTTTCCAAATCTCCTAAAATGAAAACTTTTTGCCCGATCTGGTACATCAAGTCTTCAGGAGTTTTTAATTTATGAAGGGTACAAAGCTTCTGGATGTTCGTTTCAGTAGCTTCAATGCCTTCTTTCTTAAGGAATTCATGCAGCATGTCTTCTCCGGCCTGCTGGACTTCCTTTCGTTCTCTTTTGAGGATGGATAATATTTTAGCCTTGGCTTTTGCTGTCGTGGCAAAATTAATCCATGAAGGTTGTACTTTCTGTGATTTTGAAGTCAGAATTTCTACCTGATCTCCACTTTGCAGTTTATGGCTCAGTGGTACCAGTTTATGGTTTACTTTAGCTCCAATACAATGGCTTCCTAAGAATGTATGAATGGAGAAGGCAAAATCGAGTGCGGTTGCATTCTGAGGCATTGTTTTAATTTCACCCTTAGGAGTAAATACAAATATCTCAGATGCGAAAAGATTAAGCTTGATTGTATCCAGAAAGTCAAGGGCATCGGGCTGCGGATCATCCAAAATTTCTTTGATGGTTTTCAGCCATTTGCTAAGCTCTCCTTCGTCTTCACTTCCTCCTCCTTCTTTGTATTTCCAGTGTGCAGCAAAACCTTGTTCTGCTACATCATTCATTCGCTCACTTCTGATCTGAACTTCAATCCACTGTCCTTTGTTGCTCATCAATGTCACATGAAGAGCCTGATATCCATTGGCTTTTGGATGGCTGACCCAATCGCGCAAACGGTCAGGATGAGGCTTATATATCCGGGAAATAGCTACATAAATGTTGAAGCAGTCATTCAGTTCTTCCTCTTCATTCTTAGGAGTGAAAATGATGCGTACGGCAAGTATGTCATAGATTTCTTCAAACGTGATATGTTTGTTTTGCATCTTGTTCCAAATGGAGTAGGGAGACTTGATACGTGCCAGGATACGATAAGGAAGCCCCATTTTATCTAATTGTTCGCGAATGGGGGCTGTAAATTCTTCAAATAGGTTGGTTCTTTCAGCTTGAGTAGCCTTTAGCTTTTCTTCGATTTGCTGGTAAGCTTCTGGGTGTTCGTATTTAAAACTTAAATCTTCCAATTCTGTCTTGATACGATTCAGACCCAGTCGGTTGGCGAGAGGAGCGTAGATATAGAGTGTTTCCCCGGCAATTTTATATTGTTTGCTTGGAAGCATGGAGCCTAAGGTACGCATATTATGCAACCGGTCGGCAATTTTTATAAGAATGACACGGATATCATCATTCATTGTGAGAAGCAGCTTCTTAAAGTTCTCAGCTTGTGCAGAAGCTCTGTCTCCGAAGATTCCTCCTGAAATTTTGGTTAATCCATCTACAATTTGAGCAATCTTAGGTCCAAACAAGTTTTCGATATCCTCTACGGTATAGTCAGTATCTTCTACTACATCGTGGAGTAGAGCAGAACAAATAGAGGTAGATCCTAAGCCGATTTCTACGCAGGCGATGCGTGCTACAGCGATAGGATGTAGAATATAAGGCTCGCCCGAACGTCGGCGCACTCCTTTGTGTGCCTGTCGGGCGAAATTAAATGCTTTTGTAATTATCTCGACTTTTTTCCGATGTTTACTTTTCAGGTATTGGTCCAATAGCTCCTGAAATGCTTCATCAATCATTTTTTCATCTGTCTGTTCCTGCGTAAGTTTCTCCTCGGTCATAATTCTCTCCCTTTTCTTTGAATCAATAATGCAAAAATAGAGAAAAATACGAATCAAACAAGCAAATGAGGGGTTTTCTTACCGGATGCGTAGAGATTTGCCAGCCCGGATACTGCTTCCCTTGATTCCGTTCAGTCTCCGTAATTGGCTTACGCTAACTCCGTACTTAGCGGCAATGCCTCCTAATGTCTCTCCGTTACGGATGCGGTGGTATACAGCTTTTCCGCTATTTTTCCCTTTAGTAGTGGTATTGCTGACAGTTACGGTGCTGCGACGGGTTTGAAAAACTTCTGGTTTATAATTATAGATACTATCCTCGTGGTCAATGAAGTAACTCATTATTTGAGTAGGCAATCGTAGTGCGTATGGCTTTTCGTTTCCAGGGATAATATCTTTTTTAAATTCTGGATTAAGTGCGCGGAGCTGGTCTATGTCTACCTTGCATACTTCTGCCACCTGATTTAGGTTCAGTGAACGGTTGATGTGAACAGTATCGGTACTTTCTGGCATGTTCATTTCCATAGGGCTGATATAATGTTCACAGTAATAAGTCATGATGTAATTGGCAGCTACGAAAGCAGGTACGTAACCTCGGGTTTCTTTCGGTAAGAAGTTGTAGATTTTCCAGAAATCCTTTTCGCCTCCAGCCCGGCGGATAGCCTTGTTGATAGTACCAGGTCCACAGTTATAGGCTGCCAGAACGAGATTCCAGTCCTGATATATATCATATAAATCTTTCAGGTAACGTGCTGCAGCGCGAGTAGATTTGACCGGATCTCTGCGTTCGTCCACAAGTGAGTTGACCTTAAGCCCATATACTTGTCCCGTGCGAAGCATGAACTGCCATAACCCTACTGCGCCCTGTGACGAGGTGGCTGTCGGGTTTAATGCCGATTCAATGACGGGAAGGTATTTTAATTCTAACGGAAGATCGTATAAATCCAGTGCCTCTTCAAAAATAGGCATGTATAGATTATTGGCGCTCAGCATAAATGATACCTTTTGACGGAGACGGGTAGAGTACATGTCTATAAACTTCCGTATGATGTCATTATAAGGCATTTCTATAATAGCCGGAATACGCTGCAAGCGGTCCATGTAAATAGAATCGCTGACTTCCGGATTTTGGGTAGTCATCGTACAGTTTTCTGCAGGATTGATGTAATGCTTGGAAATCCAGTCCAAGTACAGACTATCTGTAGTGGTAATCATTCCTTCCGGTAAATCTATTACATCTTCCTGCCCATTGGTTTGTATGGTAATCGTTTTTTCTGTCTGTTGGGCAAAAAGAGAAGAAGCGTTACAGATTGCAGCAGTAAGTAAACTAAAAATTATTCTTTTCATCTTTTAAAATTTAATACAGCATTGCAAACCAACTCCTTGCGGACGGTTGCGGAATGCATCGTTGAACACGGTAGGTTCCCATTTCATGCTGAGGTCTTTGCTGATATCAAAATCAGACAGCTCAGCATCTACATAGGCATCAATCACTGATAGCAGATATACACCAATGAATGCAAATATACTTAAATCGCGTTGACGTCGATAAAGGTCTTTTCGTTTTCGGAAGATTTCCTGCCAATACTCCAAACGGTCATTGACATTTGTTCCGGGAGGAAGGAAATCCATATAACTGTTGTTATTGGGATTATTGCTCATAATGTCTTGATAGGCTTGAGAATAGTCCTTATACATCTGCCCGTTCCAAGTCAAGGCGTATGCACATCCTACGAAACCTCCATAAATGATAGGTAGTTTCCAGTACTTCCGGTTGTAAATCTGTCCGGCTCCAGGGATAACGAGTCCTAACCATACTGTACGGTTAGAATTGGGTATCCAGCGTTTTTTCTCCTGAGTGGGAGGCAGAGTATTTTGAATGGAGTCGTTTTGTCTTGCCAAGGCTGCAGTATCTACGGGGGCTTCCAGTGCCTCTAATGCGAGTTTTCGCTGCAGGTGGGTTGTATCAGCCAAGGCCAGGCTGTCTGCCCGATTCTGTGAGCGGATAGAATCAGTTGTCAGTATGCCCTCCCTGCGTTTTTGGGCTCGCTGTGCATTTACCTCCATATTCCCCCAGGGGATACAGAATAGCAGGATAAGCGACAGAATATATGTAAAAGTATGTGCTCTCAAATTATTTTTGTTTATTCCGTTTTTTTCAAAGAATCCAGAATCTCCATAATTCTTTCCAGATCTGCATCGCTGTTGAAAGGAATGCTGATCTTTCCTTTTCCTTTATTGGTACAGGAAAGTTGTACTTTCGTTCCAAAGAAATTGCACAGATGATTTTGAAGCATAGAGTATTCTTCAGATAATTGTGTGCCTTTGGCAGAGATTGTTTTTCCTCCGCTTTTTATGCTTTCACCGTTAGCCAGTGCTTTTACAATTTCTTCCACTTTACGCACGGAGTACCCTTGAGCGACTGTCTCATTAAAGATACGTATCTGATTTTTAGGATCTTCCAGAGTTAATAACGCACGTGCATGTCCCATATCTATTTCCTTGTTCTTCAAGGCTACTTGGATGGGGGCTGGCAATTTTAGCAGACGTAAATAGTTTGCTATGGTTGTTCGTTTTTTGCCAATGCGTTCGCTCAGGCGTTCTTGTGTCAGTTCATATTGTTCAATTAAATGCTGGTAGGCCAGTGCGATTTCCAGAGAATTCAGGTCTTCGCGTTGAATGTTTTCAATCAAGGCCATTTCCATCACATTCTCGTCGTCTGCAGTACGAATGTATGCTGGAATTGTTTTTAGACCAGCAAGTATGGATGCCCTATATCGTCTTTCACCTGCAATAATTTGATAAGAATCTTCGTTTAGTTTACGTAAGGTGATAGGCTGGATGATACCTATTTCTGCAATGGAATCAGCCAGTTCTTGTAAGGCGATAGGATCAAATTCACGACGAGGCTGGTTGGGGTTTACAGATATTTTGTCCAGTTCTATTTCGTTGATGGATGATGATCCGGAAGTTTTTACTTCTTCGTTGGATATCAGAGCATCAAGTCCTCGTCCTAATGCAAATTTTTTTTGTACTGCCATATACTTATTTGCTATTTCTTGTTATAATTTCATTGGCTAAAGCCAAATGGTTTTTAGCTCCGGTTGATTCTGCATCATAAAGAATAGCAGGAATACCGTGGCTGGGTGCTTCACTTAGTTTGACATTACGCTGAATAATGGTCTTGAAAACCAGTTCCTGGAAGTGTCTTTTCACTTCGTCGTATATCTGGTTGGCCAGACGCAAGCGCGAGTCGAACATTGTCAGCAGGAATCCTTCAATTTCTAATGAAGGATTTAGTTTTGTCTTGATAATCTTAATCGTGTTTAAAAGCTTGCTGATACCTTCCAGCGCAAAATACTCACATTGTACTGGAATAATTACAGAGTCGGCAGCTGTTAAGGCATTGATGGTAATTAAACCCAACGATGGAGAACAGTCTATCAAAATGTAATCGTATTCGCTTTTCATCGGCTCTAACGCGCGTCGCATGATTTTCTCACGGTTCTCCAAATTCAGCATTTCGATTTCAGCACCCACCAGGTCAATGTGAGAAGGTATGATGTCTAATCCGTCAATATCGGTTGTATAAATCGCTTCCCGTATGTCAGCCTGATTGATCAGACATTCATAGATTGAACAGTCAATGTCTTTCAAATCTACACCAAGGCCGGATGAGGCATTTGCCTGAGGGTCAGCGTCAATCACTAGTACTTTCTTCTCGAGAGTAGCTAAAGATGCAGCCAAATTTATAGTGGTAGTAGTTTTGCCTACACCTCCTTTTTGGTTGGCTAAAGCAATAATTTTTCCCATATTAATCAGTTTATTCTGATTGCGAAGTAACTAATAAATGACGATAGTTTCAATTAAAATTCCATGACTTTTGGGAAAGTGTTGAAAACTCACCTCATCTGTTAATAACTTCACGCGGGCAAAGATATATATTTTTAGCTAATTGCATGATGTGGTTTGGTAAGATTAAGATTTGTTGTAACTTTACACTCATAAAAGTTTGGATAATAAAGATATGATGAAAGAGAAACCATTTCTGTTGTTGTCGAATGATGATGGATTTGCCGCAAAAGGCATTCAGGAACTGATAAAAGTATTAAGGCCAATGGCCGATTTGATGGTAGTAGCACCTTCTGGCCCACGTTCAGGAGCTTCCGGTTCCATTACTTCAGAGCATCCGCTTCGTTGTAAAAAGATAGAGTCTGCACCGGGATTTTCATTGTACAGTTGTACGGGTACTCCTGTGGACTGTGTGAAACTGGCTTTGCACGACTTGGTACCCCGTACACCTGATATGGTGATCGGAGGAATTAATCATGGAGATAACTCTTCTGTCAATGTGCACTATTCAGGTACAATGGGAGTTGTTATAGAGGGATGTCTGAAAAAAATACCTTCAGTCGGTTTTTCTCTTTGTAATCATGCGGAAGATGCAGATTTTACGCCCACTTTCCCTTATATACAACGTATCGTAGAAGAGGTCTTGCAGCATGGATTACCTGTAGGAACCTGTTTGAATGTAAATTTTCCTGATGTAAAGGATTTGAAAGGAGTGCGTATTTGTCGGCAAACAGACGGAGTCTGGACAAATGAGTTTGTAAAGTCTGTTCATCCAAGAGGTGGAAATTATTATTGGCTTACAGGTTCTTACCGGAACGATGAACCCGAGGCACAAGATACCGACCATTGGGCATTAGATCATGGATACGTAGCCATTACTCCTACTCAGATAGATGTAACGGCTTATACTTTGATGAAACAATTGAATCACTGGAACTGGCAGCTATGAAATATTATTTAATTGTAGGTGAAGCCTCGGGTGATTTGCATGCATCTAATTTAATGAAGGCACTGCAAGCAAAAGATTCTAAAGCTGAGTTTCGTTTTTTCGGAGGCGATTTGATGGCGACTGCAGGAGGTTCACTGGTCAAGCATTATAAGGATATGGCATACATGGGATTTATCCCGGTGTTGCTTCATTTGCGGACAATCTTTCGTAATATGGATTTGTGCAAGAAAGATATTGTTCAGTGGAATCCTGATGTCTTGATTTTGGTGGATTATCCGGGGTTTAACCTGAAAATAGCTGAATATATAAAAGCGCATACGAATATTCCTATTTTTTATTATATCTCTCCTAAAATCTGGGCTTGGAAGGAGTACCGCATCAAGAATATTAAACGAGATGTGGATGAGCTGTTTTCTATACTACCTTTTGAAGTGGATTTTTTCAAGAAGTATAATTATCCCATTCATTATGTCGGAAATCCATGTGTGGATGCTGTACATTGTTTTAAGCAGGGATATGCCGAGAGTTTTGAGGAATTTACTCTTCGTAACGGGTTGGATAAAAAGCCAATTATTGCGTTGTTGGCTGGTAGTCGTAAGCAGGAAATTAAGGATAATTTGCAGCGGATGATACAAGCATCCCGCAACTATACAGAATATCAGTTTGTTATTGCGGGAGCTCCTGGAATATCTCCTGAATTTTATCAGGCTTATATGGGGGATGATACCAAAATTATATTTGGTCAGACATATAGCTTGCTGAGTCATGCTACAGCTGCTTTGGTTACCAGTGGTACGGCTACACTCGAAACCGCCTTGTTCCGGGTGCCTCAGGTAGTGTGTTATTATACTGCTGCTGGAAAGCTGGTTTCATTCTTACGCCGGCATATTTTAAAAGTAAAATATATTTCTTTGGTCAACCTGATTGCAGGTCGTGAAGTGGTGGCTGAACTGGTTGCTGATGGTATGACCGCAGAAAATGTGAAACAACAACTAGAAGCAATTCTACCCGGGCAAATGACTCGTGAACAAATGTTGCAGAATTATGATGCGCTGATTAAAATTCTTGGACAGGAAGGAGCTTCTGAACGGGCAGCCGGAAAAATCGTTGAACTTTTATCTCAAAAATACAACAGGTCCTTACAGTAAGACTGAAGGACCTGTTATAAATTTTCTGCTTATATTATTCAATAAAAGAAATGATATACAGATAAACAACCGCTGCCGGAACCGCCATCAGAGTGCTGTCAAAGCGATCTAACATGCCTCCATGACCAGGTAATATATTGCCTGAGTCTTTTATTCCAATAGTGCGTTTAAGCAGCGATTCTGTCAAATCGCCTAATGTACCGAATATTACAACGGTCAGGGCTAGTCCTATCCAGATACTAATCGGCATGAATGGGAAGTAATGTGCCATCACAATGGCAGCTATAATGCTGAAAACTCCGCCGCCAATGGAACCTTCCCATGATTTTTTAGGAGAAATTCGTTCAAACAAGCGATGTTTTCCGAATAGCATACCGGTACAATATGCTCCCGTATCATTAATCCATGTGAAAATAAATATTGACAACGGCAGTATTGGGTTGTACTGTACCTGGTAATTTGACAATTCTCCTTCATTTCCAATAGAATGATAGGCCAGTACGTTTAACATTGCAAACGAAAGTGCGATGTAGATTTGGCTCATCATGGCATAGGCCCAATTGTTCAGTGGATTTTTTTTCTTTAAATATAGCTCGCTGACAAGCAGGTATATGATAAGAAATAAGTAAGGAATCAGTATTTCTGTTTGTCCAGGCATGACTCCTAAATAGGCAAAACCAAAGAACAGAAATACGCCGGCCAACATACATATAGGTTTGTTTATCTCTACATCCGGCTGTTTGCTGATGATAACCCCGAATTCATGAATGGTCAGGGCTGTAATCAGAGCAAACAATAGGGTGAAAGAGATAGGACCTCCAAGAATACAACCAATGAGTACTCCTACGAAGATTATTCCCGTAATTGCTCGTTGAATAAAGTTATTTTTCACGTTAGTTGGTTTTTATTCGGTTATGCTTCTCCTTTTTCCTGGTTTTCTTCCTGTGAAGGTATGTTATTTTCAGAGGAAGAATTATTTTCATTATCCGTATTTTCCTGCTTGTTTTCCAGCTGTTTGGTTTCCGGTAGCTGCTCATTGGCTGCCATAATTTCTTCCGAACGGGAAGTCCATGGACGTTTACCGAAAATCTTTTCAACATCTTCAGCAAAGATTACTTCTTGGTCAATTAACAGCTGTGCCAGTTGGTTGTGGCCTTCACTGTGTTCTTGCAGCAAGGCCTTTGCACGCATGTACTGCTCATTAATCATGTGCTGTACTTCCTGGTCTATAAGCTCAGCTGTATGCTCACTGTAAGGTTTCGTAAAGCTGTAATCTTCATTGCTGTTATAATAGCAGAGATTAGGAAGCTTGTCACTCATTCCTGCGTATGCAATCATGCCATAAGCCTGTTTGGTGACTCTTTCCAAGTCATTCATTGCTCCGGTGGAGATGTGTCCGATGAAAATTTCTTCAGCAGCACGTCCACCTAATGTGGCACACATTTCATCCAGCATTTGTTCCTTAGTAGTGATCTGTCGTTCTTCAGGCAGATACCATGCTGCTCCTAACGCACGTCCTCTTGGGACAATGGTTACTTTAATCAGCGGGTTGGCATGTTCCAGGAACCATGAGATGGTGGCGTGACCAGCTTCGTGAAGTGCAATGGCACGTTTTTCGGCGGCAGTCATGACTTTTGTTTTCTTTTCCAGACCACCTACGATACGGTCGATTGCAGCTAAGAAATCATCTTTATCTACACTCTTCTTTTGATGACGTGCTGCAATAAGAGCAGCTTCATTACATACATTGGCAATGTCCGCACCGCTGAAACCAGGGGTTTGTCGTGCTAATAAATCTACGTCTACACTGCTGTCCAGCTTCAGAGGTTTAAGATGAACTCCAAACACTTCCTTTCGTTCATTCAGGTCAGGAAGGTCTACATATATTTGTCGGTCAAAACGTCCTGCACGCAGTAAGGCTTTGTCCAAAATATCTACACGGTTGGTTGCCGCTAAGATAATGACTCCACTGTTTGAACCAAATCCGTCCATCTCTGTCAGAAGCTGGTTCAATGTATTTTCACGTTCGTCATTTCCTCCCATGCTTGGGTTTTTGCCACGGGCACGGCCTACGGCATCAATTTCATCAATGAAGATGATACAAGGCGACTTTTCTTTTGCCTGACGGAACAAATCACGTACGCGAGAAGCACCGACACCGACAAACATTTCTACAAAGTCTGAACCGGAAATAGAGAAGAAAGGTACATCGGCTTCACCTGCCACAGCTTTGGCTAACAATGTTTTACCTGTTCCCGGAGGGCCTACAAGCAGAGCACCTTTAGGAATCTTTCCACCCAGTTCCGTATATTTTTGCGGCTGTTTCAAGAAATCTACAATTTCCTGTACTTCCTGTTTGGCAGCAGCTTGTCCGGCAACATCCTTAAATGTAATGCGGTTAGTCCCTTTTTCAAAAAGCTGTGCTTTGCTTCTTCCCACATTAAATACGTTTGAGCCTCCTCCGGCTCCTCCTCCGCCACCCATGCGGCGCATGGCAAACATCCAGATACCGATAAGGAAGACAAACGGCAGAACGTTCCACAGGATTATACTAAAATAGTCACTTTTCTTTTCGTATTGGATAGAACCGGTAAAGTTACCTTCTTTAGTCTGCTCATCCAGAAACTTATCCAAAGCTTCCATGGAGCCTATCTGTACGTTGATGGAAGGACTTCTTCCGACTTTGTTGGCATCTTTCTTGAATACATCTACAATGTGATCCGGCTTGATATACATTTCCACCGTATTGTTGTCGTATGCCACGATTTTATCTGCATATCCTTTGGTAACCATTTCCTGAAATTCGGTATAGTTTACCTCTTTGGTGGCACTTCCTTCATCTCCGGAAAAATAGAGGAAGGCAAAAATCAAGGCAATGATGACATAAAGCCACGTTAAATTAAAGCGTGGTACATTGATTTTAGGTTTATTGTTGTCACTCATATTTCTCTTTCCTTATTATATATTAGTCCAAATCTGGAATGTCGGTCAGTTTGGCATCTGCCCATAAGTGTTCCAGATTATAAAAATGTCGTACTTCCGGCAAAAATATATGTACAATAACGTCGCTATAATCCATAGCTACCCATTGTGCATTTCTTTGGCCGTCTATGGCATACGCTTTAGTGCCGGTCTCTTTTCTTACATGTTCTTTGATGGAGTCCACAATTGCCAATACCTGACTGGGAGAATTTCCTTGGCAAATGATAAAATATTTACAGATGGTATCTTCTATTTCGTTTAAATCAGCTACTACGATTTGCTTGCCTTTTTTCTCTTGAATTCCTTCAATGATTTTTTCTATTAAAGTTGTCGTTTCGTTCATTCTTTTGATTATTCCTATTTTAAAAATTGAAAATAAAGTTCTATATATAACATAGGACAAATATACTTGGTTTTCTGTATATCCGAAAATTTTTACTTGAAAGAAGCTGAAAAAAGAAAAAAAATATGTTTTTGGGAAGAAAAAAATGCCGAAATGCTTTGGTATGTTCCAAAAATGTTGTACCTTTGCACCGTCAAAACAAAAAGATGACAATCGTTCTCTGATTTTGGGCTATGGTGTAATGGTAACACAACAGATTCTGGTCCTGTTTTTCTTGGTTCGAGTCCGAGTAGCCCAACTTCATTTGCAGCGTTCTCGCGGAGAGGATAAAGCGTTATTGGGCTATGGTGTAATGGTAACACAACAGATTCTGGTCCTGTTTTTCTTGGTTCGAGTCCGAGTAGCCCAACAGAAAAAGGTGTTCTGAGTAATCGGGACACCTTTTTTGTTTCTTCTTTTTATTTTCTCTTTCAAATAGAAATATTCTTTTTTACCTTCTTATAATCAGCTGTTTATGGTTTATTTGATGCGTTGCTGACTTCTTAATGGATGTTAACTTTTGTCGTTCCAAAAACAAAATATTCGATATCATGGTTATTAAGTCATCGAGATTGATAAAAGTAATTAGGTATTAAAGTTTTTGAATGAAAAAATGAAAAAGGTAAGTTTTTTAGTAGCAGCGTTAGCTGTATCTGCTCTTTCTGTGAATGCACAAAAAGCGTATGAAGGAACTCGTTTCTTGGATAATTGGTATGTGGGTGTGAAAGGTGGAGTGACTACTCCTACTACTCATTCTGCATTTTGGCCTAATATGCGTGCGGAAACTGGTATTGAATTAGGAAAACAGATTACTCCGGTGTTGGGTGTTTCTTTCGAAGGATTGACAGGTATCAATACGTCTTTCAGCAAAACAGCTTTTGATGATTTGAATTTAGGCGTATTGGGTAAGATTAACTTGAATAATCTTTTTGGGGGATATAATGGTGAACCCAGATTGTTTGAAGTAGAAGGTATCGCTGGATTTGGTTGGGGACATGATTTTGTGAACTCAAGTATGGGTGCGGACCGTTCTTATATGGTAAGCCGTTTTGGTGCTAGCTTTAACTTCAACTTGGGTGAGAAAAAAGCATGGGCTGTAAATGTACGTCCGGCTATTGTTTACAGAATGGATGGTGACCGTGCACAACAACTGAACGTAAACAAGTCGAAGATTGAAATTTTGGCTGGAGTAACTTATCGTTTCGCAAGCAGCAACGGAAAGCACTATATGACTATTCAGAAGCCATACAACCAGGCTGAGGTGAACTCTCTGAATGAGGCGATTAATGCCTTGCGTGCAGAAAATGCCCGTAAAGATGAAGCTTTAGGAGCAAAGGATGCAGAAAATGCACGTTTGGAAAAAGAGCTGACAGATTTGCGTAATGCACCTAAGCAGATAGAGACTATTATTCAGAATACACATTCTAAGTCATTGGAATCAGTTGTTACGTTCCGTCAGGGAAAGACCACAATCAGTACGGATCAGATACCTAATGTAGAGCGTATTGCAACTTATATGAAGAATAATCCGAAGAGTACGGTATCTATCAAGGGATACGCTTCTCCGGAAGGTAGTGCCGAAGTAAATGCACGTGTAGCTAAGCAGCGTGCGGAAGCAGTAAAGAATATGTTGATAAGTAAGTATAAAATTAGTGCTTCACGTATCACAGCTGAAGGTCAGGGTGTAGGATCTATGTTCTCAGAACCGGATTGGAATCGTGTAAGTATTGCTACTTTGAGCGAATCAGAATAATTCTTTTTTTATTGAAATAATGTAGTCTGAAGGCTGTTGCAGGTAAATACTGTAGCAGCCTTTTTTATGTCTCTTTGTTTTCATGTATGTTTTTACATTTCTTGTACAGATAAAGACTGGGAAAAGTAACTGAAAATCCTTATCTTTGCGAGGAATTTGTAAACTCATGGGAGAACGTACACGATACAATGATTTTGCCCGGTTTTTGGCCCTTCATTTTCCTTTTAAGGTGCAAAAAATCTCATTGAATGTGGGATTTACTTGTCCGAACAGAGATGGTGTAAAAGGATATGGAGGATGTACCTATTGCAATAACCAGACCTTTAATCCGGCATATTGTCGGACAGACAAGTCTGTTACGCAGCAGTTGGAGGAAGGAAAAGAGTTTTTTGCCAGAAAATATCCGGAAATGAAGTTTTTGGCATATTTTCAAGCCTACACAAATACGTATGCAGAGCTGGACAAGCTGCGTCGGATGTATGAAGAGGCATTGCGGGTAGAAGGAGTTGTCGGACTCGTTATCGGTACGCGTCCCGATTGTATGCCCGAAGAATTGCTGGATTATCTGGAAGAGTTGAATCGGCGAACCTTTCTTTTAGTGGAATATGGTATTGAAAGTACGGATAATCATACTTTGCAGCGAATAAACCGGGGACATACTTTTGAATGTACGGTGGATGCCGTAAAACGTACAGCAGAAAGAGGTATACGTGTGGGAGGTCATGTGATTTTAGGACTTCCGGGAGAAAATCATGAAGCTATCATCCGTCAGGCACGACAGGTGTCTGAACTTCCTTTGACAACGCTGAAAATGCATCAGTTGCAGCTGGTGCGTGGTACACGGATGGCACATGAATATGAGTTGTGTCCTGAAGATTTTCATTTGTACGAGGTAGATGAATACATTGATCTTGTGATAGATTATCTCGAGCGTGTACGTCCGGATCTTGTGCTGGAACGTTTCGTTTCGCAGTCTCCCAAGGAATTGCTGATAGCTCCAGACTGGGGCATTAAAAATTACGAATTTGCCGTTCGTATGCAGCGTCGCCTTCAGGAAAGAGATACCTGGCAGGGAAAATTCTATGAAGAAGTAAAAAAGGAAACAATATAATATCAAATTTTTAAATTAGTTAGGATTCAATGGAAATTAAAGGTAAAGTTCATTATGTCGGTGTGAACGACCGTACAAAAGCTTTGTTTGAAAATTTGTGGCCACTTCCTTATGGCGTGTCTTATAACTCTTACCTGATTGCCGATGACGATATGGTCGCATTGGTCGATACGGTAGATGTGGCTTTCTTTGAAGTATATATTAAGAAGATACGCAGTGTTATCGGAGACCGTAAAATCAATTATTTGATTATAAATCACATGGAGCCTGACCATTCTGGTTCAATTGCTCTGATTAAGAAATACTATCCTGAAATCGTATTGGTAGGTAACAAGAAGACTTTCGAAATGGTAGAAGGATATTATGGAGTAACAGGTGAACGTTATGTGGTAGGTGATGGAGATTTCCTGAAACTGGGACATCATAGCCTTCGCTTCTATCTGGTGCCCATGGTACACTGGCCGGAAACAATGGTAACTTTTGATGAAACAGAAGGTATCCTGTTCTCTGGAGATGCTTTCGGCTGTTTCGGAGCATTGAACGGAGGATGCATCGACCGTAACATCAATACTGATATTTATTGGAATGAAATGCGCCGCTACTATGCTAATATCGTAGGTAAGTTCGGTAATCCGGTACAGAAAGCTTTACAGAAATGTGGAGGACTGCCTATCAAGACAATCTGTCCGACTCATGGACCGGTATGGGAAGAATGCATTCCGCAAGTGGTAGATATGTATGACAAGCTGAGCCGCTATGAAGGTGAAGAAGGTGTAGTGATTGTGTATGGAACCATGTATGGTAATACAGAAGAGCTGGCTGAAGCTATTGCAGAAGAACTGAGTGCACAGGGCATTAAGAATATCATTCTGCACAATGTTTCTCATACGCATCATTCTTATATCCTGGCCGATATCTTTAAGTATAAAGCTTTGATAGCAGGCTGTACTACTTATAACATGCATTTGTATCCTGAAATGGAATCTCTGTTGAGCAAGGTAGCCGCTCGTGAAATGAAGAACCGTCTGTTTGGTTACTTCGGTTCGTTCACCTGGGCCAGTGCAGCAGTGAAGAAATTGGGTGAGTTTACTGAAAAACTGAAATTTGAAGTAGTAGGTAACCCGGTAGAAATGAAGCAGAGCATGAAGGCCGACAATTATGCACAGGCTAAGGAATTGGCTAAGGCAATGGCCGACCGTTTGAAAGCAGACCGTAAATAAGTCATCTTTTTGATAGATATAAAAAACTTCCACTAAAGGATTTTCCCTTGGTGGAAGTTTTTTTATGGAGTGATATATGCTTATCAGTCTTTTGCCTGGTGTACGGTCAGTTGCGGGAACGGGAATCCGATACCTTCTTTGTTGAATGTGTCGTATACGATTTTATTCATGTCAAAATACACATCCCAGTAGTTTTCGGTTTTGGTCCACACACGTACCTTAATATCTACACTGCTGGCAGACAAAGCTCCCAGTCCGATAAATGGAACTGGAGTCGTGAGGATTCGTTCATCGGCCGCAATGATTCGCTCCAGTACAGCTTTTACTTTTTCATAATCTTCTCCGTATTCCACCCCGAATACCCATTCAGCGCGGCGCATGTCTTGTTTGCTGTAATTAGTGATGGCATTGCTGCTCAGAGCACCGTTTGGTACATAAATAATTCGATTGTCTACCGTAGCCAAAATGGTGTGGAAAATCTGAATTTCTTTTACTGTTCCGCTGGCACCTTGTCCGTCGATGTAGTCTCCTACCTTGAAGGGCTTGAATACTAAGATGATTAATCCTCCGGCGAAGTTAGACAGGTTTCCGGACAATGCCATACCGATTGCCACACCGGCAGAAGCTAAGATTGCGGCGAAGCTGGTGGTTTCCACTCCTAATTTGCTGATGATGGCAAATGCTAAGATCAGGTTCAGAAGTATGCTGAGCAGACTTTTTAAGAAGGTCTGTACACTGATTTCCAGTTTACGTTTTTCCAGAATTTTGCTGACCAGTCGGCTGATTTGTTTGATGATAAACCGGCCGACGATGTAGATGATAATGGCAGCCAGGATGTCTTTTCCAACCTCGATTCCCCAGTTGAGCAGTCTGTCCAGCAGCTGTTCTACGTTAATTTTTGAAGCAGTATTGCTTGCTTGTGCTGTAGCTTGTAATAATGTAAGTAACATGTGTAATGTGAATTAAATTTTTATAGTTAATCATTCATTTAATATCCCCTTGCCTTGTCGGACAATTTCAGGTACATCATCACAACAATTTATGACGGTAGAAGGTTCAATACCTCCCGTACCTCCGTCAATAATAAGGTCTACTTTCTCTCCAAACTTTTCGTCAATCAGTTCCGGTTCAGTGATGTATTCAATGTCTTCCCCTTCCTCTAATGGCAGAGTGGTCGTCAGAATCGGTGCATCGAGCAACCGGCAGATTTCACGGATGATGGCATTGTCGGGTACACGGATGCCCACTTCCTTTCGGTTGCGGAAAATCTTAGGCAGACGGCTGTCCGCATTCAGGATAAAGGTAAACGGACCGGGCAGATTGTGTTTCATCAGTTTGAAAGTGGCATTGCTCACGCGAGCATATTCGCTGATGTTGCTCAGGTCGTAACAGATAATGGATAAATTATTCTTGCGTGGATCGATATTTTTCAGTTTGCAGATACGCTCAATGGGGCGTTCCTTCAGCGCATGACAGCCTAATGCGTACACCGTGTCTGTGGGGTAGATAATGATACCCCCATCGTTCAGAATGTCTACTATGCGCTGCAGGTCTTCCGGTCGGTTGTTTTTAGAATATAATTTAAGTAACATGGCGTTATCTACGAAGATTTGACTTCGTATGAACGCAAAAATAAGAAAATTATTTCTTTTTCTTTCGCAGTTCTTCTGCAATTCGATAGTGAATGGCAGCTTCTATTTCCTTTCCGCTTTTTTCGAGTGCTTCAGCAAAATATTCATGCGCACCGGCATGCTGCGGCTTCAGGCTGGTAGCCTTGTCCAAATCGGAGAGCGCTTCTTCCGTTTTTCCGGTCAGCAGACGAAGTTTTCCTCGGTTGTATACTGCCTTGAAGTCCTGTGGCCGTAGTTGTACGGCACGATTCAGGCATTCTTCAGCTTCTTCCATTCGGTTTTCATCAAAGAATGTCACTCCTTTTCGTACCCAGGCATCCACATATTCCGGATACAGCTCCAGGGCCTTGTCATAGTTGGCCTGTGCCGCCCTCGGGTCGTGTGCCTTAGTGATGCATTCGTTTCCCATCAGGTAATATTCCCGGGCGTACTTCTGTAAATTCAGCCGCTGTTGTTGCATTTGCTCCTTCAGTAATCGGTTTTCTTCCTTTAACCGGTTGATGATGCCTAACTTCCGGCGGATAAAACGCTGTATCAACGGTTTCTCAATGTCATATCGGCTATGGATGGCCTTAAAGAAAGCTTCTAAGAATTCGGCGAAATTGCCTTTGTCGAAAGCTTTTACAGAGGCTACGTATTGAATGTCTGCCTGTGCCTGCTTCATGGCCCTCTCAAATGTCTGGTTGTCATTGAAGCGCTGCGCAAAGCTGACAATTTCCGGTCGGACAAACACATCTGCGTGCGAAATCTGCCGCTTCAACTGGATGCCGTCCAATGAGGTGCAGCGGCTCAGGGCTACATAAGCCTGTCCTCCGGCAAAAACTCCTCCCGTAAAGTCGATAACTACCCGGTTGAAAGTCAGCCCCTGACTCTTGTGTACGGTGATGGCCCAAGCCAGCCGGATGGGGTATTGTGTAAATGTGCCTAATTCCTCTTCTTCTATTTTCTTTTCCGTCTCGTTATATCGGTAGCGGATGTTGCTCCAGCTTTCCTTGTGTACATCGAACTCACTCCCGTCTTCCGTTATTACATAGATGGTACCGTCTTCCGAAAGGCCTGATACCGTACCGATGGTACCGTTCACCCAGCGTTTTTCCTGGTCGTTCTTGATGAAAATCACCTGTGCTCCCGGCTTGATGACCAGTTCCATCAGGGTAGGGAGGCTGCTTTCCGGAAATTCGCCATGTATTTCTCCTTTTAATGTGACCGGTTCGCCTGGCAGTTCGTTGAGTTTCTTTTCGTTGATATAATCTACATTATCCCTCCGGGTGGCCAGCGTGATGTACAAATCATTCTCTTCCGGGCAAGGTGGTGTCGGCGTATAACGGGTGTTCAATAGTTGTAAATCCGCATTTCCGGCAGTATTGGTCCGGATATGGTCGAGCACGCTGACGAATACCTGGTCTGTTTGCCGGTATACCTTGGTGAGTTCGATGGATACCAGTTCCATCTCCTGGAACACTTTAGCCGAAAAGAAATACGGATTCGGATAAAAACGGTTCAGAATCTCCCGTTCGTCACTTTTTACTACCGGCTCCAGTTGGAATACGTCGCCCACTAACAGCAGCTGTTTTCCACCGAACGGCTCACGTAAGTTATGAGAGTACGTGCGAAGCACCTTGTCGATAAAGTCGATGATGTCGGCCCGCACCATGGAAATTTCATCAATGATGATGAGCTCGATGTTCTGAATGAGTTTCCGGTGGTCGGAAGAATACTTCAGAAAATCTTTCAGTTTTCGCCCCTGAAACTTCGGATCATCGGGCAGGAGCGGATGAAACGGAAGCTTGAAAAAACTGTGCAGGGTACTGCCACCCGCATTGATAGCCGCAATACCCGTAGGAGCTAGTACTACATATTTCTTTTTGGTATGCTGGCAGACGTATTTCAGAAATGTAGACTTACCCGTTCCCGCTTTTCCGGTCAGAAAGACCGATTGGCGGGTATATTGGATGAGTTTCAGTGCATTCTGAAATTCGGGGTTGTCGGTATCTATCAGGGTAGGAGTCATCTGTCATTGTGTTTTGAGATTCATGCAAAGATACGGACAAATGGGAAATAAAAAAAGCGGTTAGAAGTCTAACCGCTTTTTCGTCAGAATATTTACGAGAAGCCTTTCGGCATTTATCAGATTCGTCTTTAAAATGCTGAACTTGTCAGCGTCGCAGTTTTATTTGCGTCTTTCGTCATTCAGCATTACATAACCCCAGATCATTGGATCTGCATTTGCAATCTTGTGGAAAATGTTTTTTACCTTTTTCATAATTGTTACCCTTTCTTTTTTAGTTAGTTTAATTAAATCTTCTTAGCGGACTTCCCAGCCGGCCGTTGTACTTGTTACCTTATTTACCTTGAAAACTTTTTATTGGCTTTTTCTTTTAGCCTTTCTTTTTACACTGCAAATATAGGCCTTTTTTCTTTACAAAATATGTTTTATAGCATGTTTTTCTTGTAAAAGGCCAATTTGTTGATGTAAATCAAATCCGGAGGCAGGGTTATTTCTTTTCAATTACATTTTCCCCTTTCTCTCCCGAAAAACTCGTAACTTTGCAGCCGTTTTGTAGAATACCTATGGTAGCAAGAATGAACAATCAGTACGAAGAACGCCTGGGAACGGAGCGGATGCTTCCTCTCATTTTCAAAATGGCTTTACCGGCAGTGGCCGCGCAGTTCGTCAATCTCCTATATAATATAGTAGACCGTATTTATATCGGTCATATACCGGAAATCGGGACAAATGCATTGGCGGGAGTAGGAGTGACTACCTCTATTGTAATTCTGATTTCTTCTTTTTCGGCTATTGTGGGAGCCGGAGGTGCGCCACTGGCTGCCATGGCACTGGGACAAGGCGACCGGGTGCGTGCGGGGAAATTCTTAGGCAACGGTTTCATGCTGCTGATTCTGTTTACCGTGCTGACTTCGCTGGTGTCCTATTTGTTTATGGAGCCTATCCTTCGGTTTGCGGGGGCATCTGCCGTTACACTCCCCTACGCAGAAGATTATCTTTCAGTGTACTTGCTGGGTACTTTGTTTGTGGAAATCTCTACCGGACTCAATACGTTCATCAATTCACAGGGGCGTCCCAATATTGCGATGTATTCCGTTTTGATTGGGGCCTTGCTGAATATCGTGCTCGATCCGATTTTTATTTTCTGGTTTGATATGGGCGTAAAAGGAGCGGCACTGGCCACTATTCTTTCGCAGGCATGCAGCGCCTGGTGGGTGTTAGGCTTTCTATGTTCCGACCGTGCTTCTTTGCGTTTGCAAAAATGTTACCTGAAATTCGATCGCCGTATCGTCGGTGGAATGTTGGCTTTGGGGGTATCTCCCTTCATTATGGCCAGTACAGAGAGCCTGGTAGGATTTGTGTTGAACGGCAGTCTGGAGAAATTTGGCGATATATATGTAGGAGCCCTGGCTATTTTACAGAGTGCTATGCAGCTGGTCAGTGTGCCACTTACAGGATTTGCCCAAGGTTTTGTGCCCGTGGCCAGCTACAACTACGGACATGGTGACCGGCAGCGGGTGAAAGACTGTTTCCGTATTGTACTGATGGTAATGTTCTCTTTCAATTTTGTCCTGATGTTGCTGATGATTTGTTTCCCTACGGTAGTCGCTTCGGCATTTACGAGCGATCCGGAGTTGATTGCCACCGTAGAGCATGTGCTGCCGCTCTTCTTGGCGGGAATGACAATCTTTGGTTTGCAGCGCGCCTGCCAGAATATGTTTGTAGCCCTTGGTCAGGCACGGATTTCTATTTTTATAGCTTTGCTGCGTAAGGTTATTTTGCTGGTGCCTCTTGCTCTGGTTCTGCCTCGCTTCTGTGGCGTGGAAGGCGTATTTATGGCCGAAGCAGTTTCGGATGCTACGGCCGCCATCTGTTGTACATTGCTCTTCTTCTGGCAGTTCCCGAAGATACTTCGCAAGATGCAGAATCTGGTACAGAACTAATTTTACGATTCTGATAGGTAAATTGTTTGAAACACAGATAGATAAAGTGGTAAATGCTTAATCGTATTCTCTGTTTCACAGTGTGGGATACAAAAACCACAGTGTGGGATACATATTTCACACTGTGAAATACAAATCCCGCAGTGTGAAACAGAGAATTCTTCGAAGCGTTCTGAATTATGCTTTTCGGAATTTTTAATTATGTGTCGGGAGAGGTGGAATTTCCTGATAGAAATTATCGGCTATGCTATAAATCTTTATAACTTTATCCTCCAAGTATATCGTGGCTATGATTGAGGTGGCATTAAAATGCAGAAACAAATACGGTTGTGTTTCCAGGCTGCCTAGCTCAGTATGCAAGTTTTATTTATTGAAAACCAAGTCTTATAAATGAAAAATATAATAGAGAATATTAGAAAGCAATATCCGGTGTCCGATTTGACCATAAAGGAACTTGAGTCCTATTTAACACCTTGCAGTTTTCCTAAAAGGTATCAACTTATAAAGGAAGGTATTTATTGTAAGTATGCTTATTTTATAGAGAAGGGTATCTTAAGAGCCTATTGGGTGGTCGATGGAGAGGAATATACTACCTCGTTCGGAGCAGAGGGATGTATTGTTTTCAGCATGGATGAATTATATTACAACAAAAAAAGTGAGGAATATGTGGAAACGCTGGAAGAAGTGGAAGCCTACAGAATTAATATAAGTGACCTCAAAAATCTTATGGAAACCAACTTGGAGTTATGCAACTGGGGGAGAATTATACATCAGAATGAATACAGACGATTGCACAGAAGCCATAAAGAGAGGTTGTCATTGCCGGCAAAAGAGCGTTATGAAGAATTTCAGAAACAATTTCCGGAAATATGCAAAAAGGTAAATCTGAAATACATTGCATCCTATTTAGGAATCACCCTTTCTACCCTCAGCAGGTTGCGAAGCAAAAAGCCGTAATTTGATTTAGGACAAATTTTTAATGGATGAGATTCCTTATCTTTGCACAATATATGAATTATAAATCCTAATCCTTTTTATTTATCTCAATATGAATCATCGAATCTCATCTTCAGCTTTTGCAGATACAAAACCGCATTATGAACTTCTTGACGGGCTAAGAGGGGTGGCCGCACTGCTTGTGGTGTTCTATCACATTTTCGAAGGTTTTTCTTTTGCCGGAGGAGGTACCCTCATTACTGTCATTAATCATGGTTATCTGGCCGTCGATTTCTTCTTTATACTTTCAGGTTTTGTCATCGGATATGCGTACGATGACCGGTGGAAGAAGAACATGACATTAAAAGGCTTCTTTAAGCGGAGACTTATCCGACTTCATCCGATGATTATTATGGGGGCGATAATCGGTTGCATTGCTTTCTTTGTGCAAGGGGGAGTGAAATGGGATGGTACGCATGTAGCGACCTCCGCGGTCATGCTGGCACTTTTGCTTGCAATGTGCTTTATTCCGGCTTATCCGGGAGCGGGGTATGACGTACGCGGGAACGGAGAGATGTTTTCCTTGAACGGACCGAGCTGGTCATTGTTCTTTGAATATATAGGTAATATACTTTACGCTCTTTTCATTCATCGTTTAAGTAATAAGGCACTGACAGTATTGGTCATACTGCTCGGTTTGGGGCTTTCCTGGTTTGCTTTATTCGATGTGGTAGGTTATGGCATGATAGGAGTGGGCTGGACGCTCGACGGACTGAACTTTTGGGGAGGCATGCTGAGAATGCTGTTTCCTTTCACGTTAGGTATGTTGATTTCAAGAAATTTCCGTCCGTTCAAGATTCGAGGCGCATTCTGGATTTGCAGCATTATCCTGTTGGGACTTTTCTGTGTGCCTTATATCGAAGGTAAGTCACCTGTATGCTTGAATGGTGTGTTCGAGATGATATGTATTGCGGTGGTATTTCCTCTATTGGTGTGTATGGGGGCATCCGGCAAGACGACAGACAAGCAGTCGACCGCTATCTGTAAGTTCCTGGGAGATATATCTTATCCGCTTTATGCCATTCACTATCCTATTATGTATGTATTCTATTCATGGCTTATCGAGAAAAAGTTGTATACGTTGGAAGAAACCTGGCCGGTGGCCGCTGTTGTATATTTCGGAAGTATCGCGTTGGCATACTTGTGCCTGAAGCTTTATGATGAACCTGTGAGAAGGTGGCTTGGAAATAAGTTTGTGAGGTAGTATGGAAATATATTAGTAAATATGATAGGATGTATAAATCCACCTTTTTAATTAGGGATTGTGTGCAGAATTACTCGACCGTTGTTAATTCATTGGTCGAGTAATATTTTTATGTCTCTATTGTACGGTAATAAAGTTTTATGTGTATTGAAGCTTATGTCTGAAGCTTGGAATTTGAATTGATAATATCGAATTTCTTCCTATATTTGACGATTTTCCACCTTTTTTTGATTGGCTAATTCGTATTTTTGTGTAAACAAAAAAGGTGTATGCTATGAATAATGCTGTAAAAAAACATTTTATTGAACTGTTATTTTTTATACTTCTAGATTTCTTTACAGTTTCTCTTTGTGCAAAAGATTTTAAAATTTTAGATACCTCAAATGGATTACCGGATAATACTGTAAAATGTTTTACACAGGATAGTCGGGGATTTATGTGGTTGGGAACTTTTAATGGCTTATGTCGATTTGATGGGGCTGAGTTCGTTATTTATAGGCATGATAAGAATACTTCTAATTCTATAGTGGATAATCATGTGGAAGCATTGTTGTCAGTTGGTGATTCTTTATGGGTAGGAACTGAACGTGGATTGAACTATTATTCCCTAATGGAAAATCGTTTTTATACTTGTTCTTATATCACAGAAACTGCTGGAGAAAAAGAATTGAATGAGGCTATTCGGAATATATTATGGTGTGGGGGACGAATATTTACTTTGACTAAATCACACGAATTGTTGGTACAGAAGGAGGAACGTATTTTTACAGTCTGTCATTATGGGAAAAAGTATGAGTGGTTGGCGATTGCTCCTTATAAGGAGAACTTATTTCTGGCATATAGTACAGAAGGACTGCATTTGATTGATGCCCAGACACAGGCCATTGTATCTCAATGTCTGGTGGATAAGCGTGTAGATAATAATTGTGTTTTATATTATAGTAAAAATCGGGACATGGTTTATATGGGAGCTGGCATTGGGTATAAAGGAGAAGCTTTCAGAATAGATGTGGAAAGGCATATTGAACAACTGGAGTCTTTTCACCTTTCAGACATTAAAACCATTATAGATTATCAGGATAAAGTACTTTTTGGAACTGATGGAGGGGGAGTTACAGAAATGGATGGAAATCGGTTATTTTATTATACTCCTCAAAATAGTAATATAAGTAGTGATGCGGTTCATTCTTTGTTTGTCGATAAAGAAAATTGTTTATGGATTGGAACTTATCGTGGTGGAATAAATTTTTATTCTCCTTCTTATGACTGGTTTCATGTGCTGTCTGTGGGCAATAATACATTGTCTCATAATGTAGTGACTGCTATTTATCCCGAAAAAGATTATCTTTATATTGGATTGGATGGTGGAGGATTGAATGTATATAATAGGAAAACAGGAGAAACAGTAGTGTATTCTTGTCAGAATAGCACGATTGCCGGGAATAATATTTTGGGTATTTGTGGGGATTCGGAAAATCTTTGGCTGGTTATCTATGAGCGTGGATTATGTCGTTTTTCTCGTACCTCGCATACATTTAAAACGTATGATTTTTTATCTTTAAACAAACGTTATGATGCGAATCAGGTTTGGGATATTCGTCAGGATCAGGATGGAAATATCTGGATTTTAGGAGCTTTGGTTTATGTATTTGATAAGCGTGAAGAACGTTTCATTACGATAGATGGTGTAGAACGGGCTTCAAGTATTGTGTTTGACGGGAATATGGTTTGGATTAGCTCTTCTCATTCTGGTTTGTATAAATTGGATAGGAAAGCAAAAAAAATTTGTGCCCATTACCACATGTCTTCCCGATCTCTTGCCTTGCCTTCAGATGCCATAAGTTATATGTTTATGGATTCGAAGCATAATCTGTGGTTATCTACAGAATCGGCTGGACTTTGCTGGCTGAATGAGAAAGAAAGATGTGTCATGTTATACTCCGGGCGGAAGGAACTGGCGAATAATAAAGTGGTGAGCATTGAGGAAGATAAACAGGGATGTTTATGGATGGGAACTTATAAAGGTTTGTACAAATATATACCTGGGAGCGATTCATTTGTCCATTTTGGAGAAATGGATAATCTATGGGTTGGGCAGTTTAATTATCATGCCTGTGCACAAGACGATAAATTTATTTATATGGGTTCTACGAAAGGACTTGTTTGGTTTGATCCACAAGAAATTGTGTATACTCATCAGACAAACCCTGTATATTTTGCGACTTTAGAATTGCTTAACGATTCTGGAAACAAACTTTATTTGTTTGGGGTGGGAGATGGGCAAATCTCATTACCTTATGACCAGAATTTTTTTACGATACGTTTCTCTGTCCCGGAAATGCTTACTCCTGACAAGATACATTTTTCATGTTATATGGAAGGATTCGAAAAAGGATGGCAAGAGATTGGAGCGAAGCGTCTGATTACTTACACGAACGTACCTCCGGGAGAATATGTATTATATGTTAAATCGACTGACAGTGCTGGGCAATGGAATGAAAACATGGCTTGTCTGCATATACTGGTTACTCCCCCATGGTGGCAGACAGGATGGGCCTGGCTATTGTGGATATTGCTTGCTTTAGGAGCTATCATGACTATTTTCTGGTTTTATAAACATGAACTGAATATCAAACATCTTGTTCAATTGAAAGAGATGGAAAAAGAAACAGCCCGTAATATTAATGAAGCGAAGTTACGTTTCTATACAAATATAACTCATGAATTGCGGACTCCTGTATTTTTGATTACGGCTCCTTTGGAGGAATTAATGGCAGAGAATAAAAGAGTATTGTCGGTTCCTAAGTCTGACTTAGCAGGTGTGTATCGTAATGCGCTTAAACTGAATAAACTGGTAAGTAGAATGATTGATTTGAGAAAACTGGAGTCTGGAAAGTTAAAGTTAGATTTACATTGCCAGAATGTAGTTTCTTTTTGTAAAGACCTGGTGCCGGATTACGAATCGTTATGTCAGCAGAAAGACATTATTTTTCATTTCTTGCCTTCTAAAACCATTATTAAATTAATGTTCGATTCAGAAAAATTAGAGATTGTTCTTTCTAATTTGATTTCAAATGCATTTAAATATACACCAGAAGGGGGAAGGATTATTCTTTCTGTGGAAGATGTAGGTAATGAAGTCGTTTTTATGGTGGAAGATAATGGTATTGGTATTGATAAAGAGTTTCATGAACAGATTTTTGATCGTTTTTTTCAGGTGAATCCTTCGCAAACGACTTCAATGGGGGACGGGATAGGACTTTCGTTTGTAAAGTATCTGGTTGAATTGCATGGGGGCTATGTACGTCTGGAAAGCGAACCTGGTAAGGGAACAAAATTTATATTGGGGATACCTGTATGCGAAGGGAATGAGGAAGTGGAATCTACTATTGTGGATGAACGGGAAAATGAATTGGCAGTCTGTCCGGTTTTATCTTCTGAACAGATGAACTCATCTTCTCCGGCAGCTTTGCATACGATTTTGTTGATTGATGATGAACCGGAAATATTGGAAATGATAGAACGTTCATTAGTGGAAGATTTTAGGGTGTTGAGGGCATCAAATGGAATCGATGGAATTGATATAGTTCGTAAGGAACTTCCGGATTTGGTCGTTTGTGATGTTATGATGCCCAAACTTGACGGAGTTGGCTTTTTAAGTTTGTTGAAAAAAGACAAATCTCTGTCTCATATTCCGGTAATTATGCTAACGGCTAAAATTGCAGAAGAAGATCAGATGGTTGCGTTTGATAGTGGAGCTGATGCTTATTTGACTAAACCAATCTCTTTGAAATATCTTCGAAACCGAATAAATCATTTACTAGCACGAACAGAATCAGTAAATATGGCAAATACACTTGTCAAAACTGAAAAGTCCTATACGAAGGAAGAACAACGTTTCTTATTGAAATGTAAAGAAGTGATTGATGAACATCTGATGGATTCGGATTTTGGTGTTGTCTTTCTGGCTGAAAAAATGGGGATGAGTCATTCTTCGTTTTATAGAAAAATAAAATCCGTGACGGGAATGACAGGCATGGATTTTATCAATGAATATCGTATATTTAAAGCAGTACAAATGTTTAAAAGTGGTGAAACGAATGTGAGCGCTGTGTGCGTAAAGTGTGGATTTAATGATGTGAAAAGTTTTAGGGATGCTTTCAAGAAAAAAATGAATATATCTCCAAAGCAGTATGTAGGACAACTTTCACGACATTGCTAATAATTTATACTGCGTATGTATTGTGGATGAATTTGTTGTTTCATGGATCAATAATTTGATTAGGAATGGCTTTTTCTTTTATATTACCTTCTACTTTGGCATATTCCTACTTTTATTTGGCATTTTTCTTCCCTTTTTTTGACATATAGAGGGCTACTTTTGTAGCGTTCAAAGATGATGAATGGAGGGATATATAAGTGTTGACACATATATAATAGATTCAGTAATTATTTTGTTAATTAAATGCTTATGGAAAATGCTTATGAAAAATGCTTGCGGGGAGCAAAAAAAATGGTTGTTCCTGTGATGTTGTTTTCTGTCGGATGGACAGCTGTCTCTTTGGAGGCTTTTGCCGAAATAAACGAGAATGCCTCATTTTTTGAGGTGAAACAAGTCTCTGACACCGAAGGGAAAGTGGTGGATGTAAATGGTGAGCCGATTATTGGGGCAAGTGTGATAGTTAAAGGTACTTCCAATGGTACAATCACAGATTTAGACGGTCATTTCTCTTTGAGTAATGTTTCGGGGAAGACTTTAGTTATCTCATTTGTAGGATATGAAACTCAGGAAATAACTTTAAAAGGAAAGAAGTCCTTGAATATCGTGTTGAAGGAAGATACAAAGTCCTTGGAAGAAGTGGTTGTGGTAGGATTTGGTACGCAGAAAAAGGTAAATCTGTCTGGATCGGTTGCTGCCGTTTCAGGAGAAGATATTACGCGAAGACCTGTTGCTAACACGGCAGTTCTTTTGCAAGCACAAATACCTGGATTGCGTGTAAATCAGGGAACCGGACAGCCTGGGGATGAGAATGTGACTTTACGCGTTCGTGGACAAGGAACTTTCTCCAGTGCGGGTTCTGACCCTTTGGTATTGATCAATGGAGTTGCGGGAAATATTGCTAATATAGACCCGAGTTCTATTGAAAGTGTCTCTGTACTGAAAGATGCTTCATCTGCAGCCATTTACGGGGCACGTGCCGCTAATGGAGTAATCTTGATTACCACTAAATCAGGGAAAGCTAATGAAAAAGCACATATCTCTTATCATGGAAATGTGGGATTCTATTCTCCGACCAAACTTTATGATTTGGTTACTAATTCTGCAGAATATATGGAATTAGCAAACATTGCCTGGAAAAATTCCGGGATTAATAAATCATATACTCAGGATATGATAGACCTTTATCGGCAAAATGGGGGTAGTGTGGAATATCCTAATTTTGACTGGTTAGGGTATATGTTCCGTACAGCTGCTGTACAGACACATAATATTACAGCGACTGGAGGAGGAGAGAAGGCAACTTATAATATCTCCTTAAATTATGTAGATCAGCCTGGCACGATGCGTGGCTTCTCGCATAATAAATATAATGCGGCAGTTGATTTGACAGCAAAAATTAATAATCATATTCGTATAGGCACTTACACAAATTTAATGTATAGTAAGGCAAGTGGTCCCCGTCAAGGGCAAGAAGATGCACTCCTTTCTACGATGTCCCAGGCACCGACTTACATGCCTTGGTTGCCGGATGATGGTTCTGGAGTCGTAAAATGGGCTGATAAAGCATATAGTTTTGAGGAACATAACAAAAATATGCCCGCAATAGTAGGAGATGGCAATTTGAAGGAAACTGCTTATTACGATGTGAATTCCCAATTATGGCTTGAAGTTAACTTACTAAAAGGATTGACATGGTATACCAAGGGGGCTGTTCGTCTGGAATCTAAGCGCAATGAAGACTGGAGAGGCTCTTCGACACCTATTTATGATTATCATACAGGGGTGGAGAGTGGTCAGCTTGATAAAGGTGGTCTGGGATTTGAAGCAGAAGATACACGCCGTTTTTATACTAATTTATATTCCTATTTAAGATATAATACACAGTTTAAGGACGCACACTCTTTATCTATTATGTTAGGATATAGTCAGGAGAACGAACTGTATGAATCTTTAAAAGGGTATAGAAAATATTATTCATTCGATTTGCATACCTTGAATGCAGGAACTAGTGCGGAATGGACAAATGCAGGAGGTAAAGAAGAATGGGCTTTACAGTCTGTTTTCGGTAGAATCAATTATGACTATAAAGGCAGATATTTGTTTGAGACAAACGTTCGTTATGATGGGACTTCCCGTCTTGCTTCAGAAAACAGATGGGGTGTGTTTCCTTCTTTTTCTGCCGGATGGCGTGTGACAGAAGAGCCGTTTATCAAGAAAATGAATATCAGTTGGCTGGATAATATGAAAATACGAGCTTCTTGGGGGCAGTTAGGTAACCAGAACATTGGTTTGTATCCTTATCAGGCTATGATTGCTTCTGTTTCTGATTATCCGTTTACAAAAACGGAAAGCGGCACAATTGCGGGATTCCAGCAGACTGCTTATGCCAATCGTGATATTAAGTGGGAGACTACTACCATTACGGATGTTGGTTTGGATTTATCCGTATTTAAAGGATTAAGTATAACTTTTGATTGGTATAATAAAGTTACAGATGATATTTTACGGTCTTCGCAGGTCTCTGCTTTATTGGGACTTTCTGCTCCATATATAAATGACGGGAAAGTGCAAAATAGGGGTATAGAACTGGCCGTTAATTATGCAGGTATAATCAATTCTTCCAGAATAAGAGGTTTACAGTATAATGTAGGGTTTTATTTTGACCGATCAAGAAATAAGTTGGTTGAGTTTGGAGCAGAAGAAATTGATAATTTTGTCATTCGCCGTGAAGGGTTGCCTTATGATGAATATTATATGTTGGAATGCATTGGTGTATTTGCAGACCAGGCTGAGATTGATAATTCTCCAAAACAGTTTAATGATAATACTTTACCGGGAGATTTAAAATTTAAGGATATAAATGGAGATGGTGTAGTTGATAATGATGACCGTCGATCATTCTCAGGACGTTTCCCGGGATTTGAGTATGGAGTAAATCTGTCAGCTAATTGGAAAAACTTTGATTTCTCTTTGATTGGTCAGGGAGTTGCGGATAAAAAGTATTATACCTACGGTTGGGGTGTGCAACCTTTCCGCCAGGGTTCTGCTCCTACAAGAGATTATTTGGAGGGTATGTGGACAGAAGAAAATCCGTATGGGGCTGTTCATCCCAGGTTGTATTGGGAGGATTTAGGGGGTAGTAAGAATAACCGTGCTAGTTCTTATTTCTTAAAAGATGCTTCTTTCTTCCGTATCAAAAACATCACATTAGGATATACTTTACCTGTTAGCTGGACTCAGAAAGCGGGAATCTCTAAAGTGCGTGTATATTTCTCTGGTGATAATCTCCTGACATTCACTCCGTATAAAGGACTGGATCCGGAACGTTCAGGAGACGGATATGATCCGCAATATCCACAAAATAAGATTTGTTCTTTCGGTATTAATGTTGAATTTTGATTTGAATAGCAATGAAAAAGTTATATTATATAATAGCAGCATTTGTGCTTTTATTTGGGAGTACTTCTTGTAGCGATTTTTTGCAGAAAGATCCGACTGAAAGTCCTTCCCAGGATACTTTCTGGCAGAAAAAAAGTGATTTTGATTCAGCGTTGGCTGGTATATATTCCGTATTATACGAACGTCCGTTTTCAGGCGTGCTACCCTGTTGGGATGGCTTGACAGACAATGCTATAGTACGTTTTAGCGAATCCACCTATGGCGAAGTAATGAATATTGCTAAAGGAGATTTAACTCCTAATCAAGGAGGATTTGTAAGTGACGTATATAATAATTGTTACAAAGGAATAGCCAGGGTACACATCTTTATGGAGCAGCTTAGCAACTACCAAAATGTAGATATTACTGATGAGGAAAAGACTTTTATGATTGCACAGTGCAAGGCTTTACGCGGTTATTTCTATTCTTGGCTGTATCAATGTTATCGTCAGGTGCCATTGGTAACAAGTTCATTGGATTTGAATAATATGTATCAACCCAAAGCGGAGCGTTCGGCTATATTGCAGCAAATCTTGACGGATTATAATGAGGCTATTGCTGATTTGCCGGATAAACTTTATACGGAGCCGGAAGTGAGTGGACGTTTTACAAAGGCAGCTGTGCAGGCTTTAAAGGCTCGTTTGCTTCTATTTGATGCATACGATGAGAATGGAGTGGCAAAAAAAGAAAACATGGAGGAAATACAAACTGTATTGGAAAGTATTCGCAGTGGTTATAGTTTGGCGTCAAGAACCCGGGATAATTTTATCTCAACAAAGCAGGCGTCTTCTCCTGAAATTATGTTTTCGGTACGTTATCTGCGCCCTAATTTGACGAATAGTATGGATAAATGGTATGGGTTATGGTCTGCATTAACAATTTCTCGTGATTTGCTGGATGCGTTTGAATGTACGGATGGGGAAAAGTGGGGAGTATCGCCGTTAACTGTGCGTCCGGATGAAGCTGTCTTGTATGGAACAGATAAGGAAGCTAAAATAGCAGAACGAGAAAAAATGTTCATTAACCGTGACAGGCGTATGTCGGAGTCAATTTTCCACTCTCAAAAAGCTAATTTTAAAATGGATGGTTTGGCTGATGAGAGCATCAAGTTGAATGATGACAATAATGAAAGTCCCACAGGATTTAGTATGTTGAAATACATTCAGCCGATATCAGAAACCTTGACAGAATCGGTTGTTTCTGATCAGGATGTGGTTATTATGAGATATGCTCATGTGCTGTTGATGAAAGCTGAGGTGGAAAATGAATTACATGGACCAACTGAGAAGGCGCTTAGTGCAGTGAATGAAGTTAGAGACCGTTCGGGGCAGCGGGGATTATGTCAACCGATTACTCAAGATGAACTTCGCGAACGAATCCGGAATGAATGGCGAGTGGAAACTTGTTTTGAAGGTTTGCGCTATTTTCAGTTGAAGCGTTGGAAGATGATGGATAAATTGAATAATCTTTCAGACCCAGGTTATCCTGCCTATATTAAAGTGTACGCTCCTGCTTTTGAATTTTTCCCTATACCTCAAACTGAGATAGATAAGTCTAATGGCATTTTGGAACAAGACCCTAATTATAAATAACTTTACACATGTAAACAGGCCGGTCTCATTTTTGAGACTGGTGAGAACTAAAGGTTGAGATCGTGTTATGGAGTGTATTTAAAGTACACTCCTGACACATCTTTTTTGTAATATCCAACTAAAAAGAATAGAAGATGGGAGCATGGAAGATATATGCATTTATGTGTTGTATAGTATGGCAGGTGGTCAATAGTGGATTTATTTATGCCAATGAAAGCAATAAAGTACGTGAGGTTGTTAACGTGAATGATTGTTGGAAATACTTCAAAGGAGACTGTGAGTATGCAGAACAAGAAGATTTTGATGATATTTCTTGGGAGAATGTGGGACTTCCTCATTCTTTCAGTATTCCTTATTTTATGTCGAAGGACTTTTATGTCGGTTATGGGTGGTATCGGAAGCAGCTCCAATTAAGTGCGGCTGATTTGAAGAAGAAACTTTTTCTGGAGTTTGACGGGGTGTTTCAGGAAGCTGAGATTTTTGTTAATGGAAGAATAGCAGGGAAACATGTGGGAGGATATACGGGTTTTTCTGTAGATATTTCTCCATGGATAAAAAAAGGAAAGAACCTGATAGCTGTAAGAGTGAACAATTTATGGAAACCGGATGTGGCTCCGAGAGCAGGGGAGCATGTGTTTAGTGGAGGTATTTATAGAAATGTGCGTCTGGTGAAAAAAGGATATTGCTATATTTCCTGGTATGGTACGTTTGTTACGACTCCCGATTTGGCTGAACAGCAGGGACGTTGTTCAAGAGTAAAGATTGAAACGGAGATATGCAATGAAAGTAATAAAAGTGGAATTTATCGTTTGCAAACCAGGATTTTGGATTGTAATGGAAAGAATGTAGCCACAGTAGAGACTACGGAAACGGTGGTTGCCGGTGGGAAGAAAATATTTATGCAGCTGACTAAACCGGTTGATTATCCGGCTTTATGGAGCCCGCAGCATCCGAATTTATATACAGCTGTAAGTTTAGTATATCACAATGATAGATTGATTGATTCTTTGGAAACTTCTTTTGGCTTTCGCTGGTTTGAATGGACGGCTGATAAAGGATTTTTCCTGAATGGACATCATTTTTATATTAGAGGAGCCAACGTGCATCAGGATCAGGCAGGTTGGGGAGATGCTGTAACTGAAGCTGCAATGTACAGGGATGTAAATATGATAAAAGAGGCTGGTTTTAATTTAATACGAGGATCGCATTATCCTCATGCGCCGGCTTTTTCACAGGCATGTGATGAAACAGGACTTTTATTCTGGTCGGAAGCTCCATTTTGGGGAATTGGAGGATTTAAGCCGGATGGCTATTGGAACAGCAGTGCCTATCCTGTAGAAAAAAAATATGAGCAGGCTTTTGAGGAGAGTGCTTTGCAGCAATTGCGTGAGATGATACGTATTCATCGTAATCATCCTTCCATTGTGGCATGGAGTATGTGCAATGAAGCATTCTTTTCTGCTCCGGAAGCAATGACGGGAGTGCGTAGGTTACTGAAGCGGATGGTGGATTTGGCTCATCAACTGGATGCTACAAGACCAGCTGCCGTGGGGGGAGCACAACGTCCTTTGGCCGATGAAAGAATTGACCGTATTGGAGACCTTGCCGGATATAATGGAGATGGTGCCACACAGCCTGATTTTCAAAATCCGGGTATTCCTAATCTGGTGTCAGAATATGGAAGTGTAACGGCTGACCGTCCGGGTGAATACGCTCCTGGCTGGGGTGACTTACAACGTGATGAAGGTTGGAAAGGACGTTCTTGGCGCAGTGGGCAGGCTATCTGGTGTGGATTTGATCATGGAAGTATTGCTGGAAGTGCGTTGGGAAAAATGGGGATTGTGGATTATTTCCGTATTCCGAAACGTTCCTGGTATTGGTATCGGAATGAATATGCAGGTATTGCGCCTCCTGAATGGCCTGGAAAGGGTAATCCAGCATGTTTAAAGTTGGAGTCAAGTAAGATAAGGGGGGTGAGGACAGATGGTACAGATGATGTACAACTATGGCTTACCGTTTGTGATGCTTCAGGGAAAGCGGTATCCTCTACTCCTGCTGTGGATTTGAAAGTAATTTCAGGTCCGGGTGAATTTCCTACAGGACGATCCATCCGTTTTGAAGAAGGAAGCGACATCCGTATCATGGACGGGCAGGCAGCCATCTCTTTTCGTTCCTATTATGCAGGGAAAACCGTGATTGAAGCAAGTGCAGACGGTTTGGAAAAATCACGAATTGAAATAGAGTTTGTGGGAGATAATGTGTATCGTGAGGGAGTAACTCCAATTGTGTCATATCGTCCCTATGTTCGTTTTGTACGTGAGCAGGTCATGAGTGAGTTACAGACTTTCGGTCGGAATAATCCGGTTTTTGCCAGCAGCAGTAAAGAGGGGCATGCACCCGGTATGGCTGCAGATGGGAATCCTGATACTTATTGGGAAGCAGTTGGTAGTGATGTTACTCCTTATTGGATATTGGATACGGAGAAACGTTTAATATTAAAAGAAATAAGATTATGTGTGCCTTTTGAAAAATGCGGTGGCTATACAATTGAAGTGTCAGATGATAAAAAAAATTGGAAGACATTATGTAATAGCTCACAAGTAAATAGAGATAAAGACATTCATTGGTTTACTTTTGAAAATTCTAATGATAGAGGACGTTTTGTGCGTATTCTTTTTACTGATACGAAAGCTTTCTTATCTGAATTTCTTGTAAAAGGTTATGTGTGTGAATGATATGACGTTGATTATTAATGAATCTATGGCATGTTGAAGATAATATTAAGTCTATTTTTATTAGTTTATTGCTCCAATTTATTATGGGGGAATGAGGTGTTTGATAAAGCACAGTGGATTTCTATACCTCAAGAAAATGCGCAACCTAATCAGTGGTTATGTTTTCGGAAGCACTTTAATTGTGCTGAACAAGGCGTTCGAGCTCAGTTGCATGTAGCGGTAGATTCGAAATACTGGCTTTGGGTAAATGGAAAGCTAGTAGTTTTTGAAGGTGGATTAAAGAGAGGACCTAATCCTTGTGATACATATTATGACAGTGTGGATTTGACTGATTATTTACATCAGGGAGAGAACCTGATTGCTGTTCAGGTCTGGTTTTTTGGGAAAGATGGATTTAACCATAAAAATAGTGGACGAGCCGGATTACTTGTAGATCTGGATTTATCTGATGGTACTAAGATTGTTTCAGATGATAGTTGGTTGGTAAGGATTCATCCTGCTTTCGGAGAATCTTTACCTCCATATCCAAATTTTCGTTTCCCGGAATCAAATATTCATTTTGATGCTCGGAAGGATATTGGTAAGTGGCAGAATCTGAGTTATAATGATAGCTCTTGGAAGAAGGCTGTATGCTGTGGAGAATATCCTTGTGAACCATGGAATAAGGTACATAAGCGTCCTTTCCCTAATTGGAGGGATTCTGGGATTATTGCATACGATTCTTTATCTTGGATGAAGCAAGGACAACAATTGGTAGGTTTCCTCCCTCGTAATATAACGGTTACTCCCTATATTAGACTAAAAGCACGTCCAGGACTACTTATAGATATGCAAACAGATAATTATAAAATAGGAGAAGAATATACGGTAAGAGCGGAGTATGTAACAACTGACGGCATACAGGAGTTTGAAGCTTATAATTATATGAGCGGACACTCTGTAATATATACTATACCGACAGGTGTGGAAGTTTTAGATGTAGGATATAGAGAAACTCGGTTTGATACTGATTTTGTTGGTTCTTTTCACTGTAATGATGATTTTTATAATGTCTTATGGCAAAAAGCTCTGAATACAATGAACTTAAATATGAGGGATGGTATTCAGGACCCAGATCGGGAACGTTCGCAGTGGTGGGGAGATGCAACTATTGTTATTGGTGAGATTTTTTATGCTTGTGATAATAATGGGAAAAAAGCTGTTAGAAAGGCAATAGAGAATTTGATTGATTGGCAGAAAAGTGATGGGGTTTTGTTTTCTCCTATACCTGCTGGAAATTGGGATAAGGAATTGCCTATGCAAATGTTGGCTAGTGTATGGAAATATGGATTCTGGAATTATTTTGTTTATACGGGTGATACTTTACTGATGAAGAAGGCTTTTCCTGCGGTAAAAAAATATTTGTCTTTGTGGAATCTGGATGAAAGGAATTTGGTAATACATCGGACTGGTGGATGGGACTGGATGGATTGGGGAACTGATATTGATTGTCGTGTATTGGAAAATGCTTGGTATAGTTTGGCTCTTGAGAGTTTACGTAATATGGCCATATTATTGGGGGAAAATATGGTAGCGAAAGAATGTGAAGGAAAAATGATTAAAATAAAAAGTGCGGTGAATAAAAATTTTTGGACAGGTACGTTGTATAGGGATCCATTTTTATAATGGCCGTACAGATGATAGGTCTAATGCATTGGCTGTATTGGCTGGTTTTGCCAATGATGAACAATGGAAATCTATTCGAAGCTATCTAAATAGTTATCAAGGTGCATCTCCTTATATGGAAAAATATGTATTGGAGTCTTTCTTCATGAAAGGCAATTTTGATGAAGGACTGAGGAGAATGAAATCCAGATATCGTAGAATGGTTGATCATAAACTGACGACTCTTTGGGAGCATTGGGATATATGGGGAGAAGTTAGTGGAAGTATTAATCATGGATGGTCAGGAGGGCCGTTGACTTTATTGTCTCAATATATAGCAGGAATACGCCCAATAGAAGCTGGGTGGAAAGATTTTATGGTTAAGCCTGCATTGTCTGTATTAAATAAAATACAATGCAGTGTACCTTTGGACTCTGGAAGTGTGTATTTGAATTTGGATATGGAAAGTAAGAAGATGTATCTTAAATGTGATGTGAAACATCGTTTTATTATCGCTATTCCTAAAGTTTGGACTTGTAGAACAAATGATAGTAAGTATATTTTGAATAAAAAACAATATACTTATACTCAATTGAAAAAACTTTCAAGGCAAGACTTGTCTTTTTATTCAGAAGATGAGCTATATATTTATTTTCGTTCTACTTTAAAGGAATTTGATTTTTGTGTCGTAAATTCGGAAATATAAATGAAGAGTTTAGATTATGGTCAAATCATGGTTGAAACAGTTGCTGAAATATTGGATGCTTCTTTTATGTTTGTTTGTTCCGTATATAGGAGTACAAGCTATAGAAGATTCGAATATATTATACTCTAATAAACCGGCGGTGAGCTGGCATGAAGCCTTTCCTTTGGGTAACGGACGAATGGGGGCGATGGTATATGGAGGAATCTTTACCGAGCGTGTTCAGACGAACGAGGATACGTTCTGGGCAGGAGGTCCTAGATTACTACAGAAGGAGGGAAGCTTGAAATATGTGAAAGAAGTAAGAGAATTAATAGCTTCTGGTCGTACAGCTGAGGCTGAAAAAATTATAAATTCCCAGATTGTAGGGCCTTATTATCATTCCTATCTCCCATTTGTGGATGTAATGATGCGATTTTTGCCGGATATGGGAGAAGTGACGGAATATAGAAGAGAGCTGGATCTTTCGTCCGGAGTGCTTTCTGTTTCCTATAAACTTAACGGGATAAAATATCATCGTGAATATTTTATTTCTTACCCGGATCAGGCACTTATGATGAGACTTACTTGTGATAGAAAGGTTCTGTCTTTGGATCTTTCTTTGCAGAGTAAGGTAAAACATAGCTGTTCTACAGATAATCATACGGTTTATATAGAAGGGCAGGCTCCTGAAGTTTGCTGGCCACATTATGAGCCGAGTAGTGAGGTGATATATAGCGATACCTGCGGTATGCGTTTCCAGGGGCGGCTGCTTGTGGTTGAATGTGATGGAGTGGTACGAAGCAATGTGCATTCCCTTCAGATAAGGAATGCTAGTGAGGTGGTGCTTGCTTTTGTCGCTGCAACGAGTTTCAATGGTTTCGATAAAGATCCGGTAGCGGAAGGTAAGGATACGGATAAACTGTGTGCCGAGATAGAAGCACGTATAATGAAGAAAGATTACAAGGATATTCATACGGCACATGTAAACGATTTCTCAAGTCTTTTCAATCGGGTTTCCTTGTCTCTGGGTAGTGATGAGCGAGAAAGCTGGCCCATTGATGAGCGTATTGCGCATTATGAGCTAGAAAAAGATCCTGCTTTGACAGCTTTGTATTTCCAATTCGGTCGTTATTTGTTGATAAGTTCTTCTAGACCAGGTTCACAACCTGCCAATCTTCAGGGAATATGGTGTGATGACATGAAGGCGGCGTGGAGTAGCAATTATACGCTGAACTGCAATGTGGAGATTAACTACTGGCCAGTGGAGGTGGCAAACCTGTCGGAGTGTCATTTGCCGTTGATGCAGATGATAAAGGAAACTACGAAGGATGGGAGAAGGACGGCAGAGGTTTTGTATGGTAGTCCGGGATGGACAGTACATCATAATCTTGACTTGTGGCGTACTACCTGGCCCGTTGGAAAGTCTGGTCAGTGGGGAATATATCAGGCTGCACCTGCTTGGCTATGCAGCCATATATGGAACCATTACGAATTTACGAACGATAAGTTTTTTTTGAAAGAGTACTTTCCTGTGATGGAAGGGGCAGCGGAATTCTATCTGAATACGTTGCAAAAAACACCGGAAGGTTATTTGGTCACTAGTCCATCGGTTTCGTTTGAGAATCTGTATGTGAAGCCGGACGGAACGAAAGGATGGGTGTGCCAAGGTCCTTCTGCAGATATGCAGATGATACGGAACCTTTTTGAATGCATACTTGAGGCGGAAAAAGTATTGGGAATAAAGTCAGATATAGGGGCTGAGTTGAGAAAATCAGTATCTCTGTTGGCTCCTCTTAAAATCAGTCCTCGCACAGGTGAACTTCAGGAATGGTATGATGACTGGGATAATCTGGATGACTCCAATGGGCAGGTAGGACATGGGTGGGGGCTTATAGCATCTGATATGATTACGTTGCGCAAAACTCCGGAATTAGCAAAAGCCTTTCGGCGGACTTTGGATAAGAGAAAACCTATGTATAGAAGCAATAGTGGTAGTTGGACTGGTGCATTTGCGGCAGGATGGTGGGTACGCTTGGAGGAGCCGGATAGTCTGCAGAAGACGATAGATCGTCATTTTTTGAAAGCCTTATATCCTAATCTGACAAGTCAGTTTCATGGCTTTTTCCAAATAGATGGAAATCTTGGATTTACTTTTGCTATTGCTGAAATGCTTTTGCAAAGTCATTCTGGTGAATTACATATACTTCCGGCATTACCAGCTAAGTATTCTGAAGGTTATGTGTCTGGTTTAAAAGCTTGTGGAAATCATGAAGTGGATATTTATTGGTCACAAGGTTTGGCTAGTAAGGTCGTGATATACCCTGGGACTACTGGCAAGTTGAGAGTCAGATTGGGAAAAGATGAGAAAGAGTATAATGTCGTGAAAAATGAACAACTTGTTTTAAATGGGAAATTAGAGGTATTATCAAAGTAATTAATTTATATCAATTATGAAAAAGCAATTAAAACGAAGTTTGTGGCTGATTTGTTGCTTGTGTGCAATGTATACTTTGTATTCTTGTAAGCAAGAAACCACTGCTGAAATGAAACTATGGTATAATCGTCCGGCAACAAACTGGATGAAGTCTGCTTTACCGATTGGAAATGGCGAGTTAGGGGCAATGTTTTTTGGTGGAATAGGGCATGAACAACTACAGTTTAATGAAAAATCCTTGTGGTCTGGGAGTCCGGAATTGCGAGGGGCTTATCAGAGTTTTGGAGACGTATTCCTTGATTTTGAAGGAATTGATTCTTGTGAAGTAGAGAATTATTATCGGGAACTTTCATTGGATGAGGCAATTGGTCGTGTGACATTCGATTGTCAAGGTGTTACGTATGAACGTGAGTATTTTGCAAGTCATCCTGATAGCATGATTGTGGCCCGTTTAATCACACCGGGAAATAAAGGAAAGTTAAGTTTTTCTGTAACTTTGAAAGATGGTCGTGAGGGAGTGACCCAATGCAAGGATAATACAACCTTATTATTGCAAAATAAACTGGACTTACTTTCTTACGAGGCTCAGTTAAAGGTTATGAATGAGGGAGGCAGTTTGTTGATAGAAGGTGACAGGTTGGTGGTGAAGAATGCAGATGCCGTGACATTATTATTGACGGGGGCTACGAATTTCAGCCTTTCATCGCCTTCCTACATAGATGAGACATCCGAAGAACTGCATCTCCGTATATCTGACCGGATTCGTAAGGCTTCAATAAAAGGTTATGAACAGTTGAAACAGAGTCACTTGAAAGATTATTGTCCTTTGTTTCAACGTGTGAAACTTGATTTAACTGAAACTTTACCGGTGATTCCTACAGATGAACTTGTAAAATTCCATAAAGAAAGTCTTTATCTGGATATGCTTTACTTTCAGTATGGCCGTTATCTGATGTTGGCTTCTTCGCGCGGCATGGACTTGCCTAGTAATTTGCAAGGAATATGGAATAATGATAATACTCCTCCATGGGAGTGCGACATCCACAGTAATATTAATGTACAAATGAATTATTGGCCTGTTGAAAATTGTAATTTGTCCGAATGCCATGCTCCTTTCTTGAATTATATTTTTAAAGAAGCTCTTAAATCGGATGGAAGCTGGCAGAAGGTTGCTCAGGAAGAAGGACTTAGAGGATGGGCAATTAAAACCCAAAGCAATATTTTTGGCTATACGGACTGGAATATAAATCGGCCAGCTAATGCCTGGTATTGCATGCATTTATGGCAACATTATCTTTATACACAGGATGTGAACTTTTTGGTTGAAAAAGCATTTCCTGTTATGCAGTTTACTTGTGAGTATTGGTTTGATCGTTTGAAAGAAGATGAAAATGGCAAATTGGTTGCTCCTGATGAGTGGTCACCGGAACAAGGACCGTGGGAGGATGGTGTATCGTATGCCCAGCAGTTAATCTGGCAACTGTTTAGTGAAACAACTCAGGCCTTACAAGTTTTCCGCAAAAAGGGAATACAACAGAATGAGGCTTTTGAGAAAGAATTGAAGGACAAATTTGCTCGTTTGGATAATGGACTTACAATTGGCTCATGGGGACAAATAAAAGAATGGAAATATGATACCTGGCAACTGGATACTTTAGGAAACCAGCATCGTCATCTTTCTAACTTAATTGCTCTTTATCCGGGCAATCAAATTTCTTATTATAGAACACCAGAATATGCTGAGGCAGCAAAGCAAACCTTGCTATCCAGAGGTGACTTGGGAACAGGATGGAGTCGGGCATGGAAGATAGCTTGCTGGGCCCGTCTTCAGGATGGAGACCATGCTTACCGTTTGCTTAAGTCTGCACTGAGTCTTTCTTCTTTAACTGTGATAAGTATGGATAATGATAAAGGAGGTGTATATGAAAATTTGTTCGACTCTCACCCTCCTTTCCAGATTGATGGTAATTTCGGAGCTACTGCTGGGATGGCAGAAATGCTTTTACAGAGTCATCAAGGTTTTATTCAGTTGCTCCCTGCGTTACCTGCTGCATGGCCTGAAGGGTGTATAGATGGGTTACGTGCAGTAGGGGACTTTACTTTTAATTTAAAATGGAAACAACATGTACTTCAGGAGTGTACATTAGTCTCTGGTTCAGGAAATGAATGCACAATTTGTAGTCCTGATATTGTGATTCAGAAAGTAGAGGCTGCTTCGGGAGAGGAAGTTTCTGTTACAGCGTCTGATAAGGGATTATATACCTTCCAGACAGAGAAGGGGGTAGAGTATCACGTTATATTGAAAAACTAATAATAAAAATTCCTGAAGAATTCTTTGTTTGCTTTGTGAACAAGAATTCTTCAGGAATTTTTGTTTTAGTATATAGGGCGGGAAATATTTCATGCTTTAAAAGGCTTACGGAATTTACATCCGTTTTTCCACTGAGAGCATCCGTAGGCTGTTTTTCCCTTGATAATGATGCCCGTGCCGCATACGGGACAGGCTTTTCCTAAGATGCTGTCATCGGCAGGCAGGTTGTCTTCCTTAGGTGCTTCGGGAGTAGCTGCTTTCTTGCTGGCCCGTGGCTTGCGGGGAGCCGCTTTTTTCTTGGGTTCTTCTTCACCGTTTTTAGGGGCAGCTGCTTTTTTCAGCGGGATTTTAGGGCTGTCATCAGTCGTAACGGTCACACGGCGGTTGCTGTTGTCACGCAGTACGCTGTAAACTATTTCGGTGACCATCTGCTTCAATTCAGCTAAGAAGGTACCCGCATCGTAACTTTTCCGCTCGATTTCACGCAATTTCTTTTCCCAGATACCGGTCAGTTCGGCCGATTTCAGCAATTCTTCGTGAATTAGCTGAATCAGCTCCACTCCGGTAGGAGTAGCAATCAGGTTTTTGCGTTCCTTGCGGATGTAATGCCGTTTGAACAAGGTCTCGATAATGGCTGCACGGGTAGAAGGGCGACCGATACCGTTTTCTTTCAGGGCATCCCGAAGTTCATCGTTGTCCACCAGCTTTCCGGCAGTTTCCATGGCACGCAGCAAGGTGGCTTCGGTGTAGGGACGAGGCGGCTGTGTCCATTTCTCGTTGAGCATAGGGCTATGCGGGCCGCTTTCTCCTTTGGTGAAAGCAGGCAATACGCTTTCTTCCTCGTTTTCCTTCCCTTCTTCCGGAACGTCCTTGGCAAAGATTATGCGCCAGCCGGGTTCCAGAATCTGCTTTCCGGTTACCTTGAACTCTATCTGGTCTGCTTCACCGATGACGGTGGTGGTAGAGAACTTACAGTCTGGATAGAACACAGCGATGAAGCGGCGGGCAATCAGGTCGAACACCCGTTTTTCCATGTCGCTGAGCCCCTGCGGTTGTACTCCGGTGGGGATGATGGCATGGTGGTCGGTCACCTTGCTGTTATCGAATACTTTTTTCGATTTAATCAATGGTTTTCCGCTTAATGCCGTCGTATAAACGGCATAGTCTTTCAACCCCTCCAGAATTTTAGGGCACTTGGGATAAATGTCGTCACTCAGGAAAGTGGTATCCACACGCGGATAAGTAGCCACCTTCTTTTCATATAATGACTGGATGAGCTGCAAGGTCATGTCGGCCGAGTAGCTGAATTTTTTATTACATTCCACCTGTAAAGAGGTCAGGTCGAACAGGCGGGGAGGCGCTTCCGTTCCTTTCTTGGAGCTGACTTCGGTTACGGTAAAGTCTACATTCCGGATGCGTTCCAGTAATTCCTTTCCGGTCTGTTCGTCGGTAATCTGCGGAATGCCCCGGTTGGCATCGGGCTGTATTTTCTTCTTGGAAGAAGGGTTCTCTTTTTCCTTTTCAGCCTCTTCAGCCAGTTCCTCATCACTCTTTCGTACGATGGCCGAGAACACCGTATCGCGGTAGACCGTCTTCAGTTCCCAGTATTGCTTGGGTACGAAGTGTTCTATTTCCTGCTGTCTTTTTACAATCAGGGCCAGAGTCGGAGTCTGTACTCGTCCGATGGAAAGTACCTGTTTGTTCTGCCCGTATTTCAAGGTGTATAGTCGGGTGGCATTCATGCCCAAAGTCCAGTCACCGATGGCGCGGCTCAGTCCGGCTTCGTAGAGCGGTTGGAACTCCGCCTGGTCTTTCAGGTTGGCAAATCCGTCGCGTATAGCCTCTTCCGTCAGTGAGGAAATCCAGAGTCGTTTGACCGGGCATTTGGCACCGGCCTTTTGCATTACCCACCGCTGGATGAGTTCTCCTTCCTGGCCGGCATCCCCGCAGTTGATAATCATTTCAGCTTCCTGCATCAGCTTTTCGATGATGTGAAACTGCTTTTCTATTCCGCTGTCGTTTATCAGCTTGATTCCGAAGCGGGGAGGAATCATGGGCAGGCTGCTCAGACTCCAGCTTTTCCACGAAGGAGTATATTCATGCGGTTCTTTTAGGGTACACAGATGACCGAATGTCCAGGTTACCTGGTATCCGTTTCCTTCAATGTATCCTTCTTTTCGGTTTTTGGCTCCCAGCACATCAGCGATGTCGCGTGCCACGCTGGGTTTTTCGGCTATGCAAACTATCATGGTCTTTCTTTCAATACGGAGCAAAATTACGTAAAGTTGCCTGAATAGAAAAATAAAATCTTTATCTTTGGGCAGAAATGACTGACAACCTTTCTTTTGGCAAGGTTTTTGCTAAAGAATTAGTATAACATTTAAATGAAGAAATTATGTTGATTTGGATTGTATTTATAGGTATTGCGATTATCAGTTACCTGGTTCAGGCAAACCTGAAGAGTAAATTTGAAAAATATTCCCAGATGCCGTTGACCAATGGCATGACAGGAAAGGAAGTGGCGGAGAAGATGCTGCGTGACAATGGTATTTACGACGTGACGGTGACCAGTACATCGGGTATGTTGACTGACCATTATAACCCGATGAACAAGACGGTAAATTTGAGTGAAGGGGTTTATGGTAGTGCGAGTGTGGCTGCTGCAGCTGTAGCAGCTCACGAGTGCGGACATGCGGTACAGCATGCACGGGGATATGCGCCTTTGCGTATGCGTTCGGCTTTGGTCCCGGTGGTACAGTTTTCTTCTTCCATCGTATCTTGGGTGTTGTTAGCTGGTATTCTGATGGTCAACTCTTTTCCTCAGCTGCTGCTTATCGGTATCTGTCTGTTTGCCATGACCACGTTGTTCAGTTTCATTACTCTTCCGGTAGAAATTGATGCAAGCCGTCGTGCACTGGTATGGTTGAGCAGTGCCGGAATTACCAATGCGTTTAATCATCAGCAGGCTACGGATGCCTTGAAGTCGGCTGCCTATACGTATGTCGTAGCTGCCTTGGGTTCACTGGCTACGCTGATTTACTACGTAACGATTTATATGAATCGTCGCGAGTAAGCATGAAATCCTTTCGTTTTGTATGCGGAAGGTAGAAATTTTATTCGTATTTTTGCCCCGTTAATTTAAAGACTGATTCATTATGGCAACAAAACCAAGTATACCTAAAGGAACAAGAGACTTTTCGCCGGTAGAAATGGCGAAACGTAACTATATATTCAACACCATTCGCGAGGTGTTCTATCGCTACGGCTTTCAGCAGATAGAGACTCCTTCCATGGAAAACCTGTCTACTTTGATGGGTAAGTACGGAGAGGAAGGCGATAAGCTGCTTTTCAAGATTCAGAATTCAGGTGACTATTTTTCTGGACTGACAGATGAAGAACTGTTGAGCCGCAATGCAGCAAAATTGGCCAGCAAATTCTGTGAAAAAGGTTTGCGATATGACCTGACAGTTCCTTTTGCGCGTTACGTGGTAATGCACCGTGATGAAATCACTTTCCCGTTCAAGCGTTTCCAGATTCAGCCGGTATGGCGTGCCGACCGTCCGCAGAAGGGACGTTACCGTGAATTCTATCAGTGTGATGCCGATGTGGTGGGCAGTAACTCTCTGCTGAATGAGGTGGAATTGGTACAGATGATTGATGCCGTGTTCCAGAAGTTTGGTATCCGTGTTTCCATCAAGATTAACAACCGTAAGATTCTGACAGGTATTGCCGAAATTATCGGAGAAGCTGATAAGATTGTAGATATTACAGTAGCTATCGACAAACTGGATAAAATTGGTTTGGACAATGTAAATGCGGAACTGGCATCAAAAGGTATTCCGCAGGAAGCCATTGATAAGTTGCAGCCGATTATTCTGTTGAGCGGTTCGAATGAAGAGAAAATAGCTACGTTGAAGAATGTGCTGGCTGCCAGCGAGACTGGCTTGAAGGGAGTAGAAGAAAGTGAATTTATCCTGAAGACGATTGCCGGACTGGGTATTCAGTCGGAAGTAGAACTGGATTTGACATTGGCTCGCGGATTGAACTATTATACGGGTGCTATCTTTGAAGTGAAGGCACTGGACGTACAGATTGGTAGTATCAGTGGAGGTGGCCGTTACGATAACCTGACCGGTGTGTTCGGTATGGAAGGCATGTCGGGAGTGGGTATCTCATTCGGTGCTGACCGTATTTACGACGTACTAAACCAGTTGGATTTGTATCCGAAAGAAGCGGTGAACGGTACACAGTTGCTGTTCGTCAACTTTGGCGAAGCTGAGGCTGCGTATGTATTGCCGGTATTGGCACAGGTACGTGCGGCTGGTATTCGTGCAGAAATCTACCCGGATGCTGCCAAAATGAAGAAACAGATGAGCTATGCCAATGCAAAGATGGTACCGTTTGTAGCCATTGTGGGTGAAAATGAAATGAAAGAAGGAAAAGTCATGCTGAAGAATATGACAAGCGGCGAACAGTCGCTGGTTACTCCGGACGAACTGGTAGCTGCCATCAACGGATAAGCGTGAGCGTTAATCATAAATAAAAAGGACACAGGTTTCACGGAAGAAGACGGAAGAGGCAGATGCTTCGGACTTCTGTTTCGTGAAACCTGTGTTTTTTTATAGGTGTTTCGAAAATTAGTAGAGAATATGGAAATTGTATATTTGGTTGTTGGCGTGATAGTAGGAGGATTGCTGGGCTATTTATGGGCTGCGAGGAAGTCCGTTTCTTTGCGGTCGGAGTTACAGATGAACCAACAGCATGCCCAGGATTTGCTGAAGGCGGAAAAGGAACGTGCTGAATTGCTGACAGAGCAGTATCGGAAGGATACGGAGAGGCTGCGTGGACAGGTCGATGAACTTTCTGGGAAATGGGCAGAGGCAGGTCGTGCACTGGCTACATCACAGGCAGAGCGTCGCAACCTGGAAGAACGGTTGGAGAATCAGAAGGAAGAAGTGGAGAAATTGCGGAAGCAACTGAATACGGAGTTTGAGAATATGGCTAACCGGATTTTCCAGCAGAAGACGGAGGCATTCAACCGGCTTAGTTCAGAAACTTTGAGTAATTTGTTGAAACCTTTTGGAGAGAATTTGAAAGAATTCAAGCATCAGGTGGAAGAGGTGTACGATAAAGAATCCAAGCAACGCTTTTCTTTGGAAGACCGTATCAAGGAACTGATGCAGCTGAACAAACAGATTAGCGACGATGCCAACAACCTGACTCGTGCCTTGAAAGGAGATTCCAAGATGCAGGGAAACTGGGGTGAAATGATATTGGAGACTATCTTGGAAAATTCCGGTCTGAGGGAAGGGGAAGAATATTTCCGTCAGGAATTCTTGAAAGATGAACACGGTGAACCGCTTAAAAACGAGTTGGGACAGCGGATGCAGCCTGATGTGCTGGTGGTGTATCCGGATAACCGTCAGGTGATTATTGACTCAAAAGTATCGCTTACGGCATACGCAAGCTATGTGGCCTGTGAGGATGCCGTGCAGCATGAACAGTACTTGAAAGCACATCTGGCTTCTGTGAAAGCCCACATTGATGAGTTGAGCCGGAAAGATTATTCCAGCTACAATGTGTCTTCATTGGATTTTGTAATGATGTTCGTGCCGAACGAGCCGGCTTATTTGTTGGCCTTGCAGGCCGATCCGGACATTTGGAATTATGCTTACCAGAAGAAGGTCGTATTGATTAGTCCGACCAACCTGATTGCAGCGCTTCGATTGGCCTTGGATTTATGGAAGCGGGAGTATCAGGTGAAAAATATTCAGGACATCATCAAGCGAGGAACGGTGCTTTATGAGAAACTGGTAGGATTTACCGAGACTTTCGAAAAGATTGGAGATTCTTTACAGGCAGCTTCCACGGCTTACAAGAATGCGTTGGGGCAGCTTTCGCAGGGAAAAGGCAACCTGATTCGTCAGGCGGATATGCTGACGGAATTGGGCATCACTTCGAAAAAGAGGTTCTCCTCCCGTATCCGGCAGGAAGCGGACAGGGGCACGACACCGGTGACTCCTGCAAGAGATTTATTCTCGGAATCGGAAGAACAATAAAAAGAAGAAGCTCCATGGCCTTGAGTTGAGTGTACCATGGAGCTTCTTTTTTGTCTCATATTGAGATTAAAGTTTTACAGTGTATTGCTTGGTAGCTCCTGCATAAATGCCTGTTTGGCTGAAGTCGGCTGTGAGCGCTTGTTTCTTCTTACCGATTTTCAGTTCCACTTGAATGGGCGACTGGGTTTGTCCCGGGTCGGCAATATGCAGATTGGCCGATTTTGCGTTGATGTCTTTTACCATCAATATGCATGGCTTGTCTACGGTAACACTCAATTCTTTATGTTTGAAAGTACCAGCTTCGAAGAAAGTTACCATCCAGACATTCAGTTTGGTATTCCGAACAGCCTGTACTTTTGCATTGTTCGACAGAATTTCGATGGCATTCTCTTTCTGATAGGCTTCCATCTCTTGTGCGGAAGTTTTTCCCGGCACTACAATGTAAGCGTATGAGCCGTCTTTCGGAGCCACACCGTGATTGATACCCAATGTGAAGACATCCCTCTTTTCTTCTTTTTTCGATTTGCTGGTGTTGATGTCATACCAGCGTCCGCTCTGTGTCTGGGCTGTCAGGAACACTTCTTCTTTCTGTGGGAAGAAGTAGCCGATTTTGTCATGCAATACCCACTGCGGGGCTTGCAAGGTATAACTTCCGTTTGCTAAGGTCTCTTCTTTACCTCCCTTGTCAACTAAGATGCCGTCTTTCAAGAAGCACTGGTTGACAGTGGTGTGAACCGGATAAGTGGAAGTGGATTGTATACCAGCTCCCAGACATACCACTTCGTTATCAAAGAAGTACCAGCTTTTCTTGGCTCCGGTGTTTACTTCAGGATTGGTATCCATGTAAGCGTATGCCGTAGCTCCATAAATACTGTCGGAAACTCCTCCTGCGTATGTGGAAGTACCTAACACGCCCCATGCTTTCGGATCCATCGGTATTTTTTCTACTTGAGGAGCGGTAGTACCCGGAATATGGCACCAGTTCCATACTGGGAAGATATTGAAATACTCATCGCCTGTTTGTACAATGTTGGTACATCCGTCGGACATGAAATAGGTTTTCAGGTTTTCTTTGTTGCCGTATTCACATTTCTTCGTGCGTGTAGAAACCAAACGTACGTCAAAGTTATATTGAGGACGCACATGTAATGAGTAGTCACCACGGAAATAATGGGTATGTGAAGCGGTTACCTGATAGTCAGCAGGCTGCTTTCGGTTCAGGCGGGCGATGATGGCTTTGTATTCATCGGCATGAGTTGGATCGATGTCAATCATTCGCTGGGCATAAGTGGTAGTGGTTCGTTTGTTCAGTAATCCCGGACGGCTTACACTGCGTCCTACCACGTCGAACGACATATTCTGACCGCGTACGGTACGGTAATAAGTCTCGCGCATGAACTTGCTGAGCAGCTTCACTTTCTCTTTATCCAGTTGATACTGTGTGCCCAATGCATAGGAAGCTACCTGGGTAACACCTTTAAGAATTTCATCTCCATAGCCTCCGATGTAAAGCTGTTCTCCATGTTGGAAATAACTGTTGTCATGTTGGAATCCTTCTTCTGTGGTATATACCACCGGATTGAAAACGTTGTCGATAGCTGTTTTTAAATCGGCTTCATTCTGTGTCAGACAAGAACGGTAAATCCAGTGTAGAGCAATATCTGTACGGTTGGCACCTGTCCATTTAGCCGGGTCTCCGCCTGTTTCCTGAATCCGTTTCAATATTTTTGTTTCCAGTTCTTGTGGAATCTGTTTTTTTCCAATGCGCATTTGAATGAGCAGCACCCCGAGTTTCTGTGGTTCGGAAATCTGATTGTGCCACCAGTTGTCACTTTCAGAATCTACGTCATACCAGTATTCTAATCCTTTGACAATTTTCTGATATAAATCTTCGTTCTGATAGTATTTGTTCTTTTCGTTGGTATATGCGTAGACAAAATCCGACAAACGTTCAATGTGTTGAATCGGAGTCCAGTTGGTCATCTGGGTATCATCATAATCAATGTCGCTAAATGAGCCGTTTTCCTGAAACAAAGCTAGATCTTTGTCAATGGAAGGATTTTTAATAGTTGTATTCCGGATTTTTTCCATAAACATTTCGTAGTCATTGTTCTGTTGATTGGGCATTTGTGTAAGAATGGAAGCCCAACCCGTAGCCATTGTGCAGGAAAGTGCAGCGGCTAAAGTAAGTGTTTGCAGAGGTCTGTTCATATATTTATTATGTTAGGTTTAGGTGGTAAAGATAATTATTTTTCGATACATCTCCAATAACGGAAGTTTGTTTGCGTGTAAGGCTGGATGTCAGAATTGTCAGTATGACGGCCAGGACTGTCAGGTTGTTTATGTCAGAATGTCAGTCTTTTGTTTTGGCACGCTTTTCGCAGAAAGATAGGTGCTTTAACGCATTTGATAAACGATAAAATATAAACTAAATTATAGCATTATGAACATTAAACCATTAGCAGACAGAGTCCTGATTCTTCCGGCTCCTGCAGAAGAAAAAACAATCGGTGGTATCATTATTCCTGACACAGCGAAAGAAAAACCGTTGCAGGGTGAAGTAGTGGCAGTTGGCCATGGCACTAAAGACGAAGAAATGGTCTTGAAAGTAGGTGATACTGTATTGTATGGTAAATATTCTGGTACTGAAATCGAATACGAAGGTGTGAAGTATTTGATGATGCGTCAGAGCGATGTACTGGCAGTTTTGGGATAATTTAGGTAATTAACGAATTTAAGATTAGAAAGGAAATTCACTATGGCAAAAGATATTCTCTTCAACATTGACGCTCGCGATCAGTTGAAAAAAGGTGTAGACGAACTGGCTAATGCAGTGAAAGTAACACTGGGCCCGAAAGGTCGTAATGTAATCATCGAAAAGAAATTCGGTGCCCCTCACATTACAAAGGATGGTGTAACTGTAGCAAAAGAAGTGGAATTGAGCGATCCGTTCCAGAACACAGGTGCTCAGCTGGTAAAATCTGTAGCCTCTAAGACAGGTGATGATGCAGGTGACGGTACAACTACTGCTACTGTATTGGCTCAGTCAATCGTAGGTGTTGGTTTGAAGAACGTAACTGCCGGTGCAAATCCGATGGATTTGAAACGTGGTATTGACAAGGCTGTGGCAAAGGTTGTGGAATCTATCAAGGCTCAGTCTGAAACTGTAGGTGATAACTACGATAAGATTGAACAGGTTGCTACAATTTCTGCAAACAACGACCCGGTTATCGGTAAGTTGATTGCAGATGCAATGCGTAAAGTTTCTAAAGACGGTGTTATCACTATCGAAGAAGCTAAGGGTACAGATACTACAATTGGTGTGGTAGAAGGTATGCAGTTTGACCGTGGTTACTTGTCTGCTTACTTTGTAACTGATACTGAAAAGATGGAATGCGTGATGGAACATCCGTATATCCTGATTTACGATAAGAAGATTTCTAACCTGAAAGATTTCTTGCCTATCCTGGAACCGGCTGTACAGAGCGGACGTCCTTTGTTGGTTATCGCAGAAGATGTAGACAGCGAAGCGTTGACTACTTTGGTAGTTAACCGTCTGCGTGGTCAGTTGAAGATTTGTGCTGTGAAGGCTCCGGGATTCGGCGACCGTCGTAAGGCTATGCTGGAAGATATTGCCGTATTGACTGGCGGTGTAGTTATCAGCGAAGAAAAAGGTTTGAAACTGGAACAGGCTACACTCGAAATGTTGGGTACTTGCGACAAGGTAACTGTTTCTAAGGAAAACACTACTATCGTAAACGGTGCAGGTCAGAAAGAATTGATTCAGGAACGTATCAACCAGATTAAGGCTGAAATCAAGAACTCTACTTCTGACTACGATAAGGAAAAATTGCAGGAACGTCTGGCTAAATTGTCAGGTGGTGTAGCAGTTCTTTACGTAGGTGCTGCCAGCGAAGTAGAAATGAAGGAAAAGAAAGACCGTGTAGATGATGCCTTGTGTGCAACTCGTGCCGCTATCGAAGAAGGTATCGTACCGGGTGGTGGTGTAACTTACATCCGTGCCATCGATGCATTGGAAGGCTTGAAAGGTGACAATGCAGATGAAACTACAGGTATCGAAATCATCAAGCGTGCAATCGAAGAACCGCTTCGTCAGATTGTAGCTAACGCTGGTAAGGAAGGTGCAGTTGTAGTACAGAAAGTACGTGAAGGTAAAGGTGACTTCGGTTACAATGCTCGTACAGATGTATACGAACACTTGCATGCTGCCGGTGTAGTTGATCCTGCAAAGGTTACTCGTGTAGCATTGGAAAATGCCGCTTCTATCGCAGGTATGTTCCTGACTACAGAATGTGTCATCGTAGAAAAGAAGGAAGAAAAACCTGAAATGCCGATGGCTGCTCCGGGAATGGGTGGCATGGGCGGTATGATGTAATCTTCCCCTTTCAGATATTAAGCAAATCCCAGTCGGAAATATTTCTGGCTGGGATTTTTTTGTGTTAGAGAGAGAGTAAGAGAGAATCAATATCCAGAGTTCTGCTTCATTCCTGGATAAGTATCGAGTGCAGTTTGAGGAATGGGGAGATAGAAATGTTTGTTCGGGTTGAATCCTGTCTGCTCGATAGGTATGTTCAGCAACCGGTAATATGGATAAGCGCTTCCGGTTCCTTGCAGCAGATTGATGTAGTCTTTCCATTCTGCACCTTCGATAGAGAATGCCTCGTTTAAGATGTTTTTAACTTCTGTGACTTCCATTTCTCTTCCGGTTTGAGAATAAGCGATGGCAGCCATAAGGTAGACTTCACGCAGCAGAACTGGATGAATGTAGTCGCCTCCGGGATTACCGAAATTGTCTTTATATCCTCCCCAAATAACTTCTTTACTTTCAAGATTATTTAGAGCCTGTGGGTCTAAAACGAATGCGTTGGTATTCAAAATATATTGGCATTCTTGGATAGCAGCGTCGTAAGCTCCAGAAAGTAGGGAAATCTTTGCAAGTAGGGCTCTGGCTGCTAATTGTTTCTCCGTGTCAAATGTATTTACTAAATCAGTCAGATAGTAAATCAAGTATTCTTGACTTTCCTGTGTGTCATTAGGTATGAGTTTACCATAATATCCGAACAACTGGCTTTGAATGACTCCTAAGTCAACGGTTAGATTCCAGGAGGCTTCCCATCCTTCTGCGGTATTGAGTGAAGTCAGTTGTTCCAGGTATTTTTTGCATTCGTCTATTGTTTGATAAGCAAAATCCCAGAAAGTACTGGAGGTATATTCAATCATGTTATAGTCAAAGCTTTTATCATATAACAGGCTGAATTCCATGTTTTTGCTTTGAGTAAGGAATGTCTCAAATGATTGTTTCCATAGTGCTTCCACTTCAGGCACATTGATTTCTTCCTCTTTTATCTCTGTCATGTAGTGAGTCTTTGTCAGACTGTTTTCCGGAAGATCTTTGTAATTCACGAAGTAAGTATAAGGGTCACTGCTTACTTTATCATCCACGTTTATCAGGCCATCTCCGTTTAAGTCGGCGTATATTAAATTTCCGTTTTCGTCCATTCCTGCGATTAAGAAGCCGTCGTGCAGGTTAGAGAAATTTTCTTTACTAATCACATAACTCAATGTATCGCTTTGATGCTGAATAATTGCTTCACCGTTTTCATTCGTGGTGAAAGTGCCAAGCAGGTTTCCTCTTCCATCTTTTGCTTCGATGTTGACTCCTGCAAGTGCTTCTCCTGTAGGTAACTTGGTGATAATGGTGGTTGCATGTAAAGGAACCAAAGGAACCTCTGCTGTCGGAATCACTTCAGGAACGACATACACATAGCTGTTTCCGGCCGGAATAGCATTGCCTTCAATCTTGACTCCATTAATTTGTACGTCATTTTCAGTACGTGTCACATAAAGTGTTTCGTTACTGATACTGGTCAGGGTACTGCCATCTGTTAAATCCTCTTTGGCATAGCGTCCTTTGACGATGTGATTTTTGATGGAAGCGGTATCCAATACGGCAGCACGGCTTGCGGTATTTTTGTTTTTTACAGCAAAGACGGTCAGTTCGTCTTGTGTCAGGTCGGCTACATTCACTTTTTCCAGTATTTCTACAAACTGGCTGACTTCCGGATTGCTTTCTTTCAGTACTTCTACAATTTTTTGTACTTCTTCCTGTCCTTTGGAAGGAGGAGGTTCCGGAGTTGGGTTTTCTTCGTCACTGCATGCATTCAGGAGGCATAAAGAGAAGATGCCTAACAAATAATAAGCTAATGTTTTCATAACGTATTTATTTAAAGGTTATTTTATTTTTTCGCAGGCTTCCAAGAATTTAGCAGTTGCTTCTTCGTATTTTTTCTTTAAGTCGTCAGACAGGTTCTTTTTCCAATCGGAAAGGGTGATACCATTTTCTTCACAGCACTTATCAATGTTCTTGCTGGTTTCTGCCATAATTTTCATGGCTTCTTGCGGATTGGGATTTTCCTTGATTTTGGCAGTCGCTTCCTCAATCAGGTTCATGATTTTGTCGTATACCGGGTCTGAAACTGGTTGAGAAACAGTTTCCTGGACGGCTTCATCAGAAGTGGATTTTTGTGCATTTCCGGAACAAGCTTGAGCGGCCAGTAGCATAAAGCAGGCAAGTCCTGCATAAATCAGTTTTTTCATGGTAGCAGATAATTTAGGTGAAACATAAAATAAAACAAAGCAATACTTATTTCAGCGGAATACTGAGATAACCTTTTGAAAGGGCTTTGATGACCAGGTCGGTGGCGTTCTTGGCCCCGAACTTCACCATCAGGTTTTTCCGGTGCCATTCTACTGTATTCTCTGAAATAAAGAGACATTCGGATATTTCGTGGGTACTCATTCCTTTGGCTATGGCTTTCAGCACGTCCAGTTCCCGAATGGTGGGAGCGGAATCAAGCGTGTCGGGCGTGTGTCCGATTTTATCTTTTTCTTTATAGAGTTTCTGAAACTGCGGGCAATAGTATTTTTTCCCCTTTAAAACAGCCTGTAAGGCTTTCTGTATGTATTTCCCTGCGGAAGATTTGAATACCACAGCGTCAATGTCAGGATGTTTCAGCTTGTTGACAATCCAGATTTCCTCGTGCATGGTGCTGACAATAATCTTGGCCTCCGGAGATTTCTGTTTAATCTGGTGAATCAGTTCAAAACCGTCTATATCAGGCAGGTCTAAATCGATGATATACAGATGAATTGAATGCAGAGCGAGCAAACTGCCCAGTTGTGAACCTGTTTGGGCAGTATAGATGTGTTCTATGCCTTCAGTCTGAAGAAGCAGGCTTTTTAGGCCTTCCAGCACAAGAGGATGGTCGTCTACGATGGCTACATTCAAATTCATGCAATACTTGTCTTTTTATTTGTTAACAAAAGTACGCAACCCTCTTGAGATAATGCCCACGGGAAGCCGTAGTTTTTCTATAGGAAAAGCGGAATAATGATTTGTATTTTTTCTGCTTCAACTGAAATGTGTCCTTTCATTGCCATCACTCTTTCTTTCATAGTTTGTAGCCCGATACCTTTTTCTGAGGTAGAGCTGAATTTCCCGTTGTGTGAAATGGTGAGTTCCAGATTCGGAAGTTTCCACTCCAGTGTGAGATGGATTTCCGTGGGGAAGGCATGTTTGAGCGCATTGCCGGTAGCCTCCTGAATGATGCGGTAGATGTTCAGACAATAAGTTTCCGGAAGTACAGACCAGTCGCATTCTTCGGGAAGAGTGGTCAGGGTGACTTTGCATGATGCAGAGGTCATCCGTTCTGCATAGTTCTGTAATACTTGCTTTAAAGTCGTTTCCTGGAAGGTAGGAGGAAGCAGTTCGTGGGATACACGTCGGATGTTCTCCCGACTGGTGCGCAGGAGTTCTTTCCACGATTCGTTGAGTGTGGAGGCATTCATCTCGAGTGCATACAGGTCGTTGCAAACGCCGTCGTGAAGTTCTTTGGCCAGACGGTTGCGTTCTTTCTCGAGCTCTTTCAGGTAGGCACGTGTGGCATTGCGTTCCGTATCGCGTTGCAAAGTTTCGAATTCACGCTTTTGTGCTTCTGCTTCTCTTTTCTGCCGTTCGATACGGAGTTTTTGTTTTTGGATAAAGTAGAGTGAAACGAAGGCCATTATAGCCATCAGGATTAACAGAAACGTAATCTTCAATTGCAGATTCTGCTTTTCCTTTTGACGCTTTTCCTGCAGCTTCTGGTACTCCAGCTCCTTTTTCTGGGTTTCATATTTCACGGAAAGCTCTTCCAGCTGGCGACTTTTTTCTTGCACGAACAACGAATCGCTGAGTGCCTTGGCCAATTCCAGCGTGTGGTAGGCCTGTGGAAATTCAGATAGTTCCTTGTAGACAAGATGAAGGTTGTTATACACGTCATATTGCAGGAACGGATAATTTTCGATGCCCGGCAGTTGCAGGATTTTCTGTGCAGTCTGAGTGGCAGCCTTCCATTCTTTACGGGTCTGCTGGACATAGAAAAGTACCTGATAGTAATTGACAAGTGCCATGGTCGAGTTGACCTTAGCGGCAAGTGCATTCGTTTGTTCTACCAGTTTCTGGATTTCTGAGGCAGATGCCTGGGTGCGGAACAAGGTCAGCAGGTAGTACGTGCGGGCACCAAGTTCCGTTTCTGGCTGTTGCAGTTGCTGGGATAGGGCAATGGCTTTAGACAGATAGGTTTTGGCGGCTTCGTATTCTTCTTGAGTGATGAAAATGGAAGAACAGACGGTATAAATCTGTGTGCGGAATGACTTATCCTGACATTTATCGGCCTGCTTAACCGCATCTAAGGCGTATTTTACTGCCTGAGCCGGATTTTTCATATCCAAGTAAACCGTAGCCAAGTTGTTGTATAATGTGGTGATTGCCTGTAAATTTTCTTCGTTGTTACCGGAAAGAAGGGGCGCATATTGCAGGGCTTTGTCGTAGGCAGCAATTGCTTCGGTGAGTTTCCCGGACGAGCGCAGGTAGACTCCTTGTGAAGTGTAACATGACATCATGGCACAGGTATCCTTTTCTGTCATTGCAAGTTGAAGAGCTTGTTCGATAGCCCATAGGGCAGAATCTACCTTACCTGCCTGATAATAAGTATCGGCCGTTTCTGTCAGTTTCTCTACATCCGGCTTGGGAGTGACGGAAAAAAGAAAGCCGGGAATACACCATAACAAAATGAAGATGCAGTTTTTCATAGGCGGCTGTTATTATGTGTGGCTTTTGCAATGTAGCCAAAAAGTTTGGATTATTCTATAGTTTTGTGTATTTTCATCAAGTTTTTTACGAATTACTAAAAATAATATGGTATGACGAAAGAAGAATTGATGCGTAAGGCTATTGAGTTGTCAGTGAAGAATGTAGCTGAAGGTGGCGGTCCTTTTGGTGCTGTCATTGCAAAGAACGGTGAGATTGTGGCTACGGGAGTAAACCGTGTGACGCCGGATTGCGACCCGACCGCCCATGCAGAAGTAAGTGCCATCCGTGCGGCAGCTAAGAAACTGGGTACATTCGATTTGAGTGGTTGTGAGATATATACTTCTTGTGAGCCATGTCCCATGTGCTTAGGTGCAATCTATTGGGCACATCTGGACCGTATGTATTATGGAAATAACAAGCACGATGCAGCAGCTATCGGCTTTGACGATGCCTTTATTTATGAGGAACTGGATTTGAAACCGGCGGAAAGACGTCTGCCCTCAGAAGTTTTGTTGCCGGAAGAAGCTATTCGGGCTTTTCAGGACTGGACTGAAAAAACAGATAAGGTGGAATACTAAAATGATTGGGTAATAAGGCTGTAATGCCTTTATATTTTTTATGTTTCCCACGGCGGAACCGTACGTTTTTCATACCGGAAACGTAGGGTTTCGCTGTGGGAAACTTATGTTTTCCTTAGGGGAAACGTAATAAGGATAAGACTGTTTTACAGAAAAGTATGTAACGTTTTCTGTTTACTTTTGTTCTTGTTATTGCTGATTTAGAACTGTAGTGAATTCTCGCTCAAAATTAGGCGTGAAAACGTTTTTCCCTAAATTTTGCCGAATTTCATCCAGTGGCCAGAAACGTCCTCCTGCCAGTTCTTCACTGGGTGAGATAGGTCCGTCGAATACGGTTTTGTGCGAAAATACCAGTTCTTTTTCCCGGTCTGATTCAAATACATAATGTGTCAGCAGCTGAGAAGTAAAATCGGAAATGCCGAGTTCCTCTCCGGCTTCCCGTTTCAGTGCCATTTCCACGCTTTCTCCCAAGTCTACATGTCCTCCTACGGAGGTATCCCATTTTCCCGGTTGGATGTCTTTCCATTCCGGACGTTTTTGCAGATACAATTCTCCTTTGCTGTTGAATACATGCAAGTGGACTACCGGGTGCAGCAGCTTGCTGCCGTTGTGGCATTCTCCTCGGGTAGCGTCACCTGTGATGTTTCCTTCTTCGTCTACGATGGGAAACATTTCTTCGCTATTGTCTGTCATTGTTTCTTCTGTTTGGGGTTAGGGGATAAGTAAAGATGAATCTCCGTAGCTCAGGAAGCGGAAATCATGCGCCAGCGCGTAATCGTAGATGGGACGCCAGTTTCCTTTCACAAAAGCAGAGACCAGTAACAGCAGGGTGCTTTGCGGCTGGTGGAAGTTGGTGACCATTTTCTTGACGATGTGGTAATTGTATCCCGGTGCAATGATAATCTGTGTACTGGTGTGCAGCGCATCGAGCTGGTTCCGGTCCATGTAATCGAGAATCTGTTGCAGGGCTTCTGTGGTACTTAACTCCGGATGAGTTTCGTAGGGTTGCCATTGCTGTACGTGCAGTTCCTGCTGGCTGGCATCGGGATGCTGTGACAAAGTGACACCGATGTAGTAAAGACTCTCCAGTGTACGGACAGAAGTGGTTCCTACCGCCACGGCTTCACCTCCATGTGCCAGGAGTTTCTCTATGGTTCCACGGTTTACGGAGATGTATTCCGTATGCATTTCGTGGCCTTCTATTTCTTCACTTTTCACCGGTTTGAAAGTACCGGCTCCAACGTGTAGGGTGACTTCTTCCAAATCCACTCCTTTTTCTTTGAGAGCGTTCAATACGCGTTCCGTGAAATGCAGACCGGCAGTCGGGGCGGCTACGGAACCTTTTATCTTCGAGTAAACGGTCTGGTAAGTTTCCTTGTCGCTTTCCTGTGTTTCTCTGTTCAGGTAAGGAGGAATGGGCAGTTCGCCGAAGAACTCCAGAATGTCGGCAAAGGTTACTTCCGGATTGTCCCAGGTGAAATCAATCCAGTGGCTGGTGCCGTGACATTCTCCACGAGTAGCAGTCAGCGTCAGTGTCTTTCCCTTTACTGTCATTTCCTTGTGCAGAGGCCCTTCTTTCCATTTCTTCAGGTTGCCAATCATGCATAGCCAGGCCGCATGCTGGGTTTGCTGGAAGTTGAGTACATAGTCGTTGGGTTCGATGGGCTCCAGACAGAAAATCTCAATCAGCGCGCCGGTTTCCTTGCGGAAGTGCAGACGTGCCTGAATGACTTTCGTGTTGTTGAAAATCATGAGGGTACCGGGCTCCAGGTAGTCTGGAAGGGAGGTGAAATGTGTTTCACTGATTTGTCCGTGCTGATACACCAGCAGCTTGGACTGGTCGCGGACCGGCAGCGGAAATTTAGCGATGCGTTCATCCGGCAGCGGATAGTTGTAGTCGCTAATCTTTATATGTTTTGTTTCTTCCATGTCGTTTATTTTTTGCAAAAGTACAACAAATAGCAGAATCCTCCTAACATAATAATTTTTTCGTGGACTTCCTTTTGCAGACTGCTGAATAATTTCCATATTCCGTGGAAAGTCGTTACATTTGTGAGTGTAATAAATTGAAGACAGATTATGAAAATAGGAGATAAAGTACGCTTCCTGAGTGAAGTAGGCGGTGGCATTGTCCGGGGATTTCAAGGAAAGGACATTGCTTTGGTGGAAGGAGAAGATGGTTTTGAAATTCCTATGCTGATTAGGGAGTGTGTGGTGATACAGACCGACGATTATAACATCCCGTTAAAATCTACAGCCAAGCCTTCTGCACCGGAAGTTGAAGAAGAAGAGGAGGAAGAAGAAAAGCCGATAACTTATCGGGCACCTGAAATCCGTGGAAATGACGTACTGAATGTGTTTCTGGCTTATGTGCCGCAGGATGTAAAGTCCATATCCTCTACTGCATTTGATGCCTATCTGGTGAATGACAGTAACTATTTTATTGATTATTTGTATCTTTCGGCAGAAGGTAAGAGCTGGACTTTACGCAGCCGGGGAACGGTGAAACCGAACATGAAGATGCACCTGGAAGAGTTTGAAAAGAGTGCATTGAACGGTATGGAGCGCGTGGCCGTACAGCTTCTGGCTTACAAGGATGACCGTACCTTCCTACTGAAACAGGCGGTGAATCAGGAGTTGCGCATTGATATCGTGAAGTTTTACAAGTTGCATACTTTCCAGTCTTCCGACTTTTTTGAGGAACCGGCCTTGATTTATGAGATTGTCAAGGATGATGAAGCGGTAAAGCAGGTATATGTTTCGGCTGACGACATCAAGAATGCGCTGTTGCAGAAGAACGTGCAGGACGTACCGGCAAAGTTGCAGAAAAAGCAGCATGTGGTAAAGAATGAAATTGTGGAGGTCGACCTGCATATCCATGAACTGCTGGATGACACTACCGGTATGGGAAATGCCGAAATGCTGAATTATCAGCTGGATGTGTTCCGCAAGACATTGGAGGAATACAAGCAGAAGAAAGGGCAGCGGATTGTGTTTATTCACGGTAAAGGAGATGGTGTATTGCGTCGGGCTATCTTGGATGAGCTGAAACGTAAATACAAGACTTATCAATGGCAGGATGCTTCTTTCCGTGAATACGGTTTTGGAGCTACAATGGTTACAATTCACTAAAAGATATGGGAACGTTAAAAGAAATGCTGTCGGCCGACCGTTTTGCGGCTGAGGCTGGAGTGGAATTACTGGAAATCAGTCCGGGATATGCCAAAGCCCGGATGAAGGTGACTGAAAAGCATCTGAACGCCGGAGGAGTTTGTCAGGGAGGTGCATTGTTTACATTGGCCGATTTGGCATTTGCTGCTGTGGCTAATAGCCGTGGACGTCTGACTTTGTCACTGAATGCCAATATCACTTTTCTGCGTGCAATCAGTGAAGGGTATGTGTATGCAGAGGCTACCGAGACGTTCAATCATGGGAGGGTACCTTTCATTGAGGTGCGTCTGGTGGATGAGCAACAGCAGTTGATTGCGGTACTGACCAGTTCCGGATACCGGAAAAGTGAAGAATTGAATATCGACGAACTGGAATAAATTCGGCGTATAAAAGAATATGTCAAACGGAGAATGCGCGTTACTGAAATGGGCATTCTCCGTTTGTGTTTTGGACTAGATTTGTTCGAGGGCCTGACTCAGGTCGGCAAGCAAATCTTCAATGTGCTCGGTACCGATGGAAAGACGGATGGTAGACTGTGTGATGCCTTGTTCCGCCAGTTCCTGGTCGTTGAGCTGAGAGTGTGTCGTACTGGCCGGATGGATGACCAGCGATTTGACATCGGCTACATTGGCCAGCAGGGAGAATATCTCCAGGTGGTCGATAAAGTGGTGTGCTTCCGTACGTCCGCCATGGATTTCAAACGTAAAGATGGAGCCGGCACCTTTGGGGAAATATTTCTGATAGAGGGTCGGGGAAGTGTGGTCAGGAAGTGACGGATGGTTGACCTTTTTCACTTTAGGATGGTGCTGCAGGAAGTCTACTACCTTCAGCGCATTCTCTACGTGACGTTCCACTCTGAGCGAGAGGGTTTCCAGTCCTTGCAGAAGGAGGAAGGCATTGAACGGACTGATGGCGGCTCCGGTATCGCGTAACAGAATAGCACGTATTCGGGTGATATAGGCCGCAGGACCTGCCACATCGGCAAAGCAAAGTCCATGATAACATGGGTCGGGACTTGTCAGTTGGGGAAATTTACCGGAAGCTTTCCAGTCGAATTTACCGGAATCCACAATGATACCTCCTAATGACGTGCCGTGTCCTCCGATAAACTTTGTGGCAGAATGTATGACGATGTCGGCACCATATTCAATGGGGCGCAGCAGATAAGGAGTGGCAAATGTGTTGTCAATCAGTAAAGGAATCTGATGACGGTGAGCTATTTCCGCAATGCGGGCGATGTCGACAAGCGTGCAGTTCGGATTTCCTAAACTTTCAATGAATACCGCTTTGGTATTGGGCTGGATGGCCTGCTCCACGTTTGCCGCTTCTTCTGCGTCTACAAAAGTGGTGTGTATCCCACGGCTGGGGAAAGTATGTGCCAGCAGGTTGTAAGTTCCTCCATAAATGGTACGGGCCGATACAATATGGTCACCGGTGCGCGTAATATTTTCAAACGCATAACTGATGGCAGCCGCTCCGGAGGCTACGGCTAAGGCAGCTACTCCTCCTTCCAATGCAGCGACTCGCTGTTCCAGTACACTTTGGGTGGGATTGGTCAGTCGGCCATAGATGTTTCCGCTGTCTTCCAGACTGAAACGGGCTGCGGCATGGGCTGAGTCATGAAAGACGTACGAAGTCGTCTGATAGATGGGGACTGCTCGTGCATCGGTCGTCGGATCGGGATTTTCTTGTCCCACATGTAACTGGAGGGTTTCGAAGTGTAGCTTAGTTCTATCCATAGTCGTAAGTGTGTAAAAGTGATTAAATGATACTGCAAAAGTAGTTTGTATGGTTATATCGTCCAATATTTGATGAAAATATGGAAAATTGTTCTATATAATGATGGTTCGAAAGAAAAAACTTGTAGATTTGCTGTCGTAAAACAACTCATAATAGAATAATATTCTTATGACAGAAAAACTGGATAAAGTGGATTTGCAGATTCTCCGTACGTTGCAGGAGAATGCCCGGTTGACCACTAAAGAGCTGGCGGCACAGGTTAGCTTGTCGTCTACTCCTGTGTTTGAGCGGTTGAAAAGGTTGGAGAGGGAAGGATACATCAAGAAGTACATTGCTGTGCTGGATGCCGATAAACTGAATCAGGGATTTGTGGTATTCTGCAATGTCAAATTGCGTCGGATGAATAAAGACATAGCTATGGAGTTCACCCGTATCATTCAGAACATTCCGGAGGTGACGGAGTGCTATAACATTTCCGGCAGTTACGATTATCTGCTGAAAATTCATGCTCCGAACATGAAATATTACCAGGAGTTTATTATTAATGTATTGGGAACAATTGACAGTCTGGGTTCGCTGGAAAGTATGTTTGTCATGGATGAAGTGAAGCATGACTATGGACTGCACATATAGGAGCGGAAAATCATTTTCTGTGTATTTATTCCATAAATAGAATAGAACATAGAATATTATTCTAATTCTATCCGTCTTTAATGGGAAAAACAGTCCGTTTTTTCTAAATATCTTCCGATTGTTGGTGGATAGCACTTTTGCTTGTATCTTTGCCGACAAATTATACAAATGCACTATGAAAGTAATAGATTTGATAAAGAATAGTAAGGAACCCGTGTTTTCCTTTGAGATTTTGCCACCGTTAAAGGGAAACAGTATACAAAAAGTATATCACATCATTGATAAGTTGAGGGAGTTTGACCCTAAATACATCAACATCACTTCACATCACAGTGAGATAGTGTATTTGCCGCAGCCCGATGGAAACCTGAAGAAGACTACGGTACGCAAGCGCCCCGGAACGGTAGCCATTGCCGCAGCCATTCAGAATAAGTATGGCATTCAGGCGGTGCCTCATATCATCTGTAAGGGATTTACGAAGGAGGAAACGGAATATGCCTTGCTCGACCTGAATTTCTTAGGCATTAACAACTTGTTGTTGCTGAGAGGAGATTCTAAGCCGCTGGACATTGCAGAAAAAGATTTGTGTCTGTACCATGAGCATGCCACCGATTTGCAGGAACAGGTAAACCGTTTCAATCAGGGCATTGGACTGGATGGTTCCAAGATAGAAGGAATTGAAACTCCTTTCTCTTACGGTATGGCTTGTTATCCGGAAAAGCATGAAGAAGCTCCCAATATGGAATCCGACCTGTTCTACTTGAAAGAAAAGGTACGCAACGGGGCCGATTATGTGGTGACACAGATGTTTTTCGACAACGAGAAATACTATGCTTTCGTAGAACGTTGCCGTCAGGAAGGCATTGAGGTACCCATTATTCCGGGAATCAAGCCTGTAGTATTTAAGAATCAGTTGAATGTATTGCCTAAAGTGTTCCGCACGGACATTCCTGAAGCCTTTGCTTCTGAACTTCGTAAATGTACGACGGACGAAGAAGTGAAAGCAGTAGGTGTGGAATGGTGCAAGGCACAGTGTAAGGATTTGCTGGCACACGGAGCTCCGGGCCTGCACTTTTACACATTCATGGCATCCGACAGTGTATATAAGGTAGCCAAAGAGGTGTATTAACCTCTTTGACTTTTTACATCGCAATCCTTCTTAACCGGATACGCAGGTTGAATAATTCAGCATCTGTGTGCGGGGAAGAGGGATTGTGTGGTTTTATAGTGAGGCTATGCTCTTTTCCGTTCACCGCATCCGGAATGATGAAATCCTGACGGTAAGCTTTCTGTTCCTCGGCAGGGCGCAGCAAATAAGCCGCTTCGTCTTCAAAACGGTTATAGCTGCGAAGGATTACCTGATTCTTTCCTTTCTTCAGTGGAAGAATCACTTTTTCCGTACGGAACTTTGTGCGATACGGATTCAGATGCTTGGCTATCAGTTTTCCGTTCAGGTAGACCTCCATTCCATTTCCGGCACCAATTTCCGCCAGAATATGCTGTGAACGCGGAGAGTCTATTTCTCGCATCACATAATAGCTGGATAGAATCGGACAGGAAACCTTGTCACTGTCTTTATCTGTTTTGGTCCAGGTTTTACCGGATACAGGTGCATGCTGTAAGTCTGCATCCAGTTTCTCTGCCGAATGGAACACTCCGCTGCCGGGACCACATACGTAGGTTTCTCCCCAGGTAGTACCTGAAAAAGCAGTTTCTTTTATCTCTTTTCCTTTATCCAGTGTTACGGAGTAGGTCTTTCCATCCAATATCAGGTCTATTTTTCTTCCTGCTTCCTGTGAAGTGTAGATAATCTCCAATTGTTTCAACAAAAGTTGTTCGAGATTCCAGCTGTAGCCCGTAATGCTGCGGTAGTTCGTATAGTAATCAAAACAGGAGTAACTGTATTGCGGCGTAGCGTTGCGAGGAGTAAGTACGGCATTTCTGATGGTCTTTCCAGGGAACGGTTCAATCTTTTTATCGAAGGAAAGAGTCAATACGTGTATTTGTTTGTCCTTGTAGGCTGAGGCCGGTACGGTCAATACTACCTCGTCACCATATTGCAGGTACGTAGCCATTTTCCCGTCTCCTTTCTGCAGAAGATAGCCGGGCATTTGCAGGGTGATTTTTCCATCTGCCGGATATTTCCCAGAGAGAAACAAGTATAGGTGATTGTCTTTGCGTGTTACTTCTCCCCATGTAAACTCTTCCTGGAAAGGAGAAGCTTCCGTCTGATATACAGCGTAGCCATAGCGGGAAAGCCAGTCGCCCACCTGTTCCAACACTTCTTTCTCAAAGTCAACTACTGCTCCGTTTCCCTTCGGACCGATGTTCAGCAGGTAATTTCCTCCTCTGGAAACCACATTAATCAGGCTCCGAGTCTTTTCGCGTACCTTATTTTCTATACATCCGCGGTCCTGCCATGCTCTGTATCCCCAGGTCTCATCGAACATGGATGCGGCACTTTGCCAGGGAGCATGAAGGGTTTTGTCCGGATAGTCATTGTCTGCCATTACGCAGAAATCATACCAATCGTTGCCAAGGCGTCCGCTCACCATGCAGTCGGGCTGGTAGTGGTGTACCAGTTCATACAGTTCCTTACTTTGTGCCGGAGTATTTGCTCCCATATCAAACCAGAGTTCGGAAATCTTTCCATAATTGGTAAGGAGTTCCTTCAGTTGAGCTTTTGAAAAAGCATGGTGTGCTTCTGTAATAAAGTCAGCGTTATGAGGTGACATGGGCGATGCATACGGATAGTGCCAGTCGATAAGCGAATAGTACAGTCCGAACCGCAGTCCATGACGGCGGGCAGCTTCTGATATTTCTTTCACGAAATCCCGTTTGCATGGAGTCGCATCGTATGAGTTGAAAGAAGTAGTAGCCGTTTTGAACAGGCAGAAGCCGTCATGGTGTTTGCTGGTCAGGATAATGGAATGCATTCCCGCCTTTTTTGCCAGTACAGCAATGGAGTCAGCATTAAACTGTGTCGGATTAAACTGGCCGGCAATTTTTTCGTAGTCTTTCTTGGAAATTGGGGCAAAAGCCTGAATCTGTTCACTGTATCCATTCTTCACCTGTTTACCCTGCCATACCCCGCCTAATTGTGAGTAAAGTCCGAAGTGGATAAACATGGAATATTTGTCTCCGTGCCATTGGCGGAAGGCTTCTTGAGATACCTGGCCTTTTGCTCCCAGGCCTATCACACACATCAATAGAATGATTAACAGTTTTTTCATGGCTTCTTATTTATGCTCTTTAAGAGCAAAGATAACGAGTTCTTTGTTTTTATACCGCTTTTTTATGTAATTTTGCAGCCGATTTTAAAAACCATTAAAAGTACGTTAAATTAAAATGAAAAAATTATTTCTTTTTGCGTTTATTCTTCTTTCTGTATGCGCAGGAAAAGTGATGGCTCAGAACATTCAGTTGCATTATGACTTGGGGCGTGCCTTGTATAAATCATTGGACGAACGTCCGTGGGTGACTACAACGGTCGAGATGTTCAAGGCAGACAAGTGGGGTAGCACTTATTTCTTTGTCGATATGGATTATACAGACAAAGGAGTGTCATCTGCTTATTGGGAAATCAGCCGTGAACTGAAATTCTGGAAGGCTCCTGTTTCTGCACATGTAGAATACAACGGAGGTTTGAATTATATCAACAATGCCTTCTTGGGAGGTGCTACCTACTCATGGAACAGTAATGATTTTTCCAAGGTATTCGGCGTACAGGTGCTGTATAAATATATTCAGAAGAATGAAAAACCGCATAACTTTCAGTTGACGGGTACATGGACCCTGAATTTCTGTAAGGAAAAATTTACTTTCAGCGGATTTGCGGATTTCTGGCGTGAGAAACATTTTGATGCAGATGGAAACAACCACGACTTTGTATTCATCAGTGAACCGCAGTTCTGGGTAAACCTGAATAAGTTTAAGCATGTAAACAAAGACTTGAACCTGAGCGTAGGTACAGAATGGGAATTGAGTACGGATTTTGCCGATCGTAACGGATTCTACTTCATCCCGACACTGGCCATGAAGTGGTCTTTCTAAACCGGTTGAATCATTTAAAGCAATTATAAAATGAAAATGCTGGAAAAATTATTCGGTTTTAACCCTCGTGAGACGCGTGTGCGTACGGAAATCTTGGCCGGAATCACGACCTTTCTGACCATGGCCTATATTTTGGCTGTCAATCCCAACATTCTGGCGGCTACAGGTATGGACAAGGGAGCGCTTTTCACAACAACAGTCATCGCTTCGGCTTTTGCTACATTGTTGATGGCCTTTTATGCCAAATTGCCTTTCGGACTGGCACCGGGAATGGGGTTGAATGCGTTTTTTGCCTATACCGTTTGTCTTACGCTGGGCTATACCTGGCAGTTTGCTCTGACTGCCGTACTTTTGGAAGGAATCATATTCATTCTGCTGACGGTTACCAATTTGCGTGAAAAAATCGTAGATGCGTTGCCCTTGAGCCTTCGCAATGCCATTGGTGCAGGTATCGGTTTGTTCATTGCGTTCATCGGTTTGCAGAATGCCGGTATCATTGTGAATAACGATGCGACTTTGATTTCATTGGGAAATATTACTTCTGGTTCGGCCTTGCTGGGCATTATCGGCCTGCTGATTACTTCCATCTTGCTGGTGAAGAAAGTCCGTGGAGCCTTGCTGATAGGAATCTTGCTGACGACTGTTATCGGTATTCCTATGGGATTGACGCATCTGGATGGCGTGTTGAGCACTCCTCCTTCTATCGAACCCATTTTCTTCCGGTTCCAGTGGGAGCATATCTTTACAAAGGAAATGGTGATTGTAGTGTTTACTTTCCTGTTTGTAGATATGTTTGATACCATCGGTACGTTGGTCGGAGTGACCACAAAGGCCGGAATGGTGACAAAAGATGGAAAGATTCCTCACCTGAAGCAAGCCTTTTTGGTGGATGCCATCGGAACAACAGCCGGTGCCATGCTGGGTACCAGTACCATTACCACCTTCGTGGAAAGTGCTTCCGGAGTGGGTGAAGGCGGACGTAGTGGACTGACTTCCTTTGTTACGGCAGTGTGCTTCCTTCTGTCATTGTTTTTGGCTCCGTTCTTTTTGGCAGTACCGGGTGCGGCTACCGCTCCTGTATTGATTCTGGTAGGTCTGATGATGATGTCTTCTGTGAAGAAAGTCGATTTCTTAGATTATTCAGAAGCCATCCCGGCGTTTATCTGTATCATTTTCATGCCTTTGGCTTACAGCATTTCCGATGGAATCGTGTTGGGAATGATTAGCTATGTCTTGATTAATCTGCTGTGCGGACATACCAAGAAGCTTACACCGGCCATGTATATTCTGGCTTTCATCTTTGTCTTTAAGTTCTTCCTGTAAGCTTTTCATTCTATTGGAAATTGTTGCGGAAATGCCTGAGTAGTTACTGCGGGCATTTCCGTTTTTTTATTGAGAAAATCTGGACAATAGTCTTTACTTTGAATGAAATTGATAACTTTGTGAAACTTATATCTTTTAAATGTTCAATTTTTAATAAGTAACAACATGAATGATTCTTTTTTGGAAACACGACAGGTCGTAAAACGGTATGCCAACCATACGGCGCTGGATGGAGTAAGCATCGCAGTGCCCGAAGGACAGGTATTTGGTTTGCTGGGACCCAATGGGGCAGGAAAGACCACGCTGATTCGTATTATCAACCGTATTACAGCTCCCGATGCCGGTGAGGTGTGGTTTGACGGACGACTTTCACGCCCGGAAGATATTTATTCCATTGGCTATCTTCCCGAAGAACGTGGACTTTACAAAAAAATGAAGGTGGGCGAACAGGCCATCTATCTGGCACAATTGAAAGGATTAAGCCGTCAGGAGGCCAAGAAAAGACTAACCGACTGGTTTGAGCGCTTTGAAATTATGCCTTGGTGGAACAAGAAACTGGAGGAACTTTCCAAAGGTATGCAGCAGAAAGTGCAGTTTGTCATTACCGTGTTGCATCGTCCCCGCCTGCTGATTTTCGACGAACCGTTTTCAGGCTTTGACCCGGTAAATGCGGAACTGCTGAAAAGAGAAATCCTGAAATTGAAAGACGAGGGACATACCATTATCTTCTCTACGCACAACATGGCTTCTGTGGAGGAAATCTGCGACCATATTGCACTAATCAATCATTCAAAGGTGGTGTTGCAGGGAGCGGTAACGGACATTCGTTCACGTTATAAAAGCAATCAGTATGAGTTGACGATGCAGTCTTCGAAGCCTTTGCAGAATTCGGATGCCTTTGAAATTGTCAGCAGTGAGGTGCAGGATGAGCAGACGGTAAATTATAAACTGCGGAAGCTCACTTCCATTTCCAATTCTGAGTTATTGTCACTTGTAGGTGCACAGGGCGAAATCTGTAAGTTTACTGAATGTATCCCTTCCATGAACGATATCTTTATCCGTACGGTAGAGGGGAAAATCTAATCAAAAAATCTTTCAGCTATGAACAAGACATGGATTATTATTCAGCGTGAATTCATAAACCGGGTAAGCAAAAAGTCGTTTATCCTGCTTACCATATTGATGCCGTTCATTTTTGCGGCACTTATATTTGTCCCGTTGTGGTTGTCTACGGTCAAGGGCGGAGACCAGAAACAGGTAGCCGTCATTGATGCTACCATGAAATACCTTCCTCAGTTTAAAGACGATGAATCCTGGCATTTTGTGGGAGTTCCTCAGATGGAAGCCTCTTTTCGAAGTGACTCCACACAGTTTGATGCCGTGGTAGAAATCAAGGCCGACCTGGCTGAACATCCGGAGGCCGTAACGATTTATTCGCGGAAAGAAGTACCTAACAGTCTTTCGCGCCTGGTGAGTGAGACGCTTGACGAGCAGGTGCGTCAGGACAAGCTGCTGCATTATGACATTCCACAGTTGCCTTCCATCATGCAGGATGTAAACCGCAAGTTGAATATCCGCACGGTAAAATGGGGAGAAGACGGGAGCGAAAGTGAATCCAATGCAGGAGCGGCTATGGCAGCCGGTATGGTACTGACTTTATTGATTTACATGTTTGTAATGTCATACGGAGGTATGGTGATGCAGAGTGTGATGGAAGAAAAGACCAACCGCATTGTAGAAGTGATTGTTTCTTCTGTCAAGCCCTTTCAGTTGATGATTGGAAAAATTATCGGTATCGGACTGGTCGGTGTGGCACAGCTGGCTATCTGGGCGGTGTTGATTATCGTATTGTTGGCTGTAGCCGGGGGAATTTCCGGTAGTTCGCCCGAACTGATGGGAGGAGCATCTGGTTTGCTGGCTACTCTTCAGGGACTGAATCTGGCCAAGATGGGAGGGCTCTTTGTCTTGAACTTTATCGGAGGATACCTGGTATATGCTTCCATATTTGCGGCTATTGGTGCGGCCATCAACGGGCAGGAAGACTCTCAGCAGTTTATGATGCCGATTGTTCTTCTGTTGATTTTTGCCCTCTATGCAGGTATTTACAGCTCCGATAACCCCGACGGACCGCTGGCTATCTGGTGTTCTATGATTCCGTTTACTTCACCTATTGTCATGATGGTACGTCTGCCTTTCGATGTGCCGGTGTGGGAAACGATGTTGTCTGTAGTTATTCTGTACGTTGCTGCTTTCGGCATGATTTGGATAGCCGGAAAGATTTATCGGGTAGGTATTCTGATGTATGGAAAGAAACCTTCTTTCAAGGAAATGATTCGCTGGATTACGTATAAATGATTTCAGTACTTCCAGGGCAGTACTGTAGTACTGTTAAGGAAGTACTGCAGTACTTTGGGAGAAGTACTATAGTACTGCTTAGGAAGTATTGGCATTGTCTGAAAGGCTGGAAAAGAGGTGCTTTCAGATTAAGTTGAAAAGATACTGGAGAGAAAATAAAAAACAGAGGCGTCTCAAATCTTGAGATGCCTCTGTTTTTTTATAGAAATTCTTTTTTTATTCCTCTTCAGCTTCTAACAGCAATTCCATTACCTGGCAAGCTGATTTAGCCACGGAAGTACCCGGACCAAAGATAGCCATTACACCGGCTTTATACAAGAAATCGTAGTCCTGTGCCGGGATGACACCACCTGCAAAGACCAGAATATCTTCGCGGTCCAGACGTTTCAATTCGGCAATGATTTGCGGAATCAAAGTCTTGTGTCCGGCAGCCAATGAAGAAACTCCCACTGCATGAACGTCGTTTTCTACAGCTTCGCGAGCGGCTTCTTCCGGAGTCTGGAACAACGGGCCCATATCCACGTCGAAACCACAGTCCGCAAATCCGGTAGCTACTACCTTGGCACCACGGTCGTGTCCGTCCTGTCCCATCTTGGCAATCATGACACGCGGACGACGGCCTTCTTTCTTCGCAAATTCTTCGGTCAGTTCGCAAGCCCGTGCGAAATCTGCATCCTTTTTACTTTCTGATGAATACACGCCTGATATTGTTCTGATAATTGCTTTATAACGTCCTACGACTTTTTCGCAGGCGTCAGATATTTCTCCCAGTGTGGCACGTACGCGAGCAGCTTCTACGGCTAGTTCCAGTAAGTTGCCCTTGCCTGTGCGTACGCATTCGGTAATAGCCTCCAATGCCTTGTCCACTTCAGCCTGGTTACGGCCTTCTTTCAGGCGGCGCAGGTTTTCAATCTGTTCCTGGCGTACGGCTGTGTTGTCCACTTCCAGAATATCAATCGGGTCTTCTTTTTCCAGACGATATTTGTTTGTACCCACGATAGTCTGTTCACCCGAGTCGATACGAGCCTGAGTACGTGCAGCAGCTTCTTCGATACGCATTTTCGGAATACCGGTTTCGATGGCTTTGGCCATACCGCCTAGTTTCTCGATTTCCTGAATGTGTTCCCAAGCCTTGTGAGCCAGTTCGTTGGTCAATGCTTCTACGTAGTAAGAACCGCCCCACGGGTCTACGTTCTTACAAATCTGCGTTTCTTCCTGAATGTAAATCTGAGTATTACGTGCAATACGTGCCGAGAAGTCGGTCGGAAGGGCAATCGCTTCGTCCAATGCGTTGGTATGCAGTGACTGCGTATGTCCCAATGCGGCAGCCATGGCTTCGATACAGGTACGTCCTACGTTGTTGAACGGATCCTGTTCGGTCAGTGACCATCCTGAAGTCTGTGAGTGTGTACGCAGTGCCAGTGATTTCGGGTTCTTCGGATTGAACTGTTTTACAATCTTGGCCCACAGCATACGTGCGGCACGCATCTTGGCTATTTCCATAAAGTGGTTCATACCGATGGCCCAGAAGAACGACAGACGCGGAGCAAAAGCATCAATGTCAATACCGGCAGCCACTCCTGCACGGAGGTATTCCAATCCGTCGGCCAGTGTATAAGCCAGTTCAATGTCGGCAGTGGCACCCGCTTCCTGCATGTGGTATCCTGAAATAGAGATAGAGTTGAATTTCGGCATCTTCTGAGAAGTATATTCAAAAATGTCAGAAATAATCTTCATGGAGAAGGCAGGCGGATAAATATAGGTGTTACGCACCATGAACTCTTTCAGAATATCGTTCTGGATGGTTCCGGCCATTTCTTCCAGTTTGGCACCCTGTTCCAGTCCGGCATTGATATAGAATGCCATGACAGGAAGTACCGCACCGTTCATGGTCATGGAAACAGACATTTTGTTCAATGGAATACCGTCGAAAAGCACTTTCATGTTTTCCAGTGAACAGATAGATACTCCGGCTTTACCTACGTCGCCCACTACACGCGGATGGTCAGGGTCGTATCCACGGTGTGTCGGAAGGTCGAAAGCTACTGACAATCCTTTCTGACCGGAAGCCAAGTTACGACGGTAGAATGCGTTTGACTCTTCGGCGGTAGAGAATCCGGCATACTGACGGATAGTCCACGGGCGGAAGGTGTACATCATAGAGTATGGGCCACGAAGATAAGGAGGAATACCGGCTGCATAGTTCAGGTGTTCCATACCCTCCAGGTCTTCTTTCGTGTATACAGGTTTCACCTGAATCTGTTCAGGCGTTTTCCAGTTGGCAGTGATGCCATTTTCTTTCTGCCATTCCATGCCATTCTGCGGATGGAAACCGGCAAATATATCGATTTGTTTGAAATTCTGTCTCATAGTTCAATTCAGGATAAGAGTTTGCTGTTGTATTCGCGTAAGGTTTCCAGTACGTTGCAACGCACATGAATGAAGTTTTCAATGCCGGCAGCCTTCAGTTCTTCCATGCAGGCTGGAGCGCCGGCTACGATAAACATAGCGCGTCCGTTGAGTGCCTTGAAAGCCGGGATAGCATATTCTGCATATTCATCATCGCTGGAGCAGATTACCACGATGTCTGCCTGTGCTTTCATGGCAGCTTCAATTCCTTCTTCTACGCTGGCAAATCCTAAGTTGTCAATTACCTGATAGCCTGCACAAGCCAGGAAGTTGCATGAGAACTGTGCACGAGCCTGACGCATGGCCAGGTTACCGATGGTCAGCATGAAAGCTTTCGGACGTTTGCCTGAATTTTCAGTTTCCAGACGAAGAGCTTCGAATTCGCTGGCTGCACGTGCGGTTTCCAGTTTGGCCAAAGTGCCTTCTTCTTCGTGTGCTTCTCCACCGCAACCGCATTTCTTGCATCCATCCAGCGGACGTTTATCGCCAGCCAGTTCATTGAAATTCGGATACTGGTTAGTTCCCAATAGGATTTCTTTACGTTTGGAAACCGCTTCATGGCGGGCTTTGTTGCTTTGGTTTACAGCTTCCTGAATGCTTCCAGCCTTGACAGCCTGCAACATACCTCCTGCTTCTTCTACAGAAAGGAAGAGGTCCCAAGCCTGTTTGGCAATGGCTACAGTCAGATTTTCAATATAATAAGAACCTGCAGCCGGATCAACGATACGGTTCAGGTGTGATTCTTCTTTCAACAGCAACTGCTGGTTGCGGGCAATTCTTTCAGAGAAATCGTCCGGTGTCTGATAAGCTTTGTCGAATGGAGATACCGTGATGGAGTTGACTCCGGCAATGGCAGCACTCATGGCCTCAGTTTGCGTACGGAGCAAATTCACGTGTGCATCGAACAAAGTAAGGTTGAAATTGGATGTCTCTGCATGGGCTACCATCTTGCAGGCACAATAGCAAGTGCCGTCGGCTCCCGTATTCTTGCAGTCCGTGCGCAGGCATTTTGGTGCGTATTGTTTTACGATGTCAGCCCACAGCATACGTGCGGCACGGAATTTGGCAATTTCCATGAAATAGTTGGAACTGATACCAAAGTTAAATTTTATTTTCTTGGCAGCCAGTGCGGCAGGAACGCCTGCTTCTACCAGCTGGTTGAGGTATTCATTTCCCCATGCCAGTGCGTATCCTAATTCCTGATAAATGTAGGCTCCGGCGTTGTTCAACTGTACAGAGTTCACGGCAATGCAACGGAAATGCGGGTATGCAGCCAGTGTTTCCACCAGTTCCTTCCCTGTGGCAATGACAGCGCTTACGTCTTTTCCTTTTTGCATCATTTTGCTGATAGGGTCGAAATTGAGCGAGCCTTTCAGCTTTTCAGGTGCATATCCTTTTTTCTGGAAATAGGCTACCAGCAGTTGTGCCAGTTGCAGCGTGTGACGCTGGCAGGTAGAGAAGTTCAGTTCCACACATTCGCAGCAGATGTCTTTCAGCAAAGTATCGAGGTATTCTGCATTGAGTTCTTTGGCTTTGATATGGAATCCGAGTGAGTCTACACCTTTATTTAATATATCAAGGGCTTTGGCGTTGGCTTCAGCCGCATCGTTTACGTTAATGTCCTGACGGATAAACCAGGTGTTGTCGTCTTTCTTGATGCCTCTGATGTAGGGATATTGTCCGGGAAGTCCCTCTGTGGTTTTCAATCCTTCCAAATCTTCCTGACGGTAGAATGGTTTCACTTTGAAACCTTCGTTGGTTCTCCATACCAACTTCTTCTCAAAATCGGCTCCTTTCAAATCTACCGTAATCTTGTCCATCCATTCTTGTGTGGACACGGGCGAAAAATCTGAAAAGAGTTTTTCTTTACTATCTGCCATAGTGAATTAGTGTTTTTGGGTTGATATTCAGATTTAAAATTATCACACAGGTTGTAGCCTGCATGGGCAAATATACAAATTTTCCGCTTGTTTATTCCACATTACCCCTTTTTTATAGCTATAGAAAGCTAAAAACATTAAACGTGTGCAAGGGGGGCTGAGGGCTTTTGGACAGGAAAAGAGTGTATGGAATACATCAGAAAGAAGGTTGGGATGAAAAAAGAAAGAAAAGTTTGCCCTATTATTTTTAATTGGTTACATTTGCCTCCTGAATAAACTAATTTAATATCTATGAACTGGCTACAAGATTTATTGACGAATCCCAACTCGATAGCGCATATAGTGGCATTGTATGCCTTTGTAATTGCGGCGGGGGTACTGTTGGGAAAAATTAAATTCTTCGGCATATCGCTGGGAGTTACATTCGTCTTGTTCGTGGGAATCTTGGCTGGACACTTCGGTTTTACTGGAAATCCTGCCATCCTTTCTTTCGTGCAAGACTTCGGACTGATTCTTTTTGTCTTCTGTATCGGACTTCAGGTCGGTCCTTCATTCTTTTCTTCTTTTAAACGGGGAGGTATTACATTAAACCTGCTGGCAGTGGGAATTGTATTCCTGAACATTGCCGTAGCATTGATTCTGTACTTTGCTTTGCAGGGTAGAGTAGACATTCCGATGATGGTAGGTATCCTGTGTGGAGCGGTTACCAATACTCCGGGGCTTGGTGCGGCAAATGAAGCTTTGCAGCAGTTGCACTATCAGGGTCCTGAAATTGCCATGGGATATGCCTGTGCTTATCCGTTGGGTGTGATGGGTATCATTCTTTCCATGATTATTATCCGTTATATCTGCCGGGTAGATGTGCAGCGTGATAGTGACGAGATTCAGAAAGAAGAAGAAGCCAATCCTCACATGAAGCCTTATACTATCTCACTGAAGGTGCAGAATGAGGCGTTGAGCGGTAAGACCTTGTCACAGGTACAGAACTTCCTGGCACGTGACTTTGTATGTACGCGTATTATTCAGGACGGCCACATGATTACGCCGAATGCCAATACGGTGCTTCGTCTGGGTGACCGTATGTTCCTGGTTTGTGCAGAAGATGACTCGGAAGCTATCATGGCCTTCATCGGTCCGAAAATCGAACAAGACTGGGATGCCACTAACCAGCAGGACAAACCGATGGTGTCTCGCCGTATTTTGGTGACACAGCCGAATATCAACGGAAAGACGCTGGGAGAACTTCATTTCAGCAGTATGTATGGAGTTAACGTGACACGTGTCAATCGTTCGGGTATGGACTTGTTTGCAGCCCGTCAGCTTCGCTTGCAGGTGGGCGACCGTGTGATGGTAGTTGGTCCACAGGATGCCATCGAACGTGTGGCTAACTTGCTGGGTAACCAGTTGCGTCGTCTGGACCATCCGAACATCGTAACTATTTTTGTCGGTATTCTTTGCGGTATCCTTTTCGGAAGTTTGCCTATTGCCATTCCGGGTATGCCGACTCCGGTAAAACTGGGTTTGGCTGGTGGTCCGCTGATTATCTCTATTTTGATTGGACGTTTCGGACATAAAGTGAAACTGGTAACCTACACCACAATGAGTGCCAATCTGATGCTTCGTGAAGTGGGACTGGTGCTCTTCTTGGCGAGTGTGGGAATCAAAGCCGGCGAGAACTTTGTGCAGATGGTAGTCGAAGGTGATGGCGTATTGTATGTGGGACTCGGTTTCCTGATTACTTTCATACCGTTGGTAATTACCGGTATTGTTGCTCGCTGGCATCATCGGGTGAACTATTTCACGTTGATGGGTTTGATTGCCGGTAGTAATACTGACCCTCCTGCCTTGGCATACGCCAATCAGATTGCAGGAAATGATGCGCCGGCTGTAGGTTACTCAACCGTTTATCCGTTGACCATGTTTTTGCGTATCCTGACGGCTCAGCTGCTTGTCTTGCTGATGGCTGGATAAAAATAAAAACGAAAAATAAAAAAGCAACGCCCTGTATCTGTCACAGACTCAGGGCGTTTTTGTTTGAAGTAAATTACTTCTGATATTATTTATAACAGGTCTTTCTTAAATATCCTTATGTGATTATTGTTTTGCCGAAGTAATTTTTATGTCTCTCTGTCGGGAAACGTAGGTTTCCTTTACGCGAAACGTAGGTTTTCCGATAGAGAAACGTACGTCTCAGCCAGCAGAAACATAGATACTTTCAGGCAATTCATTTATTTCCTTCTTGGCTTTTGGGGCTTTATTTATTAATGGATTTGTGGACGAAGTGCGGATGTGTAAACGGGCGGCTAATGGCATTCGAAGTCCGGGTAAGGGTTTGTACCTGTGAAACATTCCGGCTATCAAAGTCCGCAAACTCTTCGTAGGAGGTTTCCCGGTTTTCTCCTCTTCTCATCACCATGTCGTAGATGGCTTTTCGTGACGATGCATTAAATCCACATGTATTGGTATTCATCATACTGTCTTCTGTAGGACGATACACACCGCGCATGTAGGTACAAGCTCCTTCATAAATGCCGATTCCTTCTGAACTATAGCGGCTGTCATTCAGGAAAGATGACCATAAAATGGTATTTTCATCCTGAGTGAAATCTACATTTTGTGCCCATCCATAGCTTTGCAGCATTTTTACGTCGTTTATTTCATCCGAAGGCATCTTTCCGTTTTCTTCGTAGCTGTATTCATCCTCTAACTTGGCGAATCCATGTCCTACTGCCTCGTGTACCAACACTTGCCTGAAGCTATCGTTTTCAAGGTTGTAGATAATCGGGCAATAGGCTATGGCTAATTCGGTTACCTGGTTCTCGCTGTAGTAGCCGAAGTAGGTTGTTCCGGCATACGAGGGAGAATTCAGTACGACTACAGCCAGTGTTTCGGACACATCAATCCCTTCTACACATTGTATATAGTCTATTACATTTTCATCGTTTCCGGTTATCAAGGTACTCATTCCTCCTTCCATTTGGCATTGGAAAGCCGTGTTGTAACCGTCAAATTTGTTACTGCGGGAGACAGCCGTTACGGAATATACATTGAAATAGCTTTGAAGCGATTTCAGCGGTTCTTCCGTAAACAGATTTTCCATGGCTTTATTCATGACTTCATCGTATGTCCCATTTGCAATGTCAGTGTCCAGAAATCCATCTCCCATCAGTACGATAGGGAGTCCGCTTCCCTGTGTGGCACGCTGAAGTACACGTACTGTCTTGTCGGCAGAATAATCAGTAGACGTGCTTGTGCTGGTGCCTTCTTGTAAAATAGTGACACTATTAAGCACTTCCTCTTCCTCACCGTTTGTTTTACAAAAATAAAGATAGGCCGTTCTTTCCTTTTCATCTTCGTTCGGCAGAACGGTCAGGTTGACTACATAGGCCTGAACTGTGCGACTGTTGGCTGGTTGTGTTAGCCAGCTGGCCGTGCCATAAATAGCCAGTTCGTCAGTGCTGAGATTGGTGGTGAACTTGATTTGTAGTGAGCCTCCTTGAACTTCTGTATAATACGTTGTTTGTTCCAGTTCCACATATTCTGCAGGCGATTGTGTAACGGTAAATGACTGGGTGAGACCAGCAGAAACTAAATTTACCGTAGCCGTACGTGAGTTTTTACTATTATTCTTACTGGAAGCCGTCAGAGCCATCTGATAAGTGCCGGCTTCTCCTGAAGTAGGAGAAATTAACAGCCATTCGCTGGAAGTGCTTGCTTTCCATTCCCGTGTACTGGTAAACCTGATTACAGTTTGGGAACTGGCTGCAGAGGCTAAAGTAATTGAACTAGTCTCTTCTTGCAGTGAGAAACTTGGTTCTATTTCTTTCTGACTGCATCCTGAAATTAATAGGATGAGAATGAATAATAATATGTTTTGTTTCATGGCGATGAGTTGATGAATCTGTGCAAAACTATTGAGAAGTCTATTGATTCGAAAATAAAATCTATGAATAGGCGAAAAAAAACTACGAATGGGAGGTGTAAAGTGTTAAACTCTTTCTTTTTAGGATACTTGATGATATCTAGAGCAGGGGAATAGATTCAAATGTGAAATGAAGAAGAGGTATTCTTTGAATTTGCAAATTCAGGATTTTCTTGATACCTTGCACAGTCAATTTAGTTGGAATAGGTACTTATGAATCAAAAACAAAATAGATGGGGAACATTACTACTTGTGTTGGGAATGTGTTTGGTGTCATTCTCTGCTTATGCCGTGCCAGAAGGTGAATTTGCCACCTGGACGGGAGTACGGGTAGACTGGCAATTTAATCCGAAGGTGAAATTTAGAGGTACATTTCAGGCCCGTACCCAAAACGGTTTGAAGGAGATGGAACGGGAACGGTTGAATGTGGGGTTGAATTATCGTGTATTACCGTTATTGCAGCTGAAAGGATATTACGAGTTACAATACCGTGACCGCGGGGCTGCCGGATGGAAAATTGGACATCGCTATCAGGCCGGTTTTATCGTTTCAGGAACCAAACGAAATATAAAGTTGGGCTGGCGGGAACTTCTGCAACATACATTTATTGGTGGAACAAATGAAGCGCAGCTGCGTTCACGCTTGAGGATAGCTTATGAATCGGGAAACTGGGTGGTATATCCTTATTTCTCGGTGGAAGCATTTCAGCCGGTGGGTGACAAGGCTTTCTTCTCCTTGCCACGCGTCCGTTATCGTCCGGGAGTGCGATGGCCTTTTTCCCGTAAAACGGCATTGGATGTATATTATTGCCGCCAATATGACGTAAAGCGCTGCCTGAATATTTTGGGACTTAATTTAGAGATAAAACTATAATATTGAAAATAATATGAATTTCTTGGATTTAGTAAACATGCGTCATTCCGTACGGAATTATGAAACGCGTGCGGTGGAAAAAGAAAAATTGGATTATGTGCTGGAATGTGTACGCTTGTCTCCTTCGGCCGTGAATTTTCAGCCTTGGAAATTTGCCGTAGTCACTGATGAGGCCCGCTTGTCACAACTGAAAAAAGCGTATCCCAGAAACTGGATGGAAAATGTGCCCTGCATTATCGTGGCTTGTGCTAATCATGAGGAATCCTGGCATCGCAAGTCGGACGGAAAAGACCATGCAGACATTGATGTGGCTATAGCCGTAGAGCATCTTTGCCTGGCTGCAACGGAGCAGGGATTAGGCACTTGCTGGGTATGCAACTTTGATGTACCGCTTTGTAGGGAAGTGCTTTGTCTGCCTGATTCCATGGAGCCGGTAGTGATGATTCCTGTGGGTTATGCAAAAGAACAAGAAGTGCCAACTAAGAAACGCAAATCGCTTGATGAAATATTATTTTGATAGTAATAAGGCGATAACCTAAATAAAATATCAAATATTTAACGAGTTTTAGTAGTAGTTCTTTATGGAATTTCCTACTTTTGGGACGCTCTCTGAATCCTTTTTCAGGGAGCGCCTTTTATGTATATTCTAATTAATTGAGAAATGGAAAACATTGAATTAGGATTATTGCTGATGGTGGTCGGAATGGTCACAGTCTTTGTAATTCTGCTCATTGTTATCTGGTTAAGCCAGCTTCTGATTTCCATTGTAAATAAAGTTGCTCCTGAAGAAGCGCCTAAAAAGAAGGTGGCCGCTACGGGTGCATCTACCGATGCCGGTGCAATGGATGCCATTAAGGCGGCTGTGGATATTTTGACAGCCGGAAAGGGTCAGGTAATAAAAGTAGAGAAACTGCAGTAATCTGTTAGAAAAACACACATGTATTAGTCATGGAACAAAAAGAAGTCAAATTTAGTTTGGTTTTTCGCGATATGTGGCAGAGTGCCGGAAAATATGTACCGCGAGTAGACCAGTTGGTGAAGGTGGCCCCAGCCATTATTGAAATGGGGTGTTTTGCCCGTGTAGAAACAAACGGGGGAGGTTTTGAACAAGTAAATCTGTTGTTTGGTGAAAACCCGAACAAGGCAGTCCGCGAGTGGACAAAGCCTTTTCATGAAGCAGGAATTCAGACACACATGCTCGACCGTGCGCTGAACGGTTTGCGAATGAGTCCGGTACCGGCCGACGTACGTAAATTATTCTATAAAGTAAAGAAGGCTCAGGGTACAGACATCACCCGCACATTCTGTGGCTTGAACGATGTGCGAAATATTATTCCTTCCATCGGTTATGCACATGATGCCGGCATGATTTCTCAGTGCTGTCTCTGCATCACTTATTCTCCGATTCATACCGTGGAATATTATTTGGATATGGCCAAGAAACTGATTGATGCAGGATGCGATGAAATCTGTATCAAGGATATGGCAGGTATTGGCCGTCCGGTATTCTTAGGTAAGCTGGTGGCAGGTATCAAGAAAATCAAGGATATTACGATTCAGTATCACTCTCATGCAGGTCCGGGCTTCAACATGGCTTCTATTCTGGAAGTGTGCAAGGCCGGATGTGATTATGTGGATGTGGGTATGGACCCGTTGTCATGGGGTACCGGACATGCAGATGTAATCAGCGTGCAGGCCATGCTGAAAGATGCCGGATTCAAGGTGCCTGAAATCAATATGCAGGCCTATATGAAGGTGCGTTCTCTGATTCAGGAATTTATGGATGATTTCCTGGGATTGTATATCAGTCCGAAGAACCGTCTGATGAATTCTTTGCTGATTGGACCGGGACTTCCGGGTGGTATGATGGGTAGCTTGATGGCCGATTTGGATACCAACCTGGAATCTATCAATAAGTATAAGGCAAAACGTAACTTGCCGTTCATGACTCAGGATGAACTGCTGATTAAACTGTTTGATGAGGTAGCATACGTATGGCCGCGTGTGGGTTATCCGTGCCTGGTAACTCCGTTCAGCCAGTATGTGAAGAACCTGGCCATGATGAATGTCATCCAGCTTGAAAAAGGCAAGGAACGCTGGGGTATGATTGCCGACGATATTTGGGACATGATTTTAGGAAAAGCCGGACAATTGCCTGGCAAACTGGCTCCTGAAATTGTGGAAAAAGCTGAACGTGAAGGCCGTAAGTTCTTCACAGGCAACCCACAGGACAATTATCCTGATCAGCTGGAAAAATACCGTCAGATGATGTGGGAAAAGAAATGGGAAACTGGACAGGATGATGAAGAACTCTTTGAATATGCCATGCACCCAGCTCAGTATGAAGCCTATAAGAGCGGAAAGGCAAAAGCTGACTTCCTGGAAGATGTGAAGAAACGTCGTGAAGCTAAGGAAGAGGTACACATGGCCAATGACCAGACTAAAGTCTTGACAGTAGACGTAAACGGTCAGGCTTATCGTGTAACAGTAGCCTTTGGCGATGTCAATCCGTCTAAACTTTCTGCACAGAATCAGCCTGCTGCAGCTGCTCCGGCTGCCCAAGCTCCGGCTGGTGAAGGAAAAGAAGTGCTTTCTCCGCTGGAAGGTAAATTCTTCCTGACGAAGAGTGCGCAGGAAACTCCGGTGAAAGTGGGTGACAAGGTGAACAAGGGAGATGTAATTTGCTATGTAGAGGCCATGAAGACTTACAATGCCATCCGTGCTGAGTTTAGTGGAACCATCACTGCTATCTGTGCAAATTCCGGTGACTCCGTATCAGAAGATGATGTATTAATGAAGATTTTGTAATGGAAGAGATATTAGAAAGATTATATGATATGACCGCTTTCAGCAACATTGCTGCTGACCCGCGGTTTCTCATCATGTATGCCATTGCTTTCGTCTTGCTCTATCTGGGTATCAAGAAGCAGTACGAACCGTTGCTGCTGGTACCCATCGCTTTCGGGGTGTTGCTGGCCAACTTCCCGGGCGGTGATATGGGAGTAGTGCAGGCCGATGAAAACGGAATGGTCATGGTGAACGGTGTGATGAAGAACATCTGGGAAATGCCGCTTCATGAAATTGCACATGAACTGGGATTGATGAACTTCATTTACTATATGTTGATTAAGACGGGATTCCTTCCGCCGATTATATTCATGGGAGTAGGTGCACTGACCGATTTTGGTCCGATGCTTCGTAATCTTCGTCTTTCTATTTTCGGTGCGGCTGCTCAGTTGGGTATCTTTGCCGTATTGCTGGTATCTATTTTGATGGGCTTTACTCCCAAGGAAGCTGCTTCTTTGGGTATCATCGGAGGTGCTGACGGTCCGACAGCCATCTTTACAACCATTAAGCTGGCTCCGCATTTGTTAGGTCCGATTGCCATTGCAGCCTATTCTTATATGGCCTTGGTACCGGTTATCGTGCCGTTGGTAGTACGTTTGTGGTGTACAAAGAAAGAATTGTCCATCAACATGAAGGAACAGGAAAAGAAATATCCTTCAAAAACGGAAATCAAGAATCTGCGCGTTCTGAAAATTATTTTCCCGATTGCATGTACTACCATCGTGGCCTTGTTCGTGCCGAGTGCAGTGCCTTTGATCGGTATGCTGATGTTCGGTAATTTGGTGAAGGAAATTGGTAGCAATACTTCTCGCTTGTTCGATGCAGCATCTAACAGCATTATGAATGCGGCTACTATTTTCCTGGGTATTTCAGTAGGAGCTACAATGACTACCGATGCATTCCTGAACTGGACGACTATCGGTATCGTGATTGGCGGTTTCTTGGCTTTTGCACTTTCAATCTCAGGTGGTATTTTCTTCGTGAAGATATTCAATTTGTTTACGAAGAAGAAAATTAATCCGTTGATTGGAGCAACCGGTCTTAGTGCTGTGCCGATGGCCAGCCGTGTAGCCAATGAAATTGCGTTGAAATATGACCCGAAGAACCACGTGTTGCAATATTGTATGGCAAGTAATATTTCGGGTGTAATCGGATCAGCAGTTGCTGCCGGTGTACTTATTTCATTCCTTGGATAAGTAACGGACGCTTGCTTTCTTCAGACAGGATTACAAAGAGAACACTGTCAGTATGCAGGATAGAATTCTCTTTGTAATCCTGTTTTTGTTTCTATGAACTTCTTCCGGTAAACAATTATGAACTTTTGAATGCTCTCATCGTGCTGTATGAAAACGACATTATTCAATCTGTGTTTGGCTTTTCTGATGTTATTGACTTCTTGTCACAAAGAAATGGAATCTGTTGCATTTGAGAATGTGACGGAAAGTGTGACTTTACAATCAGTTGTCGGGGATGAGGCATTCATTTCATTTACCAGTTTGGGTACATGGAATGTCACCACCGATGCAACATGGTTAAGCCTATCTCCTTTGTCGGGTGATGCTGGTGAGAGCCAAGTGAAAGTGACTGCCGTTTTTGAAAACAATTCAAATCAAGTGCGGGAGGCAAAGGTAAAACTGACATCTGGCGATGAGGCTTGTGAAATTTCAGTTTTTCAAGAGGTGGGAGATTATGTGCTTCCGGAGAAAGAGGAATACCTCATAGGAGTGGAAGGAGGTGTGTTTACTATTTATTTTGAAACAAATGTAGATGTAGAAAAACTAAAAGTGTATACTTCCTCCGAGCCTGGAAGTTGGTTGAGACAGGAAACGACTTCCCGTTCGGCAGCCTCAGAAATGCATGAAGTATCATTGCATGCAACTTCGAATAAAGGCGGAATGTCACGTTCGGCTTATTTGCTTTTTGTAAGGGAAGAAGATGGAGTGCAGAAAGAACTGGCCACAGTGAAAATTTCCCAGCAAGGAGGACAGGTGCTGGAGTCGGTTGATTTTTCAGAAGATGGTAAGATTGATACATTGCAACAGCATGCAAAAGGAGAGGGGATTTCCATCGTATTGATGGGAGATGGCTTTGTAGACCAGGAGTTGGCCGATGGAACCTACCGGCGTGTAATGGAAAAGGCTATGGAAAACCTGTTTACTGAAGAACCTGTGAAGTCTTTGCGAGAATATTTTGATGTATTTATGATTAATGCCGTTTCCGAAAATAATGATTTCGGTATGGGGTATAAAACGGCATTCAGTTGTAAGCTGGCAGGTGGAAACAGTACGACAATTATAGGAGATGATACATCTGTACAAATTTATGTGGGTAAAGTACTGGATAAAGAAAAGAAAAAAGAAAACAGTCTGGCTGTAGTGATACTGAACACGTCAGCATACGCAGGAACTACTTATTGGGGGTATCAGGGTAAGAATAATAAATTGGTGGAATTTGCTATAGCTTATTGTCCGGTGATTGATAACCTTGATAGCGAACATTTTCGTCAGGTGTTAGTACATGAGGCGATTGGACATGGCTTAGGTAAGCTGGAAGACGAGTATGTATATTCGGACAAAGGAAGCATTTCTACATTGGAAATACAGCGGATACGTACAATGCAGGCTAACGGATGGTTACAGAATGTAGATTTTACCGCATCGAAAGATACCGTACTATGGGCTTCCTTTTTGACAGATTCTCGTTACCAGAACGAACATTTAGGGGTGTATGAAGGAGCTTGCACTTATCCGAAAGGGGCTTATCGTCCTTCAGAAGATAGTATGATGAACTCGAATACCTGTGCTTTTAATGCACCTTCCCGTAAGTCGCTTTATGAAAAGGTGATGAAAATAGGCATGGATACAGAGCAGGTACTGTATGAGGACTTTGTGACATTTGACAAAGCGCATCTTCCGGAAATGTTGCCTGTAGCAAGTTATACACGTGCTGCATTTTCCGGGCAGTCGTTTGCCCGTCCGGTATGGACCGGAAGCCGTTTGTCTCATTAGTTTCTACCTAGGTATTCGTTGATGACAGCCAGGAAATCCTTCCCGTATTTTTCTTTCTTGAATTCGCCGATTCCACTGATTTCACCAAATGCCTCCATATCACCGGGCTTTTTCAGGGCAAGCAAGTGCAAGGTTTTATCGGACAGCACAATATAGGCAGGGATAGCCAGCTGGTCGGCCAGCTTTTTGCGTAGTTGGCGAAGTGCTTCAAACAAGCCCTCATCTTCATTTTCAAATACGGTCGGAGTGAATAAGGGGGCAGGAGAGGCTGTTTTGTTTTCTTTGGCAGAGCCTTTCTTTCCATAACTTTCTTCTCTTTTAATGACTACCAGCTGTGCGCGTTCTTTGCCGAATAAAACTTTTTTCCCTGCTTCCGTAATTTTCAGGTGATTATTTTCGTTGTAGGCTATCTCAAAATAACCTAAGTTTAACATCTGGAGCAAATAGTCCTGCCAGTCTTTTCCGGGAACATCTCTTCCGGCACCGTATGTCTTGAGTTTGTCGTACCCTTTTTCAATCACCTCCTGGCTGGCATATCCTTTCAGAATATCAATCAGGGTGCGGGTACCGATTTGTTCGTCGGCGCGGGCGATGGCACTTAAAGCCTTTTGTACAATGATGGTACCATCGAAGCGTTCAGGAGGATTTTTACATACGTCACAGTTTCCGCAGTCATGATTCATGGTTTCTCCGAAATAATTCAAAAGAATTCTTCGGCGGCAAATGTCCGATTCTGCATATTGCTGCATGCGGTTTAGCTTTTCCAGGTTGATTCCCTGCTGATTGCTTTCAGCTGCAAATTTCGACAGCAGGACAATATCGCCAAAAGAGTAAAAAAGTAATGTTTCACTGGGAAGTCCGTCGCGGCCGGCACGTCCGATTTCCTGGTAAAAATTCTCAATGCTTTTGGGCAGGTTGTAATGGATTACCCACCTGACATTAGATTTATCAATTCCCATACCGAATGCAATGGTTGCGCAGATAATCTGTACCCGGTCATTGATGAAATCATCCTGCGTCATTTCCCGTTGCTCATTTGACATACCGGCATGGTAAACACCTACATCGAACCCTTCATTTTCCAATAGCTGGGCTACTTTCTCCGTACCGTTGCGGCTCATACAGTAGATGATACCGCTTTCATTACGGTGTCTGCGCAGGAATTTGACAATGGCCCTGATTTTTTCCTTTTGCTGATACCCTCTTTTCACTTCCAGACTCAGGTTTGGACGGTCGAAAGAAGAAATGAATACTTCCGGGTTGCGCATGTCCAATTGCCGTATGATGTCTTCACGGGTTATTTTATCGGCAGTGGCAGTCAAAGCTACTACAGGTACATTGGGAAAATGTTGCCGTATGGCTTTCAGCTGTGTATATTCAGGACGAAAGTCGTGTCCCCAATGAGAAATACAGTGAGCCTCGTCAATGGCAAATAGAGAAATGTGGATGTCGCGTAACAGGTAGTTTATTTCCGACATCAGTCTTTCGGGAGATATATAAAGAAGTTTTACTCTTCCTTGCACACATTCAAAATGGAGCTGGGCGTTGGTAGCATCATCGTTCGTGCTATTTAAAGCGCGGGCTACGATACCATTGGCCTGTAGAGACTCCACCTGGTCTTTCATGAGAGAAATCAATGGAGAAACCACAACGGTCGTCCCTTCCATCAGCAGAGCTGGTAGCTGATAACACATGGATTTTCCTCCTCCGGTCGGCATGAGCACCAATGCGTCTTTCTTTTGAAGAATTGCAGAAATGATTTTTTCTTGAAGCGGACGGAAAGAAGTGTACCCAAAATAAGATTTGAGTGTTTTCAGCATTTGTTCTCTCATGTTTTTTAATTTTGCTCACAAAGATATATAAAAAAATAAAGAGTTACCGTTTTATCGTGTTTTTGTGCGGATGTAAAGGTTTTTGATAAAGTTTTCGGAACTATTGTTGTGAAATCGAAAAACTTCTACGATTTTTGTATAATTATGTTGTAATAACGCCTAAAATGAGCTGAAATGAGTATGTCAGAAAATTTTAATTATATAGTAGAACAGTTTGCCGATTTGCAGCTGTTGCGTTATCGTGTGGCAGGTTTTGAAAACTTGTCTTTGCGGCAGAAAGAATTGATTTATTACCTCTCAGAGGCCGCTTTGGAAGGAAGAGATATTCTTTTTGACCAGAACGGAAAGTATAATCTACAGATTCGAAAACTGTTGGAGGCGGTTTATGTGTCTTATTCAGGCGACCGTAATAATCCGGAATTTCAGGGACTGGAGGTTTATCTGAAACGCGTTTGGTTCTCCAGTGGCATATATCACCATTATGCGTGTGATAAGTTTGTGCCAGCTTTCTCACCGGAATTTTTGCGTGAGTGCATAGAGCAGGTAGATGTTGCTTCTCTTCCTCTACAGGATGGCGAGTCAGTTCAGGCGATGTGTGACAAATTGTTCCCTGTCATGTTTGACCCTAAAGTGATGCCCAAGCGGGTAAATCAGGCCGATGGGGAAGATTTGGTCATGACATCTGCTGCCAATTATTATGAAGGAGTAACTCAGGATGAGGCTGAGAAGTTTTATGCCATGCAAAAAGTAGCAGCTGACCCTCACCCGGTAATGTATGGAATGAATAGCCGATTGGTAAAGAAAGATGGAGTTCTGCAAGAAGAAGTCTGGAAATTGGACGGCATGTATGGAGAGGCAATTCAAAAAATTATTTTCTGGTTGGAAAAAGCGGAAACAGTGGCTGAAAATGAGGCACAGCGTGAAGTCATCCGTCTGTTGATAGACTTCTATCGTACGGGCGATTTGAAGACATTTGATACTTACTCTATTGCCTGGTTAAAGGATACAAACTCAAAAGTAGATTTTGTTAATGGCTTTATTGAAAGCTATGGTGACCCGTTAGGCATGAAGGCAAGCTGGGAATCAATTGTAAACTTTAAGGATGAAGAAGCTACTCACCGTACGGAAATTATCAGCCAGCATGCACAATGGTTTGAAGACCACTCTCCGGTGTCTCCTTCCTTCAAGAAAGAGGTGGTGCGAGGAGTTTCTGCTAAAGTGATTACAGCGGCTATGCTGGGTGGTGATTTATATCCAAGTTCGGCGATAGGCATTAATTTGCCCAATTCAAACTGGATTCGTAGTCTGCATGGGTCAAAATCAGTGACTATCGGAAATTTGACAGACGCTTATAACAAGGCGGCTAAAGGCAATGGCTTCCGTGAAGAATTTGTGTACAGTCAGGAAGAAAAAGACTTGCTGGAAAAATATGCCGACATTACAGGTGACCTCCATACAGACTTGCATGAATGTGTAGGACATGGCTCAGGAAAATTACTTCCCGGAGTTGATCCGGATGCGTTGAAAGCGTATGGCTCTACGATTGAAGAAGCACGTGCAGATTTGTTTGGCTTGTATTATTTGCCTGATGAAAAACTGGTGGAACTGGGATTGAGTCCCGATAAAGAAGCATACAAGGCTGAATATTATGCTTATATGATGAACGGACTTCTTACGCAGATGGTACGCATTGAACCGGGCTGTGATTTGGAAGAAGCTCACATGCGTAACCGTCAGTTGATTGCTCGCTGGGCTTTGGAGAACGGTAAATCAAAGAATGTGGTGGAACTGGTGAAGAAAGAAGGGAAGACTTACGTGAAAATCAACGACTATCTCCAGCTTCGCGGACTTTTTGCCGCATTGTTGAGTGAGATTCAACGCATAAAGAGCGAAGGCGATTATGAAGCAGCTCGTGCCCTCGTAGAGAAATACGCCGTGAAACTGGATGCTACGCTTCATGAGGAAATCCTGAACCGTTACCGTTCACTGCATCTTGCACCCTATAAAGGATTTGTCAATCCGGTATATTTACCTCAATATGATGCCGAGGGGCGTATTGTGGATGTAAAACTTGATTATACAGAAGGCTATATCGAACAGATGCTTCGCTATGGTCGTGATTATTCTAATTTGACTATTTGATTATGGCAGAAATACAAGATACAATCAGGGAAATAAAGTCTAAATTCCGCTTGTTTATGAACGGAATGGTTTCCCAAAGTATGCGTGAAAAAGGTATTGACTATAAACTGAACTTTGGTATTGAATATCCCCGCATTAAAGAAATTGCGGCAGATTATCCGTGTAGTCATGAGCTGGCACAGGCTCTATGGAAAGAAAACATCCGCGAATGTAAGATTATGGCCGGATTGCTCCAGCCCGTAGATGGATTCTGTCGGGAAATCGCAGAAATATGGATAGAAGACATGCGCTATCCGGAACTGGCAGAATATACGGTTATGAATCTGTTCCAGCGCTTGCCATACGCTTCAGAAGTGGTCTTTCCATGGATAGCCGATGAACGGGAATATTTCCAGCTGTGCGGGTATCTGTTGATGACTCGTTTATTGATGAAGGGATGGACACTGAATGAAAGAGCAGAAGCGGAATTCTTGGACCAGGCCTTTACCGTATTGGAAGGAGGAACAGAAATGCGTAAAGTAGCAGCCAGAGCAGTATGTAAATTCGCCTTGCAATCAAAGACAAATTCTCGTACCGTACTTCGTATGTTAGGGAATTTGTTGAAATCTTCTAAGCCGGAAATCAAAATGGTGGCAGAAGAAATAAAAAATGAGATAGAATATGGCTTGTAATCTTTCTAAATTACTCAAAAAAATATAACTTTGACCGCTGAACGATTATTGGGATGGAAGAGAATATAAAAGATACAGTCAAACAAATCCTTACAGAGTATTTGCAGAAGAACGGACATCGAAAGACGCCTGAACGGTATGCTATACTTGATACTATCTATTCCATCAAGGGGCATTTTGATGTAGACGAGTTGTACAGCTATATGGCGGAGAAGGAAAAGTTTCGGGTGAGCCGGGCTACTTTGTACAATACCATCATTCTCCTTATAGATGCAGGGCTGGTCATCAAACATCAGTTTGGCAATACTTCCCAGTATGAACGATCATATAATAATGAAACCCACCATCACATGATTTGTACCTGTTGCGGAAAGGTGTCGGAATTTGAGGACGACAACCTGAAGCAGGCTATTGCGCAGACAAAGTTGAAGGGATTTTATGTTTCGCATTATTCCCTTTATATCTATGGACTGTGCAGTAAGTGTATGGCGGCCAAGCGGAAAAAGAAATAGTATAAGGAATATATAAAACATAAAGAATCATGAAAGTAGATGTTTTGTTAGGTTTACAGTGGGGCGACGAAGGAAAAGGTAAAGTCGTCGATGTATTGACTCCCCGTTACGATGTGGTTGCTCGTTTTCAAGGAGGCCCGAATGCCGGACATACTCTTGAGTTTGAAGGTCAGAAATATGTGCTCCGTTCTATTCCTTCTGGAATCTTCCAGGGCGATAAGGTGAACATCATTGGTAATGGAGTGGTACTTGATCCTTCTTTGTTCAAGGCAGAAGCTGAAGCGTTGGAAGCAAGCGGACATCCGTTGAAAGAACGTTTGCACATCTCTAAGAAAGCTCATCTGATTCTTCCTACGCATCGTATTCTGGATGCAGCATACGAAGCAGCCAAGGGAGATTCAAAAGTAGGAACTACCGGAAAAGGTATTGGTCCAACTTATACTGATAAGGTGAGCCGTAATGGATTGCGCGTAGGTGATATTCTGCATAACTTTGAGGAAAAATATGCTGCTGCCAAAGCTCGTCATGAAGCTATTCTGAAGAGCCTTAATTATGAATATGACATTACTGAACTGGAAAAGCAATGGATGGAAGGTATCGAATACCTCCGTCAGTTCCCTTTGGTAGACAGCGAGCATGAAATCAATCGTCTGCTGAACGAAGGTAAGTCAGTACTTTGTGAAGGTGCTCAGGGAACTATGCTTGATGTGGATTTCGGTTCATATCCTTTTGTGACTTCATCTAACACCATTTGTGCAGGTGCCTGCACCGGATTGGGATTAGGTCCTAACAAGATTGGTGAAGTGTATGGTATTATGAAAGCATATTGTACACGCGTAGGTTCAGGTCCGTTCCCTACAGAACTTTTTGATGAAACAGGTAAGACAATTCGTGATTTAGGTCATGAGTATGGAGCTGTAACAGGACGTGAACGCCGTTGTGGATGGGTTGACTTGGTTGCTTTGCGTTATGCAATTATGGTCAATGGTGTAACTCAGCTGATTTTGATGAAGAGCGACGTGCTGGATGGATTTGATACCATCAAGGCTTGTGTAGCATACAAAGTAAACGGAGAAGAAATCGACTATTTCCCGTATGATATTACAGAAGGAGTAGAACCTGTATATGCTGAGCTTCCAGGTTGGAAAACAGATATGACGAAGATGACAAGCGAAGATGAATTCCCGGAAGAATTCAATGCATATATCACATTCCTGGAAGAACAATTGGGTACTCCGATAAAGATTGTGTCTGTAGGTCCTGACCGTGCACAGACAATCGAACGTTATATCGACTAATTTTTTTGTTGACATATTTTTTGAAAGCCGTCCCTTTGGGGCGGCTTTTTTTATTTTCATTCTGTTAAATTCTGATTTGACAAACCTTCCGTATTATCCTTATTGAGTTAATCATTCTGTCTGTTCTTTTTGTATGTTTATTTCTGAATTATTTAAATTAATCGATGCGTTTTTCTTTCGGTTTATCTTTTATTCCTGATTGAATATTTCATATTTCTTTAATTTTATGAATTAAAAATGAATTGATATTCGATTTTGTTATATCTTTTTGCTTTTTGATTCTACTTTTCAGTAATATTTTGTTGTTTATTTGAAGGAATATATATCTTTGCGATGTTGTTAATAGGTTTTAATATGTATTTATGAAGTATTATCAACTGAATGAGATTTATTTTTATGTTTAATCAAAGGAGGGATTTATGAAAAGAAAACTAACATTGATGCTGGCCCTGCTGTTTGTATGGACGGGTGTAGCATGGTCGCAAGGAGTAACTGTAAAAGGTGTAGTAACTTCCGAAGAAGATGGATTGCCCATTGTCGGGGCTTCAGTATTGGTAAAGGGTACTACCCAGGGAACCATTACGGATGTGGATGGTAACTTTATGATTTCAGGGGTGAAAGCTGACAGTAAGACCTTGATTGTTTCATTTGTGGGAATGAAAAGCAAGGAAGTAGCGATAAAAAAAGGTGAACTTAAGATTGTAATGAAATCAGATGCAGAAGTTTTGGATGAGGTAATGGTTGTTGCATACGGAACAGTAAAAAAATCAGCTTTTACCGGTTCTGCTACAGTTGTGGATCAGGATAAAATGAAATCTCCTGCTGTATCTTTCGATAAATCTTTGGCTGGACAGGTTTCTGGTGTGCAGGTTATGTCGAATTCTGGGCAGCCTGGATCTGGAACTTCATTTCGTATTCGTGGATCTGGTTCATTGAAAGCTTCAAACGAGCCTCTTTATGTGATAGATGGGGTTGCTACAACTTCTACTGAATACAGTTCTATTGCGGAAGAAAATGAATCTAGCTCGAATATTTTGTCTTCTATTAATCCTAATGATATTGAATCGATTACGGTCTTGAAAGATGCAGCAGCTGCAGCTTTGTATGGATCGCGTGCGGCTAATGGCGTAGTTGTAATTACTACAAAAAGTGGAAAAGAAGGAAAAGCTCGTGTTAATTTTAATGCACAGTTCTCATGGTCTAAATTGGGCAAGGCGTATGATATGATGAGTTCTGCTGATATGTATAAAATGATTTATCAGGGGTATCGTGCTAAAGGTGAAACTATGGAGGAAGCTAATGCGAGTGCGCAAGGTGCATTAACGCATAACCCTTATAATGTAGAAAATCCATTAGATGAAAATGGAAATGTAGTTGATGGTGCTAAATTGGTTGTGGATACAGATTGGCAGAAAGAAGTGTTCCGTACAGCTCCCTCACAAGATTATAATATGAATGTAAGTGGAAAGAATGATAAAACAAATTACTTCTTTTCAATAGGATATACAAAACAAGGCGGTATAACTCCGGCGAGTGACTTTAAACGTTATTCAGCTAAAGCTAATATTAATACCAAAGTTAATAGATGGTTTAATGCTGGTTTAAATGTTACTTTCTCACATTCTATTCAAAATACGACGGTAGAGAGCTCTGCAGGTGCAAGTCCTTTGTACAATGCTTTATCTTTCCCTAATGCGGTACCGGTATATATTGTAGATAATGAAGGTAATCCAGTTCTTGATGAAAATGGTAATAAACAATATAATTTTACCAATCCCGTTTCGCGTGATTTTAATCCTTTAGCAATACCTTTAATGGATGTCAATCGGAGTAAATTTTATCGTTTGCTGGCATCTGGTTATGCTGAGATAACTTTCTTTAAAGGGCTCTCCTTTAAAACTGTTTTCTCTCCGGATTATGTGTCAACAGATGAACACCGTTATTGGAATAAAGAACATGGGAATGGTCCAACCTATAATGGACGTTTGGATAAATATCATCATGTAGATTTGATGTATACATCTACTAATACATTTAATTATACAAATGTGTTTAAAGATGTTCATAGTTTAAATGTAATGGCAGGTATGGAGTATTGGCAAAGTACCTATGAAACATTATATGCTGGTGGTAGAGGTTTGCTTGGAGATATGCAGGAGTTGGCAGGAGCTTCAGGTTCTTTCTCTCCTTCTTCTGATACAACTAAAGAAACGTTGATTTCATATTTTGGACGTGCTGAGTATGCATATAAGGATAAGTATAACTTTTCTGCAAGTCTTCGTGCTGATGGTTCTTCTATTTTTGGGGCTGATACTAAATGGGGAACATTCTGGAGTTTAGGAGCGTCTTGGCGAATTAACCAAGAAGATTTTTTAAAAGATATTGAGTGGATTGATAATCTGAAACTCCGATTGAGTTATGGTACTTCAGGTAATAAAAGTGGATTGGCTCGCTATGCTTCTTTAGGCTTATGGACGACTTCGGCTGATTATTTATATGGTTCCAATATCGGAGTTGGACATGAACAGTTGGTAAATGCTTTATTGGGCTGGGAAAAGCAAGGAATGTTTAATGTGGGGGTTGATTTTAGTTTCTGGAATCGTTTTTATGGGTCTGTAGACTTCTTCAATAAAACGTCAGATGGTTTGTTGTATGATGTCCCATTGGCTTTGCAAAATGGATTAAGTTCAATTACAATGAATGCTGCAAAGACTTCCAATACAGGATTTGAGATTGTTTTGGGAGCTAATATATTAAGAGGGCCATTGGTTTGGAATATGGACTTGAATGCTTCATTCATTAAAGATAAAATTAAAGATTTGAATGGTGAAAATGATGTTCGTATGACAGATTATCAGAAAATATGGTCAGTTGGAGGTAGTCAATATGAGTTTTATATGCCTACTTGGGCAGGAGTAGACCCCGATAATGGGAATCCTCTTTGGTATAAGGTTAATGACGATGGAACACGTACCACTACCTCTGTTTATAGTGAAGCAACTTATGAGAGACAAGGACGATCAACTCCGTTGGCTTATGGTGGTTTTATAAATACTTTTTCTTATAAGAACTTTGATTTGACGATTCAATTGAATTATTCTTTGGGTGGTAAAATTTATGATAATATTTATGCTGGTATGATGCACGACGGAGCAACAACTGCTCAAAATATGCATGTGGATGCATTGGAAGCGTGGACAACCCCAGGGCAACAGACAAATGTTCCTAAATATGCGATTAATAACGCTACAAATTCAGCAAGTCTGTCTTCTCGTTTCCTCTATGATGCGACAAATGTTAAGCTGAAAACAATTACTTTATCATATACTTTACCTAAGAATCTGGGAGTCTTTTCAAAAGTTATTTCAGGGGCAAAACTTTGGGTATCTGCTGATAATTTGTGTACATGGTTCGCTGATAAAGGATATAAGGGATATGATGACATCGATATATATGGTGTGCAAGGGTATAAAACTTATCCGTATTCATTCCCTACTCCACGAACATTCTCTATTGGTGCGAACTTGACTTTTTAAAATTTAATCTAAACAGATATTGATATGAAGGCTAAATATTTATATGTTCTATTATTTTTATTTTCATTTTCATCTTGTTCGGATGATTTGCTTTACCAAGAACCATCCACTTCTTTAACAGATGAAAGTGTATTGGAAAGTGCAGAAAATGTTAAGGCTGTTTTGATGGGTGCATATTCTTGGACTGGACATTTTCATTATTTGACTATTGGGCAAATTTCACTTGATGTAATGGGAAATGATTTGAAAATTTCAAATGGTAATTACCATTACTCTACCTATAACTGGCTGATGTATTCGTATGCTTATCAGCAGTATCCTCGTGAGTTTGATGGATGGTGGAGCGCTTATTCTCCTTACATGTGGGAAAAGGCTTATAAGGCGATAGATGAATGTAATCAGATTATTGTTAATGCAGACAAGCTTCCTGAAGGTTGTGACGACCTGTTGGCACAAGCTTATGGAATTAGAGGGTGGAATTTCCTGAACTTGTATCATTTATATTGTGCTTCATATACTTCTGCAGGTCCTTCAGGGCAAGGCTTGTTTTTGCGTTTGACTCCAGCTGATGCAAGCGGAGATAATGCTCCAAGGTCTGATTTGGCTACATCTATGAAGCGTATTATTGATGATTTTACTTATGTATATAAAAATTCTACGGGAACAGATAGTTATTTTATAAATAAGCGTGCTGCAGCTTTGCTGTTGGCCAGAACTTATTTGGATATGGGAGAGTATGATAATGCAAGAATGTATGCAGAAGCTGTAGGTAGTCCGTTTGATGGTTCTGATTTAATGACCAAAGAAGAATATCAATCCGGTTTTAACACTATCAACTCGGAGTGGTTATGGGGATTTAATTTTACTTCGGAAACAACCAATATCTATGCTTCTATACCTTCTTTTTATCAGGTAGCAACAGCTAAAGATAAAGATTCAGGTTACGGAACACCTAGTTATGGTACTCAAGTTGACTATGATTATTTATTGAAAAACGGTGTAGATTATTTAGTAGGTTATGGAACTGTAAGAGTTGCCAAATCATTTGTAGATATATTTGAGAATAATGATTGTAGAAAATTGTTCCCATTTTATTTGGATAGCAAAGATGGTTATATCACTTCTAAATTTACCTCTAAGGTGTCATTGGGTATAGCTGACTATCCAATGTGTCGTTTAGCTGAGGCGTATTTAATAGAAGCAGAGTGTTTGTTGAAAGGCAGTCAACCAGATGTCGTAAAAGGTTTGCAGATATTAAACGCATTGCGTGTGAAGAGAGGGGAATCACAACTTACTTCTGCTCAGTTTACATCTGATGAAATATGGAAAGAACGTCGGCGTGAATTATATGGTGAAGGATTTGCTTTGTCTGATATTAAACGTTTGCAGAAACCTTTGGAGAGGGTTGGAGAAGAACATTGGAGTGATGTGATTACTCTGCCGGCAAATAGCCCAAGAATGATGTTCCCGATTCCTGCTGATGAACTGGATTATAATAAGAGTGCCACATCAGATGATCAAAATGAATATTGGAGATAATTATGATTGGTTTTTTAAGGAAGTAGAAGTATATGAAAAATATAGCGGTAATAGTTTGTCTAGTATTAGGCTTGTGGGGGTGTGGAACGAAACAAGCCGATAATAGCTTAGTGCTTAATTTTGAAGGCCGTTCTATAGATATTGCGCCTTATTTTAAAGATTTTCCTTATTCTATATTTACAATTAGTAAGGATGGAAGTAAATTGTTGTTTTTCAAAACGGGAGAAAAACAGACTCTTCAGTGGATGGACATAGCTAAGGGAGCAGATTTGTGTGAGGCTAAAGATGTGGTAGATGTAGATTTTGCTACAAGAAATGGATGGCATGCCCAATATAACTCAAATGATGGTATGGTTTATTGGATTGGCGATGAACATAATGAAGAAATCATAAATATTTATCGTACTGTGCCTGGGTCTAATCAGGTAGAGAAGCTAACAGATGTTCCCTATATATATGCGTGGGATTTTAATCCTGATGGAACTAAAATTGCTTATGTTTCCAGAATGGGACAAAATGAAAATCGGTTGGATGAATTGCATATTTTGGATTTGAAAACTTTGCAGGATAGTCTGTTGAGGACTGATGAAGTTGATTTTCGATATACTTGGGGAGATATTAGTTGGCAGCCTGAAGGTAAGGGGGTTATGTTGCTGGCTTTAAAAGACATGGATCGTACTTATACTAATGTCTTGTACATAGATTTGGCGACAAAGGCATCAAAAGTGTTGACTGATCCATCTAAAGAAGGAAGTCTTTCTGGTACGATGGTGTTGCCTGAATGGGTTTCATCAGATAAAGCTTTGTTTATTTCTGATCAGGATGGGTATAATAACTTATATTCATTTACTTTATCAACTGGAGAAGTAAAACAGCTTACTCATTATACCATGAATTTGGATAATGTCTGTTTACTTTCGTTGAAAGATAAAAAGATGGTTTTTGCTCTTCAAAGCAATCCCGTGCATACTAATATGATTTTGTTTGATCCGCAATCGGAAAAGGTTGTCTATACTCAAGAGTCATCATTGAATTTACAACTTGGAGGTGTTACGGGGAATACGGTTACCATGTTGGCGGGTGGAACTACTACTCTGTTCCAAGTTGTAAAAGCTGTTGTGGATCCTTCTCAAATAAAAATGGAAACAGTAATGGATATTCCAGATGACTTGAAAGAAAAGTTAGTGCATTCTACAGTTGAAAGATTAGAAATACCAACTTTTGATGTGGACTCTTTAACAGGTAAGCAGCGTATTTTGCATGCTTATCTTTTCAAACCCAAAAATCCGTTGCCAGAAAATAAAAGTTTATTGATGGTCGAATCTTTTTATGGAGGTGAGAACCGGTATTCTTCCGAGTATCAGATACTTAATCAGGCTGGTATTTATGTGTTGAGCGCTTCTCCTCGTGGAAGTGCTGGCTTTGGTCGTGATTTTGCAGCTATGAATGACCATGATTTGGGAGGTAATGAAACATTGGATATGATTTACGTTTCTCGTTATGTGGCAGACAAACTAAATATTCCATCTCAAAGAGTTGGAGTATTTGGCATGAGTCATGGAGGATATGAAACAATGCGTCTGATGACTTTCCCTGGTGAGGTAAATGGATATAAGGCTAAGTTCCCATTTGGATTTGGAATAGAAACAGCAGGTTTTTGTGATATTATTTGGCAGCATCATCATTCTAACATTCCAGACTGGACTGCTCTTGAGGCCGGTGATCCAGTGAAGGATTCTTTAAAATTGGTAGATCGATCTCCAATAACACATGCTGATAAAATAACAGGTCCATTATTATTGATTCACGGTGATCATGATAATAGAGTCGATATTGGTGGTTCTCAGTTTATGGCTGATAAATTAAAAGAGTTGGGTAAGACTTATCGCTTTGTTAAGTTCCCAGGTTTGGGCCATGGAATTAAAGGTGTGGAAAACAATAGAAAATATTATTCTGAGTGCTTTGACTTTATCGAATCAGAAGTATTGAATAAATAATATATGTCTCTCTTTTAATTTGCATTTTGAAGGGGTTTCTCAGTGATGAGGGGCCTCTTTTTTTTATTTTATGAATTCTGTTAACTGCTTTGAATATTTTGCCTTGGTGGTTAATGTATGTTGTAAAGCATTCTTTTTTAGCCTTGTATTTTGCCATTCCGGATAAAATAAATATTTTTGTACTGTGTTTTTCATAGTATTAGATTTAAGGTTAACAAAGGTTGGAGTTC
>ERZ860508.10-NODE-10-length-173704-cov-7.805164_pt1 | contig 173704 bp, 170 predicted proteins | sample MGYA00509976_ERZ860508 | MGnify/ENA primary metagenome ERZ860508 (study PRJEB30046, sample SAMN00715242) | human gut metagenome | study: EMG produced TPA metagenomics assembly of the A metagenome-wide association study of gut microbiota in type 2...
GTTCAGACCACTATGGCTCTGGGCAGAAAGTACGTTTTCGACAGCGACAACAATATGGTATTCAGCAATGTCCTTGTTATCGGTTCTTCCGAGACAATGGACGAGGCTTTCACCTCCACCACTTACTATAACAACGGCGACTACTTCGTTTCTATCCTCAATACCATGGCAGGAAAGAACAGCGGTATCTCCATCGTTGCAAAGGATCTTTCCGCAGCAACATTCGATATCGACAAGGGCACAGTAAGCAGATATATGGTTCTGTTCGTGTTCGTTATTCCTCTTGCAGTGCTTATCGTAGGTGCAGTGGTATTTATCAGAAGGAGAACTAAGTAATGAAATCGAATGTCAAGCTTCTGATAATCGGTGCAGTGGTGCTGGTGATGCTCATCGGTGCAATAGTTGCTCTTACAGTTCTGGGAAAGGACGACGAGGCTCAGGAGGCGGAGGAGACTACCGCCACCGAGACCCTCTCCCGTCTGCTTTATGAAAAGGATCCTTCCCTTATAAGCGATATCCATGTGAAGAACGAAACAGGGGAGTACGATATCGTCAAGTACGATGACAGCTCTTGGTTCGTCAAGGATTTTATCGGCGTGCCTCACAGCACAGTGGCGATCCAGGATATCCTGAGCGCTGCTTCAAGCCTTACAGCAGATCAGACAGCCTCGGACAATGCAGAAGACCTTTCTGTTTACGGACTGGCCTCCCCCCGTGCTGATGTTACAATTACCTTTGACGACAGCTCCAAAACTGTTAAGGAGATACTTGTAGGCTCAGATTCACCCTCCGCAGGTCTTACCTATGTATGCTTCAAGGGCGAGAACACTGTTTATGCCGTTGATACATCTGATATCGACTGCTATCTCAACGAAAGCTTTGACTTCCTTGCCAAGACAGTTTACACTGCCAAGCAGGCAGAGGACGAAAATGACACTACCGACTATACCAAGATATATAAGCTGACCATTTCCCGCAAGGATATCGACTATGATATCGTGCTCGAATATGATACCCGTCAGGACGATGAAAATATTGTTTCGGGAAATTCGGCTACTCACGTTATGACAAGCCCCGTTCAGCTGGATCTTAACCCCGATACTTCCTATGATGTGCTCAACGATGTGTTCAACCTTACAGCGACCGATATTGCTGTTGTTGCTCCCACAGATGAGATCATGGCACAGTTCGGACTTGACGATCCCTTTGCTGAGGTGGATTTCGATATCGTAGGCGGAAACTTCAAGCTCCTTATCGGCAATGAGTACGTTGACAGCGACGGAAAGGTGCTGGGAAGATACTGCTATGCTGACGGCATCAACATGATATATATGTTCAATACCGACACTATCCCTTGGGCAACTGTAATGCCGCTTGATATCTCCATGACTATGATAACAAGCACATACATCTACAGCATCAGCTCAATAGATGTGGCAACCGCCGACAGCAGCACTCATTTTGAGCTTAACGGCGATTCTTCAGATTTTCAGGTCAAGTGCAGCGACGGTGACGTTACCGCCGATAACTTCAAGAGCTTCTACCAGTTTATTCTCCGTGCCCCTGCTGAGGAGCTTTATCTTGAAGAAACCGATGCTCCCGCTGATATCACCATAACCATCACCCACCAGAGTGGTACGGACAAGATCGAGTTTATCAAGTCCGATGACCGAAAGACTATTATCCGTCTTAACGGCAGAACAAGCTTCAAGTGCAGAACAGCATATACTTCACGTCTCATTGAAAATCTGGGACATCTGCTTAACGGCGAGAATATGGTGGATACCTGGTAAACAGCGGCAGATTGCGGCATATTTTTCAGTAGCGGAGTGCTATAATGATATTATTCGGGCTGTAAAGAACTCTTATGAAAAATTTCCAAAATATGAAAAAACTACTTGATTTTTCTGTATATTTGTGTTATAATGTATTAAAGAGATAAATGCAGCAAATTCTGTGATATAAGGAGGAACAGCTATGAACGACGCAGCAGAGGTCAAGACAAAAAAATCCGACTTCTTCACTTACAAGGGTTATCCGCTGGTGAGAAAAGGTGACGAAATTTACTACGGCAATATGTACGACTCTTATGTTATAATGATGCAGATCATTGAAAAGACTAAAGTTGGCAATCTCGACGTTGCCAGCAAGGTAAGGATATACAAAATGGCTACCGACGAAAAGCTCAATCCCGTTGAGGCTATCGTCAAGCAGAGCGAAAAGAGCAGTCTTTATGAGGCTCTTGATATCGCATATATCTGGCTTACAAGATAAAACAGCATACCTTAAAAGGCGGCAGATGATGCCGCCTTTTTTATGCCTGATTTTTTTATCACCATTTTGCTGCCGCAGCATAATATGAACTATGAAGGCAAGACAAAGCGAAAACGTCGCTGAAAGCCTTCAGGGAATACATATCAGCAAGATATGCTCCCAACAATACATTTTTCAAAGGAGAGTTTTATTATGAACTGCAACTGCAACGGTGGATTTGGTGGAGGCAACTGCTGCTGGATTATCATTATCCTTATCGTTCTCTTCTTCTGCTGCGGCAATGGCTGCAACGGCGGCAACATCTGCGGCTCAGGCTGCTGATAATTTCGATACGGGCTGTATCATCTAAAAAAATGCCGCAGGGAGACCTGCGGCATTTTTCATGTTGAAAAGTATATCTTAATATCTGTTGTCGTAAACTCTTGTGGATTTCTTTTCGCTTCTGGGGAGGTCGCCGATGGCAACGGGCTTTGCATTAACGGTTATGCCGATCTTGCCCTTGAAGCCCTCAACGATCCTGTGCTCCAGCTCGTACTTGTTAACGCCCTCTTCTGCTTCAACATAAAGTGTGCAGATGTCCTTGCCCTCAAGGTGGTCGATAACGAACTGATACTCGCTTGATGCGCCATCAACGTTTTTGAGAAATTCCTCGATCTGGCTGGGGAAGATGTTGACACCCTTGACCTTGACCATATCGTCTGTTCTTCCGAAAATGGTGTCAATTCTGGGGCGCTCGCAGCCGCAGGCACATTTTCCCGGGATAATTCTTGTAAGGTCATGTGTGCGGAAGCGGATAAGGGGAGCGCCCTGCTTTTTGAGAGTGGTGATGACAAGCTCACCAACCTCGCCGTCAGGGAGATTTTCGCCTGTAACGGGGTCAACTATTTCAAAGTAAAGGTAATCGTCCCATACATGAATGCCGTTGTGCTCGCCGCAGCTTACGCCGATACCGGGACCGTAAACCTCTGTAAGACCGTAAATATCGTAAAGTTCAATGCCAAGCTCCTTGGATATTCTGTCTCTCATCTTCTCGCCCCAGCGCTCTGAGCCGATAATGCCCTTTTTCAGCTTTATCTTATCGGAAATTCCACGCTTTGCGATCTCCTCAGCAAGGAGAAGCGCATATGAAGATGTGGCACAGAGAACGGTTGACTGCATATCCTCCATCATTTTGAGCTGCTTGTCAGTGTTGCCGGGACCCATGGGGATAGCCATTGCGCCCAGTCTCTCGCAGCCCAGCTGGAAGCCTATACCCGCAGTCCATAAGCCATAGCCCGGGGTTATCTGTATCCTGTCCAGATTGGTGATGCCTGCCATACGGTAGCAGCGCTCAAACATTATAGCCCAGTCCTCAACGTCCTTCTTGGTGTAGGGGATAATAACTGGAGTGCCCGTTGTGCCCGAAGACGAGTGGATACGTACTATCTCCTCATCGGGAACTGCCTGAAGTCCCAGAGGATAAGCGTCTCTCAGGTCGCCCTTCCATGTAAAGGGGAGCTTTTCAAAATCCTCCTGAGATTTTATGTCATCAACGTTGATTCCCTCCAGCTTATGTTTGTAAAAACATTCCTGAGAGGTGAGCTTTCTGAGCTGCTCCTTGATAAGAGCAAACTGCTGTTCATTCATTTTCATAGTATGGGTAACCTGCCTTTTATCGATCTTTAGCCCTTAGCAGCAGGATATCAGAATCCTGCCATCTGGGTAAGTGTTTTTTCCATTTCGGTCTTGTCTGAACTGAATTCTATCGCAGTTTCGTATGAAATAATGCCTCTCTTGTAAAGTCTGCCAAGGGTGTCGTTGATGGTGCACATACCCTGACGTGCACTGGACTGCATGGTGGATTCGATCTGAGGTATCTTGTTGGAACGGATAAGATTCTTGATAGCGTCGTTTCCTACCATTATCTCAAGGGCTGCAACACGGCCGTTTCCGTCAGCTGTGGGGACAAGTGTCTGAGCGATAACGCCCTGTATCATGTTTGCCAGCTGAGAACGTACCTGCTCCTGTGCATGGGGAGGGCAGGCGTCAATGATTCTGTCCATAGTCTGCGCAGCGCTTGATGTATGTAATGTGCCGAATACCAGATGACCTGTTTCTGCGGCAGTCATTGCCAGGGAAATAGTCTCATAGTCACGCATCTCACCTACGAGGATAACGTCGGGGTCTTCACGGAGAGCACTTCTCAGGGCGTTGCTGAAAGAATCAACATCTCTGCCGACTTCACGCTGGTGGATAGTTGCCTTTTCCTGAGTGTATTTGTATTCAACGGGGTCTTCGATAGTGATAACGTGGCAGGCACGGTTCTTGTTGATATAGTCAATGATAGCTGCAAGAGTGGTTGATTTACCTGAACCTGTAGGGCCGGTTACAAGGATAAGACCTCTGCGCTTCTGAGCAAGCTCGGTAAGAACGGGAGGCATTTTCAGTTCTTCAAGTGTGGGTATCTTGTTATTGAGAAGTCTGATACAGCAGGCAAGTCTTCCGCTCTGGCGGAAGACGTTGACACGCTGTCTTGCACCGTTTTCAAGCTCAAAGCTGAAATCGATGTCATTTCCCTCAGTAAGAAGTTTCTCCTGGTCGGCTGAAAGAATTGAGAGAATGGTGCGGTTTACTACCATATCGCTGAGCTCGCCGAATTTTCTCAGCTCACCGTTTACACGTACAACTGTGGGAGCGCCGACTGTAAGATGAATATCAGAAGCATTGAGCGCTCTTGCTTCCATAATAAAATCTTCAAATGTCATATATAGCTGTTCCTTTCAAATTACTTGATATTAAACTGTATTCCGCTGGCTGAAAGATATACTTCGTTGGACATATTTGCTATTCTCTGGTTAACTGCGCCGAGAATTTCTCTGAAAGCAGCCTGTGCAGGGTCAGCGGGAGTTACGGAGAAGCCTGTTTCAAGGGTGATTATTATCATGCTGCCGTCCTTGATCATAATAGTGTCATACATTTCGGTAACATCACCGATGATCTTCTTCTCAATCTCTTTTTTCAGCTCGTCCGTCATGGCGGAAGCATCGGGGCACATTTCCTTGATGGTATTTGATGTGTATGCTGCCAAACTGTCAAAAATAACGAACTTGTGGTCAGTAAAATATGAAGCGGGAGCGCTTGTTACATTTGTTTTAATGTCCCATTCAACATAGTTCTGCTTGTTTCCGTACTCGATACGGTGCATAGTGTCAGCGTCAACAGCGTCCGATGTGCGCAGGTAAAGAACATAATCGCAGGCTGCAAAATATGAAACAGCCCATCTTGACTTGCCGCTTGCCGCTCCTCCTGTTATCAGGATAGTTTTTGACATTGATATCATCCTTTCAGTATATAAATAGGGGCATAAAATAACGTTTATTGTTAGTACCTTTTCCATATTATACCATTATTTTTTATACTTGTAAATAGTAAATTTAACATTTAATAAAAAAAATATCACAGTAGTGGTGCTTGCAGAGCAAAATGTTGAAATTGGTTAACAAATTTGACAAGAAAAATCTCATGTGATATAATCAGTTTAAATGAAAAATGATGTGGCGGGAGGAAATGGCATTATGACAGCTGATGAAATGTATGCGGTTTATGACGGAGTGACATATGCTCTTGAAAGCGTTATGCCAAAGACGGGTTTAGCAGCGCTGAAAAAGAATGAGCATGGGAAAACCATCATATTTAATGTGCCTAAGTCTGAGATAACCGCAGCGTGGCTTATTCATAAGATACCGATTTACGGCAAGCTTCGCTGCGATAATATCACCCTGTCGGGCAGCAGATGCTTTATCACCGCTTCCGTAATATGCCCGAAAAGTGAAGAGAGGAGCAGGAGAGCTGCACAGCTTAAAAGTCTCGGCTTTGAATGTTTTGCCTGTGATGAGGCTGCGGATACAGCCTGCTATATAAAGCAGACGGATATTTCCGATGCCATGCTTGAATTTGATGAGAGCGTATCGGACATCAATATTATGAATTTCATTTAATTTTAAGGGGCTGCCGCATTTAAGCTGCGACAGCCCCTTTTATTATATGCCTATTATTTTTCATTCTTGTCGCAGTATGCGATTCCCAGACCTACTGTGGACATATAGCATCTGCCGTAAACGTTCATATCGCCCACAACAAATTCGCCGTTTCCTGTGCCGCCGAACTGGTGAAGGTCATCGTTTACTCTTACCCATGTCTCGCCCTCGTCCTCGGACATATAAATACCCTTTACATCACTGTCCTTGGGAGTGCCCCATACGTAGATAACATAAGGATCGCCGTCATTCTTGGGTTTGCCCAGTCCAACTGCCTCGCAGAACTTGAGACCGTTCACAAGAGTAATGTTCTCGCCGTGGTCAGTGGTCTTGAGAAGTCCGCTTCCGCCGCCGGGGATATAAACTGTGCCCTCAATGTCGGGAGCAACTGCCATGCGCTTGTAGGTGCTCATGGTATCGAACTTTCTCTTGAATGACTTGCCGCCGTCGGAGCTTACATAAAGTATGCTGTTTGCACAGCCGTAAACATAATCCTTGTTAACAGGGTCGCCGATGAGATATACGCCCTGGCTGCCGATGATACCCTCGACCTTTTCCCAGGTGCTGCCCCAGTCCTCGGTGCGGTATGTAAAGTTTGAATTGGAGGGGCTCCAGATAAGAGCGGAGCCGTCAGCTGTAAGAGCGACCTTGCCCTTGTAGTAAACCTTGCCCTCTTCGGGAGAATTTGTGATATCAGTCCAGTTCTTGCCGCCGTCTGTGGAGTAGCAGAGGAGCTGATTGCTCTCATCGCCGCCGACCTTTACCCAGATGTTGTGGTCAAGGGCTGCAATGGCGATGCTGGTGGTGGAGCCTATCTGCCTTGTGTGGCGCTCGCCTGAGGTGAAGATATCCTCGTGAGTGAAGCCGTCATAGTCGCCGATAGCGGATACAAGGGGATAATCCTTGTAGGAAACTATATCCTCGGGAACAACTTCCTCAATGCCCTTTGCTTCAAAATAGAATTCTGGAGACTCGTCCCAGATATTGTCGCAGGCGAAGATACCATTGCCTGAGTTTACAAGAATTCTGTTGGAGTCGCCGCTGTCCATGGCAAGGGAGCTGCACCAGTGGATAGCTGCATTGTATATCCAGTCCATGCCGTTTGTTGACATGGTGTATTTGCCGTCAAGGTTTTCCCAGGTTTCTCCGCCGTCAGTGGTGCGGAAGAACTTGTCGCCGAATGCGCCGTTGGGCTGCTCTGTCCATACCTCGGAGGTAACGAGAACCATGTTGTCGTCATTGGTGGGGTCGATAACAATATCGCCCACAGTCCAGTTGACTACCTGAATTTCCTCGCTTGTACCTGCATCGGCATTGAACTTGTAGAGAGTACCCTGAGTGGAGTTCCAGGGACCTTCGTGGTTGCCGTAGGAAACGTAAAGATTGCCCTTGGAATCAAGGTCAAATCTCTGAGGCATAAACTTCTGAGCCTTTTCATCGATTCCGGGGAGAACACTCCAAGTTTCGCCTGCGTCATCGGAGTAGTAGATGTTATCTGTCTTTGACTCGGAAACGCCTGCGTAAATGCGTGTAGTCTTGCCGTCAGCGGACTTTGAGCCGTCGAACGTTATAATGTTGATGCCGTTCTCGTTCTTGGTGGAGTTTACGGGGAAAGAAGCAACGGATTCCCATGTTTCTCCGCCGTCAGCGCTGCGTATCATACCGCCTGTTCTGCCGCCGCAGTAGATGATGTCGCTGTTATTGGGGTCAACGGCAATTCTCTCACCGTTTCCTCTGCCCATGCCGTTGCCGTGTACCTTTATCTTGTCGCTCACATCTATCTGCTTGAAGTGTGCACCGTAGTCATGTGATACCATTATACATGTCTTGGCATTGCTGAAATAAGATGTTCCCGCAATGAGATAAACATTAGCCGCATTCTGTGGGTCAACAGCTATGCCGTCGATTCCCAGCAATCCCTTGTCGTCCTCGGATATCTCATAACTGAGGCTTATCCACTTTTGAGCGCCATTATCCCATCTGTAAGCGCCGCCTACGTCTGTTCTTGCGTAGAAAAGCCCGGGCTCGCAGGTGCTTATGATGCCTGTTACAAATCCACCGCCGCCGATAGCGACCTGACCGTATGACCAGTCGGGATTTACATAAAGGCTGTCATCGGTATTTTCCGCTGCCAGTTCTTCCGACTGACCTGTGGTAGTTTCTTCTTCTGTGGTGTTTCCGCTGTCACTGCAGGCTGTAAGCGCCATTGATGACATTGCCATCATAAAGGCAGTGAGCAGGGAAGCTGTTCTTTTTAAGCGTGACTGCATTTTCATATTCTCCTTCTGATAAATTTATCATTCCTGAGACGTATCATTTTTTTCGGGATATCTTCTGCCTGAAGATCCAATGAGAATATTATATCATTATTCTGCACATAAGTCAATCGTTTACATACTGATTTTTTTATCTGATATTTATAATTTTGCTTAGAATATATGGTAAGAATGCAGAATATATTGTGAAGAGGACAAAACGTTCCAACGAAAGGATGGTTTACAGTGAATTTGAAAGTCAATAAAGAACCCGTGAGATTTACCGAAAAAATATGCGGCTGCACTCAGGAGCAGTCCATAGAGCTGGATTATGTTCTGCCTGATTACTATCCCGAGATATTCAGGATAATCAAGTGCTGTGCCGAGCCAAAGATAACCTCCTGTGCGGCAAACGGCGACAGGATAACCTACGAGCTTACCGTCTGCCTGAAGATAATTTACTGCTCTGAAAACAGCTCCCGTCCTGAAGCTATTGACCAGAAGCTCGTTTACAGCAGAACGGTCAATCTTGACAGAAGTGTTGATTCTCCCTCGGTCTATATTTCCGCTGAGGCTGACCATATCAACTGCCGTGCCGTGAACCGCCGCAGAATAGATATAAGGGGAGCGGTCACTATCAGCATCAACGCATTCGGAGACTGCGAGACAGATGTGGTAAGCGAGGTATTTGGTGGAAATGTCCAGCTAAAGACCCGCAGCTGCCTCTGTCCCTCGTCCATTATCCGAACAAGCAGGCGTGTTACTGTTTCGGACGAATTTGACCTGGGAGCGGACGCACCTCCCATCGGCAGTATCCTCAGAGCTTCCGCCGAGATAGTTTCTTCCGATAAAAAGACTATCGCCAGCAAGGTCGCTGCCAAGGGCGAGCTTAAAATAAGCATTGCATATGTTCCTGCAGGTGGAGAGGACAGCAATGTGTGCTGTATGCAGTTTTCCATGCCATTCTCACAGCTTGTGGAGCTTGAAGGTATGGACGATACGTACGACTGCCGCATAAGCAGCTCGGTCATTTCCTGCGATATTATCCCACGCTCCGAGGGTGACGGCGAGTCACGCAGCATTGAGTGCGAGGTTTTGCTTTTCATCGATTGCACAGCTGTCAGAATGTCATCCTACAGTATTGCCTGCGATGAATATTCCACCTCTCACAGCTCATCGCATACCTGCACTTCAGTAAAAACGGCGCTGGAGCCTGTGAATGTTGAAAGCTCACTTATCGTAAAGGGCATCTGCGAAAATAAGGACAGCCCCATTTCGGTAGTGTACGACGCATGGTGTACGGTATCAAAGCTGAGGGCTGTTATCACTGACGGAAAGGCAATGGCTGTGGGTACTGCCGTGCTTTCCGTTATGGGCAGGACTGAAAGCGGCGATTTTATCATCTGCGAGACCGATGTTCCCATTGAGGAGGATCTTACCGCAGCCGCTGGACTTGACGGAAAAGCTCTTACTGCCGATGCTGATATCAGGCTGGTCTTTTCGGTGATATCCTGCGGATATACCATTTCCGATGAAAACAAGGCGGAGATAAAGGCTGAAGTAGCCGCAAGGGGACAGATAACCGGCTATGATACCGTGGAAGCCATTACCGATATTGCCGTTGACGAGGATTCTCCCCGTGAGAAGAACGACGAATATGCTCTCAGGCTGTACTTTGCCGAGGAGGGCGAGGAGCTGTGGGGCATTGCCAAGCGCTACGGTGCAGCCATTTCCAGAGTGATAGAAGAAAATGAGCTTGACGGAGACGTTATCAGGGAAGGCAGAATGCTGCTTATCCCCATTGCGTGACAAGAAAGGAAATATGCAGATATGGTTAAAAATGATATTTACACCGATATTGCCAAGCGTACCGACGGCGATATCTATATAGGTATAGTAGGGCCTGTCCGCACAGGTAAATCCACGTTTATAAAGCGGTTCATGGAACAGCTTGTCATTCCCAATATCGAAAGCGATTTTCGTAGGGAGCGGGCTGTTGATGAGCTTCCCCAGTCTGCTGCGGGAAAAACCATTATGACCACCGAGCCTAAGTTCATACCTGAAGAGGCAGCAGAAGTAGTGGTAGGGGAGAACGCAAGGTTCAATGTCCGCCTTATCGACTGCGTGGGATATATTGTCCCCAGCTCTATCGGATACATAGAGAATGAAGCTCCCCGAATGGTAATGACTCCGTGGTTTTCGGAAGAAGTGCCATTTAACATGGCGGCAGAGGTTGGTACAAGAAAGGTCATTACCGAGCACAGCACCATCGGTCTGGTTATCACTACCGACGGAAGCATTTCCGATATTCCCAGAAGCGAATACGAGGAATCGGAGCAGAGGGTGATAAGCGAGCTTAAATCCATAAACAAGCCCTTTGTTGTGCTGCTCAACTGTGTTGACCCCAAAAGCAGTAAAACTGCGGAGCTGTGCGTTTCAATGTCGGAAAAATACGGCACGCCCGTAATGCCCGTGAACTGCCTTGACCTGAACGGTGAGGATATCGAGAATATCTTAAAGCAGGTGCTTTTCAGCTTTCCCGTAAAGGAAATAAACATTTCCATGCCCAAGTGGATAACAGAGCTTCCCAAGGGTCATTGGCTGAAAAACGAGATATTCGACACCATTCGTGAGGCGGCAAAGGACGTTAAGACCGTCCGTGATGCCAGAGGTATAGTGGATAAGGTGCGCCGCTGTGAGGATATCACCTATTCGGACGTGCGGAATATCGACCTCGGCAAGGGCAGCACCGATATTTCTGTTACCTTAAAAAGCGAGCTTTTCTACAGGATCCTCGGCGAGACAACGGGTATCGAGATAAAAAGCGAAAGCGACCTGCTGCCTTTGCTCAAAAAGCTTACCGATATCAGGCGTTCCTATGAAAAGATAGAGAATGCTCTGCGTGAGGTCGATGCCACGGGCTACGGTATCGTAATGCCTACCATTGACGAGCTTACGCTGGAAGAGCCTGAGATAGTCCGTCAGGGCGGAAAATACGGTGTAAAGCTCAGAGCGTCGGCTCCGTCTATCCACATGATGAAAGCGAATATCATCACTGAGGTAAGCCCCATTGTGGGCAGCGAGAAGCAGTCGGAGGAGCTTGTCATGTACCTCCTGCGTGATTTCGAGGAAAATCCCGGCAAGATATGGGAGTCCAACATTTTCGGCAAATCCCTGCATGAGCTTGTTAATGAGGGACTGCACAACAAGCTTTATAGAATGCCCGTTGATGCACGGCTGAAGCTTCAGGAAACGCTGGAGCGGATAATCAACGAGGGCTGTGGAGGACTTATCTGCTTCATTCTGTAAAAAAATCCTCCGAAACTCTTGACAAAATCAAAACACCGTGCTATACTGTTTATTGTAATATTTCAAATGCTATGACAGGAAATAAACCCGCAGCTTCTTTTCCAGAGAGCCGCAGCATTGGTGAAATGCGGTACTGAACTTCGGTTATACTCGTCCTTGAGCAGTCGGCTGAAAGCATATGCAATTAGGCTTGAACGGGTTCTCCCGTTACAGAGATGCGCATTGTCAGATGCGAAATGAGGTATTGCAGGCAACTGTGATACGAATGAGAGTGGTAACACGGGTAAATTCAGCTCGTCTCTCGAAGCATAGGCTTCGTGAGGCGGGCTTTTTGTTTATGCGAAAGGAGGCGGCTGCCATGCTATCTGACCTATGTGGTTTATTACGATCAAATAAGGACCGTCTCTCTGACGGAAACAACAATTTTACAGGAGGAAATTACAATGAACGCATCTAAGTACACAAGAGGATATTTTATGCCCCCCGTTGAGTGCATGAAGTGGACAAAGAAGGAATATATCGACCACGCTCCCATGTGGTGTTCCGTTGACCTGAGAGACGGAAACCAGGCTCTTATCATTCCCATGAGCCTGGAAGAAAAGCTGGAATTTTTCAAAAAGCTGGTAGATATCGGCTTCAAGGAGATAGAGATAGGCTTCCCCGCAGCTTCCGAGACAGAATATGAGTTCTGCCGTGAGCTTATCGAAAGAAACATGATACCAGATGATGTAAGGATACAGGTGCTCACTCAGGCAAGAGAGCATATTATCGCAAAGACCTTTGAAGCTCTTGCAGGCTGCAAGAACGCTGTGGTTCACCTCTACAACTCTACTTCCGTTGCTCAGCGTGAGCAGGTATTCAGAAAGAGCAAGGAAGAGATAATCAAGATAGCTGTTGAGGGTGCAAAGCTCTGTGCTGAGTACAGAGAAAAGACTCCCGGCAACTTTATTTTCGAGTATTCTCCCGAAAGCTTCACAGGCACAGAGCCTGAGTTCGCACTGGAGATATGTAACGCCGTTATTGACGTGTGGAAGCCCACTCCCGACAATAAGGTCATCATCAACCTGCCTGTTACCGTTGAGCTTTCCATGCCTCACGTTTATGCTTCCCAGATAGAATACATGAGCGATAATCTCCACGACAGAGAGAATGTTATCATCTCCCTCCACCCCCACAATGACCGTGGCTGCGCAGTTGCGGATGCAGAGATGGGTCTGCTGGCAGGCGGCGACCGTATCGAGGGTACCTGCTTCGGAAACGGCGAGAGAACAGGTAACGTTGATATCGTAACACTGGCTATGAATATGTATTCTCAGGGCGTTGACCCCCGGCTGGACTTCTCCGATATGCGTTCTCTCGTTGAGATATACGAAAGAGTTACCCGCATGAAGGTAAACGAGAGAAGCCCCTACGCAGGCAGACTGGTATTTGCCGCATTCTCAGGCTCTCACCAGGACGCTATCGCAAAGGGCATGAAGTGGAGAGAGGAAAAGGATCCCGAGCACTGGAACGTTCCTTATCTTCCCATCGACCCCATGGATGTCGGCAGAGAATACGAGGGCGATGTTATTCGTATCAACTCCCAGTCCGGCAAGGGCGGTATCGGCTACATCATGGAGCAGATGTTCGGCATAGATATGCCTCCTAAGATGCGTGAGAACTTCGGCTATACTGTCAAGAGCGTTTCCGACCATGCTCACAAGGAGCTTATGCCTTCCGAGATCAAGCAGATATTCTTCGATAAGTACGTAAATATCGAGACAAACTTCAAGATAGACGAGGTTCATTTTGTACAGAAGAACGGCATCACAGCAAGCGTTACCATCAACAAGGACGGAAAGCCCGTGACCTGCGAAGCAGTGGGCAACGGCCGTCTGGACGCAGTTTCCAATGCTGTTAAGAAGGAGCTTGGTCTGGAATATACCCTTATCACATATCAGGAGCACGCTCTTGAGACCAGCTCCCAGTCTCAGGCTGTGGCATATGTTGGTATCGAGACCAAGAACGGCGTATTCTGGGGCGCAGGCATCAATACAGATATCATTGACGCTTCCGTATCCGCTCTTGTTTCCGCTATCAATAACAGCGGAATAGTCGGCTGATAAAAACATCAGGCTGTGACCTGCCGTTCGCCTGACAGGTCACAGCTGAAATTTAATTGAGTTTAATGCAGTTTTAATCTGTTTTTTGTTATTTCTCTTGACAGGATATGTTAAAATATTGTATAATCAAACTGTACTGTTATATCCGACCGATAGGTGCGGTGATGTACAATATTATAAAACGGTGGCGATCATTAACCTATGATTTCAGGAATGAATACTTTGGTCGAAGTTATTTCCGCAGACATAAACCGCCTGACGGAGGATCTGCTGGAGGATCATTCTGCCCGTCTGTTTTCACGGGGCGGTCATTTCAACAAAAGTCAGCTCATACCTGTCTATTTCCTGCTTATTTCGGGCTGCTATGAGGAAGATACCTACAATAATTTCCTTTACAGCCTGCGGGACGATATAAAAAAGACCAACCGACCCTTTGCATTTATCGACACTCCTCTTGAAGAGCCGGGAGCGGCTGCCGAATATATGCTTTCGGGCATTGATACAAGCTGCAGCGGCTCAGTGATATCGGGACTGTGCGGTCAGGTAAATATCAACAGCGACCCCGGAAGAACTCAGCTTGCCCAAAAGGTGCTGGGAGATATGCTCTCATGCAGCAGGACAGATGTGCTTGATATCGGAATGTCGCTGGTGTATAAGTTCAATATCGTGGCAAACGCTATTGAAACGGGAACTTCCGATGATATCCCCATAGTGATGTATTACGGAAATCCCACTCCGAAAGATGTGCTGTTCCTTTGCTTTATGCAGCGCAGCGGATTTGATGTGATATGCGTATCGCCCGATAAAAGCTGCGAAAATGCTTTTGAGGTATGTCCCTTTGCGGATAAGCTGCAGAAGATAGAGCTGCCCATGTCGGCAAATATAAAGCCTTTCCCCCAGAAGCTTGTCAAGACCAAGATAGCTACGGTGGCATACAATGCCGAGCGTGAGCTTGATACCATGCTTTACGGCGGAGATACAATTTTCCGTGACAGGCAGTTTGACAAGATGGATTCAGTGGTGCTGAAAACCACATTTGATGAAATAAGCATACTGTGGGATCAGCCTGCAAAATTCCGTTCAGGCTTTGCGGTAAGAGGGGACAGGGTAATAGTTCCGACCATATTTGCAAAGGTGAACGGCGTTGATGACGGCGATCTGAAGGATTACTGGAACATGACGGAAGATCTGCTTACTCCCGATTCCATTTACATCATCAAGTCACCGTCGTATAAGCGGCCCGGGCTTAACGTTACACGAATATACGCACCGTATCATGACGGCAACAAGCTGAATATTCCCGAGCTGATGCGCTCGCCGCTGAATAAATACGGCTTCCTTTCCGAAGCGCTCCAGAACCTTATTATGGAGAAGATGCAGGCGGCTATTGACGACGGAATGCTGGAAATGGATAATCCTGCCGAAACTGTGGATTACATCATGTATGCAGGTCTTAACCTTGACAGACGTGTGCTCCAGCTTTTGCAGAAGTATGATTATACAAAGGATATCCCGAAGTTTGTGGTGGTAGATGCGATAGAGGAGCCTTTCTCAAAGCTTGAATGTACTCAGCTGCTGCTGTTTTCATATCTGGGCTTTGATGTGCTGATACTTTCTCCGTCAGGCTACCGTGATATCGAAGCATACGTCTCCGATGATGCTTTCGAGACACATACCATGAATCAGTTCCCGTATAATGTTTCTGTGCCGAGATTCAAGATCCCGACACAGCCAAGAGTGAAAAAACAGAATAACGGACTTTTTAAAAATTTATTTAAGAAAGGGCGATAAATATTATGGCATTACAGTTTACACCATCAGATGAGAAGAAGAACGACGTTATCCCTGCGGAGGCTACCGTAGTTGACACAGCGGGGGCTTCAAAGGAGCTTAACCTCAAAATAACCGAACCTCAGACCTATTCCATAATTGACACAGCCAACGAGCTGAAGCAGGAGCTTGCTTCCAGCGAGGAGATCGACAAGCTTGTAAGCACTATCAACGCAAATGACCCCAACTCCATCATCACCTTCGGTAATCAGGTGGCAGAGGAGATTTCCAAGGCTTCCGACCAGGTGCTCAACTCCATGAACATGACCCAGCTGGACGATTCAAGCGAGCTGCTCAATGCTCTTAAAAATATCATGGATCAGTTTGATGTCAAGGAGCTTACCGAGGAAAAGAAGGCAGGCTTTTTTGCAAACCTGAGAAAGCAGCTTGACAAGATACTTGCCAAGTACCACACCATGGGTGAAGAGGTTGACAAGATATATGTACAGCTCAAGCAGTACGAGAGCGAGATATCTCAGTCCAACATAAAGCTTGAAACCATGTACAACGCAAATATTGAGTACTATAAAGAGCTCCTCAAATACATTATGGCAGGCGAGCAGGCTTGCAAGGAGCTTGACCAGTACATCGAGGACTTCAAGGTAAAGGTACAGAACAATCCCGATTCCGGCACAGCTGCAATGGATCTCCAGACTCTCGAGCAGACAAGATCTATCATGGAGCAGCGTGTAATGGATCTGAAAATTGCGGAAAATGTTGCAATGCAGACCGTTCCTATGCTCAAGGCAATGGAATTTTCAAACATCAATCTTATCAGAAAGATAAATTCCGCTTTCATCATCACAATGCCTGTATTCAAGCAGGCTCTTGCTCAGGCTGTTATGCTCAAGAGACAGCGTATCCAGGCGAATGCTATGAAGGCTCTTGATGATAAGACAAATGAGCTTCTTCTCAAAAATGCTCAGAATACCGTTGACCAGACCAAGCTCACAACTCAGCTTGCAATGGGCAGCTCTATCAAGGTAGAGACCCTTGAAAAGACATGGGAGACTATCGTAAACGGTATCGACGAGACAAGAAAGCTTCAGGAGGAGGCACGTACAAAGCGTGCTGAGGACAGCAAGCGTCTTGAAAAGCTCAAGGAAGACTATAAGGCAAAAATGAACAGCTAAGCTGTTTTTATCCCGCCGTCCTGTATATTGCAGGGCGGCGGAAAATATGGTGTATTCGGCGGGCGCACCACTATAATTTCCGTCGGGAATGGAGAAATTCAGTTATGGGTATGACTATGACTCAGAAAATACTTGCGGCTCACGCAGGTCTTGATAAGGTTGAAGCAGGACAGCTCATCAAATGTAAGCTGGATATGGTCCTCGGAAACGATGTTACCACTCCCGTTGCTATCAACGAGTTTGAAAAAGCAGGCTTTACAAGCGTTTTTGACAACACTAAGATTTCGATGGTTATGGACCATTTTACACCCAATAAGGACATCAAGTCCGCAACAAATTCACTCCAGTGCAGGACTTTTGCAGGAAAGTACAACATCAAGAATTATTATGATGTCGGCGAAATGGGCATCGAACACGCTCTGCTTCCCGAAAAAGGCATCGTAGCCAGCGGCGAATGTATCATCGGCGCAGACAGCCACACCTGTACATACGGCGCTCTTGGAGCATTCTCCACAGGCGTTGGTTCCACAGATATGTGCGCAGGTATGGCAACAGGCGAGGCTTGGTTCAAGGTTCCCTCTGCTATCAAGTTCAACCTTACAGGCAAGCTCAATGAGTATGTAATGGGCAAGGACGTTATCCTCCATATCATCGGCATGATCGGCGTTGATGGCGCTCTTTACAAGTCAATGGAATTTTCAGGCGAGGGTCTTAAATCCCTTTCTATGGACGATCGTCTTTCAATGGCAAATATGGCTATCGAAGCAGGCGCAAAGAACGGCATTTTTGCTGTTGATGATATAACAGTTGAATATCAGAAGGGCAGAGTTGACCGTGAGTACAAGATATATGAGGCTGATGCCGATGCAGAGTATGACGCTGTTTATGACATTGACCTTTCAAAGATAAAGCCCACAGTTTCCTTCCCTCATCTTCCCGAAAACACAAAGACCACCGATGAGTGCGGCGATGTAAAGATAGATCAGGTCGTTATCGGCTCCTGCACAAACGGCCGTCTCGAGGATATGGCAATGGCTGCAAAGATACTCAAGGGCAGACACGTTGCAAAGAATGTACGCTGCATAGTTATCCCCGCAACTCAGCAGGTTTATCTTGACTGCATAAAGAACGGATATATGGAAACATTTATAGAAGCTGGCTGCGCAGTTTCCACACCTACCTGCGGCCCTTGTCTCGGCGGTCATATGGGTATCCTTGCAAAGGGTGAAAGAGCAGTTGCCACCACCAACAGAAACTTTGTAGGACGTATGGGTCACCCCGAGTCTGAGGTTTATCTTGCATCTCCCGCAGTTGCGGCTGCTTCCGCCGTAACAGGCAAGATATCCGACCCCTCAGAAGTTATGTAAGGAGAATTATCATGGTCAAGCACGTTATTATCTGGACACTTAAAACAGAATATTCCGACAGCGAGAAAAGAGCAGCTGCCGAAAAGATAAAAAGCGGTCTTGAAGGACTTGCGGGCAGAATACCCGGAATGACAAGCGTAAAGGTCAATATCGACCTGCTGCCCTCTTCCACGGGTGATGTTATGCTTGATACGGAATTTACCGATGAAAGCGCATTGAAGGCATACCAGACCAATCCCGAGCACGTTGCTGTTGCGACATATGTTCGCTCTGTTGTCTGCGACAGAAAATGCGTTGATTACGAATGCTGATAAAGCCGTAGATAATGTTTTGAAAGGATTTGTTATAAATGAAGGTTTGCGGAAAAGTTCATAAATACGGAGATAACGTTGATACCGACGTTATAATTCCTGCAAGATATCTTAACACTGCCGACCACAAGGAGCTTGCGGCTCACTGCATGGAGGATATCGACGTTGATTTTGTCAAGAACGTAAAGCCCGGTGATATTATGGTCGCCGAGCAGAATTTCGGCTGCGGCTCTTCAAGAGAGCACGCTCCCATTGCTATTAAGACCAGCGGCATCTCCTGCGTTATCGCATCTACATTCGCAAGAATTTTCTACAGAAATGCCATCAACACCGCTTTGCCTATACTTGAATGCGATGAAGCTGCAAAGGATATCGACAAGGGCGATGAGGTTGAGATCGACTTTGACACAGGCGTTATCACCAACAAGACCAAGGGTCACACCTATCAGGCGCAGCCCTTCCCTGAATTCATCAAGGAGATAATCGCAGCAGGCGGACTGCTCAATTCCCTGAAAAAGTAAAATAAAGCGGGAGCTTTTCCCGAAAGGAAGAATCGTTATGAATAAGAAAATCGCAGTTATAAAGGGCGACGGCATCGGTCCAGAGATAGTGACCGAGGCTATGAAGGTCCTTGACAGCGTGGCAAAGAAATTCGGTCACACATTTGAGTATGACCAGCTCCTTATGGGCGGCTGCTCCATTGATGCAAACGGCGTTCCTCTTACAGATGAGACCATTGCAAGGGCAAAGGCAGCAGATGCAGTTCTTATGGGATCTATCGGCGGAAACACAGCTACTTCACCCTGGTACAAGCTCCCTGCGGACAAGCGCCCCGAGGCAGGACTTCTGAAGCTGAGAAAGTCCCTTAACCTCTTTGCAAATCTTCGTCCCGCAGTGCTTTACAGCGAGCTTAAGGACGCTTGCCCCTTAAAGGCTGAGATCGCCGACAGGGGATTTGACATGATGATAATGCGTGAGCTTACAGGCGGTCTTTACTTCGGCGCAAGAAAGACTGAGACTGTGGACGGCGTTGTTACCGCAACAGATACCCTTACATACAATGAAAACGAGATAAGAAGAATCGCAATACGTGCCTTTGACATTGCCATGAAGCGCAGAAAAAAGGTAACAAGCGTTGACAAGGCAAACGTTCTTGACTCCTCCAGACTCTGGAGAAAGATCGTTGAAGAGGTAGCAAAGGATTATCCCGAGGTATCCTATGAGCATATGCTGGTGGATAACTGTGCAATGCAGCTGGTAAAGGATCCCGCACAGTTTGATGTTGTGCTTACCGAAAATATGTTCGGTGATATCCTTTCCGATGAAGCTTCCATGATAACAGGTTCTATCGGAATGCTGGCTTCCGCAAGTCTTAACGACACCAAGTTCGGACTTTATGAGCCCAGCGGCGGATCTGCTCCCGACATTGCGGGTCAGAACAAGGCAAACCCCATTGCCACAATTCTTTCCGCAGCTATGCTTCTCCGTTATTCCTTTGATATGGATAAGGAAGCTGACGCAGTTGAAGCGGCTGTTGACAAGGCTCTCAAGGACGGTTACCGCACAGGTGATATCATGTCCGAGGGCATGAAGCACGTTACCTGCTCCGGAATGGGCGACGTTATCGCTGCAAATATCTGATAAAACAAATCGGACTGATGGACCGCATCAAACGGTACATCAGCCCGATATTTTTAGTTGTTACATCATTGCGGCAATTCCACGGAGATTGTTTTCAATGACAAATTCCATGTATTCGATGAATTTCTCGTTTGAAAGCTGGATATCTCCAAGAAGCTTGCTTTCCATCATTGAGGCGGCAGCCTGAGAATAAAAAGTCACGTTGAAATCGAATATATCCTGCTTTTCACGTATCTTTGCTTCAACGTCCTTGCCAAGACCAGCAAGCTCCGAGTAGATTGCTTTTTTTGTAAGCGCCTGCATATAATCTGTCAGGATATTTTTCAGATATCGGTGCTCAACTGAATTTAGCAGCGATAGACAGAAGCTCTTGTTTTCCGAAAGATAATTCAACAGCCGTCCGAAGCTTTCCTCCCATGACACAGAGCTGTCCTGCAAGCGCATTACCTGTTCAGCTTCAATGCTGCAAAGCCACCTCAGCAGGTCATAGATATCCTCAAAATGGTAGTAGAAGGTCTGGCGGTTTACTCCGCAGTCATCAGTCAGTTCTTTTATGGTTATTTTATCCAGTGAAGAGTTTACAAGGCGAGATTTCAGAGCGGCAGCAAGCTGATATTTAATAGGTGCGGCTGTCTTTGTATTAGGCATTTTAAAGTATCCTTTCACGGTTGGTCATATATGTTCAGAATGATATGCTGATTAACATTATAACATATCCCGCAGGACTTTTCCAGACATTTTTCCAAAAATGTCTAAATATTTTTGACACTCAGTTATTTTTGTATATTGCAAGTTCACTTAAATTATGGTAGAATATTTGTATAAAACAGCGAAAGGAGTGCTATTTTTGTCAAAAGATAAAATTCCGCAGAATGCAGAAGAGAACGAGTCGTTTATGTATAAACTGGCTTCGTTCATTGTTGATAAAAGAAATCTGTTTTTTCTGCTGTGGATCTTTGCGATAATTTTCAGTTTTTTTTCACGTAACTGGGTAAAGGTCGAGGACGATCTTACCACATACCTTCCCGACAGCACCGAAACCCGTCAGGGTCTTACTCTTATGGACGATGAGTTTATTACATACGGTTCTGCTTCGGTAATGGTATCAAATATCACCTATGACAAGGCGGAAAGCATATCGGACGCAATAGAAAATATCGAGGGTGTATCCGAGGTCGCATTTGATGATTCGGAGGATCACTATAAAAATTCGTCAGCACTTTTCTCCGTTACATTTGACGGTGAGGCTGATGACGAGATAAGCGTCAATGCTATGGATGGCATCAAGGAGATGCTCTCCGATTATGACTTTTATGTATCGGGCGAGGTCGGTGTTGATACATCTTCCGAGCTGGCTCAGGAAATGAATGTCGTAACGCTTATTGCGGCAGTTATCATTATACTGGTGCTTACCTTTACGTCAAGAGCCTATGCGGAGGTTCCCGTGCTGCTCATAACATTCGTTGCGGCGGCACTTATAAATATGGGAACCAACTTCCTGCTGGGAACCATTTCTTTCGTATCAAACTCCGTAACAATCGTTCTTCAGCTGGCTCTGGCTATTGACTATGCTATTATCCTTATCCACCGATACAGCGAGGAGCATGAGAAAATGGCTCCCCGTGAGGCTTGTATAACAGCCCTCAGTAAGGCGATAGTGGAGATATCTTCCAGCTCCCTGACCACTGTATCGGGTCTTATCGCACTGGCGTTCATGCAGTTCAGGATCGGTGCCGATCTTGCAATGGTACTGATAAAGGCTATCATGTTCAGCCTTCTGTCCGTATTTACTCTTATGCCCGGACTTATCATGCTCTTCTCAAATCTTATCGACAAGAGCGTGCATAAGAACTTCGTTCCCAAAATTTCGGCAGTGGGCAAATTTGCCTTTGCAACCAAATATGTTATCCCCCCTGTGTTCGTTGTATTAGCTATTGTGGGCTTTATTTTCTCCAATCAGTGCCCCTATTGCTACGGAACCAGTGACCTTAAAACCACCCGTGTCAGCGACCAGCAGATAGCTGAACAGAAGATAAAGGATAACTTCGGCAAAACAAATCTTGCTGCCCTTGTGGTCCCTGCAGGCGACTATGAGAGTGAAAGCAAGCTCATAAACCGTCTGAGTAACTATGAAGAAGTTGACTCGGTAATGGGTCTTGCAAATATCGAGGCAATGGACGGTTATGTCCTTACCGATAAGCTTACTCCCAGACAGTTCTCCGAGCTTGTGGGTCTTGATTATGAAGTGGCAAAGGTGCTTTATGCGGCTTATGCCATCAACGACGAGGACTACGGCGATGTTGTAAACGGTCTTGAAAGCTACAGCGTGCCCCTCATTGATATGTTCATGTTTGCGTATGACGAGGTCGATAAGGGCTATGTTACACTTGATGATGACCTTATGGACACACTTGAGGATCTCCACACACAGCTCAACAAGGCAAAGCTTCAGCTCCAGAGCGATGACTACAGCCGAATCCTTGTTTACCTGAATCTCCCTGAAGAGGGAACTCAGACCTTTGATTTTCTCGGAACTATCCACGATGAAGCATACAAGTTCTACCCCTCCGATAATGTTTTCATCGTCGGTAACTCCACAAGTGACTATGACCTTTCATCGTCCTTCGTAAATGATAACCTAATAATCAGTATCCTTTCCGCACTGTTCGTTATCATAATCCTGCTGTTCACCTTTAATTCGGCAGGACTTCCTGTGCTGCTTATTGCGGTAATTCAGGGAAGTATCTGGATGAACTTCTCATTCCCTTATTTCGAGGATTCACCTCTGTTCTTCCTCAGCTACCTTATCGTAAACTCCATTCAGATGGGTGCAAATATCGACTACGCTATCGTTATTTCCAACCGTTACATGGAGCTTAAGCAGCAGATGCCTATCAAGCAGGCTATAACCGAGACACTTAATCAGGCGTTCCCCACTATCATCACATCAGGTGCAATACTTGCAGCAGCAGGCGCACTTATCGGTGTACTTTCATCAAACGGAACCATTTCGTCTATCGGTGTCTGCCTCGGACGTGGTACCCTTATTTCCATCGTTCTCGTAATGGGCGTACTTCCTCAGATACTTCTTCTGGGCGATACTATCATCGAAAAGACTTCCTTTACTATCAAGAAGCGTGAGCGCACTCAGGTCTCAAGTGGAAAGATCGCTGTTACAGGCCTTGTTCACGGCTATGTTAACGGACGCATTGATGCGATAGTCAACGGTATCATCATCGGTGATGTTGACGCACGCATTGAAAGCAAAAACGTTGACGGACTGACTGACGGTGAAGAGGATAATTCTCAGGGCGAAAGGGAGGAAATTACTGATGGATCGAATTAAAAGAATTTCAGCCGCTGTCGCCGCTCTTACAATGTGCGCAAATATCTGCTCCGCAGTTCCCGCAGTGTATGCGGAGGATTATTCGGCTTCCGCAAAGATATCTGCCGATAAGTCCGACGTGATATATATCAACTCGGCAGAGGAGTTTGCCGAGTTTGCAAAGAACTGCACCCTTGACAGCTATTCCGTTGGCAAGACCTTCGTGCTCAATGCGGATATCAGCTTTGCTGACAAGGAATTCGTTTCCGTTCCCTCATTCGGCGGTGTCTTTGACGGAAACGGCCATAAAATAAGCGGCTTTTCCATTACTGACGACGGCTCTGTTATGGGTCTGTTCAGATATGTTGAAAAAACAGGACGTGTAAAAAATCTCAATGTGTCGGGAAAGGTATCACCTTCAGGCTCTGCAAAGAAATGCGGAGGCATTGCAGGCGTTAACAAAGGAACCATTTACGGCTGCACTTTTAACGGTGTTATCACAGGCAAGGAGCAGTGCGGCGGAATAGTCGGACTTAACGATGAAAACGGAATGGTAGCTTCCTGCAAGAGCCTTGGCAGAATAGAAGCTAACCATTTTACAGGCGGAATTGCGGGACAGAACACAGGCTTTATCATGCAGTGCGAGAACGCTTCTTCCGTAAATACCAACGCCACTGATTCGTCCCTTGACCTTGATAACCTGAAATTCGAGGACCTGTATTCCACCGAAAGTGCTGCAGATATCACAGACTGCGGTGGTATAACAGGCTATTCAACAGGCTCTATCCAGAACTGCATAAACAGGGGAATGGTAGGCTATCCCCACATCGGATATAACATCGGCGGCATATGCGGCAGGCAGAACGGCTATATCAGCCGCTGTGAAAACTATGGAACTATCAACGGCAGAAAGGATACAGGAGGAATCGTGGGTCAGGCAGAGCCGCATTTTTCACTGCTTTTCTCCGAAACAGGCATGAACAAGCTCCGTGACCGCCTTGATGAAATGAACGACATCATTGACCGGACTATTGATGATGCCAACAATTCGTCAAATCAGGTTTCGGGCGATATGGACGATACCATTGATATACTCCAGCAGGTGCGTTCCGATTCCGATGATTTCCTTGACGAGGCGGACAGGGTGATCAATTCAAATATTGATTCCATAAACGAGCTGAGCGCCCGTGTGTCTGACCTGATAGATATGTCCGAGCCTGCTTCAGACAGCTTTTCAAAGGCTTCCGATTCCATGACAGATGCCCTTGACACCCTCTGGGAAGCGGGGGATATGATGGCTGATTCGCTTGACAGCACAGATCAGGCATTTGATATAATCTTCCCAGGACTTGAAGACCTGTCAGACTCCATAAAATCACTGGGCGATGCAAACAAAAATCTCCGTGACAGCCTTTCTTCCCTTAATTCGGGTCTTGGCGATGAAGATTCAATGAAAGATGCCATTGATTCGCTGAAAGATAATCTGGACGACTTCAAGGACACCAATGAAAATATCAAGAGAATAATTACCGATATGCTGAATGCTCTTGAAAATTACAATGATTCTACGGAAACAAAGGACGCTGTTGAGAAGATAAAGAATGCTCTGGAGAAGCTGAGCGGAATTTCCGACAGCCTGGCAGATGATCTTGACAAGGCAGAAGATGACCTTGACGCCATCAAGACCCTTTATGATGCAGGTATCAGGGATCCCGAGGCGTATGACACATACATAAGCGATATCCTTGATATTCTTTCGGAGGGTTCAGGTTCGGAATTTTTCGACGGCCTTTCAGATCTGATAGACGGCATTTCCGATTTGGTCAATTCAGATGCGGCAAGCAACCTTAAAGACGTGCTTGAAAGATGCTCCGATGATATCCGTGATACCATTGACAACGCTCCCACCGCAACTATCATATACCCGAATGTAAATATAAGCAGCCTTTATGATGTTATCGAATATCTGAAAAAGTCTGCTGATGGCGTTGACAGTGCAGGGGAGTCGGCACAGTCGCTGATAGACCGTATCCAGGACGCATGGGATTATGTAGATGATGCGTCCGCATCGCTTATTGCAGCTGCATACAAGGCAGAGGAAGCAGTTCAGTACGGAAATGATTCCGTGACCTACATATCTGACGGAATGGACTGCGTTCACGATATTATTGACTATTTCGCAGGCAAGCCCGAGATAAGCTTTACAGGTGCTGATGATGCTTTCATCGAAAAGAGAGATACCCTTTCCGACAGCATTCAGAAGCTGCTTGACAGTCTCAGCGTGCTCAACGACAGCACCAGCGGTTCCGTAGATATCCTTTCCGAGGACTTCAGGCAGATAAACGACAAGGCTTCCGAGGTCAGCGACGCTGTTCTTGACCTTGTTGATGAGCTTAACGACAAGCCCACTGAGCTTTCGGACTACACTCAGGATATATCCGCCGAGGATAAGGGCGGCTGGGCAGAGGGCAAAATATCTGCCAGCAAGAATTATGGTCAGATAAACGGCGATGTAAGCGTCGGCGGCATTGCGGGAACCATGGGCATTGAAAATTCCATTGACCCCGAGGGTGATATCGAAAAGGTCGGAAGCCGTTCCTACGATTTTGTATATCAGTCCAGAACAGTTGTACGTGAATGCGTAAACAGCGGCGAAGTAATTTCAAAGAAGGATAACGTCGGCGGCATTGTGGGCGAGATGGACACAGGCTGCGTTATCAACAGCATTGGAATGGGCTCCGTTCAGTCCACTGACGGCGGCTATGCAGGCGGTATCGCAGGAAAATCCTCTGCAGCAATATATGGCAGCAGCGCTATGTGCCGCATCGAGGGCGGAGATTATGTGGGCGGCATCGCAGGCAGCGGACATGATATCCATAGCTGCATAAGCTTTGTTGATATACTGGACTCCGATGAAAACACAGGAGCTGTTGCAGGCGAGTGCGACGGCGAGCTTGAAAACAACGTTTACTCAGGCGGAGATGTGGGCGCAGTTGACGGCGTAAGCTACAGCGAAAAGGCATATCCCGTTACATATGAAGAAATGATCGCTATGGACGGTACACCCGAAGAATTCAGAGTGCTTACTCTTGTCTTCAAAAATGAAGATGATATTGTGGGTACTGTTGACTTCAAGTACGGCGAATCTGTAAGCGAGGATCAGCTTCCTGCCGTTCCCAAGAAGGACGGATATTTCTCCCGCTGGGAAGAGCATAATTATGAGCATATGACCTACGGCGGAGTGATAAATGCGGAATTTTTCAAAAATGTTACCACTCTTTCCTCTGAAATGACCAGAGAGAACGGCTTCCCTGTAATGCTTGCTGAGGGTACATTTACCGATAAGGACATCTTGACTGCGGAGAATGTCAGCGGTGACGACTGGAACGTTTCTATCCCCGATGACGGCACAGAGGGCCACCTTATCCGTTTCCTGCCCCTTAACGGTGCAAGCGGCACAAAGGTGTTCGTTGACGGTCAGAAGGTCGATACTGAGGAGGACGGCAAATACCTTACCTTCACTGTAACTTCCTGTGATTTCACAATTACCACTGAGGAACATTCCTACAATATCCCGCTTATAGCAGGAGCTTCCGCAGGCGGCGCAGCAGTTATAATTGCAGCAGTTGCGGCTGCCGTGCATAAAAAGAAGAAAAAGGCTCTTGAAAATGTAATAAGGAAATAAAATCAAAGCAGATGCCGCCTGAGAAAATCGGGCGGCATTTGTTTTGTTTCAACAAAATTATTTGACATTTTTGCTGAAATGTGATATAATATTTTACTAATGACATATTGGATAGAAAGTCGGAAAGGAGAATGCCTGTGAACAATAAGCATACAAGCTATAAGGTAGCAGTCGGCGGAGTAGTGTCGGCGTTGTGCCTTACACTTATGTTCCTGACAGGCGTTTTTCCGCTGCTAAGCATGGCTATTCCTATCTATGCGGGAGCGCTTATGATAGTCGTGGCAAGGGAAGTCAGTACAAGCTGGGCATTTGCCGCATACTGTGCCGTGTCGCTGCTGTCACTGTTCCTCACGCCCGATAAAGAAGCTTCCACGCTGTTTATAATGTTTTTCGGGTATTATCCCATAATCCTGCCATGGCTTGACAAGATAAAATTCAAGCTGCTGCGGATATGCTGCAAGCTGGCAGTTTTCAACGGAGCCATTATCATATGGTACAAGCTCATTGCGCTTATAATGGGCGTTTACGATTTCTTCGGGGATTTTGCTTTCCTGGGCGAATATGCGGTGGCTGCCGTTATGGTGTTCATAAATCTGGTGTTTGTCCTTTACGATTATACCATAAGAATGATAGAAAGCGTTTATGTAAACTGGTTCAGACCTACGTATTTCGGCAAGAAAAAGCCAAAGCCGCAAAGCAAAAAAGATCATAGCTGAAAAAGGATCACAGCATCTGCCTGTCAAGCTCCTTTTTCAGCTTTTTTATTATCTTTTTTTCAAGCCGTGAGATGTAGGACTGGGAAATGCCTATCACGTCTGCCACCTCTTTCTGTGTCATCTCCTTTCCTGTTTTCATGCCAAAGCGCATTTCCATGATTATCCGCTCACGCTGGGGGAGAGAGGCAACAGTTTCACGGAGCACTGCTTTTTCCGCATCGTCCTCAATGCTGCTGTTGACAGTGTCCTCATCTGTTCCGAGAATATCCGATAAAAGCAGCTCGTTCCCGTCCCAGTCGATGTTCAGCGGCTCGTCAATGGAGATATCGTTCCTGTGCTGAGAGCTTTTGCGGAGAAACATAAGTATCTCGTTTTCAATACATCTGGAGGCGTATGTTGCAAGCTTGATGTTCTTTTCGGGCGAAAAGGTGTTCACAGCCTTTATAAGCCCGATGGTTCCGATGGAAACCAGGTCATCAACGCATATTCCCGTTGACTCAAACTTTTTTGCAATATATACCACAAGCCGCAGGTTATGCACGATAAGCTTTTCACGTCCTTTGGGGTCATCGGTCATCAGCATGGCAAATGCCTGTTCCTCCTGCTCTTTGGTAAGGGGAGGGGGCAGCGTTTCAGGGCCGTTTATGTAAAAAACACCGTCAGACAGTCCGAACAGCCGGCTTGCCCATTGTCTGAGTTTCAGTATTATCTGTTCCGAATTAAACATTTTCATCAAGCCTTTCTTATATTAAAATTTTGGGGTGAAACACTGCATAAGCATTATTGGAAGGAGATGCGCCAAGATATGCGTCTGCCTTTGAAAAGCAGCCTGTTTCATCATTTTTTATACATATCTCTTTTGGAAGTATCACAGGGATAAGTCCCGTGCCGGATGCGGTTGACCAGGGGATAAGCCGCCAACGGGTCATGACGGCAATATTTCCCGAGGCGGATATGTCCGTGCCGTCACACTGGGGTATATCTCCGTACAGCTTTACCAGCTCGCAGGCGGGGCAGACTATCACAGGCTTTCCCGTAAAGCTGTCTTTCAGCAGATTGCCCGTGTCTGATATGGCTTTGAAGCTTACCGTTTTATTGCAGTCGGAAACTATCACGGTATATACCGCTCCCTCCTCCGAGGTGTCCGCAAAGTGCTTATACACCGCAATGCAGGCATAGGCGGCTATTGAGGTTATCACAAGTGCGGGAAGCGAAAAGTCCGCATATAATATGCCGTTTCTGCTAACAAGCAGCTTTCCGCCCGAGATGTATGCAAGTCCCGTTCCCAGTCCGCCGTATATGAATGCGGTGAGATAGAAGATAAAAAGCCGTTTCAGATATATGCGCCTGTTTTCATATCCGAATGCCGTAAAAACTATCACTGCCGAGGATATAAGCTTTGTAAGCATCATCAGCCACACAGGCAGGCGGGGGAGAAATATCACCAGCGAAAACAGGCTGCCGAGCATTGCTGCGATAATGCCCCGTGAAGTTTTCATGGGACTGTGGGTTATTGTCTTTGCCGATTGTATCAGCAGAAAATCAACATAAATATTGACGATGATAAGCACGTCAGCATAAATAAACATTCCCAATCACCTCACATATGCTATTATACAGCAGCTGTTACAAGGTTTGTGTCGAAAATGAACCGCAGTATATTCGGACAATGGCAGGAAAATTTGTGTAAAAAAAGGTTGGGGCAGTCACATTTGGGCAATATTCGGAATAATATATGTATTATAAAATAAAAATATAGGAGGCTTTTTATGTACGACGAATATAAATACCCCGGGAAATGCCCCGATATCAAGTCGGCAGTGCCTGTTGAGGTGCAGCGCATATTTGATTCCTGCTCTGAGCGTGACTGTATCAACGACCTTATGGTAACACTGGACGAGGGCTTTGTTCTCAGCGAGAAGACCACCGTGGTCAAGACACGGTGCGCAGAGGTCTCCAATGTTTGCGTTACCATTGACAGTATCCCGTTCAAAAACGGCTATTATGCGGTGGATATCACCTACACCTTCCGCCTGACTATGGACGCATATGAGTGTTCCTGCACCGATGAATCAGTTCCTCTCTGCGGAACGGCGGTGTGGAACAAGCGTGTTATTCTTTACGGCAGCAAGGCAAATATCAAGACCTTCAGCAGCACGGAAGAAAGTATTGGCGAGACCGACAGCTGCTGCCGCACCATAAATCTTCCCAAGGTAACCGTAAGCGTTGTAGAGCCTATAGCTCTTGAAACAAAGATAGACTGCATAAACACGGGCACCTGCGGAGATATTGCTGTGATCCGAGGCATAACGGTAACGCTGGGGCTGTTCAGCGTGATACGGCTCACAAGACCTGTATGCCTGCTTGTCCCTACATATGACTACTGCATTCCCGATAAGGAGTGCGCATCGCCTGCCGAGTCGCCCTGTGAGGTGTTCGGACGGCTGGATTTTCCCACGGAAGAGTTTTTCCCCTCGTCATGCCCTATGCCGGCGGCAGATAATCCTCCGGTAGGCCAGTATGACACAGATGCCGACTATCCGCCCGACAGTAATAATTTGGATATCTGAGATATTATTTAAAAGCCGTCTGATCTGTTATGAAGGTCAGGCGGCTTTTTCCTGCAAAAAAAGTTTGAAAAATGTAATTTTTTTCAGATGTTTTGAAAAGATACTTGATTTTTGGGGATTTATCTTGTATAATGTAAATGTATGCAGTGCGGTTATCCCGCTGCTGCGATAAACTGAAAGGAGTTTGTAACTAATATGATTTATTCTCATGAGGTTGAAACAATGTGCCCCGTTGCACAGGGCGTTGCACACGGTGCGGCTCCAATCCCCGAGGAAGCAAAATGGGTAAAGGCTAAGGAGATCAAGGACATTTCCGGCTTTACACACGGTGTGGGCTGGTGTGCACCTCAGCAGGGTACATGTAAGCTTACCCTTAACGTTAAGGAAGGTGTTATCCAGGAGGCTCTCGTTGAGACCATCGGATGTTCAGGTATGACTCACTCCGCTGCTATGGCTGCTGAGATCCTTCCCGGCAGAACCATTCTTGAAGCTCTCAACACCGATCTTGTCTGTGATGCTATCAACACCGCTATGAGAGAGCTTTTCCTCCAGATCGTTTACGGTCGTTCCCAGTCCGCATTCTCCGAGGACGGTCTCGTAGTAGGCGCAGGCCTTGAGGATCTCGGTAAGGGCCTTCGTTCTCAGGTTGGTACAATGTACGGTACTCTCGCAAAGGGTCCCCGTTACCTCGAGATGACTGACGGCTATGTAACAGGCATCGCTCTTAACGCTGACGATGAGATCATCGGTTACCAGTTCGTAAACTTCGGTAAGATGATGGACTTCATCAAGGGCGGCGACGATGCAAACACTGCTTTTGAAAAGGCTAAGGGACAGTACGGCCGTGTTGCTGATGCTGTAAGAATCATCGACCCCAGAAAGCAGTAATAGTCGAAGAAAAAAATAAGGAGGATAAACTACAATGGCTTTATTTGAATCTTATGAAAGAAGAGAAAAGCAGATTCTTGAGGTTCTTAACAAGTACGGAATCAGCTCTATCGAAGAGTGCGCAGATATCTGCAAGGCTAAGGGATTTGACCCCTACAAGATCACAGAAGGCATTCAGCCTATCTGCTTTGAGAATGCAAAGTGGGCTTACACTGTAGGCTGCGCTATCGCAATCAAGAAGGGATGTACAAGAGCTGCCGATGCTGCTGCAGCTATCGGTGAGGGACTTCAGTCCTTCTGCATCCCCGGTTCTGTTGCTGACCAGAGAAAGGTTGGTCTCGGCCACGGTAACCTCGGCAAGATGCTTCTTGAGGAAGAAACCAAGTGCTTCGCATTCCTGGCAGGTCACGAATCTTTCGCAGCTGCTGAGGGTGCTATCGGTATTGCTGAGAAGGCTAACAAGGTTCGTAAGGAACCCCTTCGTGTTATCCTTAACGGTCTCGGCAAGGACGCTGCTCAGATTATCGCTCGCATCAATGGCTTTACATATGTTGAGACTGAGATGGACTACTACACAGGCGAAGTTAAGGAAGTATTCCGCAAGGCTTACTCCGACGGACTCCGTGCAAAGGTTAACTGCTACGGCGCTAACGACGTAACAGAAGGCGTTGCGATCATGTGGAAGGAAGGCGTTGACGTTTCCATCACCGGTAACTCCACCAACCCCACACGTTTCCAGCACCCCGTTGCAGGTACATATAAGAAGGAGTGCATCGAAAAGGGCAAGAAGTACTTCTCTGTTGCATCCGGCGGAGGAACAGGCCGTACACTTCACCCCGATAACATGGCTGCAGGACCTGCTTCCTACGGTATGACTGATACCATGGGCAGAATGCACTCTGATGCTCAGTTCGCAGGTTCTTCTTCCGTTCCTGCTCACGTTGAGATGATGGGTCTTATCGGCATGGGCAACAATCCTATGGTTGGTGCTACAGTTGCCTGCGCAGTTGCTGTTGAAGAGGCTATGAAGGCTTGAGCATGATGGCTTGAATACGTCGTTTGACGGATAAAAATTGCTCCCTTTGGATTATTCCGGAGGGAGCTTTTTGTTTGTGGTTACAGTGGGATTTCTGCCCACTGCCCACCGTTTGCCCACCAAAGTTGTGTGAGTGGGCGATTATAAATGATGTGGATATGATTCTTAGAAATTCCAAACACACATAATACAATTATAAATGTGGAATAGGTCTTTTTTTAATACATTTTTAAACGTCTAACATTTATTTGACAAGATTATTTGTAAAAAGGCAAAAATAAATATGTCGAATTTCGCTATTGTGTTGACTTTTGAAGTGAAAAATGCTATAATACTATAAGTTGTTATAATTTGTATTATGGAGGCAAAATCAATGGAAGTAAAGTATAAAATAGAAACTTTTAATTTTGATAAAATTAAATCCTATATTAAAATTCCAACTTTTCAGAGAAGTGTAGTTTGGTCAGAGGATAAAAAACAAAATTTTATTGACACCGTTTTAAATGGACTTCCTTTTGGCTCACTGTTATTATACAAAGAAAATCCAACGGAGTATTTATTGGTGGACGGTTTACAACGCTATACAACTTTATGTGATTTTGAAAATAATCCGTATAAATATATTAAATTTGAAGAGTTTTGTAAAGAAAAAGTCAATGCTATAATTGATGAATTAAAATGTTCTTCAAATACAAATTTTACTGAAGTAAAGGTTCAAATTATTGAATCTATTAAGCATAATATTTCCTTTAACTCAGATGTAACAACTATAGTTGATAAAATAATCTCCGAGGTTCCGTTATTAAATTGTAATTCTTGCTATCGTACTTTATTTGGCTTAATAACAGATATAAATAAAATTTTTAATATTTCTGCGGTTGAAATTCCATTAATATGTTACTATGGTAATTATGATGAATTACCTCTTATTTTTGAGAGAATGAACGCTAATGGTACACAGTTGAGTAAATATGAAATTTATGCAGCTAAATGGAGTAATATACAGTTTGAGTATCATGATACTGAGATTTTGCAACTTGTCGATGAAAAGTATCAAGGAATGATTGACAAGACAGGTGTTGAAATATGTAATTATCAAGAAGGTCAAATAATAAAAGAACAAAAAATCAATTTATTTGAATTTTGTTTTGCTTTTGGAAAATTAATTCATACGAGGTTTTGCGCAATAATTTTTGATAAAAAAGAATTTAATACATCGGATGTTGCATCAATTGGTTTTACTCTTCTTACTGTTATTTTAACAGGTTCTATAGGAAATATGAATTCTGTTTCTAAATATTTTCAGAATATGGATTCAAAAAAAATAAAGAATCTGACAATATTAAAAGAGAAAATTTTAGAATGTATTAACACGGTACAAAGAATTTTAGATAAATATATTACTCTTCCAACTAAAACAGTTGTAACAAAATATATTGAGCATCAAATGATATGTATTATAGCAACGCTTTTTAAAATACGATATCAAATTAATGTTGAAAATTTTCACATAAAGGAAAATCCTAATACTAATAAGATAAATAATACATTTGTTTCAAATATGCCAATGAGATATTTGTATGATATTATTTCGGGCTATTGGAGTGGAAGTGGAGATTCAAAAATTTCCGAAGAGTTGTCAAAGAACATAACCGATAATAGGTATTTGACAACTATAACAGCATCGTCATGGGAACAGCTTTTATATGATTGGATGTCTGAACAAACACAAAAGCCAATGAAAAAGATTCCTATAGAAAATAAATTGTTCCTTAGTTATTTATTTACAATGACAGGATCTCAAGACAAATATTTAAAAACTAATAAATTATTTGATTTTGAGTATATTATCGCAAAAGATCGCTTTCAAAAGAGCTTTAAAGATGGATATGCACTGTCAGCTATAGGAAATATTTGTATATTACCTCGTTTTGAAACAAGAAGTAAACAGGAATACACACTCTATGAGTCCATTGATACTAGATCAACAATGTTCGATATAAAAGAAGATGCTTTAAATGATTTCTTGTATCCTGAGAGAGAGGAGATTAATTTTATAAGGAACGATTTTACTTATTCAAATTACCTTTCATTTATAAAAAATAGACAACAATATCTTATAAATACTTTTAAGAATAACTTATAATTAAAATTAAGTGAACTGTGTGCCGAACCTATTTAAAATACTTAACAATCCGCTTGATACCTTTGAACCTTCGTATCTATGCCACTTTCAGCAAATTTAAGTAATAATCGAAAACTTAAAGCAATATTTTACCGCACTAAAGAATATAGATTTCATCGGTATTTCCTCGAAAGTAAACAAAAAGCACTTATATCCTACCGAAGTGATAGGATATAAAGCTATAAAAACACTCCGCTTCCAACTTTCAAACGTCCTCAATCCCTTTATTTAAGCCACTTTCAGCATATATCAACCAATAAATTCACCCATAATACCGAATACATCAACATTATCACAAGCCTTTTGATGATGAAAATGTCCCCAAAGTGGCTATAATTCAAGGCTTCAGAGCTTTATGCCTTGTTTTTCACCGACAAACTCATCGAACATCGAAAAACACAGCATTTAAGGCTGATACTTCCATAATTAGAGGTATCAGCCTATTTTTTTATCTATTCTCATATTCTTTAATTAGCTTATTAAGTGTCACCCTTGAAACTCCTATCTGTTCAGCAAATTCAACTTTGTTTATCTCACGCATCATATATGACTTGTAATATTTTTCAAAGTCAGGGATTACTTTGGGCTTTCTGCCTTTATACACTCCGTTACGCTTTGCAATGGCTATACCTTCTCTTTGACGTTCAAGCAAATTTGTCCGCTCAAATTCATTTATAGCTGCGATCATTGTTAGCATAAGTTTTCCTGTGGGTGTTGATGTGTCGATGTTTTCCTTGTTGCTGATAAGTATGATTCCTTTTGACTTAAATTTTTCTACCAATTCCAGAAGGTCTTGTGTGCTGCGGGCAAGTCTTGAAAAGTCGTGTATATAAATAGTGTCTCCCTGACGTGCAAAGTCTATCATTGCCTGAAGCTCTGGACGGTGTGTATCTTTGGCTGATACTTTTTCCACAAACCATTTTTCAATATTGTACTTTGATAAAGCTTCTGTCTGCCTTGCCTCGTTCTGTTCTTCCGTTGACACTCTTACATATGCAATATTCATATATCCTCCGTGTTTATTTAGGGTACACCCTATTTGTATTTATCTGTTAATGCTTATTTATGTAAAGATAGGCTTGTATTTGGTTTTATTTTACATTATGTAAACAGGGTCATGAGCCTACCTGTACCAATTAAGGCAAATTGTAACCGCCCATCGCTGGACGGTCACTTTATACATTAACATTCGGGTGAATGGAATATTTTTGATAAATAAAAATTATGCTGTTTTCTGTGCATTTAAAATATAGCTGCTAAGTGCATCATCAATAATTGCCTGCCTTTTATCTACCATTGAACGGGAATATAATCCTTCGCCACTTGCAAGCATCTGACAACAGGTGTTAAATTCAGCATAGCTGCTTGAATCAAGGAAAGCATTAAGGAATGCTGTGTAAATACTGTCATCATAGTTTCCAAATGAATTGAATTTGCATAAATTCTTTATCAAGTGGGGAATAAAGCAAGGTGTAAGAAAAGTGTATTCTTTATCCTGCATTTGTCTGTGAATTACATTATTAAGCTGATTGAAAAGATCGTAAAGCTTCTGAATGTCCTTAAAATTTCCGTTTTCCTGAAAATATCCGCAGAATTTAGTCATTTCAGAAGCTCCGAGACTGCTGTAATTATAATCGGTAACAAGCATAAGTGAACGTATCACACAACCCAAAATATTATCGCTCTTTGCTGTGATAGTCTCTGCCTTTTCCCAGAATACGCTGTCACAAATAGGCTGTATTTCTTCCATTATGGAAGAACCTAAAATTATACGCATTTTCTGAAATGGCTTGAATGATGCTCCATTGTTGACACAATACATTATTCCGTCAAGCTCTTCATCTTCAAAACCGTCATATAAATGAGTAGTCAATCTGTATTCAAGAATTGTTTCCTGTAAGATTTTGGGAAGCTTGCTGAACTTTTTCCCAGCAAGAATAAGATTCCCTGTTATGGTGTTTCCGCTGCTGTTTTTCCATTTGCATTTAATAGGCGGTATGTCCTTGGTCAACGAAAAATGATTGTTGATATATTCGCTCATAGCCGTACTTCTTTGCAGACCGTCAATAATAGTTTTCCGAGAATAGCTTGTGCTGTCTGATCTACCTTTTGCAAGCAGAATCGTTCCTACTGGACGATTCAGAAGAAGTGACAATATGAGACGTGATTTTTTCTGCTTGTTCCACTGATTGGGAGTTCTCTGTGTTGGTGAATTTCCTGCGATGTCTCCACTGTCAAACTTGCCTATAAATTCTCCGACATTATAGGGGATTTCCTTAACAAGCTGATCGCCAGCAAGGTCGATTGAAAGCAAATTATACTTTTCTCCGTTAAGCTCAATTGAAGCGTTATTGTCTTTTGGTTGTTTTGCTTTGCTCATAACAGTAACCTCCGTTCAAATGTATATGTTTTTCAAATTATTGGGTTTTTAGTGATACTGATAGAATAAAACGTTTCTTTATCAGTATCACCTAAAACCCTTAATCCGTCCTTTATTTTGTTTCTGCAATATACGTAATCGCTTCTCCGATTGTAACTTCTTTATAAGTATCGTTGTTGGCATCAATCATAAAGCAGATACAAGGAACTGACAGATTATAAAGGTTGTTGAATATGATCCAGTTCACATCTTGACCCTTGATGGTTTCACCCTCAATCTTATGTGCTGAACCTTCGTTATAACAAGCAAGGAATGTTCTTCCATAATTGCAGTTGTAACTATCAAATTTGATGTTGCTGAGAGTATCTGCAAGCATTATGATTTTTTCCAGCTTGTCTATCTCACTGAGCAGATATTTTTCATCTGCTTTTACCTTACCCTCATATCCGAGAAACTGAGCGTACTTGTTGAGCATTTCATCATACATATTCATTTTAAAAATTCCTCCTGAAAGATAGTTTTGATTTATTCAGCCTTGCAGAATATCATTGCTAAACCTAACGGCACTAAAAACAACGCAGCAGTGATATCATAACAGCCGTTATCCTTGCTGAGAAGTGCAGAAGCTATACCACCGATAACAAGAAATATTCCGCAGAGCTTACTATTGTATTTTTTTGCCGACTCCATTTCTTTTGCCCTCTGTTTCTTTTTATAATAGTATATCAGGCAGTTTCAAGCTGTTTGAGGTGCTTGCATTTCTGCATATCCTTGAAGTTCTTTTCTAGCATCTTCAAAGCCTGAGCTTTGAAATATTCTGCTGTTTTTGGGTCAAAGGCTATTCCAAATGTGGAAGCCTCCTCACCGAAATCCTCTCCATAATAATAAACGTGTGTGAACAATGCAAACTCTGTCTTGCATATTTCGTCATCAATGAAGAATGCAACCATAAGCTGACAGAATGTACTTGACACCCTGTCATTTTCCAAAGCGTAGTTGTATTCAGCGAGAAGCTCATTATAGCCAGATTTCTTTAAAAGCTCTATGGCTTCATCTGTGAGTATAAACCTTGCTTCTATAACTCCGTCCTCAAAAGCCTGTATATTGGTTTTGTTCATTTTCAAAAACCTCCGTTATTTTTACTTGACTTTTAAGGCTGTCAGTGCTATTATAATAGTATGTGACAGCCTTATTGACGTGGGTGTTGCTATGCCCTTAAAAGAATTGCCGTTCTGATAAGGGCTTTTAATTTATCGAACGGTTAAACGCTCATAAGATGAAGCTTTGAGATATGCTGCGTAGATGTCGGGAACTTGCTCCTGAAGAGCCTTGCTGTCAATGCGGTTTGTTGTGACTGTTGCGAGGCTGCAACGGTATTCGCCAACCGTGAGCTTGTCAAGCTCCTGTGTTCTCATCTCAGACTTAACAATGTTTTCAAGCTCTGAAATTCTTGCCTCGGCTTCTTCTTTGAGGAGCTTGTACTCTTTAAGCTCCTTGATAACTGCGTGAAGTTCGTTTGTACTCATTGTGATGTACCTCCATATTATTTTTAGGTCTTTGCCTATGGAATAGGGCTGATTTATCGGCTCAACCCTTTAGAAGCCTTTTACTTGTGTTCTCTATGCTTTTCAAGCCTTACACTTGCGTTAGTGTTTTCTTTGTATTCTTTGTAACGCTCTTTAGCTTCTTTGTATGTATATTCAGAGCATTCACATTCCCAACCGTAACCGTAATTTGTCATTATATCCCATCTATCAATTGTTTTTCTTTTATTAGTGTTTTTCATTTGTTTAACCTCCATATTTTTTTTGTTGTGGTGTCCTTTACTGTATCTTATTGTACATCAATTCGTGTACAGAGTCAATATGCTATATAAACGAATCAATGTACAAATTTTTGTGTGTTTTGTACATTGATAAATTTACATATGCGATGTATAATAATAATGGATTATTATATAGGAGGGCTGAAAAATGACAGTATCAGCAATAATAAAAGACAGATTAAAAGAAATAGGAATGACACAAACTGAACTCGCTACAAAACTTAATACAACACGTCAAAACTTCAATAATAAAATGTCTCGTGATAATTTCTCTGCAAAAGAACTGTATGAGATATCAAAAATACTTGAAACCGAATTAACTATGATAGATAACACAGGGAAAAAATATAGTATATCATATGATAAATAAGTAAACTGTATCGTGTACAGAATAAACAAAATCAAGCTACTATCTTTATATAAATAGTGCATTGACTTTGTAAACTATTTGATGTACAATGATATCAAGAAATAAATCAAAAGAGCAATAAAGCTCAAATGAAAGGTCTTGATATTATGATGAAATGGTTCAAAACAGCACACACAATAGAGGACGTAAAGCACATATATAGAACACTTTGCAAACAGTATCACCCAGATATCCACGGTGCAGAAACTGAGGAGATAATGAAGGAGATAAATGCAGAGTACGAAAGAGCCTTCAATCATTTCAAGAACATTCACCAGTCAGCAGATAACACAGATCAGACCTACACAAAGGAAACTACAGAAACACCCGAAGCTTTTAAGCATATCATTGACAGCTTGATAAACTGTGAAGGACTTGAAATAAACCTTGTTGGCTCTTGGATATGGCTCACAGGTAACACCTTCACTTATAAGGATATTATCAAGGAGCTGGGCTTCAGATGGGCTTCTAATAAAAAGGCTTGGTATTGGAGAGCAGAGGAAAATGCAGTTGTTAATCATCGGAAAATGAGCCTTGACGAGATAAAAAATAAATATGGCTGTGAAGTAGTCCACACCAATTCAAGAAAAGCAATTGCAACAGCATAAAGTTAAAAGGGTATTCGCTAAATCAGTGAATACCTTTTTTTATTGCTTTATTTCTTTATTGGTTTAACACTGTACTGTGATACATCGTATAAGCTACTACAATGCGCTGTATGACGTTCTAATAGCATTATAGTAATTTGAGATGGCTGAATTTTAAACGCCGTGTATGGCTTGCTGGGCGGCTGTATGTATGTGCTGTGAGTTGGCAGTGTGTGAACACGTTAAAGGGGATATGTTTACATTCTCAACCCCTACTAGCTTAGTAGAAATGGGTATAGTAGTTCTATTCTATTCACACGCTAAAATTTGGGTATCGAATTGAGGAAGATAATAAAATCAGCAAATTAAATTTACTTATAGCTCTTGACAATACAACAAATACGATGTATAATATAATTACAACAGATATGATGTATATATCTGTATTAAGGAGCATATAATAATGAAAGTACACTCATATTATTCATCAAGCGGAAAAGACCTGATAAAGAAATATATAGACGATCTTTCTGTAGATGAACGTGTTGATGGTTATCACGTCCTTGAATGTATGGAAGAAGATAGGATGGATGAATTAAAAATCAAGCTATGGCAAGGAAAAATATTGGAAGTTTATTTTTATAAGCATAACAGGATATTTTATGTTACGGTACACGGTGATGAAATATACCTGCTCCATTCCTGCCGAAAGCAAAAGAATAAAACTGAAAAGAATGACTGCAAGATAGTCACAGCAAGAGCTAAAGAACTCGAATGTGAATTGAAAATCAAGATCATATGAAAGGGTGTGTTTTTATGCCATTCAAAGAAGTAAATGTTAAGACAGCTATTAAAGAACAATGTGAAAAGAGCAGTGAGTTTAAAGCAGCTTGGGAATCAAGTCAGATGGAATATGCTTTAATAGGTCAACTTATAGCAATTCGCAAACAAAAAGAATTATCGCAGGGAGATTTAGCTGAAAAAATGGATAAAACACAGCAGACCATATCCAGAATTGAAAACAGATCAGTTAATCCATCCTTGAAAATGATTTGCAGTATGGCTGATTCTTTAGGATATGAGCTTAAATTAGTTCCAAAGTCATAAAAAAGTGAATAATAAAATCATAATGATTTTTGCCGTTGCTCTATTATGGAGTAACGGCTTTTTTATGGGTATTGGGTATGTTTTCAGTTCAAAAATAGTAAGTCCCTATATATTATAAGGTATAGGGTAAAATATGGGTAGGTGACTCACCCAGTCAGAGGGAGTAGCAAAACGTGACACCATAATTATTGATAACGCTGTATGATTTTCGTACCACGATCAGAACGACGAATTTCATCAATCCCAATTTTGTACGCTTGGTTATAACATCAAAATAACGCCCGACGAATTTCGTCACACGATTGGAAATTTCAGATGTCCGAATTTCGGACATCTGAAATAATATCTTATTGATGAGGTATCAGATGCGTACCCCATAATTAAAGGGGGCGGTAAAACGCAGACCCCTTTGAATAAAATTACCGTCGTGAATTGCGACGGTATTCTTATGACTTTATAGCAAGGGGACGAAATTCGTCCTTTTGGCTTCATACGAAATTCGTCCGAAGCAAGCATTAAAGTTTTAATTTAATACATTTGTCCCTGTGTCCACAATGGACACATTTTTTTGTGACAACGGAATTCGTCGGCTCAACTGTCCGAAAAAAGGACAGTTAGAATAAAGTTTGTGCGTACGAATTTCGGACGCACAAAGTCACTACTATGCTATAACTGGCGACGAATTTCGTCGGTAGTTTCAAATGTACAAAATCAAAGAAAATAACTATAAATTTAATCCTATGTATGAGCAGGTCAAATTATATTAGCAAACACAATGATGTTAAAATGCAAAGACGAACTTCTTTTGAAATTGGATAAAAGTGCATACGATACTAAAATACTCAAATCTGCACACGATACAGACACTTTGCGCCTTTATAGGTGAAATTATACTATCAAAGTTAAAGTGGCTGAAATCAGTTCAGATTTGAGTATTTCTATATCATAAAGGAAGTCCATTCAATTGACCCCCTTTATTATGTAACTGTTACCGTTTTGGTTACGGTTAAGGGCGATAAATGTTGATTATAAATTTAGGTACTCCACAGAAAGTGTGGAGTGTTTTTACATTTACTACACAAAAACTGTGGAGTGAATTTCAAAAATAGCAATTTTACTCCACAAAAAGTGTGGACTCTACTGGAACGTAATTAGACAGATAACATTAAATAGACAGATATAAAGAGTAGATTTGGACGTTAATAATTTTTTGCATTGTTATGATTCAATTTTGAATATCCTCAAACATATCAATATCAGACTTTTCGGAATACGAATTGATTAGTTTTTTTACGTCAAGCAGAAATTCTTTCTTGGTATTTCTGGATAAGTTTTTCAAATTACTTAAATCTAAAGAAATAAAAGTAAACGTAAATCCAATATCCATTTTGAAATTTTTTAGGATTTTGTCAATTTGATTATTTGTAAGAGAAACATTCTGATCTGACAAGGTAATGAGAATGTTTAAAAGAGTATTGATCTTTTTTCTGTTTTCAATATTATGTGCTGTTGATAACTCATCCTGTCCTAAATATTTATGACGTTCTGAAATAGAATAAAACTTAAAATCGGTCATTGTTTGATGAGCTTCATTCATTGCTTGAAGTGGTGTTGCTCTCGAAAGTCTTGATATAGTATATAGAATAGACTGTATAGTAATATAGTTACAATTTGTGTTGGGCGAATAAAGAATATGATATACTTCATCATAATCCAATTTTAATAATATTGAAGATACACCATTATCATAATACCAAGTATTAGGTTTTACATCTGGTCGATTTTTGAGTTCGGGAACATCATCATTCTGATTCACCTTTTCAATAATTTGTTTCAAATCATACCCTGATTTTTCTATTTTGGATAATATTTCTTGTTTAAATTCATCTGAAAGTGGTATTAGTCGGTTTACCTTGTCAAAATTTTCATACGATTCTTGGTGCTGTTTTTCTTCTTCAGAAGAATAAATTGAAACGTTGAAAGTTTTATATATATAGTCATAAGCCTCCGTAGCTTTATCAATGTCATTACCATAGCACATGGATAGATACGAAAACAACACCTCCATATCAATGGATTGAATTTCGCCTTTTTCCATTTTAGTAATGTATGCTGGGCTTTTCTCTAAATGTTCTGCCATATTCTTGGCGGTAATATTGGCTTTGAGACGAATATCCCTTAAATATGATGCTATTTCCTTTGTTAACATTAGCTTTGTCATTAAACTCACCTCTCAAATTGCAGTTATTATTATAACATAAATCAATAACAATGTCAATTGGTTTTTTTACTAAATTTCAAAAAGATTTTTAAGTTAACTTTTTGAGGGTAAATTTAGTAAAAAGGCTTGACTTGATTAAATAATGTGCTATAATGAGAGTATAAGATTGCGAACAATACATTTAAACGAGGAGAAAACAAAATGCTTGATGAAAATACCAAAGAAAAAAATTGTTCTGCTAAAAATTCTCTTAATACATATGATGAATGTCTACATGATGTGTATAAATGGGCTGCATATATGTCGGATCACAGTTATCATAATGGTTTTATTTTCGATATATTTAAAGAGGATTATACCAAATATCCTATTGAATTTCAAATGAAGCTCCTGTTTGATATGTATGTATATGAGATGGGGTTAAATCTCAGAAAATTCAATGCTGTATTAAGAAAGATTTACAAAGCTGAACCAAAGGAATTTAAGAATAATCGAACAAAAGAAATAGAAAAAGAACTGGAAGAACTTGACATGATGGGAAGAGACCCCAAAAATAAAGAGTACGTCACAGTTTATCGTGGTACAAATCACAAAAGTGCTTCTTCAGATATTGCCATATCGTGGACATACAATATTGATATTGCAAAATGGTTTGCAAATAGATTTGCTTGCTTGCATAGAGATGATAAGTGCTGTAGAGTTATTCAAGGAAAAATTTACTTAAAAGATATTCTGAGCATTGATCACAGCAGAGAAGAAGATGAGATAATCGTATTCCCCAATAAGGTATTTGATATATCGGAAATTGACGGTTTTGTTGCAAATTATAATTACAATGGATAACACCACCCTGTGACGGAACTGCCACAGGGTACTCAATAATCCCATTTGTAAAACACTAACAAATACAGCTTGCTGCTTTTGTGCAAAACATAGAAAAAACGAGAATTTCACTCAAAATGTCTTAAAAACAAGCATTAATCAAAAAAACGTTAAAAACTCGCTTGACAGATAATTTTTAAAAATATATAATAGAGTCAATCTAATAAAAAGAGTTCCGTTTGCAGACGGAACCCTCATTATAAAATACCTGTAAAAAATATTGCAGTATCTTTTACAGGTATGTCTGAGCTTTGCAGAGCATCAGACAAAATATGTATTAGATTGAAGATACCTTGACAGTATCAATCAACCACCAAAATGATTGTACCACATTCAATAATCAAAGTCAAGGTGTTTGCCGAAATATCTTTACCCTAAAGGGTAAGGGTGTTTCTGCTGGCACCTATTTTTATACCCATTTGCACTTTAGTTAGGTAAAGCGTTTGGAATATACTATATAAGATGTAAAGGAGATAATAAAAATGAACACCACACTCAAAAATCTTAATAGGCTCTTGAAGCAAAATCTTATCAACTACTTTTACGAAGAAAACATATCACACACCAGTTACATCAAGAACAGTCTTGCTATTTCACGTCTTATGGCACAAAGAGTAGTCGAGGAGATCTCACAACTCAGTGATACTTACAATAACCTTAAGCATATGCAAAATCGCTTTAGTGAACAAGGTGTAACTATAACTCCTATGGAAAAACAGCTTGATGAGCTTAATGAACAGAAGAGCCTTTACAGAGATATATTAGATATGATAGGCAATATACTCGTTGATCCACTTGATGAATGGCAGGAACACGGAGCAACTTATGACGATTTCTTTAATTTCTGCTGTTGTTCTGAAAATACTATTAAAGATATGAAAAAGGACATTGCAGAAGGTTACAGATTATTTTCAGATCTGGTATGTACTCATTATCCTGACTGCAAAACGAAACTTGACTATGTTGATTTAAATGATTATTGTCCGATTACCCACGCTGTAATAGAATTTATGAAAAATTCTGTGAAGAAAATAACGGATATTGATTTTGAGCCGTCAGCCAGAGATAATGCAAGACATCAGTTATCTGAGCTTCTTCTAAGCTTAATAGGCTGTGGATTAGGTGAAGATGTTCGTTTTGAAGTTATCGAAATACCTAGGGACACTGATTTCAGTGAATAATTTGGGAGGTGATATTTATGAGTATAAGAGATAGTCCTAAGGATTGATTGTGAGTAGAAGATAAGATTTAATGAGAAAGGATGAATATACTATAGTATGACCACAACAATAACAAAGACACCTAATTATAAAGATGCAAAGAAATATACACCAGTATTCAAGCTTCACCTTGCAGGTTGGCTTATGACACAAGGATTTGTACTGATCTACTGTAAACAGCACGAGTATGCCAACGGCAAAATAGTATATTACTTTATGTCAAGTGATAAGCTCAATAATGCAATAAAGCAGTATTCTAACAACGGTTATCACCTTTAATACGAATAGAGGTGACTTCCGTGGAGAACAAAAGGTATATTTCAGACATTATTTCATCAAACGATATAGATAACTGGCACAACGGTGAAGCTGTACTTATTTCTGCTGGATGTGGAGCAGGCAAAAGCTATTTTATAAAAAATATTCTCTATGCTAAAGCTCGACAGCAGGACAAAAAAATCCTTATGCTTATCCATAGGACAAACTGTGTAAATCAGTTTCAAATGGAAATTGAAAAGGATAATAAGACAGACGTGATTGACATAAAGACATATCAATCTGTTGAAGCACGAATTATAAAGAGTGGAAACTATTCATTCGATGACTATTCTTATATAGTATCAGATGAATTTCATTACTTTGTGGAGGATTCGGGTTTTAACTGCTACACAGACATTTCTTTCAATGCCATAATGTGTTGCAATACAGCAGTAAAGATTTTTATGTCAGCGACTGGGGACACAATGCTTCAAATCATTAATAAATTTAATGATAGGAAAAAGCAACCGCACTTTTATAGTCTTGAAGCAGACTATTCCCATCTTTGCAGTTTGAGCTTCTTTTATCAAGATGATACCATTAAATCAATAGCATACAAATTAAAGAAGGCTGGCAAAAAAGCAATATTCTTTATTCAGTCCGTTGAAGATGCTCATAGATTATATAAGGAATTTAAAGACATATCTTTATTCCTTTGCGGTAAAAATTCTAACTCTGGCAAGAGATGTTATCAAGATGTTGATGAAACAAAAATAGAAAATATGCTCATTAATCAACGCTTTGATGAACAATTTCTGATAACAACAAGTTGTTTTGATGCAGGAGCAAACATTATTGATACAGACCTACATACGGTAATTATTGATATGAAAAATGTTAGCTCACTAATTCAATGCCTTGGCAGAAAGAGGAGTACGGGCAAAGATGATAAACTCAATGTATTCATAAAGGCAGTATCAAACAGGCAATTAGGCGGACTTCGTACTAAAAGGGTTGAAAGTTTAAAGAGGGCGGACTTCCTTTTAAAATATGGCACAAGAAAATATGTAGAAGAATATCCTCGTAATGATAATTTCAGCAAATTCTACACATCTGCTATATATGATGAGCCTATGTCCAAAAGGAACAAGAACACCTGTACCAAAAAGGTCAATATGATGATCTATGAGAAATACAAGCTTGATATAATTCAATGTGATGATATAAAAAGATTGGGTTATGCGCAGTACATTGCAAATATTCTTCGTTTTGGAAACGGATTCGGCAGATATTATAGGTTCTACGAGGAAGGCAATTTGCGTGATTTTCTTGAAATGCTTGCTTCTAATGGGACTGTTATGCTCACAGCAGAGGATAAAAAGCCATTTATTGAAAAAATGAATGTAAAACATGACGGGAAACTTTTGAAAAGCAGGAATAGCCTTAACGCAGCATTACTTGAAAAGAAGTATCATTATCAGATTGAGGAATTTGATACTACTTGTAATGGAAAAAGAAATCGTCACGCTTGGAAAATAGTTAGAAAGTAATTACTATGATTTGGACAAAATGGGCGTAAAGCATAGTATTAAGCTTATCGCTCAAATTGTCCATACACAAGTTTTTTCTGAGAGAATGAAATTAATTCTTCGTTCTTGTGTAAACAAGAACGAAAATCGTTACCCGAAGCTTGCGAGGGTAACGCCTAAAGAAAGGACTATTACAATGAATAAGAAAGATTACAATGAAAAGTGCAAAGTATCTGTAGAGGAACATAAAATCGACCTTGAAATGTTGATACAGTCATACGCAAATTTAGATAAACAGGTCGGTAAATATGCTTATCTGAAAAAGAAATTTGAACACAGTGGGATTCTTAACGAAAGCAACATATACGAATTTAATACAGTCATTCAGAAAAGAAATGTCATTGAGCAGGTTCTTAAGTCAGAATATAAGCTTTCAGTTGATGATATCAAAAGTGGCATTAAAGATATGTCTGTACTTATTTCACAGAGTTGTTGCAATGAACTTGTAAATTTGATAAACACTAATGATTTTGAAATCGTATCTTAAATAAGTAGGCACAGCTTTGTTCCGTATTCCGCTACGCTACATACTCCACAAAACTGTGATTCTCTTGCTTGCGCAAGAGAAATTAACTTAATGTGATGATAAAAATGTTTTAGTGTGAAATAATTTTACTCACTATTTGGGTGTGAAGCATATATAAGCTTATCACCCATTTTGTGGGTAACTAATAAATTCTCCCAAAGCAGTATCTTTGTCCACGGTGGACAACTAATGCAATAAAAGCACACTATTGATATCTACCTTTTTCTTTTTCAGTAAATCATATGCCTTTAATGAAATATTAGCTGAAAAAGAAAAAGTGAAGTATATGAAATTTTAAAATCAAGGTGGTAAATTTTGAGGTTTTTAAAGAAAATTTATTGATGAAAGGATAATACAAGTTAATAATGGTAAAAAATCAAACATTATATGATATCTTTACAGAGTATAGGAACGGAAACAAGGATATCATCACCCATCTGTTTGAAATCAAAAAGGGAAAAAATGAAATACGTTCTGTTGTATGTGCAGTCCCAGATGTAAATAGAATGGCAAAGAGTGCCTATAACTGTTATTCTTTGAATGAAATAAGTAAAAGGGGACAATATTGCAAATATTTTTACAATGCTTTCAGTGGCTCAGAGGAAGATATGATGAGCATTTTTGCCGAGACTTTGCAGGATATCTTTTTTGATAAGCTGGATAAGCCTGTTGAGGTCACAGATAATAAGTCACTGTATGCTCTCTTGAAAACAGAGGTTAGCAAGCGTGTCAATGCTATACTCAAAATTCAGGAGACTGAGATCGGTGTTGAGTACCAAAGAAATGAAACAAAAGAGTTTCATAAGGACAAGTACGATAATAATTTAATAGATAGATTTGACGAATATGCTGTGATGAAATATATGCACGGGAGCGGAAGTCTTGGACATTTGGATTTTTTTGAACACTGTCAAAGAATACTGAAAAGCTATGATATTACAGATATGCTTCAGGTGAACAATGTTATCACCAAAAATATAATACAGCTTTTTGATATGCCTGAGACTGGCACTATTAATAAGTGCGGAGATGCAGATGTTATATGTCACAGGGAGCTTGTTGACCTTTACAATAGGACATACAATGGCAACATTACAGATGAACGAGTTTCAGAGAGCTATAATATTATTTTTGACCTTCTTATGAAAACATATTATGGTTATGTCCCTGTCAGCAGAAAAGAGTACAGGCAAAAAGATAAAGCTCAAAAACGTACTATTATAAATAAAGATGAGGACATTGACACTGAAACAAAGGTTCATAAGGCAACGGCTGAAGAAGTTCGTAACATTCAATATTTTATTCAAAAGGAAACGCAAAAGAGCGAATATATCAGACTTATGGAAAAGAAATTAAAGGAGAGGACTGTTTAATGAATGATTATGGGAATACCTTTGGAATTTATAATTATCACAAGATGATTACTGATGCCACAGCTTTTTATATTGATAAGGCTATTTCTTCTGATCGCCTTGCAGACAGAAAATTTTGTCAGTGCTGGGATAATGTCAGAAATATTATTGATGATACTGCCTGTATGCTGGGGCAACAGGGCATTGCACTTGATAAAAAAAGGGTAACTGATATTATGGCTCACAAGTATAATGAGAAAAGAGCTGTGTACTGGTATCTGAATAAGCGCACTGAGGATAAAAAACACCGTACTATCAAAGAGCCAAACAAAATGACACTGACAGAATACTATTATCAAGCAGATGGTACATATAGTATCCGTGGCAAGGCTGTTGAATTTGAAGATATACCTGAAATTTATGAATTTGGCAATGCTGTTGTTATTATTGATACAGTGGCAAAGCAGGTATGGTATATGTCAAAGGTGAGGAGGCTTATCCACACCATTAAACGCAGAAGCAGCTATATAGCTATATTGGGTTTAGATTATATAATAATGTTGTCAAAGATAAAAATATTTTTTATAAATTGGCATAATATTTTGACATTTGCACGTAAACTCATATATTATCAAGTGAGAGGTAAGGGCGAGACTTCAAAACATCTCACGTCTTATGTTGGTATTTAGCATATGACACCCTTACCTATCACTTTTCATAATCTCAATTTATTTGTTGTATGTATAGTCAGTCGGTTGAAAGAGAAGTTCAATCGGCTGACACCTTCCTTTTTGTCAAATACTTACTAAAGAGTTTGATCATATATACTATAATAAAGGGGTGGAAGTTATGACTTAGCATTAATCGCTTATGATGTTGTGTGACGGTTCTGACACAACGTTAAAATAAAATCGTGACCGATGTAAAACGTATTACCTTCAGGATAATGCGTTTATGGTGGTGTATATCCTGTCTTAACGTCAAAAGGAATTTACTCGGACGGCATAAGGCAGGATATATTTTGATGTGCTTTTTAATGATAACATTATCGTAAAAATTGAAAGGTGGTGATAAAATGACACTGAGAGAAAAAGTAAATTCTTTTCTTGAAATCACGGGAATGTCAAAAACAAGGTTTGCCCGTTTATCAGGAATACATCCAACAACTATGAATTTATGGCTTAATAGTGATGGATATGACATTACATCTGATAATTTAAAGAGAATTGAAATTTGTCTTGAAATGCAGAAATCCAAAATCGGTGAATATCTTGAACAGTCAAAGTAAAGAAAGGAAATAATAAAAATGAATTGGACAACAAGACCTGATCCCAATGGAGTTGGACAATATTATACGATGCATTATGTACAACCGCTTATACCACTTATAAATTATTCTGTTGATATTGAGTATAGTATAAGTCCCATTGAAAGTGGTGATGGAATTGAGTATGCAGCGTATGTAAAGCAAAAGACGTTTGATAAAACAAATGAGGGGTTACTTTATAAATCAGCTTCTGTTGCTGATGCTATGGAATATTGCGAAAATCACAGCTTTGATATCACCAACCAGATGATAGGTGATATTGATAAGATTTTTAAACAGTTTCAGTATAATGTGAAAATGTATTATTCAAAGCTTGGAAGTATGTTTCCAGAGCAGAAAATCAGAAACAAGGTCAGAAAGGTAATGGAGGAATACGGTATATGATGAGAAAGAACACACTTATTAAGCTTTCACACAGCGGAAAGATTGATCACGTTACAGTTGAAGAAATCGGCACTGACAGAGTTATTCATTGTGCAAGTCTCTTTGTTTCAAAAAGAGGGATGATATATTTCAATGATGAAAACAGAAAAGCACTGCTTTCATTTGGTATTGGGAATGTGGTCATCATTTCGAGAATGGACAATGAGCCTGTTAAGGATAATGAATACATATTCCTCTTTGAACTCAAAGACTGCACAGCTTATAAGGTAAGGATATTTATGCAGGAGGGCTACACTCCGTACCTTACCAACAAGAATGATATTGCAAATTTCAAGGCTGTTTATGAAGCTATACCAAAGAAACTTGATGAACTGAAAGGAAAGGCAGTCAAAGTAGAGCAGACTTCTGACAGCGAGATGTTTAACAGCTATGTTCCTGAGAATGACAACGAAGATCAGAGTATCACAGGCAGATTTTTTATTGATGAGTTTGAATACTCTGTTGAAATGAGTGAGAACGTGCCTGTAATAAAGTTCTATGACCGTAAGAATCTCAACATAAGCTGTACGGCTCTTAAAGTCTTTATGGTAGCAAAGACATCAAACAACACTATTATAATAAGTGCTGATAACTGTGACTTTTATTTAAGTGAGATATAATAATGACTGATAGAAAAAATTATATTCTCTTTAAGACTATATCCTTGAAAGAGCTGCTGGAATATCGTCATAAGCAGTTTAAGGGAATAAGCCTGTTTATTTCTTTTACTGATTTTAAGGGTATTGAAGTTACAATAGAAGAATAAAGAGAGGTACTTCATGGATTATACAAAATCATTAGACACTTTTGTTAATAAGATAACAAATAGAACTACTTCACAAATCAATAAATCTAATTTTGATAAAACCTATATTGGTAAAGTAATAGGTTCAATAAAAGATGATAATGAAAAAGTAGTACGTTGGCAGATATTCGCAAACGCTTCTACTTTTAATGTGCTTGCTGAAAATTGTAACGTGACCGAAATAGGTCAGCGTGTGAGAATGTTTATACCCAGTAATCAGAGAGATATGGTTTATGCAGAGGTCATAACCGACTATGAGTTTGACCACCCATCGAAAGCTGTATATGACTCCGAGAAATGCACAGTAACCGAGACTTGGCTACTTTCCGACAAGACGGAAGAGACAAGGGTATTTACTCTGACTGTCAAGGACAAGGGCGGTTCATCGGAAGAAGTCACGGCGATTACATTCCCTGATGGCAGTGTTATGAACTTGGAGGGATTTTGATATGACTACAAAAGAATTATGGGAACATTGGTGTATGACATATGCAAGCATTTCTAATGTTGTGTTACGTTTTCACAGTAATCACGAAAATGACAGTAATGACGAAAATACTATAATCAATAATTCTGTTGATATACTTGACGCAAGTGAATTTTTAAGTGAGCATACGAAGACAGAATAAGATATGAAACAACAATTTTATTGTACAAAAAATCCCCAATCAAAAAGAACGGGGACGATATCATTCAACAACAATGGCTCTGCAAAGCTCCTCTGGTGTGATATCTTTTGTCATCCAGAATGGAAGCTTTGAGGTGGGAGCGGAGTCATATTTCGGAGCAGCAGTCTGAGGTTCAAGGTGTATGACCTTTTCATCCTTGGACTGCGATGCACCGCACTTTTCACAGGTGATATTTATGTTATCTTTGAGAATAACGCAGTCGGGTGTTATTGTCTCAAATTTATCTTTTTCAAAGTATGCAGTTTGACCGCATTCAAGACAACGGAGCATTATAAATCGACCGTCACTGTTTGCCAATGTAAACATAAAATCACCCCATTCAGAATATTTTTTATACTTATATTATACTGCAAAAGGCATAATATGTCAATAGGAAAATGACGGAAGGAGACAGTTAAAATGAATAATGATTTAAATGTAGCTGTTACGGCAGGACTTGACAAGTCACGCTCCGTAGCACAGATAAATCAGGACATTCAAAAAATCGAAGCACAGCTCAAAAAGCTTAAATTACAGGCGACACTTGAAAAGGGAAAGTCCATTTCCGAAATACAGAGTCAAATAAACGCACTGAACAAGCAGAAAAGAAACCTTTATGTTGATTTAAAGATACGTCAAAAGGACTTGAAAAGGCAGTACAGGCAGGCTATTGCAAATATACATACACAGCCTTTGAATGTTGATGTAAACACCGCTGCTGCTCAGAGTCAAATGACGGGACTTACAAATTCTGTCAAGACCACAACGAGCGAGACTGTCACACTGGCTGACTCACTGAAAAAAGCTCTGTCAAATACGGGCTTGGTGATATCATCGCAGACTGCTCTACAGCTTGTAAGAAAAGCTGCACAGGAGGCAACGGAAGCTGTAAAGGAATATGACAAGTACGCAACAAATTTATCCATTATAACAGGCGGTTCAAAGGAAAGCTCCTATGAAACAATAGCCGATCTGTCGGAAAAGAGCTTTGATTTTAAGGTCGATGTCTCGGAGCTTGAAGGTGCTTATGAAACACTGCTCAGAACGGGCAAAGCCGCAGGAGAGCTTGACGATTATCTTAAAAGCACCGTATTCCTGTCTAAGGTAGGCTTTGAGGATGTGGACACATCGGCAGAAAACCTTGTGACAATCGGCAATGCGTTCAAGTTACAGTCTGACGAGATCGAAAATGTGGTATCAAGCTTGTTGCTCTTGATACGGCTTCAAATACGGTTGCGGGAAAGTTATCCACGGCAATGAGCAAGACAGCACAGAATGCACAGCTTGCAGGGCTGAACATTGACCAGCTTGGAGCGATAATTTCGGGTCTGAGAGATACGACGGGCAGGTCGGAGTCGGAGCTTGCAACATCTTTGAACGGTATTCTTACAAGGCTTTATAATGTAAAGCTTGGCAAGTACAAGATAGAGCTGGAGGACGGCAGCACTGAGGATATCACAGAATCGCTGAACAACGTTGAAGATATGCTTAAAACGGTGGGAATGAATATCCGTACAAGCAAGGGCGAATTTAAAGATGTAGCTGATATCATTGACGAGCTTGTTACAAAATGGGACAAGCTGAATGATGTGCAGAAAAATGCTGTCGGATTTACTTTCGCAGGCACATACCACAAAAATACCTTTATTTCCCTTGTGGAGAACTGGGAAAGAATAAAGGAATTAACAGATATCAGTGCCGACTCAGCGGGACAGGCTTCCGAAAAATACAATGCTTATCTTGACAGCGTTGAAGCAAAGTCCGCAGCACTAAACACCGCCGTCAAGGATATGTGGAATAATATTATTCCGAATAATCTTGCAGGTGACTTAACAGATGCAGCAACAAGTGTTGTTCAGTTTACGGACAAGTACCAGGTTTTGCAGACAACTTTGAAATCAGCAGCGTTTTATGCTCTTGCAAAGGGTGTTATAACAGCTAAAAACGGTTTTGTTGGTATGGTCACTGATATAAAAAATGTCAGCACTGCTATGAATGTGGCAAGTAAAATTTCAACACTTTCTGCACAGGAATTTGCAGCATTAAAAAATATTACAAGCGGTTTATCTGATAAACAGCTAAAGCTTGTTCTCAGTACCAATGAACTGACCTATGCTGATAAACTGAATATTGTTCAAACGGGAAATATGACAAAGGCAGAGGCAGAACAGAAACTTGCAACACTCGGTATCACACAGGCAAATACGACCGCCACGGCTTCAACATTCAGTCTGTCAGGAGCGTTCAAGGCATTATGGGCTTCAATTGCTGCAAACCCTATCGGTGCATTGACTATTGCATTCACAGGACTTGTGACCATATATCAGACTGTAAAACGCAAGCAGGAAGAGCAGATAGAGGGAATCAAGGAAACCGCTGACAAGGCAAAGAAGCTTACGGATAATATCAACGAGCTTTATAGTGCTTATACCGATATGAAAACAGGTGTTGAAAACGGCACTGAAAGCAAGGAAAACCTTACAACAGCTACAAATAATCTGCTTGAAGCTCTTGGATATGAGGGAACGGCAGTCGATGAGCTTGTTGATAAGTATGGTAACTTGTCCGATGCCATAAATCAGGCTACAGCCGATACCTTGAAAAACAGTCTCCCCGACCTTGCAGATGCTGTTGATGTTGAACTTGGTGAACTCCTTGAAACGGGCAGTAATGTTGTTCCATTCACCCTTGACGATACTAAGGCAAACAAGGAGCTTAACGATTTTGTTCAGAAATTCAGTGACAAGACCGCAGGGCTTAATATGCTCCACGGCACAAGTGACAGTACATTCAGAGTTATTGTTGATACCGATAAAAATTCGGCAGATGGATTGAAGCAGGAGCTTGATATCCTTAACAGTCTGAGAAATGAGCTTTTCGACTATTACGGCGCTGAAAATATTCAGGATATCGACTTTTATAAGCAGCTTACAGACAGAATTACAAAGCTCACAGAGGCGTACAATGATTATTCCCAGTCTTTGAAAAATTACAATGACACTGCTGCACAGGCTCAGATAATAGAGTCTCTTGTTGGAAAAGAAATTCCCCAGACTGTTGAGGAATACAAGGCATACAGACAGGAGTTTATAAATTCGGCTAAGAACAGCGGTCAGTTTATCGGCAGTCAAGAGGATATAATCAATGCCATTGACGGCACTCTTGGAAAGATGTCCGAGTTTGAAGCGGTTCAGAACAGGCTTAACAACCTTGACCTTGCAAAGACAATGTTTGTAGAGGGTAAATTCAATGCAAAGCCTATTTCCGATTATATCAATTCTCTGTCAGATGAAAAACTGGCAATACTCGTTCAGCTTGATAAAAATGCCTTTGATAATGGAATTGAAGGCGTTGAAAAGGCTATAGCAGATTTTAAGGCTGACCCCGATAACACTGTTAAAGTAGAGACAGACACATCAAGCCTTGATGATCTGAAAGAGGCATATGAGAATGTCTCCAAATCCGCAGACAGCTTCATAAAAAATCAGAAGAGTTTGAAATCTGCTCTGGAAGAACAGAAAAAGCACGGTCAGTTGTCAGCAAGTACCATAAGAGAGTTGTCGGAAGCTGGCTACAGTGAAGCACTTGTTACTGATAAGGTCACGGGAGCGGTCACTCTGGATATGCAGGCTTATGAAAAGCTTAATGCCCAGAAGCAGGAAAAGATACGCCTTGACCTTGAAAATGAGAAGAATGATCTTGAGGAAAAACTCAGAGATGAACAGAGCGCCGTATCGGATTTGAAGCAGGAATATGAAGCTCTTGCAAAAGCCGATATGGAAGCCAATGCAGGCAGATTATCTGAAATCACACTTGAGCTTGCGAAGCGTGGGGCGAATATTGAAGATATCCGTGGGCTTATCTCCCAGATAAACGGTGACATAACAAGTCTTACCGCTCCATCTTTTGAAACTGACAATACAGACAAAAACAAAGAAGCCTTTGACAAGCTGTATTCCCAGTGGAACCATGACCTTGAAATGAATAAGGTAACACAGGACGAATACATAAACTGGCTTGATGGTGCATATAAGCAATATTTCTCTGACCTTACCAAGTATCAGGACGAATACAACAAATACGAAGAAGAGGTTTACAAGTATCGTACCGACCGTGAGCAAAAGCTTTTTGACAAGAAAATTGACAACCTTGAAAAGCTGGCTGATAAGGCTCTTGATAATAAAATTGAAATTCCCGATGTAAACAAGGAGCTTGAAGAGTTTAACAAGAAAATGCAGTCTGAGTATGGACTTGGCAATGTTGACCTTACCAAGCGTCCCAAAGTTGCAATGGACGATGGCTCAACGGCAACAGTTTTATCAAGCTCAGAGTTTTTGTGGCAGGGTGATGAGGAGAACGGCGAGTATGTTGCTGTACACTACACACCTATCCTCCCAGACGGCACAATTCTTGATGATGATACACTTGCTAAGTATCTTTATGAAACACTTGAAGGCTCTGATGATATCTTAAAGGCTGATACAAAAGGTCTTGTGCTTAAAGTTGACACTGGGCTTGGCATTACTGACGAGGACTTTAATAGTCTTGAAACCGATAATCCCACACGGCATATTCAAGATATAATCAAGGCTTGTGATGACTGGGACGTTGCTTTGCACAATATTCAAGAGCAGTGGCTTGATGTAAGTGCAACTGCTGAAAATGCAACAACTACAGCAACAAATAAGTTTGACTATGCCCGTGAACAGATTAATTCTGCGATAGCTGAGACACAGGCAAGAATTGACGGTATCAAAAACGGCACTATAGGCGGTGACAATGATGATATTGAACAGCTTATAGATGACCTTGACAGTCTTAATGACAAGCTTATCGACATCAATAAGAAGGAAATCGAATCTGAAAAGGATTATATCAGTGAACTCAAAGACGATTATTCCGATATGATGGATGAGCGTATTGATAAGGTTGATGAACTTTCTGATAAAATCGAAGACAGTTATGACAAACAAATAGATGCTCTTGAAAAAATCAAAGATACAGAAGACAGAATCAAAAAAATCAAAGATGCTCAACTTGAAGTCAAAGAAAAAGAAAAGGCTCTTGATGATGCTAAACGTGAAGATGCTAAGAACAATTACGTTTACTTTGACGGAACTGGAATGTCTGTACAGACTTCTGATGAAAATCAGAAAAAGGCACAGGAAGAACTTGACGAAAGTAAGAAAGACCTTGAAGAAGCCTATCGTGATGAACAAATCAGTGTACTTAAAGACCAAAAGAATATCCTTGAGGAACAGAAAGACACTGCTAAAGATTATTACGATAACGTAAAGGACAATCTTGAAAAACAGAAAACACAGAGCGAAAAGACCTATGAAGCTGTTGAAAAGATTTATGAGCAGCTTGGCGGTGACAAGAAACAGACTTCTTCCAACGCTGAACTTGTTAAAAAGCTTTCTAAGTCAGGTGATATATCTAAGGCAATGTCTGAATTGTCTGATACTGAACGTCAGAAAGTTATTGATACAGGTGTTGTCAAGGTACAGCCTAACGGTGATTATACTTTTGATTATTCTGCCTTTGAAAAGTATTCAAGTACAGTAGATGACAATACACTTGCTACACAGGATTTGACTTCTATTCTTAAAGACATAGTTACTCAGGCTGATACTGATAAGGATAAGACTGATAATTCTATGGTCGCAGGTGGCTTTAATCTTGTCGCTGACCCCAAGACAGGCAAACTTACTAAGAAACAAGTTATGGTCAATGGTGAAGTTGTTGAGGGATTAGGTCACAAGGTCTATGCTACTTCTAAAGAAGAATGGCAGGAACATAATAAGCGTGAAAAGACAAGCAAGGGAAGTTTTGCAGGTTATAACACATTTATTGACTTTATAAGGGCTGTTAGTGCTGGTAAGGTGGATATTAGTCCTCTTACTAATGCGTTTAATAGTGGTTATAATCCTATTGTTGACAAGATGAATAAGTCTGTGAGTGATACCATTAACAATGTTTCTAACAGCAATGTTAATAACGTCAATAACAAACCTATTATACAGCAAACAATTCATATTGACGGTAGCGCTGATAAAAAGACTATTGCAGAATTTAGAAATGTGGCTGCGACAGAAATCACGAATGCGTTTAATCAGCTGAACAGAAAGCTTGATAATACGAAAATATAAAAATTATGTGCTGTCTTGAAATATAGACAGCACATTTCTTCTTAGGTAACGTGTATGCAGAGAAATAAGAAACGAATAAATAATAAAACATCTGTTCTTTATAAATGCCGTTGGTGCAATAAAGAAAAGTCAGATAAAGCCTTTTATAAATGCAGTATTGAAAATCACTCTTATATTTGTACTGAATGTATCACTCAAAAATATAAAGAGATCATTTGCAAACATGAAAAATACAAGGCTTTAATGGTATGCTGTCATTACTTGGATATTGCATTCTTTTTCGATATCTATAAGTCGTTGGAGATAGGTCAGGGATTAGGATATTATATAAGGCAACTTAATTTGTTGCAAAACAGAAATCCAGATAGCTATGAAAAAGGAATTTTAAAAGATTGCAATATAGACTATACACCTACAGAGTATAGCAATACCTATTTAAAATCAAAACTGGATGATGTTATAAAAGAACTGGAGATAATAAAAAATGACATTTAATAATCTGAATGATCTATTTAAAAAAATTGAAAATGACATTCAGGACACTATGAGAAATGAAGTTGCTGATACTGTAAAAGCTAACATGGCTGAAGCTATACAAACAAGTGTTTATAGTGTTTACAGTCCCGAATACTATAATAGGCGTATGAATAATGGTGGCTTGTCTGATACACACAATATGGAAGTAACAGAAATTCAAAATGGTGTATCCGTTCACAATGCTGCACCGTTGGACAATGGACGTAATGACTATGATCTTGATGATATCATTGTTAATCGTGGTGTGCGGGGATATCCACATGGAAGAGATTTTTATTCTGAAACGATTGAACAAATGGAAAATAATGGAAAATGTATTAAGGCTTTGAAGGACGGACTTAAAAAAAGAGGATATGAGATTAAGTAAAGAGGGACTTGTTATGGAAGAAAAGATGATTTACACAGTAAAAGAAGTGTCGGAAATTATACACACTAATCCAACATATGTTTATTCACTAATAAATTCAGGAGTTTTGCCTGCATTAAAGCTTGGCTCGTATAAAGTCAGAAAAACAGCCTTAATGAATTTCTTGGAAGAAAATGAAGGTAAGGATATTTCTGATCCTTTTAATATAAAACCTCTGAATACATTTTTATGTGAATAAAAACTCGCTTGAATGAATTTTGTTCTTGTGATATAATAACCATAGGGAGAGATTATAAAATGCCAGAATTAGCTGCAAGGAAAAGAGGAAACAAGTGGGAATATCGCTTTGAAGGTGCAAGAATTGATGGTAAAAGACAGCAGTTCAGCAAAAGCGGGTTTGCCACCAAAAAAGAGGCTCTTGAAGCAGGTGCGAGAGCGTTGTCACAATATAATCAGGCAGGAACATTTATTGTCCCGTCTGAAATAAGCTTTTCTGACTATTTGGATTATTGGTTAGATAAATATTGCAAGAACAATTTAAAACCTGCGACTATTACTAATTATCAGAAGAAAATAAGATTACATATCAAGCCAATATTAGGACAATATAAACTCAAAGCGTTATCGCCCACTGTTTTACAGAATTTTATTTCTGATAAATTTAATGAGGGTTACAGCAGAAATACGCTTTCAGTAATTAAGGGGATTTTGTCAAATTCTCTTAGTTATGCTGTAGAGCCGTTAAAGTACATTGAGAGCAGCCCAATGTTATATGTCAAACTTCCTTCAAAGAGGGCAATTGCTAATGTTCCAACTCGTTCTGCTCCTCATATATTTATACCCAAAAATAAAATGCAGGAGATATTTGAACGATTTCCAGAAGGAACATCAACACATTTACCGCTTATGTTAGGATATAAATGCGGTCTGCGTTTGGGTGAGGCTTATGGTTTGTTTTGGGAGGATATAGACTTTGAAAAACAATTATTATCCGTAAATCGTCAAGTGCAGTGGCATGAGAAAGAAAATCAAACATCAACAGGATATTGGTATTTCACTAATCCTAAATATGATTCATTCAGAAAAATATCCATTGATAATGAATTGACAGACTTGTTGAAACGCATAAAGGATAGATCAGAGAGGGCAAAAGTGTTCTATGATGATATGTATATTCAAAATTATGAGAGCGATCATACCAGAATGCTTAATACTGAAGGCAATGGCAATAAAATCAATTTAGTATTAGTCAGAGATTCGGGGGAGTTTATTCAACCGAGAACGATGCAGCATACCTCCAATATTATACATACAAAACTTGATTATCCTGAATTTGACTTTCATTCACTGAGACATACACATTGTTCAATGCTGCTGGAAGCTGGTGCAAGTCCTAAATATGTACAGGAACGGTTAGGGCATAAGAACATTCAAGTCACAATGCAGATATATCAGCATTTAACGGATAATATGATACAGCAAGGCGATGAAGTATTGAACAAATTGTTTTAACTCTTAAATTGCCCACTTGTCCACATTTTGCCCACCGTGTATGAGTTGTGCATAATTGCTGTAAATGATGATAGGTTATCACAAAATACTTGTAATGCGGGTAAATGGCTTTGATACGTGAATTTAGGGGTGTGATAAGTTAAAATAAGTCAATAAAAATTAAGCAAAGATGATTTTATGGCGTATGGGCAACAATCCTATGGTTGGTGCTACAGTTGCCTGCGCAGTTGCTGTTGAAGAGGCTATGAAGGCGTAAAATGCGCATTTAAAGCTGATTTAATGCACTTAACGTAAAGTAAAATATAAATGCAAGTCAGTTGGAGAAATTCTCTGCCTGACTTGCATTTTTTATTTTTCTTGACTTATCTGCCTGTACAGTGTATAATAACTTTCAATAAATAATATAAAAGGTGAAATTATGCAAAATCGTTATGCAGGTGATATCGGAGATTTTGGAAAATTGGGATTGCTTCGCACGCTTTATGCAGCAGGGTTCTCGGTCGGTGTAAACTGGTATCTTAATCCAAATCTTACTTCAAAGGAATTGAATAATAAAGACGGGAAATTTGTAGATTATTCTCAATATAAGAATTGTGATGAACAGTTATATTCAGAACTGAAAAAGATCATAAGCTGTGGGCAGCGTAATGTATCGTCACTTGAAAATAATAATATTCTTCAGGCTAAGTTTTACTCAGCTCCACTTGATTTTTCCGATAAAAATAAATCAGAACGTTTTGATTTCCGCAGTGATTGGCATGAGAACGCATTAAAAACGCTTTTAGGCATTGATGTCGTGTTTGTTGATCCTGATAATGGCATGATCGTAAGATCTGCTGCAGGCACGCCCAGAGCCAATAAATATGTTGAACCAAGCGAACTGACAGATTATTATTCTCAAGGTGCCAGTGTGATATATTATCAGCATAAGGCTCGGTACAATGATACTTTTTATATAAATCGGCATAAGGAATTGCTTTCACATGAAATGTTATCCGATGCAGCAGGGCTTTGCATTAAATTTATACCTATTTCGCAAAGATATTATTTCTTTATTATTCAGCCAAGACATAGTGAAATGATTCAATATCAAATAGATATGATGATGTCATCTGAATGGAGAAAATGCTTTGCTCTTTTGAAGTGATTGCACTCCAACAAAAAAGCACCCGCAAAGCAGGTGCTTATAATCATATCTTATTCTTAATACGGCAGCTCAGCTGCGCCGTACATAAATGCCAGAGTTTTTGATATCTCCACAGGGTCACTTATGGGAACAGGCTGCCAGTAGTTATGGTCGCCGCCATATACGTAAAATGGCGTGAACTCTTCGTCCTGGGATATGTAGTTGCCGTTTTCATCAAATGTGAAAGTCTCAGTAAGAATAACCGTCCTGTTCTCGGGGAGACGGTTTCCGCCATAGCAGAAGTTGCCAAGAGAATAGATGATGTCCACTCCGTTGTACTCTTCCATCGGACGAAGTACATGAGGGTGAGAACCGACTATAAGGTCAACGCCCATATCGGCATACTTATGGCAAAGCTCAACGAGCCAGTCGTCAGGAACGTGCTCTTTTTCTGTGCCGCCGTGGAAATACATTATCTGAATGTCGCTGTTTTCCTTGACTTCCTCTATTACAGGAGTTATAAGCTGGTCATAATAGGGACTGAATAACCCTGTACAGATTATTCCGAACTTAACACTGTCTTTTTCAACATACACGGGATTTTGCAGATCGCCCCATGTGATGCCTGCTGCGTCCAGCGCTTCCTGAGTATCCTTATAGCCCTCTGCACCGTAATCTGTGGTGTGATTGTTGGCGATAGTCACAATGTCTATCTGACCTGCTTTCAGAATATCGGTGTATGATGTGGGCGACCTGAACCAGAATGCGGTTCCGCTCTTTTTTGACTTGCTCAGGTTTCTGTCCGACAAAACAAATTCATTGTTTGCAATGACAAAATCACTGTTGCTGTAGTATGGGACAGCCTTCTCAAAGAAATATGACGGGTCGCATTTCTCGGCATATTTTGCAAATGTATCAGTGCGGGTATCGCCTGCATTGGTGGACAGCAGGCAGTCGCCCAAGAATGTGAATGAGATAGATGAGCTTTCTGTCAGGGAAAGCTCTTTGTCTGATGAAGGAGTGACCTCAGTTGCAGCGGTCTCCTCAACGGGGTATTCTTCTGCCGAGATGGTAGCTCCGTTTGTGCCGGATTCTTCTGTTCCGTTGTTATAAAGACGGGAACATCCGAAAATCAGCACGGCTGAAACGGCAGATAAGCCCAGCACAGTTCTGATTATTTTCAAATGACGCATCTCCGATCATTTTGTTCTTTTTATGTGGCTCTTTCTTTTTTATGCCATGTTAAGGAAAATGTATATACATACTCTTCCTCTTTATATTATAATAGTCTGATAGTTAAAAATCAAGTTAAAAAATGGTTACATTTCGGCGAAATCGCCTGTTTGCTGTTAAATTTCCTTGACAAATCTCACCGCTGTGGTATAATATTTGAGTAATGACGTTATGAATGTATGATGCAGTCGGAGGAGAAATATGTCAAGCAATGTTACTTATAAGTATATCAGACAAAATCCCGATATACACACATATATAAAGAATGCCGATGCGGCGGTCAAGGCTCAGGGCTATACCGAACATTCCTTTGCTCACGTTGAAAAGGTTGCGGATACGGTAAAAATGATCCTTGAGGGTCTTGGCTATGATGAACGCAAGGTGGAGCTTGGAATGATAGCCGCATATCTTCATGATATCGGCAATGTTATAAATCGCATTGACCACGCTCAGAGCGGAGCTGTCATGGCTTTCCGTCTGCTGGATAATCTTAATATGCCCGCCGAGGAAATATGCGATATCATATCCGCTATCGGCAATCATGACGAGGGCACTGCTCAGCCTTTGAATGCGATCACGGCGGCTCTTATAATCGCTGACAAGACAGATGTTCGCCGCAGCAGGGTGCGCAATATCGAATGTCTGGCGCAGGATATCCACGACAGGGTGAATTTTGCGGTAGAAAAGTCCGAGATTTATTTTAATGAAGATAAAACCGAGCTTATACTTGACCTTACCATTGACAAGCGTATTTCTTCGGTAATGGAGTACTTTGAAATTTTTATGCAGAGAATGATACTTTGCAAAAAATCCGCCGAATTTCTGGGAGTTGAGTTCCATATCAGGGCAAACGGCTCGGATCTGGTGTGACGCATGGCATTTGCGTGAAGGGAGAACGTATTTTATGCAGGTTATACCTTTTGCAGGGTTAAGTTTATATCAGATGTTCCTGATGTTCTGCTTCTGGAGCTTTATAGGCTGGTGCATCGAAGTAATCGACATGACCTATGAAACAGGGGAGTATCAGAACAGAGGCTTCCTGAATATGCCCATATGCCCCATTGAGGGACTGGGCATTGTTATGGTCACGGTATTTTTCAGACCCATAGCCAACACGATAGTTCCGCTTTTTGTGGCCTCGACCATTCTTTGCACCGCTTTTGAGCTGTTTGTGGGCTGGGGAATGGAAAAGTTGTTCCACGCCAGATGGTGGGACTATTCTAATATGAAATTCAACTACAAGGGCTATATATGCCTGAGAAATTCCATGCTTTTCGGCGCAGGCTGCGTTGTGGTCATAAGATACGTTCAGCCGCTGGTCCTCAAAGCAATAAATGCAATGCCTGTGAAGCTTGGAATGAGCATTGTCATAATAATGTCAGTGCTTATCCTGCTCGATACTGTAGCGTCTCTGATGGCTGTGAGAAAGCTCCAGAATAAGATAAAACGTCTTGATGAGCTTTCAAAGCTGATGCTTTCAGTTTCCGTCAAAACAGGCATGAAGCTTGCTTCCGGCACTCTGAAAGTAAAGAGCAATGTGGATAAGATAATCGACGCTAAGGACAATGTTGTTGAGAAAATGACAGATGTGAAAGATAACGTTGTGGAAAAGGTCGCTGATGTGAAGGATAATGTTGTTGAAAAGATGCAGGATATGAATGAGTACAATCTTGAAAAGCTTAGAAGTGAGTATGAGCGCCTCATATCCGAAAAGGACACCGCAACAGAACGTCTGCTGAGGGCGTTCCCCAAATTTCATTCTCACAATTACTCCGAATCTCTCCAGCTGCTCAGAGATAAGATGCTTTACAAGGGACACAGGCACAGCAGTGATGAAACTGAAAATCAGCCTGAAATGATAGAGGAATCCAAGGAAGAAAGCAAGGTCTGACAGCATTTTTCGTTGAAAACCACTAAATATCTGTGATGTTCATCAAAAATTCATTGCTTTTTGTGTTGACTTTGCTTAATAAGTGTGGTATAATGTTCAATAGTAAGCAACCTTTAAGTTGATCCCGTGAGATCGACAAGGCAGCTTGAATGTGAATATTTGCGTCTGCACTGTGAAGTGTATAGCTTGTGGTGCGCCGTTTTATATGAATTTTCAAAACTGTCTGTCGTACTGCGGCGGGCAGTTTTTTTATGGAAAGGCGTGAGGGTATGATTCAGAAAGCAGTTATTCTTGACGAAAAATCCATGAATCGTGCTGTTGCACGTATTTCCTGCGAGATCATCGAGCGCAATAAGGGCGCTGAGGATCTTTGCTTTATTGGAATAATGTCACGGGGCGTGTTTATCGCTCAGCGCATTGCAGAAAGGCTTCATGAAACAGAGGGCTTGGATATCCCCATCGGTACTATTGATATCACCGCTTACCGTGATGATATCAGAGCTGATGAGGATAAGTCCTCTGTTTCTTTTGATGTAAGGGACAAAAAGGTCGTTCTCGTGGATGATGTTATCTTTACGGGAAGAAGCTGCCGTGCGGCTATTGATGCCGTTATGAGCAGGGGACGGCCTAAGTGCATTCAGCTTGCTGTGCTTGTTGACAGAGGCCACAGGGAGCTCCCCATACGTCCCGACTATGTAGGAAAAAATGTCCCCACTTCAAGGGACGAGACCGTCAGGGTCATGGTCAAAGAGGCTGACGGCTGCGACAAGGTTATAATCCTTGAGCAGGAAAGCACTATGAAAGGAATCGGCGAATGAAAACACTGTATAAAAACGTTACGGTTTACAGCGAAAATGACAGCTATAAGGCGGATATCCTTGTTGACGGAACAGATATTGCAGATGTAGGTGCAGATCTTAACTGTGATGCAGACCTTATTTACGACTGCACAGGTCTTGCAGCGCTTCCCGCCCTGTGCGATATCCATGTTCATTTCAGGGATCCCGGACAGACTTATAAGGAAGATGTTATCACAGGCTGTGCTGCTGCGGCGGCTGGCGGATTTACGGCAGTGTGCTGTATGCCCAACACAAAGCCTGTGTGCGACAGCGTTGAGACTGCCCGTTACATTATGGATAAGGCAGCGCCTACAGGCATTAAGGTATATCCTGTGTGTGCCGTAACAAAGGGCATGAATGGCGAAGAGCTTGCCGACCAGGACGAGTATGCAAAGGCAGGCATAAAGATGATATCCGATGACGGCAGACCTGTGGAGAATGCCGAATTTATGAGAAAAGCTCTTGAAAAGAGCAAGGAAAGCGGACTGCTTGTTGCTTCCCACTGCGAAGATCTGGCGATAATAAACGGCGGCATCATGCACAAGGGCGAGATATCCGAAAAGCTTGGCGTAAAGGGCATGGACAGGGCTTCCGAGGACAGTATTACCGCAAGAGAGATCGCTCTTGCCGATTCCTGCGGAGCAAGAATACACATCTGTCACGTTTCCACCAAGGGCAGCATAGGCATTATCCGTGATGCTAAGAAGCGTGGAATAAAGGTCACCTGCGAGACCGCTCCCCATTATATGATGTTTACACATGAAAAGCTTCTTGCAAGGGACGCTGATTACAGAATGAATCCCCCTCTCCGTGAGGAAGAGGACAGAAGAGCTGTGCTGGAGGGCGTTCTTGACGGAACCGTTGACTGCATCGTCACCGACCATGCGCCTCACTCTCCCGAGGAAAAGGCTGATTTTGAAAAGGCTCCCAACGGCATCGTAGGTCTTGAAACTTCCTTTGCGGCAACTCTTACCGCACTTTATCATACTGGCAAGGTGCCTATGACAAAGATAGTAACGCTTATGTCCGCAGAGCCGAGAAGGCTCATCGGCGTTAAGGAAGCTGTCATCGAAAATGGCGCTCCCGCTGAATTTATAATCGCAGACCTTGACAAGGAGTGGACTGTAGATCCCGACAAGTTCAAATCAAAGTCACGCAATACAGTTTTCAAAGGCGAAAAGCTCAGAGGAAAGGTGCTTATCACCGTGTCTCAGGGCAAGGTCATATATGAATATCCGTCCGCAGTTAAAAGGAGTGATAGAATGTCATTTGACAGACTGATCGAAAAGATCATTGAAACACAGAACCCTACCGTTGTAGGTCTTGACCCCAAGCTGGAATACATTCCCGAATATATCAAGGAAAAGTGCGCTGCAAAGCACGGTGCAGGTCTCAAGGCAGCAGCTGCCGCTCTTTATAAGTTCAACAAGGGCATTATTGATGCAGTGTGCGATATCGTTCCTGCTGTAAAGCCCCAGGCAGCTTATTATGAGATGTACGGCTACTATGGAGTAAAGGCTCTGTACAAGACTATCAAGTATGCTCAGTCCAAGGGTATGTACGTTATCGTGGACGGCAAGAGAAACGATATCGGCGCTACTATGGACGCTTATTCCGCTGCATATCTGGGTTCTACTGAGGTTTACGGCGAAAGAATCGCTCCTTTCGGTGCGGACGCTCTCACTGTAAACGGATATCTCGGCACAGACGGAATCGAGCCTGCTCTCAAAACAGGCGGAAGCATTTTCGTTCTCGTAAAGACCTCCAACAAGTCCTCCGGCGAGCTTCAGGACAGACGTCTCTGCGATGGCAAGACCATTTACGAGACAATGGGCGATATGTGCGAGAAGTGGGGAGAAAAGTACATGGGCAGCTACGGCTACTCCGCAGTAGGTGCGGTTGTGGGTGCGACATATCCCGCAATGCTGGCTGAAATGCGTGAAAAGCTCCCTCACACATTCTTCTTAGTTCCAGGCTACGGCGCTCAGGGCGGCGGAGCAGAGGGCGTTGCAAAGGGCTTTGATGAAAACGGCCTTGGCGCAATAGTAAACTCTTCCCGTGCAATAATGTGCGCATACAAGAAGGAAGGCTGCGATGAACACGATTATGCAGGTGCTGCAAGACGTGAGGCTTTGAGAATGAAGGAGGATATCACCTCTCACATTCCTGCAATCAAGGCTCCTTCCCAGGACAAGTGATATAACCCGTCAACTGTCGGGCAGTCTGACTTACTGCCCGGCGAAGCGGTAAACTATAAAATTTTAGGAGGATAACAAATGTCTTTATTCAATATGGGAGACAAGGCTTATGTTATGCTTGCAAACGGACGTATTTTCGAGGGATATTCCTTTGGTGCCAAGGGGACTTCTGTCGGAGAGATCGTATTTGCAACGGGTATGACCGGATATGAAGAAACCTTATCCGATCCCAGCTACTTCGGCCAGATCGTTACACAGACATTTCCCCTTATCGGAAACTACGGCGTTAACGACCATGACTATGAGTCCAAAGGCTCATGCGTCAGCGGATATATCGTAAGAGAGTGGTGCAACTCACCCTCCAATTTCAGATGTGAGGGCAATGTCGATGAATTCCTCAAGAAGCACAATATCATCGGTATCCACTCCATCGACACCAGATGCCTTACAAGAATTATCCGTGAAAGCGGTGTTATGAACGGCGTTATCACCACCGAAAACGTATATGAGATGAAGGACGAGCTTATGGCTCAGATTCAGGCTTTCTCCATAAAGAATGCTGTTAAGTCCGTAACCGTTAAGGAAAAGGAAGTCTTTAAGGCTGAGGATCCCAAGTACGATGTTGTCCTCTATGACTTCGGCTACAAGTTCAATATCAGAAGAGAGCTTGTAAAGCGTGGCTGTAATGTTACAGTCGTTCCCTCATGGACTACCGCTGAGGAGATCGTTGAGATGCACCCCGATGGAATAATGCTTTCAAACGGCCCCGGCGACCCCACTGAGAATACAGATGTTATTGAGAACCTGAAAAAGCTCAAGGAATGTCAGATACCCATTTTCGGGATCTGCCTCGGTCATCAGCTCATGGCTCTTGCCAACGGCGCAAAGACCGAAAAGCTCAAGTACGGTCACAGAGGTGCAAACCAGCCTGTTATTGATATCGCACTTGACAGGACATTCGTTACCTCCCAGAACCACGGCTATGCAGTGGTAAGCGACAGCCTTGATCCCGCTGTTGGCGAGGTTTCCCACAAGAATGCGAACGATCAGACCTGCGAGGGTGTAAGATACAAGAACTTCCCATGCTTTACCGTGCAGTTCCACCCCGAAGCCTGCGGAGGTCCTCAGGATACCGCATATCTGTTCGACGAATTTATTGATATGATCAAATCCTCAAAGGAGGCTAAGTAAGATGCCGCTTCGCAGTGATATAAAAAAGGTCCTTGTAATCGGCTCAGGTCCTATCATCATCGGTCAGGCAGCCGAGTTTGACTACGCAGGCACACAGGCCTGCCGTGCCCTCAAGCAGGAGGGTCTGGAGGTAGTCCTCATCAACTCCAACCCTGCTACCATCATGACCGATAAGGCAATGGCAGACAAGGTTTACATCGAACCCCTTACACTTGACGTTGTAAAGAAGATAATCGAAATAGAAAAGCCCGACAGCATTCTTTCCACTCTCGGCGGTCAGACAGGTCTTACCCTTTCCATGCAGCTTGCTGAGTGCGGCTTTCTGGATGAACACAATGTAAAGCTTCTGGGAGCAAATCCCGAAACTATCCACAAGGCAGAGGACAGACAGGCTTTCAAGGACACTATGGAAAAAATAGGTGAGCCTGTTATCCCTTCAAAGGTAGTTGAGACAGTTGAGGACGCTGTTGACTTTGCAAAGGTCATTCACTATCCCGTTATCGTCCGTCCCGCATTCACACTGGGCGGCACAGGCGGCGGTATCGCAAATAACGAGGAAGAGCTTATTGATATCGCAACAAACGGACTGAGACTTTCTCCTATCACCCAGATACTTGTTGAAAAGTGCATAAGCGGCTGGAAGGAGATCGAATTCGAGGTTATCCGTGACAGCAAGGGCAATGTTATCACAGTCTGCTCCATGGAAAACTTTGACCCCGTTGGCGTTCACACAGGTGACTCCATAGTAATCGCTCCTGCGGTAACTCTTTCCGATAAGGAATATCAGATGCTCAGAACTGCGGCTCTGAACATTATTTCCGAGCTTAAGGTAGAGGGCGGTTGCAACTGCCAGTTTGCGCTTCACCCCACATCTTTCAAATATGCGGTGATCGAGGTAAACCCCAGAGTTTCCCGTTCTTCCGCACTGGCTTCCAAGGCAACAGGATATCCTATTGCAAAGGTTGCAACAAGAATTGCCATTGGCTACACTCTCGACGAGATAATCAATGCAGTAACAGGCAAGACATACGCTTGCTTCGAGCCTGCTCTTGACTATGTTGTTGTAAAGTTCCCCAAGTGGCCTTTCGATAAATTCGTTTACGCAAAGCGTACTCTCGGCACTCAGATGATGGCAACAGGTGAGGTCATGGCTATAGGAACCTCTTTCGAGCAGGCTATGATGAAGGCTGTACGTTCTATTGAGCTGGGACTTGATTCCATGAACCTCAAAAAGCTGAAAAAGCTTTCCGATGAGGAGATATACAACAAGATAAAGGACGTAGATGATGAACGTTCCTTTGTTGTGTTCGAGGCTATCAAGAGGGGAGTTGCCCTTGAGGAGATACATGATATCACAAAGATTGATATGTGGTTCCTCTCCAAGCTTAAAAACCTTGCTGATCTGGAAGCTTATCTTGCAGACGGCGAGCTTACCTGTGAAAAATATGACCTTGCCAAGAAGTACGGCTATCTTGACAGCACCATTGAGCGCATGAGCGGTCAGAAGTGCCCCAAGAAAACAAGAGCAGTGTTCAAGATGGTTGATACCTGCGCAGGCGAGTTCAAGGCTGAAACTCCCTACTTCTATTCCACCTATGACGAGGAAAACGAAGCAAGACAGTTTATCGACCGCACCGATACAGGCAAGAAAAAGGTCATCGTTTTCGGTTCGGGTCCTATCAGAATAGGTCAGGGTATCGAGTTCGACTACTGCTCTGTTCACTGCGTATGGGCGCTCAAGGAATTGGGCTACGATGCAATTATCTGCAACAATAACCCTGAGACTGTTTCTACCGACTTTGACACAGGCGACAGACTTTATTTCGATCCTCTTACCAAGGAGGACGTTGAGTCTATCATTGAGACTGAAAAGCCTTACGGTGTTGTTGTTCAGTTCGGCGGACAGACAGCTATCAAGCTTACAAAGCACCTTTCCGATATGGGCGTAAGGATACTCGGAACCTCTGCAGACAGCATTGATGCTGCTGAGGACAGAGAGCGTTTTGATGAGCTGCTCAACAAGTGCGGAATACCCCGTCCCGCAGGTCATACCGTTATGAACACCGAGGAAGCTCTTAAGGCTGCTCAGGATCTGGGCTATCCCGTTCTTATGCGTCCTTCCTACGTTCTCGGTGGTCAGAACATGATAATCGCTCACTCCGATCAGGATATCATCGAGTACATGGAGATCATCACCAGAACCGCTCTTGAAAATCCTGTGCTTATCGATAAGTACATGATGGGCAAGGAAGTCGAGGTAGATGCTATCTGCGACGGCACTGACTACCTTATCCCCGGAATCATGGAGCACATTGAGCGTGCAGGTGTTCACTCGGGCGACTCTATCTCCGTATATCCCGCACTTACTCTTACAAAGAGAATAAGAGAGACTATCGTTGAATATACAAGACGTCTGGCAATGGCTCTTAACGTAATCGGTCTGGTAAATATCCAGTATGTTGTTTACAACAACGAGGTTTACGTTATTGAGGTCAACCCCCGTTCTTCCAGAACTGTTCCTTATATTTCAAAGGTAACAGGCGTTCCCATGGTGGATATCGCTACAAAGATAATGCTTGGCGAATCCCTTAAGGAGCAGGGATATCAGAGCGGACTTCACAAGGAGGGCGACTTCATTGCAGTCAAGGTCCCTGTCTTCAGCTTTGAAAAGCTCCATGATGTTGATACTGCCCTTGGCCCTGAGATGAAATCCACAGGTGAGTGCCTTGGTATTGCAAGGACCTTTGAGGACGCTCTTTTCAAGGGACTTGTTGCGGCAGGCTACAACATGAAGAAGGACGGCGGCGTGCTTATCACAGTACGTGACACCGACAAGCAGGAGATAATCTATGTTGCCGACAAGTTCGAGCAGCTTGGCTTTGATATCTACGCTACCAGCGGAACCGCTTCCACGCTTAACAGGAACATGGTCGCAGCAAACGTTGTAAGAAAGGCTTCGGAAGAAAAGCCCAACGTTATGACGCTCCTTGATAGCGGAAAGATAAACTACGTTATCTCTACCTCCGCAAAGGGACGTATCCCTGCATACGACAGCGTTAAGATCAGACGTAAGACAGTTGAGCGTTCTATCTGCTGCCTGACAGCTATCGACACTGCAAATGCGGTTGCCGATATCCTGGCAATGGGCAAGAACATTGACGATATGGAAATGATCGATATAACAAAGATCTGATGGAGCTATCCAGCTGATCTTTAAAAGCAAAAACGGGCTGTAACGGTATATAGAAATTCGTTACAGCCCTTTTACAGCATTGGAGGGCATTATGAACGACCTGGAAAAGGAAGTTGTCAGAGAGAAAAAATACGAAGAAAACCGCAGAAAAATGGACATTGTAAAAAGAAATTTGATGATTTCCCGAATTTACAATGTCTATGTAAACCTTGCTGTGACACTGATAAGTGCCGCAAGTATGTATATCTGGGTAAGCTACACAAGTGCGGGAATAAAAATGGTCCATATACTGGCTGAGGAAGTCGGAACTATCTCATTCCCGTGGTTCGGCGCAACATTTTTTATTGCTCCCATATTGCTTATCCTGAGCTTTGTTTCAGATGTTTTCTTGATACGAAAGCTGTCAAGGATATCTCAGGTAGTTTATATTCTGCTGTGCATTTTTACTGTTCTGGAGATATTCCTGAGGTTTGAGCCTATGAAGCCCTCCCATATTTTTATTCTGCTGGTTTATTCTGTGCTTGGCTTCTGGTCTGAGGATTTTGCCATACGTTCTTATAAGGAAATGGACCTGCTTAAAGATGAAGAGGGCTATCCCGAATTCAACTATCTGCTGGAAAAGGATAAGAACTCGAAGTATGTAAAATACCGTGAAAAATGGCTCAGAAAACAGAAGAAGCTTGATTATTACGGCAAGGAAGAGCGCCCTTTGCAAAATTACAGTATTACAGAAGCACCCTCAGCTAATGATATGGACAGCATAGGCGTGGAGAATTCAGACTGCGACAGGTGGTTTGACGACAGCGCCAGAATTGCCGAAAGCGAGGAAAAGCCGCAGATAGACATCAGCGAAATCGAGACGGATAAGTCCGCCATGCCCGATGAGTCGGAGTATGTTATCGACGACCCGAGAAAACGACCTTTATAACAAGAAAGGATCTGCTTATGAAATATACACAGGGTGTTTACCCTATAATCAGCAAAAAGGCTCTTGCAGCCGAAATATATGATATGACTATCAGCTGTCCAGAGGTGGCTCAGGCGGCTGTGTGCGGTCAGTTTGTAAATATCAGGGCGGAGGGCTTTATGCTCCGCAGACCCATTTCCATTTGCGGTATCGACAAGGAAAAGGGCACGCTCAGAATTGTTTTTGAGGTAAGAGGAAAGGGCACAAAGGTGCTTTCTCAGCTTGCCGAGGGTCAGCTTATTGATATAGTTGCACCTCTGGGCGGCAGGGGATTTGAGCTGCTGGATAAGAGCGAAAAGGCTGTTATCATCGGCGGCGGAATAGGCAATCCTCCAATGCTCCCTATTGCCCGGCATTACGGAAAGAATGCAACAGTAATAAGCGGCTTCAGAAACGCTTCCGCAGTTATTCTCCAGAAGGATTTTGCATCGGCAGGAGCTGATGTTATCCTCTGCACCGATGACGGTTCTGCGGGCAGGAAGGGCTTTGTTACCGACGCTCTGGCGGAGGTGCTTTCCAAAGAAAAGCCCGCTGTCATTTATGCCTGCGGTCCCTCTGTTATGCTCAAAAGAATAATCGCACAGGCAAAAGACGCAGGTGTAAGATGTCAGGTATCTCTTGAAGAGAGAATGGGCTGCGGCGTAGGCGGCTGCCTGGTATGTGCCTGCCGCACCATAAGGGACGGCGAGGAATATTATGCTCACGTCTGCAAGGACGGTCCCGTTTTCAATGCTGAGGAGGTGCTTTTCGATGACTGATATGTCAAGACTTGGAATAGATTTCGCAGGTGTTCACTTCAAGAACCCCATTATCCCCGCATCGGGAACATTCGGTTACGGCAGGGAGTTTGAAGAGTTTTATCCTCTGTCCGAGCTGGGCGGTATCTCTGTAAAGGGAACCACAGGTCAGCGCAGAACAGGAAACCTTCCTCCCAGAATTGCAGAAACTCCTTCGGGTATGCTCAACAGCGTTGGTCTCCAGAATCCCGGCATCGACCACTTTATTGCAGAGGAGCTGCCTTATCTTAAAACAAAGGATACTGTTGTAATTGCAAACATTGCAGGCTCCACAGCAGAGGAGTATGCGGAAATCGCAAGGAAGCTGGACAGCACCGATGTTGATATGATCGAGGTCAACATCTCCTGCCCCAACGTAAAGGCAGGCGGAGCTGCTTTCGGCGTTTCCTGCGACGGTGCGGCTCATATCACAAAGATCGTAAGACAGGCAACTTCAAAGCCTGTTATGATGAAGCTTTCTCCCAATGTCACAAGCATTGCCGACATCGCCAAGGCATGCGAGGCTGAGGGTGCAGATGCGGTATCCCTTATAAACACTCTGCTTGGCATGAGAATAGATATCCGTACAGGCAGACCTATCCTCCACAACAACGTAGGCGGTCTTTCCGGCCCCGCTGTTTTCCCTGTGGCTGTAAGAATGGTTTGGCAGGTGGCAAATGCCGTCAAGATACCTGTATGCGGCATGGGCGGTGTTTCCTCGTGGGAGGACGCAGTGGAAATAATGATGGCAGGCGCATCTGTTGTACAGGTTGGTTCGGCTATATTCAATGACCCCATGGTTCCCGTTAAGATAAATGAGGGTCTGGCTGATTACTGCGCTGAGAAGAATATCATGCTCAAGGATATCATAGGCTCTGTCAAGCCTTGGTAAAAATGAGATCTGAGCAGGAAATGTATGAGCTTATCATAGGCACAGCCCGTGCAGATGAACGCATAAGGGCTGTGTATATGAACGGTTCACGGACTGATAAAAACGCACCGAAGGACATTTTTCAGGATTATGACATTGTGTATGCGGTCAGGGAGACAAAGCCCTTTTATGAGGACAAGCACTGGATAGACCGTTTCGGCGAAAGGCTTTATATGCAGTGTCCCGACGAGCTGGACAGGTCATTGGGAAAAGAGGTCGATTTTTCACAGTCTTATGGCTGGCTCATTCAGTTTGCTGACGGAAACAGGCTTGACCTTCATGTCGAGTCTGTCGGCTGTTTTGATTATGAGTGCGACAAGCTTTGCAGGATACTTCTTGACAAGGACGGCATTATGACCAATATCCCCGAGCCGACAGATGAGCAGTATCGTGTGAAAAAGCCGTCTCAGGCGGAGTTTGAGGCTGCCTGCAATGAGTTCTGGTGGTGCCTGAACAACGTTGCAAAGGGTCTGTGGCGCAATGAGCTGCCGTATGTTCATGATATGTTGTCCTATGCAGTCCGTCCGCAGCTTGTGAAGATACTTTCGTGGAAGATAGGGCTTGATACCGACTTTTCAGTAAGCGTGGGAAAATCCGCCAAATATATGTACAGATGGCTTCCTGCCGATGTGTGGGAGCGCTTCCTCAGAACATACGGCGGATCAAATACGGAAGAGGTATGGAACGCTGTGTTTATCATGTACGGTCTGTTTGATGAATTTGCTCCCCAAACGGCAGAGCGTCTTGGCTATCATTATAACAGTGAAGAGGCTTCAAACAGCAGAGCATGGCTTGAAAAGGTCAGAAATTATCCTAAGGAATGAATCAGATGGTAAAAATATATCTTGTCCGTCACGCTGAGGCGCAGGGCAATGTGGAAGAATTTTTTCAGGGACATATCGACACTGACGTAAGTGAAAAGGGCAGAAAGCAGCTGGAGTGCCTTGCAGAGCGTTTCAAGGATATCCCCATAGAAGAGGTATATACAAGCCCGCTGAGACGTGCAAGGGCTACTGCAGAGGCTGTGAATAAATATCACAAGCTGCCGCTAACCGTTGACCCTCACATTATCGAAATTTATGCGGGAGACTGGGAGGGCGTCAGGTGGAGCGAACTGCCTGAAAAATTTCCCCATGAATATGAGCTGTGGTCAAAGCAGATAAATAAATTCAAGGCTCCGCACGGTGAATCAACTCGGCAGGTATATGACCGAATGAAGCTTGCAATGAGGAACATTGCCGCAGAGAACAATGGCAAGACTATTGCCGTGATATCTCACGGAATGGCGATAAAGGCGTACCTTAACTATGCCGACGGCAGAGAATGGGAAAATTACGCTGACCCGGGCTGGTCGGACAACACGGCGGTTTCGCTTATCGAATATGACGATGAACTTATGCCCCATATCATATTCAAGAACGACAGCTCTCATCTGAAAGATGGGCTTTCTACTCTTGCAGTGTCAAAATGGTGTAAAAAATGATGTCGAAAGGAATGTATCTATGAAAATAATGTCCGTGGATTTCGGGGACAGCAGAACAGGGATTGCAGTCTGCGACAAAAGCGAATTTCTGGCATCTCCGCTTACAGTCATTTTTGAAAAGAATTTTGACCGCTGCCTTGAAAAAACCGCTGACCTTGCAAAACAGGAGCAGGCTGAGCTTATCGTAGTGGGATTTCCCAAGAATATGAACAACACTGTTGGCGAAAGGGCGGAAAAATGCACGCTTTTCGGCGACAGGCTCCATGAAATGACAGGCATTGAGGTCGTAATGTGGGACGAGCGCTGCACGACTGTCTCGGCCCATAATTATCTCAATGAGGTCAATGTGCGTGGCAAAAAACGAAAGAATGTGGTCGATGCGGTTGCGGCTGTCATCATTCTTGAAAGCTATATGGGATTCAGGAAAAATACTGCAAACAAATAAAATCAGGGAGGGCGTCGGCATGAAAAAAGTAAATATCCTTATCATGGCGGCGCTTTTGGGCGTTATGTCTCTTACAGCCTGCGGCAGCGGAGATGACGGCTCAGGCGGAGAGTTCAATGTTGTAATATCGTCAAATCCCGGAAACCTTGACCCTCAGCTTGCGGAGGACAAGGAGTCTTTTTATGTTATCCGCAACATTTACGGCACCCTTATGGATATTGATGGCAGCGGCATGATAGTCAACGGTACGGCGCAGAGCTATACTGTTTCATCTGACGGCCTGACATATACCTTTAAGCTGCGTGAAGGTCTGTGCTGGCAGGGGCTTTCATCAAGCGAGACCGTTCCGCTTACAGCATATGACTATGAATACGCTTTCAGGCGCATCTATGACCCTCAGACACATTCTCCCCATACTGAGCGCTTTTCGGATATTAAGAACAGTATGGCGGTTTACGGCGGTGCAATGAGCAGCTCTCAGCTGGGCGTTAAGGCTGTTGATGAACTTACACTTGAGATAACTCTTGAATATCCCGACTGTGAGTTCCTGAAGCTAATGGCGCACCCTGCGGCGTCCCCATGCAATGAGCAGCTGTTTCTTTCCACTCGTGGAAGATATGGTCTGGCGGCAGATGCCACATATGCCTGCGGAGCATTTTACATCACCGACTGGAACTATGACCCTTACTGGCACGATAATCATATCACTCTTGAAAAAATATCGGCAAATTCCCTTGACGGCTACAAAACCTACCCCGATATAGTAAATATCGAGATAACTGGGGACAGGGAGGCATATTCTGCCGAAAACAACATCAGCATTGATGCCTATGTGATAGATGATATTGCCCTTTACGACCGCAGCGTGCAGAAAAGGTATTCCTGCCGTGAGTATATTGACAGCACTACCTGCCTTTTTATTTCTCCACAGTCACCCATAGCAGCAGATGAGGACGTAAGGAGAGCAGTATTTTCGTCGGTTGACCTTGACAAATTGGCGGGGGAGCTGAGCGATAATTCGGTTCAGGCATTCGGATTTATTCCCAACGCAGTTACTGTAACAAACAAGAGCTTCCGTGACTTTTATCCCGAGAGCAGAACAGTCTTGTCAGCATCGTCTGCAAAGGCAGTCTGGGACAGGTTTACAGCGGGACATACCGATATTGATTTCAACAGCAGCATTCTTCTTGCAGATGACTCGCTGAACTCCGAGTCGCTGCCTTACAGCATCACATCTGACCTTGAGGACAAGCTGGAGCTGTATTGCTCGCCTGTATTCGAGGATAGGTCTGACTACAAAAAAAGGCTTGAATCGGGCGATTATGACCTGTGCATTGCCGAGATAAAAGGGGGGACCAACTCTGCTGAGGAGTTCATGCAGCAGATAGCTGATTTCCTGCCCGACGGCAACTCGGCAGATGAGCTTATAAAGCGTGCGGACAGGTGCATTGATCTGTCCGAAAAAAAGGACGCTGTAAAAGCGTTTGAGGACTATATAACTGACAATGCCTATGCGCTGCCGCTGTCTTTTGAAAAGGTTTATTTCATTTCGTCCGATGATACATCGGACATCTGGTATGACCCGTTCGGCGAGACTATGTTCTTCAAATATGCCAAGCAAAAATAATGTTAATAAAATGTAAAATCCGCAAATATGCCTTGACAAATAAGTATTGTAGGTGTATAATATTAAAGTAATGCGGATATGGCGGAATCGGCAGACGCGCTAGATTCAGGTTCTAGTGGTAGCAATACCGTGTGTGTTCAAGTCACATTATCCGCACCAAGGCTTAACGAAGCCGTTTGAAGCCCCTTGCAGTTCATCACTGTAAGGGGCATTTTTTATAGTATTATTCAAAGTGTTCTAGTCCTAATCAGTCAAATTTCAGGTTGTTTGCAGCTTTCTGCATTTGCTCAAAAGTTGAGTGAACATATATTGATGTTGTGCTGATGTTGGAATGTCCCAGCATACGGCGTGCAGTCTCAATATCGGCGCCGCTCTGCAAAAGGTATGTTGCGTAAGTGTGCCGCAGCTTGTGAGGGGATATGTAAGGCATATTTGGGTATTGCTCCTGCACCGAACGGTAAAAGTTGATATATCGGTGATGATAAGCTGTAAAGGAAAGGTGTTCCCCGTCGTCGTTATGGAATACAAAGCCTGTTGTCTGCTTGTCTATTGCCTGAACTCTGCGGAGAATACGAATGCTTTCGTCACATAGAGGAACACGGCGGTCACGGTTGCTCTTTGTAGAGGGGCGTATCTCAGGGTGAGGAGAAGCGTTCACCAGCGTTTGACATACGCTGATATATCCGTCATCGAAGTGAACATTCTCCCAAGTGAGGGCAAGCACTTCACCACGTCTGAGACCTGTCCACAGCTCCAGCTCAAACATAAGCATTTCAGGGCATTCAGCGTGGAAGAGGTTCTTCATCTGCTCTTTGGTAAGCAGGCAAGGCTCTTTGTAAACCTTTTTGGGTGCTTTGATTTTCTCGACAGGGTTCTTGTCGGTGTATTCATTGAGGACGGCTTCATTGAAGCAGCGTTTGAGCAGATAATACACTTTGCGCTGTCGGCTGGTGCTGTAATCAATAGCAGTTTTCATACATCGCTGAATGTGCATAGGCTTAATGGTTGAGAGTTCCATATCAGCTATGGGATAAAAGTGTTTCTTGTTGATTATCTGATATTCAACGGCGCAGTCGTGAGTGACTATGCCATAACAATATATTTCAAAAAATTCATCGAACCATTCGCCAAAGGTCATTTTATCACCTACTTTCATATATCACATATAATCACATAACAGGCAGCTTGCAAAAGGGGATTGAATGGGGAGAGAGGTTCCGTCCGTCAGTGTAAAATTCACATAAACTTTGCAAACTCCTCCAAGACTTTCCGAGCGGCTCACGGAGATCGGGCATTTAAGAGGTCACCCCCCTCAGAGCGCCGCCTGTTTTGCTGTCCTCTATGGGGTTTGCGTGGGCTTGCTGGTGCTGCTCCTTTGGTAAGCGTGTGGGGGCGACCTCTTGCCCTCATTATGTGTGAGCCGCACGGAAACCCTCGGAGCTTCTGCAAACTTTATGAGAATTTTCCCCGACTGCTACCACTAGAACCGTTGTGTTGAGCAAACGCTAATCAGTAGTCAGGTATTTGAAGCCTGTCTTTGCAGGCTCGCAATAATACTCATAATCGCATATGAAGCTCGAATAATCGGTATCATCTAGGCTGACAGGTACTTTGCGAACAATGTTTCCGCCAGCGTAATAGTAATTGCCGAATATCTTTGAAAGGTCTTTTGTAATGTACTTTGTAATATAGCCAGCAATGCCGTTCCCGTCTCCAAATATTTCAATGGCAGTAGAGAAGCCGTATTTCCATTGTGGCAGGTTGTACACAGTCTGAGCAGTTGCAGGGTCAATACCTTTGCGCCTGAGAGTTTCAAGCCGCAGGGGCTTCTCATAGCCCTTGACTTTGCGTGTGCCGCTGTCTGTGAGGGTCAGACATTCATTGAAAAGTCCGTGGAGATGTATGCCGCCCTTTTTGTGGTTTTCTGGAATGAGTATGTACTTTAAGCCGTGGCGGCTGGTCATATTCTTCAGGAACGCACGCAAAATGGAAATTACCTCTTTGGGGTCTTTGCTGTTTACCTTGTCAGGGTCAAAGGTGAGGGTAACGAAATATTTGAAGGTGTTCTCATTCATCAGGACGATATCATAAACGCTGGTAATACTGCGGCGTATGCTGTCGTTTCTGGTAACAGGGGAACTGCATTGCGGCTTTGGAATTTTTACGTGTTGAGCATTCTCACATACTTCCCAGCCATCTTCACGGAAAATATTTCTGCTGGCAACTGTAATCTTACACATACCTTGCGGATATTTCTTGACCTTCATATTATGGAATACATTGTTATAGGATTTCCTAAGCATTTTCTATACCTCCCGTGCAACTGCAAAATCCTGAATTATAGCCGTTTTTCAATACCCACTGAGAAAAATCTGTGGATATAATCAAGTAGTCTCTCGCCCCCCTCACTGCCGCCGCTTCCGCAGCTCCGCAGCCAGTGGGCTTTGCGGTGCTTGCGGCTTTCGCTCGGCAGTTTCGGGGGCGTTTTGGAGATTAACCATTGAAGCATACCATACGATAATTATTATTACCGTACAGTTATTATAATACCATTAAGTTATCTTGTTGTCAATACCTTTTGGTTATTTTTTGAAAAATACTACCAAAAGGTATTTAAATGTGCTATAATGGTATTATCGAGGTGATAAAATGTACTCAAATAACTTATATGAAGCACGAAAACAAGCTCGAAAGACACAAGCCGAATTGGCAGAAATGCTTGCGATGAATACGATAGTGTACGGCAGATATGAGCGTGGCGAAAGAGATATTCCGTTGAGCGTTGCCGTTCAAATGGCTGATGTTCTGAATGTATCACTTGATTATCTGGCTGGAAGGTCAAGAATTGCGAGTGGAACTAAGAGTGATGATGAATTTTTACAGAAAACTCTTATAGACCCAGCTATGAAAAATGTAACCAGCGAAAGAGATGCACTTTACGCATATGTCAATGTTTTGAGAGAAGAACAGCGAAAGACCAATGAGCAGACGGAGAACGCTGTGGCTCAGATAATGAAGATTATAAATGATAAATACCCCTCGGAATAAAATCCAAGGGGTATTTTGTTGGGCGAATATTCGCCCAAATACGACGTTCAGGTTCTAGTGGTAGCAATACCGTGTGTGTTCAAGTCACATTATCCGCACCAAAGAAAAACCTCGTAGATACGTAATCTGCGAGGTTTTTTTTTATGTTTTTCAGATTATTTTGCGCATAAAATGCAAGGCAAATAGAGTGTTCTAGTAGTAGCACATAGATTTCTATCAAATTCTGCCACCTTTTAAGCACTCTATCATTTTTTGTAAACACCATTTATGCGGTCACGATGCATTTGAGCATATCGCAAAACACTATCATGTAAACAGTTAACCATTTTATCAATTTCTTCTAAATCATGTGTAACAGCAATACGATTTAGCTCTCCATCAATCATATCTCTAAGATTGCGTTGCTCGTAATATTGTTTTTGATTTATATATGGCATATTATAATCTCCTTTAAAGTCGTGTTATTTAAGAAATTTAAGCTTCTGCATCTCGTTTTGTGCCTGCTCAAAATCACTGTGAACATAAATCTGTGTACAACTGTTTGTTCCAAGAAGCCAATCTGCAGATACTTCGTAAAAGTCCACTAGAATTCCTAATGTCTCAATATCAGGCTGTGTTCTCCCAATCTCATAGCCAGCCAATGTACTTCTAGGTATTTGCGTTTCTTTTGCAACATCTTCCTGAGTAAAACCGCTGTCTTTTCTTGCTTTCTTTAGTTTACTTGCAAATGACTCTACATACATTTTCATACCCCCATTCTTTTTAGTCTCATTTCTTATGCAACAACCTATTTCCTGGTAAATCTGAGCTTCTGCATCTCGTTTTGTGCCTGCTCAAAATCGCTATGTACATATATCTGAGTTGTGCTTATATCAGAGTGTCCCAGGATCCTGCGGGCTGTTTCCACATTTACTCCAGACCGTAAAAGGTACGTTGCAAACGTGTGCCTGAGCTTGTGCGGCGTAAGGTGACGAAACTTGCTGTCGATAGCCTGGAGCTTGTCAATGCAGCGCTGATATCTTCCATAATAGCCCTTGAATGAGAGCGGTTTATCTTCCCGATACTTGAACACATAGCCGAATGTACTGTCATATTTTCGGATAAGTTTCAGAACACTAAGCGCTTCATCGGTAAGCGGAACACGTCTATCCCGTCTGGATTTGGTAAGCTTGACAAGCTGTTCGCCGTCTTTGGTGAGTACGATCGTCTGGCATACCTTTATGTAACGTTCATCAAGATTGATGTTGTCCCAGGTCAGAGCGAGGAGCTCAGAGCGGCGCAATCCCGTAAGCAGTTCAAAGGCAACCATTCTGAAACAGCAATCCTTGTCAACATTCTGTAAGATGATATCTATTTCCGAAGAGTTGTAGCAGTCTGTCTCATGACGCACCTTTTTAGGCGGGCGCACCTTGTCCACGACATTGTTATCTATCAGATCGTTTATCAAAGCTTCCTGCATTACCTTATGCAGAAGATAATATACCTTGCGCTGTCGGCTGGAACTGTAGCTGATAGCTGTTTTTATGCACATCTGAACATCAATAGGCTTGATGTCCTGCAGCTCCTTGTTAGCTATAAGATAAAAATGCTTGCGATTTATGATGCTATATTCCTTGGAACAGGAATAACTGATAACATCATCACAGTTGACCTTGAAAAATGTATCGAACCATTGAGAGAATTTCATATCACAAAGCACCTCTTTCAGATAAATATTCAAGTATTCCGTCAGATGATGTTCCCATCTGATTTTTAAGATCCTTGTATTTCGGATTCAGATCACGGTGGTTGACCGATTCTCGGAGCTGTTGACAGAATTTTTCCATGCCTATGATATCAATCATGGTTTTTACCGCTCCCGAGCATTGACCGAAAACATAGTTCCCCAGACGCATAATATTGTATTCAACGCCAGGACGGCAAAAAATGCTTACGCTGTCATAGCTCTCAAGAAAATTCTGCCACCAGTCGGCAGTGTCCCAACGCCTCTTATTACTGTCGGTTCCGGTAGGAGTAACAAATCTTAGGTAATTATTCAGCACGGCAAAGTAATTCTTGCAAATATCGCCGCCGAGCTTCACAAATCCTATTGCATTTGCTCCACGAAGCTGTATTTCACAGCGAACCCAATGTTCCAGATCTTCACGCTTGCGCTCTGCCTTTTTGTCGTATATACGTATGTAGATGTTAGAACGCATGGAACCGAAACCAACGCAGCAGCCCTCAGAGCCGAATGTAACAGACCATTTTTCAAATCTTGCAACATAATTCTGTGCAGCTGTTTCACGTGCGACAACGTCAATATCAAGCAGACCGTCAAAATCATCATACGCTACATCAAGTCGTGTAAGATTCATCTGACGCTTTTCGCCGTCATCGCTGTAGTTCTCAATTATGGCATCGAAAAGGCTGTCATAATCTCCGTTGCCGTAAGTCTCGAAGCTCCTGCAGCCCTGACCGGACATATTTACACATATGCCCATATCATCACGACCGCCATAACAAATAGATATACCGCCGAAATGCAGGCACATAGGATAACCGTTCATGCCTCTGTCAAGCTGTAAGAACGATACATCGCACAGTCCCAGGATATTGATTACATCATCAACGCTATGTATTTTGGTCGTGAATGTGATCCAGTCATAGATTATCTTATTTGTTTCTGCCAATGTCTGACACCCCTTATTGTACGTTCTACCCCCGTGTTACTGGACGGGGGTGTAAGGGGAAGGTTTTCCCCCCCCGCATTTTATGTAATATATAATTATTACTTTTTCTTATTGGCTTTGATTGATTTTATAACTGCCGGAATCTGAACACACACAGCTGCTATTGCAGGCGACACAGTAATAATCCATGCAATAAGTGCATGATCGCCATAATATAAATTGTGAAGTACCTCTATAACATTTGACATTTCCATAACTCCTTTTTGTTTTATTATTTTAAATAAACCTTTGAATAAACGGCGGGGCTCTCCTACGCTCCGCTGCGGTTTCCCGCCGTTTATTCTGCGGTTTATTCAATAGCTTTTACCCAGCGAAGAATAACTTGGTAAATATAATATGTTGCAATCGCTATTAACCAAGTTTCAAGCACCGATATCCATAAATAAATGGGAATAAACCAGTTTACATATGAAAGAACTTTTGAAATAGATGGATTAGTCGATAAAAAAACTATCGGACTCTTCGGGAGTGCCTTAATAATGCCATCTACTATTTTTTGAAAATTTTCAGTGATCCAATTAAGCAAGTCCATATATTACGCCCCCTTAACGATTTTACGGCTTGTGAAAATGAGCATAAACATAAATCCAATAGTCGATGTCCATCGCATAATCACCGCCAATGGTTCAAAAGGTGTAAAATCTATTGTAATGGGGCATACAACCCCTTGAAAATTGCCTATGGCGGGAAATTTGATATTATATGTAAAAACAGGGTCAGCAGGCTTCTCGGCAAATAGCTTTATGCCTCTTACAAAGTCAAACGGCAGACAAAACGGAAATACCTGAGTAATAGTGCTTGATAATATCATTTCAGATAATGTTCCTTCGTAAGTTGCTTCAACAGTTACATCTGTTTCATCTGTTTCCTCCCATTCAAGCTTATTTTCAAGTTCTCTGAGAAGCTGCAGAAGATAGTTAATTAAATCAGCAAGAGCTGTATTGTTGTAGGCAGAAAAATCATACCGGGGATCATAAGCCTGATTATTTATTGTAATGGTTCCGTCGCTGTTAGGATAATATGTAACGCCATTGTAAGTGACGGATCCATCAGGATTCAGGTAATATGGTTCGCCATCTATATAAACCGTTCCGATGGGCTTATCTTCTTCGCCAATAACAGGTTCATCGGTAACGCCGACATCTGTATCAATATAATCAGAAATACTGATACTAAATGACCAGTAATTATCCACGACCTGGAAGTAAAAGCCCTCAGATGAATAAAAAGAGTTTTGAACAATACTTTTTACACGGCTTTCATCATAGACACTATGAGAAGCACCGCTATGTATGGTAATATCATTTATCAATTTTCCGTTTTCATCATACACAAACTGGTGAAACACCCAGCATTTGCGGTCGAGATGATCCCGTTCCTCTTTCCAGTCAAACACTACGCTTTGACCTAGCACATTTGAGACCTTATAACCATAAGTGCCGACTTTTGAGACGTTTATATCATTCTCGTGGGCTCCCAGCCATGCCTGCATATCAAGCCCCATTGAATTTAACTGGGAAGCTGAAACGCCGTTTGCCTGCATATCCTGAAACATTTCATATATATCTGCGGTCAAAATGATTGAACCAGCACCAGCAGCAAAAAAAACACTACTAACAGGATCACGTATAAACGAGTCCATATATGCCTGAGTAGTGGAATCTTGAGACCTATACATTTCTGCGAAGCTGTCGCCGATATTATCAGCGGAAAAAGAGAAACCCAGACTTGCCGCCAGATAAAAGAAAAACGCTATAATTGATGCCGTCAATTTAAATCACCCCTTTGTAACTGTTCCTGACGCTCGATGAGCAGCCCACAGAGCTGCGCCATAAGAGCTTTTTTGTGTTCCCATTCTGCTTTATATGGAGCAAGCACAGTATCAAACATACTGTAACTGTTATACATCTGACCGTAAAAAGGTCTGTATCTGAAAAAGCGCTGTTCTATTGGCTCTTTATCTCCACGCCAGCACACCTTGTAAGAAAATAACCCACCGAGAAAAAGTGAGAGGAAAAAGCCGAAATTACCTTGATATTTACGGTTATAATGCTTGACTTCGGTTTCTGCATATTCAATGACCTTGCGGCTTATAAGTCTTTTGGATTGCGGAACAAGAATGATTTCATATCCCAAATGCCTGTGTTGTCGAAAAAAATTATCCCACTTATTCCACAGCTCTTTATTATCACCTATAACTGTAGGCGAAAACAGTGCATCGCATTCATCAAGATATAAATACGTTTGTTTTTCTTTGCCGTAAACGTGATAACGTGCGGCAAAATCATATAAAAATTCAACGGTCATGTATTCGTTGGGGACATAGTAAAAGTTTTCGGCTCGTTTATCATGAGAATATAGCCGAATTTTACCCTTTGAAATATTAAAAAGGAACTCCTGAAGCTTGTTCATAAAGCATAAATCTGTATCAATATTGCAAGTGCTGATAACCTTTTTGCCATATCGCAGGTTTTCTCGGATATCTTTTGCAACGTGTAAAGATTTGCCCGAACCGGGTGTTCCTGTCCAAAGTTCAGTAGCCACAAAATCACGTCCTTATAAAAAACTAAGGGCAGGTAAAAACTATTACCCACCCTTTAGCGTTACAGTCCATCAGATGCCGTAACGGTTTAGCCTGCCTTATTGAAGAACTTTTTTGCCCAGCCGATCATAAGAGATATGCCCCACATTCCCACACAAACGGGAATAATTGCTGTTGCAAGTGAAATACAGTTGTTGACAATCTCAATAAAGCCTGACTGAAGACTTTTCAAAATTGAGGAATAGTCAAAAGACGTTGAACCACTTGGAACAGTTTCTTCAGCAGCTACAGTAATCGTAGCAAGCTGGATTGCTGTAGCTGCGCCCATTGCCTTGGGAACAATGCGATGCTTAGCTTCAAAAGAAGCAGCACGAGATTTAAGATCAGAAATAACCTTAATGCTCATATGGATAACCCTCCTATTAAAAAAATTTACTTATAATTCCAAACAGCCACTTAAATGCAGCTATTGAAATACCGATAATTAAGCCGGCGCCGATGCCGATGAAAAAAGCATAAAAAGCACAATTCACATAATATTCGGTCATTATCAACGCCCCTTAAAAAAATGAGATATCAGAAGTCCACAAACCGTTCCGACAGCGCCGACGATGAAAACCACAAAAGCAATTATAAACAGCATAAATTCGCTGTCTGTTTTCTGATAATCGGCGTATAATATTGATATATCGTTTACGCTTGATACAGCTTTTGATTGCTCAACTACGATTTTATCCAGCTGACTTATAATCTCCTGCAGCTCATCATTATACGTTGGATCCGTATCAATAAACGTTGTGGTGATCTCCGTTTCCTCGTTCATGGTTATGCGCCTTTCTTCTCGGATTTCTCGGGAAGTGTGATCGTAATGTCGGTAATTGCTGTGAATGTTTTTCCGCCACGGTTGGTGACATCATAATCGATCTCGATCGCTGCGCCGTAAACCTCGCTGCCCTCGTTATAGAACTTTTCAATCAGAGGTCTGATCGCACGGTTGAAAATAGGGGAGCTCTCTGATATAAATTCACTCTTACCTACGTAGCCGAATGCGTCGCTTGACTTGCAGTTCATGTAGATCGTTGCTCCCTTGACAGGCTGATTGGTTTTCTTGCTTACGTAATCAATCGGCTCATATCCTACTATGATTCCTTTCATTGTTTTTGGCTCCTTTCAAATTATTTCACCACGTTTTTGTGGTATGATATTATATTACCACGTTTTTGCGGTTATGTCAACACATTTTCGTGGTTTTGTATTAAAATATTTTAAAGAGGTGTTGTCATGGAAATACAAGTTAATCGAATACGTGATCTTCGTGAAGATGCAGATCTAACGCAAGAACAGGTTGCCAAGAAGCTTGGATATCATACAACTACGTATCAGCGTTGGGAAGAAAATATTCATGGTATTAAATTACGTGACGCATTGAACATTGCAGAATTTTATAACGTAAGCCTTGACTACCTTGCTGGAAGAACAAATTGTAAGAATATCAACAAATGCAGATGAATGGGGAATAGAAATGAATATTGACACAAATACATTGCTTTTAATACTTGCTATTTTGGTTATAATAATTATTCTCATCAAACAAAACAAAAACAATAAATATCTTAACAAGCAGCTTGAAGCAGAGAAGAAAAAGCTTGACAGAGAGTATCATGATCTGTTATTCAGATATAAAAATTATGAAGCAGCTGGCATTGATAAATATAACGAGAAGCCAGAGCAGAAGCTTGAAAGAATTTATCATAGTCTGAGCTATAAAAACAAGCAAGCCCTGGTAGATTACGCTGAAATACTCGAAAAGCGTGAGAAGAACCAAGGCAAATAAAAAAAGCCCCGGCAAATTTACAAATTTGCTCGGGACTTTTTAGTGGCCTGCAGCCATTGGAGAGGGGGAGAGACGTAAAGACTTCGCAGAAAATCACCTCTCCCCCTCTCCAAGCCTCTCCCTCTCTCCGATTTTCTGCGTACGTGACGCCTACGGCAGTAAAAAAGAACAAAAACGCCTGCGGCGCTTTTGTTGGGCGAATATTCGCCCATATTTTGACTCATTCAGGTTCTAGTGGTAGCAATACCGTGTGTGTTCAAGTCACATTATCCGCACCAAGGCTTAACGAAGCCGTTTGAAGCCCCTTGCAGTTCGTCACTGTAAGGGGCATTTTTCATAGTATTATGCAAAGTGTTCTAGTCCTAATCAGTCAAATTTCAGGTCGTTTGCAGCTTTAGCATTATCCCAAAGCCGCAGACATCTTAATCATTTTCAACTCTCGGAACAATAGACAGAATATAATCTGCAAGAGATTTCAGGGTGATCTCTTCCTGCTGAATGTATTCATATATAAGGTGTTTCATTTTATCGGAGTCGAAAGCATATGCCGCAAGAAGGGCATAGCTTCTCTTTGCACTTTCGTCAAGATCACTTTCATCTGTCAGTTCTCTTATCCTTGCGGAAAATATTTCTTCATTCATAAGTGCCATAGGATCAGTCCTTTTTAGATTTAGTTTATTTTAAATCAAGGCAGCTTTATTAGCCTGTTATTTTGATTAAGCTTACCATTTTTAGCCTGTTTTGTCAAGGCGTGAAAACCAAAAGTGTATAGTAAAATCTCAGATATAAAAAAAGTCACATTTTTTTGGAAAAAACTATTGACAAATGAGAATTTTTATGGTAAACTAAATAAGTCGCTGAATGAGAGTGGTTTCAGTAATGCGGCAAGCCTCATAATGGAGAGGTGTCCGAGTGGTTTAAGGAGCTGGTCTTGAAAACCAGTGATCCCGCAAGGGACCGTGGGTTCGAATCCCACCCTCTCCGCCAACATTTTTCCTATATATTTAATTTTGTTACCATTATGCAGAAGTACTCAAGTGGTGACGAGGCGCCCCTGCTAAGGGCGTAGGTCGGGAAACCGGCGCGAGGGTTCAAATCCCTCCTTCTGCGCCAAATAAACGGTTTGGATTTTATCTGAACCGTTTATTTTTTTGCCTGCTCTTCATTTCTTGACTTTTTTATGCTGCGGTGATATAATTTTACTTGGCAAAACATATTAGATATAATGCCGCCTGCGAAAGGATAGCACATATATGGAATTAACACAGCTTAAATATTTTTATGTAGCCGCTGAATGCGGTCAGATAACCAAGGCTGCCGAAAAGCTTCATATTGCGCAGCCTGCACTTACACAGTCTGTTAAGAGGCTTGAAAACGAGCTCGGTGTAAAGCTGTTTGAACGCAGAGGACGAAGCGTTGCTCTCAGCAGATGCGGGGAATATCTGCACAGGCAGCTGGGTGTTGTGCTCAAAACACTTGAGCGTATTCCTGATGACCTTACAAGAATTGCTGACCTTGAAGAAAAGACCATACGTGTCAATATTATTGCCGCATCTCTTCTGGTCACTGAACTTATTATCAAATATAAAAAGCTTAATCCCGATATAAAGTTTCATCTGTATCAGAGTGCTGATGAGGAAAATTGCGACTGCACAGTCTCGACTGAATTTACGGGACTTACCCCCAATATTCCAAAGAACTGCCTTTACAGGAGCTTTACGGAGGAGATACGGCTGGCGGTGCCTGCTGATTCCAATTATGCCAGACAGAATTTTGTTAATCTTTCCGATGCCAAAGGTGAAGGTTTTATCAGCCTGTCAGGCTCCAAGCCTTTTCATTCAATATGCGACACGTTCTGCCGTACTGTGGGCTTTGTACCCAATGTGATATTCGAAAGCGATTCGCCCTCAACGGTACGTGACCTTATCGGTTCGGGAATGGGTATCGGCTTCTGGCCTGCTTATACATGGGGAGATATCAACACCGATAATGTTGCTCTGCTGCCAATTTCCGTGCCCGACTGCCGAAGAGAGATAACGGTCATATGCAACAATACCGAGTCAGCTGCAGCTGTTGATTTTTACAATTTCCTTTGCGATAATATTGAATCGGTGCATCGTGAATCTCTGAAAAAGTTCTGATGATGTTCTGCACATTTAATGAATTTTGGAGTACTTCATATCTATTTCCAAGGAAATAGATATGAAACATAAATCTTATAACAAGGAGACATTAAATGTCTGATTTTAATACATTTGAAAAGCTGGGAGAAAGCTGTGAGATATGCGTCACAAAGGAGCATACCTTCGGCACTGACGCTTTTTTGCTGGCTGATTTTGCCAAAGCACGCCACAAGGATATTGTCTGCGACCTTGGCACAGGCTGCGGAATAATTGCCGTTCTCATGCGCCTGAGATATGAGCCTAAGCAGGTATATGGCGTGGATATTCAGCCGCAGGCGATAGAGCAGTTTGAGCTGACTGTGAGCCGCTCCGGGCTGAAAGAGACATATCCCTTGCTTATGGATCTGAAAGCACTTACAAACGATGCTCCGCTGGGCAGATGTGACCTTGTCACCTGCAACCCGCCCTATAAGGCAGCCAAAGCGGGCATTGAAAGCGAGCTTTCGGCTCACAAGATAGCCCGTCACGAGATATTGTGCAACATATCTGACGTGTGCGCTGCGGGCAATAAGCTCCTGAAATACGGCGGCAGACTGTGCCTGTGCAATCGTCCCGAACGTCTGGCAGATGTTATGTGCGCCATGCGTGACAATGATATCGAGCCGAAATATCTGCGGTTCGTATCAAAATCGCCCAGTGATGCTCCATGGCTTTTCCTTATTGAAGGAAGAAAGGGCGGCGGCTCATTTATGCAGGTGCTTCCGCAGCTTTATATCAGCGGAAGCGGGGGAATAAGCCCAGAGCTTGCACAGATTTACGGAAAGACCGATGAAAGGACTGAATAAAATGCCAGGAAAACTTTACGTTGTGGGAACACCCATCGGCAATCTGGAGGATATCACCTACAGAGCTGTCAGGATCTTGTCGGAAGTGGATTTCATCTGTGCCGAGGATACAAGAGTTACCGTCAAGCTTCTCAATCATTTTGATATAAAAAAGCCTTTGCTCAGCTATCACGAGCATTCTGCATCACACGTTTCGGAAAATATCATAAGCCGCCTGCAAAGCGGGGAGAGCTGTGCGGTGGTAACCGATGCAGGTATGCCCTGTATCTCCGATCCGGGCGAGGATCTGGTCAGAATGTGCAGAGACCTTGATATCCCCGTGGAAGCTGTTCCGGGACCTACGGCAATGGCAACGGCGGCGGCGGTGTGCGGTATCCCTGCATCACGTTTTGCATTTGAAGGCTTCCTTTCCGTCACAAAGAAGCAGAGATTTGAGCATCTTAAATCCGTATCCAAGGATACTTACACGCTGATTTTTTATGAGGCACCACATAAGCTCAGGTCAACTCTTGAGGATATGCTGAAATATTTTGGTGACAGACGCATATCCATATGCCGTGAACTTACAAAGATACATGAAGAAGTAATGCGTACAACGCTTTCTCAGGCGATAGAATACTATGAGCAGAATGCTCCGAGAGGGGAGTATGTGCTTGTGGTGGAGGGCATGAGCGCTGAAGAGCTGAAAGATGAATATTCGGTGGAAGAAGCCGCCGATATTGCACGCAAGCTCATTGAGGGCGGTGCAAAGATGTCCGATGCCTGCAAGGAAGCCGCAAGGATAACAGGGGTGAGAAAGAACGATATTTACACTGCCGTAATGTGATTTTGACTCTGTGTAAATAACGCTTTGAGAATTTTGTTAAAAATGCTCAAAAAATATGCAGGATTTTTTTTGCAAACTTGCGTTTTACATCTTGCAAAATCTGAATAAAGGTGTTATAATAAATTCAGTCTTTATGTGATGGAAGTTTTCGCATGGAGAAAATTATACAGGGAGGTTGTTAACAATGGCGTTAACCAACACATATCTTATCAATTTACTGGAAAATGTTAAGAAGCGTAATCAGGGTGAGCCCGAATTCATTCAGGCTGTTACAGAGGTTATTGAGACCCTCGAGCCCGTTATCAACAAGAGACCCGATCTCGTTGAGGCAGGCGTTCTTGACAGACTCGTTGAGCCTGAAAGACAGATCATTTTCCGTGTTCCTTGGGTTGACGACAACGGCAAGGTACAGGTAAACCGTGGTTTCAGAGTACAGTTCAACTCTGCAATCGGTCCTTACAAGGGCGGTATCAGACTTCACCCCTCCGTTTATATCGGTATTATCAAGTTCCTCGGCTTTGAGCAGGTATTCAAGAACAGCCTTACAACCCTCCCTATGGGCGGCGGCAAGGGCGGCTCCGACTTCGATCCTAAGGGTAAGAGCGACGGAGAGGTTATGCGTTTCTGCCAGAGCTTCATGACTGAGCTTTGCAAGCACATCGGTGCTGACACAGACGTTCCTGCCGGCGACATCGGTACAGGCGGACGTGAGATCGGCTATATGTTCGGTCAGTATAAGAGACTCCGCAACGAGTTCACAGGCGTTCTCACAGGTAAGGGTCTTACCTACGGCGGTTCTCTCGCAAGAACAGAGGCTACAGGTTACGGTCTCTGCTACTTCACCAACGAAATGCTTAAGGCTAACGGCAAGTCCTTCGAGGGCAAGACCGTTGTTATCTCCGGTTCCGGAAACGTTGCTATTTACGCTTGCCAGAAGGCTACAACTCTTGGCGCTAAGGTAATCACAGTTTCCGACTCCAACGGCTACATCTACGATCCCGACGGAATCGAGCTCGAGCTCGTTCAGCAGATCAAGGAAGTTGAGAGAGGCAGAATCAAGGAGTACATCGGCAGAACTTCTCACAAGAATGCTGAGTACCATGAGGGCAGCGTTTGGACACTTAAGTGCAACGCAGGCAATATCAAGCTTGACATTGCTCTTCCCTGCGCAACTCAGAACGAGATCGACGGCGAAGGCGCAAAGGCTATCGTTGCTAACGGCGCATTTGCTATCGCAGAGGGTGCTAATATGCCTTCTACTCCCGACGCTATCAACACATACCTTGCAAGCGGTCTCCTCTATGGTCCAGCAAAGGCTGCCAATGCAGGCGGCGTAGCTACTTCCGGTCTCGAAATGAGCCAGAACAGCGAAAGACTTTCTTGGACATTCGAGGAAGTTGACGCTAAGCTCCACAACATCATGGTTTCCATCTTCAATGCTTGCGACAGCGCTGCTAAGGAGTATGGCATGGAAGGCAACTACATGGCAGGTGCAAACATTGCAGGCTTCCTGAAGGTTGCTGAAGCTATGAAGGCTCAGGGCTGCGTTTGATTTCGCCAACTGATTTATGGAGGCACTGAATGAATTTCAGCAAGAATAATAACGGTCATAAAGACTTTACAGCTCATACCTCACAGGATACGGACTGCCGTCTTTCACCAAAGCATGATAACAGAGGAACAGCTCATTACCATGCCAAGGCAGATGGATTTACCAAGGACTGCATGAAGCCCTCATTAAATCCCTCCGATTCGCATAAATCATATATCAAAGATTACGATTAAAGCAAAGGCTCACGGATATTCTTCCGTGAGCCTTTGTTTTGTTAATGCTTCAAAGCTTCCTGCGTTATACGTAAATAAAAAAGCAACAGGCTGCACTTTTCGCATAGCCTGTTGCTTTTTTATGGTTTATCTTACTTTTTATCTATAATAAGAACATAGAATATTCCTGCACCAACGCAGGCAGCCAGTGACAATACTATCACCTTAACAGGTGTGGCAACTGTTTTAGCCTCTTCGTCACCATTTTCATCGGATTCTTCCGCTTCCGATATGTCGCTGTCAGATGACTGGGCAGTTCCTTCATCCGTTGCTGAAACTGTAACGGTTTCTGCAACTGACTGAGAAGTTTCGATAAGGTCAGGAACTGTTGCGTCCGCAGGATTGGTGCCTTCGGTAACAGCCTCTGAGCTTTGTAAAACTGTCACGCTTTCGGTAGTACCATGAGGATTTTCGGTTATGATCTTATCATCTTCATTTGCCTGTGAAGCTTCTGTGTTCCATACGCTTTCGCTGCTGTCCTCGGAAATAAGCTCCTCGCCAACGCTTCTGAGCACCAGCATATAAACGGACATTGTATCTGCATCAAAGCTTACGGTGTTGCTGCCATACTCAAAGCTGTCCGTTCCGATGTTTACAATGTCCGCATTTTCATCTATGCGGTATGCTTCGGAAAGCTCATAATCATACTGAGATGACTTGATGTTTATGTTGAAATTCTTCGTATTCACCATGTTTTTGTTTGTGAGTATAAGACGCAGCACTTCAGGGTCATCATTATCCACAGCCGCATATACCGAGCTCATTGTATCATCGTCGTTGTCAGAATATACAAGCGCATCTCCGAACTTTGTGCCCTCACCGTCATAGTCGGTGAAAAGATTCATGGCAGCCTTCTGGAAGCTGTAATCCTCCGAAACAGGGGACAGGCAGGCAAGGTAAACGCCTTCCTTTGCAAAGGTTCCCAGCACATCTGTCTCGGCAATGGCACCACTCATATTGTCTCCGCCGCCAAAGTCATATTCAGAGAATGAAAGACGAGTTCCGGGATAATTCATTCTTATAGAAGCCTGCAATGTGGGGATAAGCGGGGTGAACTGCTTGTTCATAAGCACTGAAACGCTGTTTTCCGTGTAGTCCGAATCCCATAGTGTTCGGACCGCCTGCATACGGTAAGCGTTGCTGAACTCATCGCTGCTTGTGAGCACAGGAATGCCCACGGGAGTAAGCGCTTCGGTGTAATAGTGCAAATCCAGAACGTCCAGCAGACGATAACCCACCTGATCGCCACGCATATACATATACGAGAGGTAATTATCTATAAACCATGAATACTCATTATCCGAACGGCTGCCCCATGCGTCTGAATTGTTCAGATTTATGCAGCCCTGAAGCCCGCTGACTGACGGACCGAATATAAAAGCCTTGTTGTCAATAGTCTTGACTGCATATGCAAGCTCCGCAGAACGATACAAAAGCTCGTCGGGGGTTATCTGGTCAAGACCCAGCACCGAGAAATTCTCAGCCCACTTATCAGGCTCGCTGTCAAGGAAATATCCGTTTATTCCGCCCTCCATGGCTGAACCGTAGCGGTTTACCAGATAGCTCACATATTCGTCCATATAGACCACGTCATCGTCAGTGTCGGGCTGATTAAGATATGTGTCGTTTTTATGGAACTGCACGGTACACCATCTTGTCTGCTTCGACAAAGCATCGTCAGAAACGATACCCATGGAATCCTTGGAGACATATCCCATCAGCTGGAGAGTTACCAGCCTTACGGGAATATTGTTCATCATTCCACGGGTAACAAGTGAATCAGTGTAAAGCGCAGGTGAGCTCCATTTGCTGGATGGAAAATTATCCACCAGCGATATATCGTTTGAGTTATTGCCGCTTGTTCCGGGATTTGAGAAATTTGTCTCCCAGTTGTAGGTTGAAAGAGATGTGCCCGTCTGCTTTATAACTGTAGGGGATATGCCCGCTATATTTCCCTTGTCGTTTATGCCGAAAATATAGGGGCTTATCTTAGTCTTGTCCTTTTCAGGCTTGACTGTTACGATGGTGTCGGCAGTTTCGGGGATTATCTCGATTATCATTTCGTCGTCCGCATATGTTGAGCAGGGGATAGCCGCTGCGGTAAGCAGTGCGGCAGCAAAAGCAGCAATTCTTTTCACTTTTTTCAATATTACGGCCATCCTTTCTCAGAGCTATGATCGTTATAGGCGATCAGGTTACTCATATTTACATTATACAGCATTGATGTATAAAAAGCAAGTGAAATCGTGTTATTCATCTTTCATTGCCATAAAGCTGTAAATTGCTGACATTCCTTGCAAATTAAATTCCACAGTGTTGTCAGGAGCTTTTTCAAGGGGGATTTTTATTTCATGGAAATCGTCCCATGAGGCTGACGGGGGTATCTCAGCCGAGCCTATGCAGCTGCCGTTGCAGATAATTTCAATTCTGGCAGGGGAGCAGGGGGCTGAAGCATATACTATCATATGATCTGCGCCGTCAAACTGACAGCTTCCAAATGAGATATTTCCGCCCCAGTCGCCGAATTTTACATACCAGTCGTTTTTCGCATTGGAAAATCCGAGGGAACCTCTGAAGATACTGTCATTATTTTTACAGTAAACAGTTTCACCGCATTTTCTGAAAGAAGCCTCTGCCCCTGATATCATCACATCAGCCGTGCAGCGTATATCCTTGCTTGAAGCGCCTGCCATAAATGAGTATTTTCCGCTGAAAATTTCCATTCTACCGTTAACGGTGCTGTAGGCTTCAAGGCGTTCCTTGGGAATTTCAAGGGATAATTTGGCGGTTTCGCCCGCTTTTATGGTGACTCTTTCAAATCCGCAGAGCTTAGATATTCTTTCGGGGGCAGTGTCCGCAGAGAAATATATCTGAACCACTTCATCTCCATCTGTGTCGGAGGTGTTTTTTACATTTACGGATATTTTTATGCAGTCGTCAAGCGCATTCACCGTAAGATCAGAATATTCAAAGCTGGAGTATGATAAGCCAAATCCAAAGGGATAAAGCGGCTCGCCGTCATAATACATATAGGTTGAGCGTGATGTGATGATATCATACTCCTTGATATCGGGAAGCTCATGCTCTGATCTGTACCATGTGATAGGACATCTTGCGGCGGGATTATTTTCACCGAATATGGTCGAATACACAGCATTTCCCATCTCTGCACCGCAGTGGGAGGAGTAAATTACCGCCGAAGCGTGCTTGCTTTCGCTGACTATGGCGTAAGGGTAACTTGATATAAGCATAAGCACAAGCTTTTCGGAGGGCAGGCTCATTATCTGCTCATGCTGATGAGAGGGGAGAGCAAGAGTTTCCCTGTCATAACATTCCCTTGCCACCTGCATCGGGTGATTTCCTGCACAGTATATCACAATATCCGACTTGTGCGCCAGCGCATGAAGTCTTTCTGTTCCTCTTGAAACAGTTTCAATAGTGAAAAGCCTATTCTCGGAGGGGCGGCAGGTTGGCTTTACGGCAAGCTCTCCATTTTCATTAACATAAACCGAGTCATCATGCCACGATTCAAAATAAACATATTCGCCGTATTCGTGGGGCTTGAACCATTCTTTTATAAACCATTCGTATGGTGTTTCCGAGGAAGCGGAGTATGTGCCGTTTTCGGTGACATATTTGCCATTGAACAGGGATTTGAAATTATAAACGCTCTTGTCCCATTTGTGAAGCTCAAAAAGCTCACGTTCGGTGATCTTATCGGCAGAAAAGCTTATTTTTCCGTCATCGCCTACAGACATATATTTTCCGTTTGCTTTGGATTTTACGGCAACATAGTCGTATCCGTTATCAAAGGAAAGCGCTTCCTTGTCAAAGTGCATTTCAAATGCTTTTCGTACAGAAATGGCATAAGATGCCACGCCTGTGTACCAGTCACGGTAATTTTCATCAGCTATCGGCCCTGCAATAAGAATTTTTCTCTTTTCTCCGCTGACAGATAATTTTTCACTTGTTAATGGTAAAATGCCGTTATTTTTTAACAGGCAAATCTGCTCATAAGCTGCCTGCCTGTTTATTGTGCGGGCGTATTCGCTGTCAGGCAAAGTGTCGGTATCGGAATATTTGTGTCTGTCATCAAATTCGCCCAGCCTGAACCGTCCCAGCAGAACATTTCCCACAGCCTTGTTGATATCATTTTCAGAAATAAGCCCTTTATTCAGTGCATCTCTTGCAGCGGCAGCTACCATGCGGCCATCATCGGTCATGGTATCGGTACCGTTCTTTATGCACAGCGCCAGTGATTCGGCGTGAGAATTTGTATAGCCGTGTTCAAGATAATTCTGGGAAAAAGCTCCGCCGTCACTTACTGCCAAGTCCATTTTCCACTCATCCTTAAGGACGTGCTGCATATCGGGGTTCATATCCCCGGGAACGCCGCCGATCTTGTTATAGGCAGCCATTACAGCGTGAGCGCCGCCCTCCGTGAGAGCAGGCTTGAACGCACGGTAATAGTATTCGTGGAGCAGCTTCACGGTAACATCGGAATTTCCGCACATACGGTCTTTTTCGTTGTTATTGGCGCAGAAATGTTTAAGGGTGGGGAGAGTTTTCAGCAGAACTCCGCTTTCGTCTGTGCGGCAGTCCTTGATATCCTTGTCGGCAGGCTCTTCACTGTGAGCAGCACCTGCAAGACCGATGGTGTATTCCTTTGACATCTCACCTGCAAGGCAAGGGTCTTCTCCGTAGGCTTCCTCAGTTCTTCCCCATAGGGGATTGCGTTCCATATCAACAGTGGGGCCCCAGAGCATAAGCCTGCCTGTGGGATCCTGCTTATAATAATGCCTTGTTTCGTCGCCTGCGATTTCGCCTATCTTTCGCATAAGCTTCTTGTCAAATGTCGATGCCATTCCGATGGGCTGAGGGAATACTGTGGAGACCTCATTCGGGTCTTTTGACACAAAGCCTCTGGCAGCTTCACAGCCGATAGTCCATTTTCCGACACCGAGCCTTGGCACCTCGCACTGAACCGAAGAAAGCATATTTATCTTTTCGTCAACAGTGAGCCTGCCCAGCAAATCATCTATCCTTTCTCCGATTGTGAGACTTTTATCCCTGAACTTCATGTATTCCATTTCATCAGCCCTCATTTATTTAAGTATTACGAATTTTGCCATGGGAACGAGTACGGCAAGGAAAATTATGTTCACTATTGTAAAGCAGTTGATGAACTTCTTTGAGTCGGATTTTTCTGAGCGCAGATAGCTTTTGTAGGATATCAGGCTTGCAAGGGAAGCAATGAGCGTTCCCAGACCGCCGATATCGGTTCCGAGGATAAGGGACTTGTAATCATCTGTGAAAGCCGAAAGCATAACGGAAGCGGGAACATTGGAAATTATCTGGCTGCAAAGAACGGAGCTTTCAAACTCGTGACCCGATATCACGCTGCTTATAAACTGAGTTACCTCGGGGATATTCTTGACATTTCCCACAAAAATGAAAAAGCAGGCGAATGTGGCAAGCAGACCGTAATCTACCTTTACAAAAACGCTGGGCTGGATTATTGCCACCACGACACAGACCGACGCAAAAACGCTTATTGTGTCAACTACATTGAAAACGGAAAGAATACATAAAATAAACAACGCAGCATACAGCAGCAGGTATTTGGGGTTCTGGACAGTTGCCTTTTGTTCGTCCTTTTCCAAAAAAATAGGCTCTTTTTTTATCATCATGCAGCCTATAAAAAGCATCAGCATACTTACTGCCGTAACGGGAAGCGTCAGAGAGAAAAACTCCGAAGATGTCATCTTTGAGGCAGAAAAAAGGTACAGATTCTGCGGATTGCCGAATGGCGTAAATGCGCTGCCCATATTAGCCGCAGCAGTCTGCAGCACGATAACATAAACAGGGGACTTGTCTATTTTTTCGTACATCATTACGGTAAACGGGATAAATGCAATAAGAGCAACATCGTTGGTGATGAGCATGGACATGAAAAATACCATGAAAACCAGCGCAAGAGCAAGATTTCTTGTGTCCTTGGCAAGTGCGGCAACCTGTTCTGAAAGAACTTTGAAAACATTATTTACCGAAAAGCCTGCAACAACAGCCATAAATCCGAACATAACACCGATAAGGTCGGTATCAATATAAGAAACATAATTTGTTACAGGAACAAAAATACAGGAAATAATAGCGGCTATGAATGCGATTATTGCAACAGCCTCTTGCTTTATAAACTGTTTCAGATCAGTCACGCTGAAAACCGTCCTCTCAGATCAATTTAAAACTCAGCAGAAAAGATTAAGTACAGAGCCGCTGAGAACGCCTATAAAATACAGATATACAAGGAAAATGATATTTTCTTTCAGGTTCTTGTTTGTCTTAAAAAGCACCGCAAGTCCCACACCTGCACCAGTGCAAAGTCCGCCTACGGCAGTTCCGAAGGAGATGCTTCCGCTGGCATACAGCTCTGTTATAATTACAGATGCTGCACAGTTGGGGATAAGACCAACAAGAGCTGATGCAAACGGTTGGAGAAATCCGATGCCGTTCAAAAATGCGGATACATTGTCCTGACCGGCAAATTCCATGATAGAGTTCATTATGAGGTTGACAATTAAGATGAACACAAAAATCTCAAGTGTGTGATGGAATGCCGAGAGCCATATGCTGTGATTGCCACAGCCGCAGGTGGTGCATATCTGGTCGAATTCCGCATCATCGGGTTCTTTTACAAAAAACTTTATGAGAATGCCGAAAAGTGCGCCTGCGATTATGGCAATGATAAACTTTGCAGCAATAAGCTTCCAGAGAGAACTTATCTGGTCAGGGTGAGCAAGCAAGATGGGGATTGCTTCATCTGAGGTGGAAATAAAGACAGCCATAAGTGTGCCTGCGCCGATTATTCTGCTGGAAAACAGATTTGATGCAGCAATGGAAAATCCACATTGCGGAACGCAGCCCAGAGCCGCACCGACAGCAGCTCCGCCGATGTTTGAATGGCCTGCTTTTTCAAGTGCGAGCGCAAGCTTATCGGCAGCGTGATGTTCGATAAATTCCATCAGCAAAAATGTGAGGTATAAAAATGGCAGCATTTTTGCCGAATCTAAAAGAGCGTCTAATATTATATCAAGTATTGTTGAGAGCATTTATATGGTATAAAACTGTGCAATATGGAGTTTAAATATAATTTTCACTTATCTAATTTCGCATAACTTTGATTATGCGAAATTAGACATTTTTTTATCCATACCAACAGCTTTAATTCCGTCCTTTCTATTTTTATTCATAACATTCATTATACCGCATTTATGGCGCAGTGTCAAGAAATTTGCCTGCACATTTCTGCACAGGCATTAAAAATTACTTGTTTTCTTTTTTTTCAAGACTAAGAATTTCAGAACGGAGTTCCTCCATCTTTTCTTTATACTGACTAATACGCCTTTCATAAATAAAACTACCATGACCAACTATTTTTTTGCAATCCTCATTTAATTCTATAGATTCATTCCACATTCTTAAAATCGAATCATAAGCCAAATTAAGAACTTCTAACTCGGTAAAAGAGCAAACCAGAAATACAACGCCAAAGCATACGACCAAATAAAAACAGTAGTGCCCAAAGGGCAACGCAAACAAATAGCCGCACACGCCGCAAGCAAGGGCATGAGCCTTAACGCCTACATCAACGCACTTATTGCCGCCGATATGGGCGAAAAGCTCACACGACCAGAACCAGAGCAGGAGCAGGGGGAATAACTCCCCTGCTCTTTTATTATGCCTTTACAAATTCCCTCGGGAACGCCTGTTGCCGTCTCTGCATCTGCCGATATTCGGCGATAATCTGCGACCATTCAAACCAACCTAAACCCGAAAACAGGTAAGACCAGCGGACACCCAATAACATAGCAATTTCATTATCAGAATGACCCTTTAACGTTAATTCAGTGATATAACCGCTCAGTGTGCCGCCTGTGATGCGCTCGTAATATTCAAACATGATTTACACTACCTTTCATATAATTGATTTTAGGAGCATTTACGTGCGTTTTACGGCGGTATGCCGTTCTTTATCTTCAACAGTTCAGTTACATCACGTGTAACCTCAACAAACATTGCAAGTCGTTCCTGTGCAATTATCAGCTCCAGACAATCAACGGAAGATATAGAACGATAACGCAAATTCTCCTGCAGCTGCTGTATGTCCCGTTCCAAATAAACACGGCGGTTATATATGTAATCTGACAACAAATCCATTTTGCGCATGATTTAACCCCCTACAACATCAAAATCGCTAAAGCTGTCTATTTCATCAAAATCGTCCAAATTGGCTATAATATCAAATATAGCCGAACTGTTATCAGCCGCAGTCTTATATTCTGTCATCTTCTCAAAATCCGATTTACCGTCATTTTCCCAAAAGAAAGACGTATCAGACCCAAAGAACGTATAATACTTATAGCTGTCTCTTGTACGTGGTATTTTGTATTCCTGAGTAAATATGCTATCATAATCAAAATCAGTCAGGCAGATATCAGGCTCACGGCGTATATTCTTACTACTCCAATAATAACGCCCAAATATAGCCTTATCCTCTTTTGTGACATATTTGGTTATGTAATGGGCGCACGCCTGAGAACCGTTATAAGCCTTAATGGCAGTTGACCAGCCAAAACGCCACTGCGGAAGATTATACACAACTCTATCATCATACAGCGCAGGATCATATCCATTTTTAATAATGGTTGATATCTTTTTAGGCTTTTTAGCCCATGGAACAAGACGAGTGCCACTATCAACGACCTGCAAGGCATCATTTATAAATCCATGCCAATGTATACGTCCGCTTTTGGGCTGATACTCAGCGACCAGAACATACTTTAAACCGTACCGGGTAACCATATTATTAAGCCACTTTTGCACAGGTTTAAGAGCTTCTTTTGCATTAGTCGGGTCAAATTTTGTACTGCCGAGCGTTCCTGTAAAAAAGTAGCTCCATTCATTCAGAGCAACAATATCAAAAATCTTATCTTTTGCACGCTTTACATTATCGGAGCGCTTTGGGAAATTAGGTCTATCAGTCAGACAAAGGGTATCAGCAGGCATTAAATGTGATATATAAATCAACTCACCCGTTTCAAAATCGGTATAAATATAGCCATTATCGTACGTTATATTAGATTTCAACATTATTTCATACCTCCAAGACATAAAAGCTTTACTAGGTTTATCAGAACAATATGTATCATCTGAAACCGTCCTAAATTTAGGACGATTGGCAAATGTGGCGACAATAGTTTGGTCAGGATATATCTTCAACTTTGTGTTATACAAATAGTCAGATATCATCAAAATCACCTATTTTTGATAAAATGAGTACTTTTTGAGGTTAATATATCAAGTAGAGGCCGCAGGGCGAGCCGCCGCCCGAGGGCGGGCGGCTTCGCCGCCTGCGGCCTCTTACCTTTTACTAAATATATTAACATTCTGTTGCATTGTATCATTGCTTAACTGCTCTGAACGAGGCTGAAATCCTTTAACCGAAAGACGGGCTACACGCTCATATGTATCATAGGCATTACGCAACCTATCATCATGCACAAAGAAATACATCTTGATGCAATGCTTATCTTTAAGCGTACCATCATCATTCAAATCACACTTATAGACACGCACAAATGTTATACAGCCAAAGAACGTTTTTGGCAAATACAACAACGTCACCTGTTCCCTTATGGGCTTTGCAAGCCGTGTGAACACCTGAGACGTGCCGAGAATTGCTTTGCGCTGTTTGCGTTCCTGGGTTATATCCTGCAACATTTCAGGGGGAAAATTTTTGCTATCCATAGAACTAAACCAGTTTTGCAACTCGTCAAGAATACAGATCTGACCCAATTCACCGTTATTCTTATCAACGAGGGTATGCCAGTCCTCTATTTTTTCATCTTGAAAATTCAAGTCGATATTGGAACATACACGGCAGGCGGGATATTTCTCTTTGAGCATTAGTGCAAAATGAACCATAGCTATACTCTTACCTGAACCTTGTTCACCCGCAAAAACGTGCACGCCGTGAAATTCAAAGGCATCAGGATTACGGTCAAACTTGTCCTGTATAAATCGTTTGGGAAAATCCACGAACAGCCGAATAATCACTGACCTTTTCTTTGTATAGACAGGCTCAGGAAGCGGAACGGTTCGCTTCTTTATACGGTCGCCCTTGATGATATGAACTAAATAGCAAATAGCCATATTCAAAAACAGTGGAACAAGTATAATAGCAATGGCTATAATCAAAAACTTGAATATAGCCATAAATATTGAAGTAAATACACCAAATACTGATTGAAACATATACATTCTCCTTATGCTCCCATTGAGGGAATAAATGATTTAATTCTGACTATTACAGCAAGAGTTATGCGCACAGTTGTTATCAAAACCGTAAGCCCGAATAACGATTGAATAGTATCCATAGGCAGAAAATAATACAACGCCGCATGAACTTCCAGAAGTGTTTTAGGAAGGTCAAAAACGGGTATGTTAATTTCGGGTATCAAGTCAATGAGAATATTTATAAACTGAATAACAGCATCCGACAATAGATTTTTAAGCATTTCATCACTCCCCTATCAGTCATATTTACGGCGGTATGCTTCGACCTCTGACATTGCAGAGGGAGCGCCAGCAACCTTGCCTGCATTAAGCACGATATCAGGGATAGAACGGAATACAGCCATACAGAACGATGCTATAAGAAACAGCTCAACTATATCCTTAAAAGTCTGCAAGCTGGGGCTTGCGGAAAAAGCAGGAAGCCACTCCCAAAAGTCATACTTTTGACCGTTGTAAGTAAAATACAAGTGAGGATATGCGTCAACGGTAGTTGGAGTATCTGTTGCGGCATCATCTGCAATCGTGTAAGTAGCAAGAAGCTGACCGTCTTGTGTCTCTGTATAGGTAGGAGCTGTAAAGAATGCAGATGTTATATTGTCGATATTCTTAGTAAGGTTAATTATGCCAAGCTTGCCCTTGAGCTTATCAATAAGGTCTTTAAGATTATTAGAAAAGCTTGTCTTATCGTCCTCGTTAGCTATATCGTCAACACTCTTTCCGATGCTTTTCAGCTGCTTAATGATTTCATTAAGCTTGTCGGTCACATTACGGAAACCTGCCTGACACTTGTTAAAAATCGCCTGGAGCTTGTCATAAATAGCCCTGAGCGCTTCAAGAATAGCGCTGTCATCAAACTTATAATCAGTGCCGATATTATCGTAATAATAGTTATAAACGTAATTATAGAACTCGTTTAAATAGTCCTCAGACATATCACGATAATCATAATACACGCTGTAGGTATTGCCGCCGATAGTAACGGTATCGCCGTAATCGTAATAGTTGTTATTATAATTGATTTGGTCGCCCTCTCGGTAAGCATATATTGTATCGCCGTTATCTATATTGTAAAGGGTTATAGGAATAGGAGTTACAGGCGGTTCGTCCTCTTCGCCCTCGCCATAAGTACTATACCACGGGAACGTGTGAATTTTTTCAACACCGCCGCCGCCTAAATGCTCCCACTGGTTATTGTGCATGATATAGCTGAATTTGCCGTCTGGCAATATGGTAAAGTTTTCATAAGGTTTTTGACAGATGTCGCAGGCTACTGGACAATCATAATCATCAGTAGTAATATCAATAATCTTGCCGCTTTCGTTGTGCAAATAAAAACGCAACGAATACCAATGCGCCCAATGAACAACACCATTGATATTAGGGGCATGACCGCCTTGACTGCCCTGCAACGGCTCCCAAGAAATATAGTAACCGTTAGGAAACTTGTAGCAAACGCTATTGTTAATGCCTGAATACGGGTATTCTTGTTGGTATTCGTCAAAACGGTCGTTCATTTCCTCACTGAATGAATTAGAAGAATGACCATTATCCTTATAATTACCGTCACCAAAATCAGCAAGACCACGTTGGGAAAGCATAAATTTAGCAGATGCAGGGTCACCAGTGGATATAGGGACACCGTTAATACTTCCAGCAGTAGTATCAAAACCATTAAGCGAACGGTAACAGCGATAAAGAGCATAGCCGCCCATACCGTTAATATCATTAACAGTGCCCTTGTATGTACCGCCATTATCTGCACAAGTTTCAACCATAAGATTATATATCTCTTCACGTGTTAACGCCTGCCATTCGTCCAATGAATAATTTGGGCGAGTAGCCGCAAAGACAGGAACAGTAAAAGAAACGATAATAGCAACAGAAGAAATCATTGCTAAAATCATTTGCAAAATTCTGTTATCATTCATAATAAACCTCCTTTCAAAAGGTCATTAAGGCATAAAAAATGGGCAGACCCATTAAGAGCCTGCCCATTTGGGTCTTTAGGCGAAATGAATACAGCCGATAAGGAAGCTGATGCCCTTACGGATTGCAAGCACGCCGACGATAACAGGGAGAGCAACAGGAACAACGGCAGAAATAGTATCACCGATTGCGCTGAAGTCAACGCCCTGCATAGCTGTTACAAGGGCATTGCCGCCCTCTGCTGCGAGTGCAGTAAACATAAAGCAAATCTCCTTTCATTAAGATTTATATACCGAACATTCCTGCGATGTGTTGCCACAGAATGCGGAATACGGAGAAGAGAACAACAGAAACAAACAGAAGAGCAATAAGCTGAAATATGCTTTCAGTGTTTTGCATTATTTCCTGCATTGTCTCTCTATCCTGTTCGGAAAGCTCGAGAACCATTGTGCCATATACTTCTTCCTCTTCCGAGGAAGCTAAGGTATCAAGAGCGGAAACGTCAGTAAAAGTGGTTTCATCATTCATTCAGACACTCCCTTACGTATTATCAAGGGTTATGCCCCTTATAGCGGCTTTACCCTTGCTGTTAACGCAGGTATGAAGCACGATAGGCATACCAACAAGGGGGTCAAGAAATTTTTCGGGAGTAAACTCCTGAGGTGAACAGCCGAAGAATGCAAAGGCTCTGTCAAAAGGTATCTTGATAACTGATACCGAAGCGCCGACAAACTTATCAGCTCCCCACTTGGAAGGGTCAGCAGGTGAAACGATCTGCAACTCATAGCGGTTAAGCGCAAGGTTAGTTATCTCGCCCGTTTCATTATTGAGAAACGAACCGCCAGTAACAGCATAATAACCAAGCAAATAGGTTTTGAATGGTGCAAGAGTGATTTTTTTGTTTTCCATAATTCTTTTTCTCCTTTGATTTATTTTTATTCATCAGTCTCTTTCAAGACGTATGTGCAATCATACTCAACGATAGAAGAAGCTGGGTAATACTGTAGCTCGTATTCGTAGCCGTTGCGCGTGATTGTATCAGGTGGGTTAAAGTGATGATAAATACTGATAACAGAAATTATCATAACATTGATGCAAGCAAGCCAAAAAGCTAAATCGAACAAATCAATGTTGTCAAAAAATTCTTTTATTGCTTTTAATACTTTTAACATTTATATCCCCCCTTGTTATCTTTGAAAGGACTTATCTGTCCTCTTTAACAATAATATAAGACAATAATGTCCAGTTGTCAAGACATATTTGTCCTTTTGTGTTATAATTTGGATAAATGCACAAAAAGGAGATGAAACATTTATATGTTATATCAAAGAATAAGAGATTTACGAGAAGATAACGACCTAAAACAAAGTCAATTATCTGAAAAATTAAATATCACACTAAAAACATACCAAAGATATGAAAGAGGAGAAACACCAATAACATTGGAAATTGCTGAACAGCTTGCAACAATATATAAAGTCTCGTTAGATTATATAGCAGGCAAAACAAACGATAAACGGGGTTTAACAAAATCAGAGCTATCAGCAGAGGAAACCGACATAATAAAAAAATACCGTTCTCTTTCCGAGAAGCGGCAAGGTAAAATTATTGGTCAAATAGATCTGTTGGCAGAAGAACAGGCGGCAGAAGCCGCAGAAAGACGAGATATAATATAAAACATTGGAGGAATGCAAAATGAAAGAATACAGGTGTAAAAAATGCGGCTTAACATATAATACAAAAGGAAATCCCAAATGCCCGTATTGTGGAAAGAAAAGAGCGCCCCAAGGAATAATATTTGCTATAATAATTATCGTAGCCGCATTGGCAGGGTATTACATAATAACAAATAGCGGTATAATAAACAACAGAACCAAATATATAGATGGGTTAAAAATAGAAATCAAAGATATTACTATTGAAAGAAATCAAGTAACAGGAGACAAACTAAAGATTAGTCTTGATATAACAAATACAAGTATTGATAAAAACACACAACTTATTTCATTCAAAACATATGTTGATGATTATGAAGAAAAATCTGAAAGTTTAGTTGTAAGCGAACTGTTAAGCGGCAAAAAAACAAATGATGAAATCACTATGTACTTGGAAAATGAAGATTGGGAGAAAATAGAAATATATTACACAACAAATTATGAAAATTATGAGATGTTTTATACAATCACGCATAACGATATAAAATAACGAGCTATGATAATATAAAGTGCCAAACATCTTACGGGTCGTGCCAGCACTCCCCTTGATGTTTGGCAACTTACATTTGTGCGTGCCGAAAAATTTACAAACTCCTCCAAGATTTGCACAGGGCGGCGCAGGGGTACGGCATTTAAGAGGTCACCCCCCGAGGTAAGCCGCTTGTGTGCTATACTCTCTGCTGTACGTGAGAGCCGAACAGGAGTGCGCCGCCATACGTGAGAGGGGGCGACCTCTGGGTTAATTATATGCGCCGCCCTGCGCAATTCTCGGAGCTTCTGTAAATTTTTCAGCAGGACAGAAAAAAGCCACTCGGCAGAATTCCGAATGGCTTAGATGATATATGTTAACTTTAGTAATAGCTTGTATGTAAATTCAACTTTGATTATGCGAAAGGAGCATTTACGTGCGTTTTACGGCGGTATGCCGTTCTTTATCTTCAACAGTTCAGTTACATCACGTGTAACCTCAACAAACATTGCAAGTCGTTCCTGTGCAATTATCAGCTCCAGACAATCAACGGAAGATATAGAACGATAACGCAAATTCTCCTGCAGCTGCTGTATGTCCCGTTCCAAATAAACACGGCGGTTATATATGTAATCTGACAACAAATCCATTTTGCGCATGATTTAACCCCCTACAACATCAAAATCGCTAAAGCTGTCTATTTCATCAAAATCGTCCAAATTGGCTATAATATCAAATATAGCCGAACTGTTATCAGCCGCAGTCTTATATTCTGTCATCTTCTCAAAATCCGATTTACCGTCATTTTCCCAAAAGAAAGACGTATCAGACCCAAAGAACGTATAATACTTATAGCTGTCTCTTGTACGTGGTATTTTGTATTCCTGAGTAAATATGCTATCATAATCAAAATCAGTCAGGCAGATATCAGGCTCACGGCGTATATTCTTACTACTCCAATAATAACGCCCAAATATAGCCTTATCCTCTTTTGTGACATATTTGGTTATGTAATGGGCGCACGCCTGAGAACCGTTATAAGCCTTAATGGCAGTTGACCAGCCAAAACGCCACTGCGGAAGATTATACACAACTCTATCATCATACAGCGCAGGATCATATCCATTTTTAATAATGGTTGATATCTTTTTAGGCTTTTTAGCCCATGGAACAAGACGAGTGCCACTATCAACGACCTGCAAGGCATCATTTATAAATCCATGCCAATGTATACGTCCGCTTTTGGGCTGATACTCAGCGACCAGAACATACTTTAAACCGTACCGGGTAACCATATTATTAAGCCACTTTTGCACAGGTTTAAGAGCTTCTTTTGCATTAGTCGGGTCAAATTTTGTACTGCCGAGCGTTCCTGTAAAAAAGTAGCTCCATTCATTCAGAGCAACAATATCAAAAATCTTATCTTTTGCACGCTTTACATTATCGGAGCGCTTTGGGAAATTAGGTCTATCAGTCAGACAAAGGGTATCAGCAGGCATTAAATGTGATATATAAATCAACTCACCCGTTTCAAAATCGGTATAAATATAGCCATTATCGTACGTTATATTAGATTTCAACATTATTTCATACCTCCAAGACATAAAAGCTTTACTAGGTTTATCAGAACAATATGTATCATCTGAAACCGTCCTAAATTTAGGACGATTGGCAAATGTGGCGACAATAGTTTGGTCAGGATATATCTTCAACTTTGTGTTATACAAATAGTCAGATATCATCAAAATCACCTATTTTTGATAAAATGAGTACTTTTTGAGGTTAATATATCAAGTAGAGGCCGCAGGGCGAGCCGCCGCCCGAGGGCGGGCGGCTTCGCCGCCTGCGGCCTCTTACCTTTTACTAAATATATTAACATTCTGTTGCATTGTATCATTGCTTAACTGCTCTGAACGAGGCTGAAATCCTTTAACCGAAAGACGGGCTACACGCTCATATGTATCATAGGCATTACGCAACCTATCATCATGCACAAAGAAATACATCTTGATGCAATGCTTATCTTTAAGCGTACCATCATCATTCAAATCACACTTATAGACACGCACAAATGTTATACAGCCAAAGAACGTTTTTGGCAAATACAACAACGTCACCTGTTCCCTTATGGGCTTTGCAAGCCGTGTGAACACCTGAGACGTGCCGAGAATTGCTTTGCGCTGTTTGCGTTCCTGGGTTATATCCTGCAACATTTCAGGGGGAAAATTTTTGCTATCCATAGAACTAAACCAGTTTTGCAACTCGTCAAGAATACAGATCTGACCCAATTCACCGTTATTCTTATCAACGAGGGTATGCCAGTCCTCTATTTTTTCATCTTGAAAATTCAAGTCGATATTGGAACATACACGGCAGGCGGGATATTTCTCTTTGAGCATTAGTGCAAAATGAACCATAGCTATACTCTTACCTGAACCTTGTTCACCCGCAAAAACGTGCACGCCGTGAAATTCAAAGGCATCAGGATTACGGTCAAACTTGTCCTGTATAAATCGTTTGGGAAAATCCACGAACAGCCGAATAATCACTGACCTTTTCTTTGTATAGACAGGCTCAGGAAGCGGAACGGTTCGCTTCTTTATACGGTCGCCCTTGATGATATGAACTAAATAGCAAATAGCCATATTCAAAAACAGTGGAACAAGTATAATAGCAATGGCTATAATCAAAAACTTGAATATAGCCATAAATATTGAAGTAAATACACCAAATACTGATTGAAACATATACATTCTCCTTATGCTCCCATTGAGGGAATAAATGATTTAATTCTGACTATTACAGCAAGAGTTATGCGCACAGTTGTTATCAAAACCGTAAGCCCGAATAACGATTGAATAGTATCCATAGGCAGAAAATAATACAACGCCGCATGAACTTCCAGAAGTGTTTTAGGAAGGTCAAAAACGGGTATGTTAATTTCGGGTATCAAGTCAATGAGAATATTTATAAACTGAATAACAGCATCCGACAATAGATTTTTAAGCATTTCATCACTCCCCTATCAGTCATATTTACGGCGGTATGCTTCGACCTCTGACATTGCAGAGGGAGCGCCAGCAACCTTGCCTGCATTAAGCACGATATCAGGGATAGAACGGAATACAGCCATACAGAACGATGCTATAAGAAACAGCTCAACTATATCCTTAAAAGTCTGCAAGCTGGGGCTTGCGGAAAAAGCAGGAAGCCACTCCCAAAAGTCATACTTTTGACCGTTGTAAGTAAAATACAAGTGAGGATATGCGTCAACGGTAGTTGGAGTATCTGTTGCGGCATCATCTGCAATCGTGTAAGTAGCAAGAAGCTGACCGTCTTGTGTCTCTGTATAGGTAGGAGCTGTAAAGAATGCAGATGTTATATTGTCGATATTCTTAGTAAGGTTAATTATGCCAAGCTTGCCCTTGAGCTTATCAATAAGGTCTTTAAGATTATTAGAAAAGCTTGTCTTATCGTCCTCGTTAGCTATATCGTCAACACTCTTTCCGATGCTTTTCAGCTGCTTAATGATTTCATTAAGCTTGTCGGTCACATTACGGAAACCTGCCTGACACTTGTTAAAAATCGCCTGGAGCTTGTCATAAATAGCCCTGAGCGCTTCAAGAATAGCGCTGTCATCAAACTTATAATCAGTGCCGATATTATCGTAATAATAGTTATAAACGTAATTATAGAACTCGTTTAAATAGTCCTCAGACATATCACGATAATCATAATACACGCTGTAGGTATTGCCGCCGATAGTAACGGTATCGCCGTAATCGTAATAGTTGTTATTATAATTGATTTGGTCGCCCTCTCGGTAAGCATATATTGTATCGCCGTTATCTATATTGTAAAGGGTTATAGGAATAGGAGTTACAGGCGGTTCGTCCTCTTCGCCCTCGCCATAAGTACTATACCACGGGAACGTGTGAATTTTTTCAACACCGCCGCCGCCTAAATGCTCCCACTGGTTATTGTGCATGATATAGCTGAATTTGCCGTCTGGCAATATGGTAAAGTTTTCATAAGGTTTTTGACAGATGTCGCAGGCTACTGGACAATCATAATCATCAGTAGTAATATCAATAATCTTGCCGCTTTCGTTGTGCAAATAAAAACGCAACGAATACCAATGCGCCCAATGAACAACACCATTGATATTAGGGGCATGACCGCCTTGACTGCCCTGCAACGGCTCCCAAGAAATATAGTAACCGTTAGGAAACTTGTAGCAAACGCTATTGTTAATGCCTGAATACGGGTATTCTTGTTGGTATTCGTCAAAACGGTCGTTCATTTCCTCACTGAATGAATTAGAAGAATGACCATTATCCTTATAATTACCGTCACCAAAATCAGCAAGACCACGTTGGGAAAGCATAAATTTAGCAGATGCAGGGTCACCAGTGGATATAGGGACACCGTTAATACTTCCAGCAGTAGTATCAAAACCATTAAGCGAACGGTAACAGCGATAAAGAGCATAGCCGCCCATACCGTTAATATCATTAACAGTGCCCTTGTATGTACCGCCATTATCTGCACAAGTTTCAACCATAAGATTATATATCTCTTCACGTGTTAACGCCTGCCATTCGTCCAATGAATAATTTGGGCGAGTAGCCGCAAAGACAGGAACAGTAAAAGAAACGATAATAGCAACAGAAGAAATCATTGCTAAAATCATTTGCAAAATTCTGTTATCATTCATAATAAACCTCCTTTCAAAAGGTCATTAAGGCATAAAAAATGGGCAGACCCATTAAGAGCCTGCCCATTTGGGTCTTTAGGCGAAATGAATACAGCCGATAAGGAAGCTGATGCCCTTACGGATTGCAAGCACGCCGACGATAACAGGGAGAGCAACAGGAACAACGGCAGAAATAGTATCACCGATTGCGCTGAAGTCAACGCCCTGCATAGCTGTTACAAGGGCATTGCCGCCCTCTGCTGCGAGTGCAGTAAACATAAAGCAAATCTCCTTTCATTAAGATTTATATACCGAACATTCCTGCGATGTGTTGCCACAGAATGCGGAATACGGAGAAGAGAACAACAGAAACAAACAGAAGAGCAATAAGCTGAAATATGCTTTCAGTGTTTTGCATTATTTCCTGCATTGTCTCTCTATCCTGTTCGGAAAGCTCGAGAACCATTGTGCCATATACTTCTTCCTCTTCCGAGGAAGCTAAGGTATCAAGAGCGGAAACGTCAGTAAAAGTGGTTTCATCATTCATTCAGACACTCCCTTACGTATTATCAAGGGTTATGCCCCTTATAGCGGCTTTACCCTTGCTGTTAACGCAGGTATGAAGCACGATAGGCATACCAACAAGGGGGTCAAGAAATTTTTCGGGAGTAAACTCCTGAGGTGAACAGCCGAAGAATGCAAAGGCTCTGTCAAAAGGTATCTTGATAACTGATACCGAAGCGCCGACAAACTTATCAGCTCCCCACTTGGAAGGGTCAGCAGGTGAAACGATCTGCAACTCATAGCGGTTAAGCGCAAGGTTAGTTATCTCGCCCGTTTCATTATTGAGAAACGAACCGCCAGTAACAGCATAATAACCAAGCAAATAGGTTTTGAATGGTGCAAGAGTGATTTTTTTGTTTTCCATAATTCTTTTTCTCCTTTGATTTATTTTTATTCATCAGTCTCTTTCAAGACGTATGTGCAATCATACTCAACGATAGAAGAAGCTGGGTAATACTGTAGCTCGTATTCGTAGCCGTTGCGCGTGATTGTATCAGGTGGGTTAAAGTGATGATAAATACTGATAACAGAAATTATCATAACATTGATGCAAGCAAGCCAAAAAGCTAAATCGAACAAATCAATGTTGTCAAAAAATTCTTTTATTGCTTTTAATACTTTTAACATTTATATCCCCCCTTGTTATCTTTGAAAGGACTTATCTGTCCTCTTTAACAATAATATAAGACAATAATGTCCAGTTGTCAAGACATATTTGTCCTTTTGTGTTATAATTTGGATAAATGCACAAAAAGGAGATGAAACATTTATATGTTATATCAAAGAATAAGAGATTTACGAGAAGATAACGACCTAAAACAAAGTCAATTATCTGAAAAATTAAATATCACACTAAAAACATACCAAAGATATGAAAGAGGAGAAACACCAATAACATTGGAAATTGCTGAACAGCTTGCAACAATATATAAAGTCTCGTTAGATTATATAGCAGGCAAAACAAACGATAAACGGGGTTTAACAAAATCAGAGCTATCAGCAGAGGAAACCGACATAATAAAAAAATACCGTTCTCTTTCCGAGAAGCGGCAAGGTAAAATTATTGGTCAAATAGATCTGTTGGCAGAAGAACAGGCGGCAGAAGCCGCAGAAAGACGAGATATAATATAAAACATTGGAGGAATGCAAAATGAAAGAATACAGGTGTAAAAAATGCGGCTTAACATATAATACAAAAGGAAATCCCAAATGCCCGTATTGTGGAAAGAAAAGAGCGCCCCAAGGAATAATATTTGCTATAATAATTATCGTAGCCGCATTGGCAGGGTATTACATAATAACAAATAGCGGTATAATAAACAACAGAACCAAATATATAGATGGGTTAAAAATAGAAATCAAAGATATTACTATTGAAAGAAATCAAGTAACAGGAGACAAACTAAAGATTAGTCTTGATATAACAAATACAAGTATTGATAAAAACACACAACTTATTTCATTCAAAACATATGTTGATGATTATGAAGAAAAATCTGAAAGTTTAGTTGTAAGCGAACTGTTAAGCGGCAAAAAAACAAATGATGAAATCACTATGTACTTGGAAAATGAAGATTGGGAGAAAATAGAAATATATTACACAACAAATTATGAAAATTATGAGATGTTTTATACAATCACGCATAACGATATAAAATAACGAGCTATGATAATATAAAGTGCCAAACATCTTACGGGTCGTGCCAGCACTCCCCTTGATGTTTGGCAACTTACATTTGTGCGTGCCGAAAAATTTACAAACTCCTCCAAGATTTGCACAGGGCGGCGCAGGGGTACGGCATTTAAGAGGTCACCCCCCGAGGTAAGCCGCTTGTGTGCTATACTCTCTGCTGTACGTGAGAGCCGAACAGGAGTGCGCCGCCATACGTGAGAGGGGGCGACCTCTGGGTTAATTATATGCGCCGCCCTGCGCAATTCTCGGAGCTTCTGTAAATTTTTCAGCAGGACAGAAAAAAGCCACTCGGCAGAATTCCGAATGGCTTAGATGATATATGTTAACTTTAGTAATAGCTTGTATGTAAATTCAACTTTGATTATGCGAAATTAGATATTTTTTTATCCATACCAACAGCTTTAATTCCGTCCTTTCTATTTTTATTCATAACATTCATTATACCGCATTTATGGCTCAGTGTCAAGAAATTTGCCTGCACATTTCTGCACAGGCAATGAAATTTTATTCCGACAAAATTTGTTGGGGACGTATTTTATATTTACCGCTATATCTGGTACAAAGCCATTTTTTAACCAAATCTATTGTATAATCATCTTTTGAAAATCCAATAAAAACCAATTTTTCTATGCCATTTGGCAATAATTCATAAACATCAAAACAAGTTCCTGCATCTTTAATAATATAATTTTTCATTTTTATTTTCCTTTCATACTTGACAAAATTGGGTTTATGGATTATAATCAATGTGATGTGTGGGCGGTGGAAGTCACCCACATCATCTTTGAGTGTTATCAGTCGGTGGATTTTAGACGTTCAACCGACTGATTTTTTTATGCCTGCTTTTTGTTCTCGCCAAGCTTTTTTTCAAGCTCTTTGATTTTCTGCTTTAACTGTTCATTTTCACGAACCACAGCTTCAAAACGTTCAACTAATGTCGGCATTCGCTTTTTACTTCCTTTCTCTTCCACTGTTTCTTTCCTCCTTTCACTATATATATTATAGCATAATGACGTCATTATATCAAGTGGTATAATAGCCAAATATGACACCATTATATTGTATATATTGTATAATGACAACAGTATATATCTTGTGTTATAATATCTACGAGGTGATAATAAATGAGCGTAAGCAAATCACAAGCAAAGGCAACAAACAAATATAACGCCAAAGCATATGACCGTTTAGCAATAAGAGTGTATAAAGGGCAAGCGGAGCAAATCCAAGCGCACGCCGCAAGCAAGGGCATGAGCCTTAACGCTTACATCAACGCACTTATTGCCGCTGATATGGGCGATAAGCTCACACGACCAGAACCAGAGCAGGAGCAGGGGGAATAACTCCCCTGCTCCTGCTTTTCTATTTTCAGCAGCTGAACAGTAAAGGGTGCATAGATGGGAGACAAAGCAACAACATCACGGCAAATCTGTGTTATACACTCATGCTGCCGTGTGGTAAGAAGCCTTGAAAGATTTTCATCAGAAGAGATACAGATAGTATCTACCTGTAAATCGCAGCCGTCATAATCTGTATACTTGTATGTAACATTGTACTGTGTCATATGATATCCCCCCTATTTTCCTTGATAACAAAGTCAAGTATTGCTTTTCCTGCTATTTCGCCAATCTCAGACGAGCCGAGTCCTGTAATAGGTCTGTAGCTCTTTGTAAGGCGCTTTGTGATTGATACAAGGGTGTAACCCTGACGAAAGCGCTTAATAGCTATATCAGCTATTTCCGTGCGCTTTTGGCTTAAATAATCTGTACGGAACAAATGTGGATTTAACATCTTTACTTTCCTTTCTTTTCAATTTGAAAGTTAATTTTCAAAATAACAATCGTATTTCAAGCGAAAATTGCACCCGGGAACAAGATGCTCTTCCTGCGGAATACTATCAAAATCATCGGTATTTGCAAATACAATTTGAGGGTGACGAATAATGTTACGACTGCTCCAGAAGTATTTCCCGAAAATCTTTTCGCAGTCCTTAGTGATGTATTTTGTTATGTACCTTGCAAGCTGCACAGGCTCACCAGTTACGGGTATTGCGGTTGTAAATCCGAAACGTTCAGACCACGCAGGAATGTTATAAACTGTTTTGCGCAGCTCCTGTGGTATCTTTTGCTTGTCGGCTGTTGATACCTTGATAGGTCTTGATTTTCCGCTGCAAAGAACCGTGCCACTGTCGGCAAGGTCAAGAGCTGAATTAAGAAGTCCGTGAAAATGTATTCGGTGATTTAAGGGGCTGTATTCGGCTACAAGGTCGTATGCAAGACCTTTACGCTCTGTCTGATGCCTAAGCCACGTTTGAACAGGTTTCAAAAGGTTATCGGCTGTGTTATCCCCTATCTTGCTATCATCAAATGTACCAGTAAAAAAGTAATCCCATTTATTGCACATCACAAGGTCAAAAATACTATCCTTTGCACGTTTCATATTACCGAGATAAATCATATCTTCATCACTATCACTTTCAACTGTTTTTCTGCGCCGTTTGCGGCGGTTTTTGTATGTGGGGCTGTTTGGATCGGGTCGAGGATAACCGCAGTAATTTTCATTGTCAAGCGGTTCAGAGGGGAAAGAAATGTCACTTTCTTTTCGTTCTGTATAAGGGTCTCTAAACAACGGTCGGTCACAATATATAACTGTCTGCGACCCGTCAGGGTAAAGCTTTATTTTGGTATTAAATAGGGCTTGTCTGCATTCTTTAGTACCTACCATTTTACACCTCAGTTAGAAGTATGTGGGATTTAAATGATGATAATATCAAGTAGGGGGCGTTCCGCCCCCTCTGTCCGCCGTCGCCGTGATTACGGCTTGACGGACGGAGCAGATGGGTCTGGAAGCCCCTCCACATGAACAGTAGAAGTATTGCCGTACTGTTCAGAGCGTGGAAGAAATCCTTTGGCAGAAAGTCGCTTAACCTTTTCATAAGTATCATAGCAGCTGCGCAATTCATCATCATGAACGAAGAAATAACAGTTGCGCATGTGCATTTTATTTATTGTGCCGTCCTCTTTGAGGTCGCATTTATACACACGAACGATAGTTAATGCGTGCATAATTGTAATAGGACGGTACAAAAATGTCACCTGTTCACGAATAGGCTTTGCAACACGTGTAAAGACCTGTGATGTGCCTATTACACATTTGCGTTGTTTGCGCTGCTGCGTGATTTCGGTTAACATTTCAACGGGAAAATTTCGGCTTTCATTGCTGTTGAACCAGTTTTGAAGCTCGTCTATAATTATCGCCTGCCCATATTCGCCGTTATTGTTTTGCAAGATATCTTCCCAAGAGTGTATTTGCGCATCTTGATAGTTAAGATTGATATTGCTTGCAATTTTGCTGCAAGGGTTACGCTCCTTTATCATTTTTGCAAAGTGCATAGCAGCAACCGTTTTACCGCTGCCTTGCTCTCCTGCAAACACATGAACACCGTATGTATCGTAACTATCGGGGTTAGCGTTTAACTTGTCCTGTATAATGCGTTTAGGAAAGTCAAGATAAAGGCGCTTAAAAACACTGCGCTTTTTTGTGTATTTAAGGTCGTGACGTGGAACTGTACGTTTAGGGAAGTGCTGCTTTTTAATCACTACGTAATAAAACGAATAAACGCCAAGCATTATGAATATAGGCAGCAGCAGAACAGCAACAGCTATAAGCAGCCATTTAAACAGGGAAAAGAATATGCGGAGAATGCTAAGAAGTGCGTTAAGCATTATTTATCTTCCTTTCTGTTTTCATAAATTGACAATGCTGCACCAAGCAGAAATCCTGAGACAATGCAAATAATAACGTATATCACAAGTTCACCGTGCATTTTTATCACCTTTCTTTTGAAAGTTAATTTTCAAAATGATATTCACATCTGCGACAAACTCACAAAAAGCATTGTAACGCTCCTGTGCTATGATAAGCTCCAAACAATCCAGAGCTGATATTTTACGCCAACGCAAATTTTGTTGCAATGTGGATATATCATCTTCCATACGGCAGCGTTGATTATATATATACGCCCCGTAAATATCAAGCTGTTTTTGTGTCATTGATAAGCTCCTTTTATGCTCCCATTGTAGGGATAAAAGATTTAAGGCGGATAATAACAGCAAGAGCAAATCGGAACACGGTAATGCCAAGCCCAATCAAAAACAAGTTCCAGATAGTGCCCATAGGAAGAAAATACCAAACAGCATTAACTATATCTATCAAATCTTTTGGAATAGTAATAATAGGAATGTATATAGACGGTACAAATCCTACAAACCATTTAAACAGGTTACCGATAACAGAAAACATTATTTTCCCCCTTTCTTAGTGTCTGAATTAAATCTGAAAATTCCCAAATCAGCAAATGTATTGGAAATTGTTGCAGGTGAACGAATGCCAATTACTTCACCGCAGCTAACTATAATAGAGGGGGCAGCTCTGAAAATAGAAAGTATCATTGCAATATTAAGAAACAGAGCTACTATTTTCTTAAAGAAAGCAATGGCGTTATCAAATTTAGGAATATCAGAAAGCAAATCATACTTCACACCCCACAAGGTAAAATAAATATGGGGGTAATCAGTTGTAAGTGTTTCGCCGTTATCAAATACAGGCGTTACAACAACTTTGCCGTCATCACCAAATGAACGCTTCCCGAAAAATGCAGTTGTAACGGTATTGATATTCTGATACATTGCAGAAATGCCCATTTTCTTTTTAAGCTCAACCGAATTATCAGATATTAGAGTTGTTGCGTTTGACCAATCAAGAGTGAAGTGGTCTGCAATACTTTGAGGGATTGACTGTATTCCAGAAATCAGCGAGGTAACATTTGTTGAAATACTTGACACACCGCTGTGAATGCGTTGCAGCATAGTATAAATAGCGCCCAGAACACCTGTATAATTAGTAGATGGACTTTCGGAAGCGCTAAGAGCTGCAAGCAGCTGATTTACAAGGTCAATCAAAGCAGAATCATCATAAGCGGAAAAGTCTATTGACGGAGAATAAGAGTTCTCACCAATGTTGATTTTACCTGTAGTATCAGGGTAATAAGTTGTGCCATTGATTGTAACAGAGCCGTCAGAGTTAAGAGGATAAGACACACCGTCAACGGTAACAAAGCCAACCGGTTTTTGCTCTTCGTCATAGGCATTATCACTGTCGATAACGTCAGAAGCATCAAGGTACTGAGCAACGTTAATGCCAATAGTCCAATAATCAGTTACGACAAAATAGCAAAGAGCCACTTTGTCAAAATATGAATTGCTGATAATCTTTTTCAGATAAGCTTCATCATAGGTGACACGAGCAGAACCACTAAATTGAGTAATATCGTCAATAAGGTTGTTCTGATAAAAAACATATTCATGTAAGCGCCAACACTGCCGATTAAGATTGTCACGCTCTTCACGCCATTTAATCTCAACTCTTTGACCTGCGTCATTCTGAATAGAAATGCCGTATGCGTCATTACGTGTTGTTATAACGCTGTTGGAATGCTCGGAAAACCATTTTTGAACATCAATGCCAGCCGATTGCAAATCGTCAGAAGTAATCTCACCATTTTGCATTTTTTCAAGCATTGCAAGGTAATCATCATAGGTAACGTGTTCAAATCTATGCTCACGGAGATATTGAGAATAAAAGGGGTCAATAAGCTCCTGAACAGGCGAACCGTTACCAAGGATTAAATCGCCCAAATTATCACCGACATTATCGGCAGTAAAAGACATTCCGAATAAAGTAAGTAAAGCAAGCAGCAACGGCAAAGCTATACTTTCAGCCATAAAAAAACTCCTTTCAAAAAAATTAAGGGGAGAGTTTCAAGCTCTCCCCTTTTGGGACTGCGATTAAGCGCCCTGAATAACGCCCATCATAAAGGAGATACCCTTTCTGATACCGAGAACGGACACAACAACAGGAAGAACAACGGGAACGATTGCTTCGATAGTTGCTGTGAGAGCGGAGAAATCCACCTTTGCAAGTGCTTCTGCCATTCAGTTTCACCACCTTATTAAATTATTTTATTTAAAGGCTCTCATGAGCCGTTAAACCATGACAAGAGATTTCCGAGAAATATCTTATATATGCCATAAGCAAGCAGAATAAAGAACACCCACCAAAGAACCTGTGATATTTCGGAAAGTGCTTCATTCTGTGAGCGGAGCTCAACAAGCATATCAGCTTGATTTTGAGTAATCTGCGTAAAGATTTCTGTTGAAGTTCCGAGCGTTACGGTCTGAACATCATTAAAGGCTGTAGTTTCTTCCATGGACTTGAAAGTTAACCTTCAAACTTTGCTACAGTACACGGAGCAGTCGGGATACGCTTTATACTCTTGATACTGCCGTACTTATCGTAAAGGACTTCAACGGGCTGCATGAACCAGTCGTTATATGCTATCGGGTTGAAATCGCCCTGCTGAACGCCGAAAACGGAAGAAATATTTTCCGCCTTGACCTTGTAAAGGTTGCATTCAAGACCCATAAAGCCGACACGTGATTTTTCGTTCTGTGCGAACGGTTCAGCAATGCTGATAATGAAATTGTGGTAGTGACCCTTGTTTATTCTACCTGTCTTCTCGTCCTGGATTTCGTAATCGTCCTCTTTTTCCTTGAAACCAAGGAAATACATTAAAGTCGGGTCAAGCGCTTTGAACTTGTCCATAGTGGTTAATCTCCTTTGAAAATAATTATAAAATGAAGTGAAAGCTTAACCGCTCAGCTTTCGAGGGGTGAGAACATTTGCCTTTGTAGTTTTTACACCTTTATTCTTTGGTGTCACAAGTTTTTGAAGTAGGAACTTATGATAGTGCTATTATAGCACATTATGTTCCAAAATGGAACTGGCAAAAGTGCCAAAATTGAACAAAAATAAATATACAATGTGCTATAATAGAACAAGAAAGGAGGAATAAAGATGTTTAAAGAAAATTTTACTGCAAATATAAAACGTGCAAGAATAGAAAAAGACTACACACAACAGTATGTAGCCGATGTATTAGCAACCTCGAGAACAAATATAACAAAATACGAAAACGGAACACTTGAACCAAATTTAGAAACGATAGGACAATTAGCGGAATTATACAACGTGAGTGCAGATTGGTTATTTGGCATTAAAAAGACAAATTAAAGGAAGTAGGAACCTATGATAAATAAAATAATAATCGTTTTTAAACGGTTACACTTAAAACACAAAATACGATATGTAATTATAGGAGTAGTGTTATTGGCAATTTTAATGTTATTTTTAGAAAAGGCATTAAAAAATGTAGGGATTATATTATCATCAGTAATAACAAGTTACTTATACAACTTATTTGCGAGTACATACAAAGAATTACAAACTGAAACAAATAGAATAATACAAGAAGAGATGATCAGGTAAAATATAATAGCTATTTGCGAATATTTTAATTGAGCGATAAGAACAGCACCGCTAAAAACGACCGTTGGCGGGTGCCCCCTGCCCCCAAGGGCAGAAATGACGAAGCCGTTAGTTTCTGGGAAATGCTTTTAAGGAAAGGGGAAGTTTGGGTTTGCAAGTAATTATGCTTGACCTGAAAGAAGTGAGCGCCTAAAAATAGAGATAAAAAAACGCCCTTCGGAATGTGTCCGAGGGGCGTAAACAGTCAAAGTTATGCGAAATTAGATATTTTTTATATCCCTATCATATCATAACAAACAGTTCTATTTCCTTCCTTTCTATTTTTATTCATAACATTCATTATACCGCATTTATGGCGCAGTGTCAAGAAATTTGCCTGCACATTTCTGCACAGGCATTAAAAATTACTTGTTTTCTTTTTTTTCAAGACTAAGAATTTCAGAACGGAGTTCCTCCATCTTTATTCTATAGCGAACAATACGATATTCAAAGATAGGATTACTATAGCCCAAATCCTTTTTGCAATCTTCATTTGATTCGTTGGCTTCATTCCACATTCTTAAAATCGAATTATAAGCCAAATTAAGAACTTCTAACTCGGTAAGTGAAGCAAATTTTTTCATATCTATTATCCTTTCATACTTGACAAAATCGGGTTTATGGATTATAATCAATGTGATGAACGTGAGAGTATTCACCACATCAATTATATTTTGCGTTATGTAGTCGGTGCTTTAGACGGTTGACCGACTACATTTTTTTATTTGCTTTCTTTCAGCCTTAAAAAACATTGACAGATTATCAGCCTGGCTGTTATAATAAATATAAGTAAAAGTAAAATAGTATAAATCAGGTGAAAAAATGTATTTCCAATACGGCGATAAAGAGATCGAATATTTAAAATCAAAGGATAAAAAGCTTGCCGAGGTCATTGACAATGAAGGATTATGCGCCCAAAAATAAGCACTGATAACAAAATTTATGGAGAAAAATTATGTCAGGTGTACTGAATGATGAGCTGATATATGAAATACTGTCCGCAGTTGAGGAGATACCTGAGGGTAAAGTCGCTTCATACGGTCAGATAGCACGCCTTATCGGTCGAGAGAAAAATTCACGTCTTGTGGGCAAGGTGCTGAGCATGGCGGAATATTACGGAAAATATCCCTGCCACAGAGTCGTTAACAGCGCAGGCAGACTTGCTCCGGGTTTTGATGAGCAGCGTTCATTGCTTGAAAACGAGGGCGTGGAATTTAAGGAAAACGGCTGTGTGGATATGAAAAAATACGGTTGGAACGGTGAATAACATGGAATATACATATCATTATAACTCCCCGCTTGGCGGCATTACGCTGGCAGGCTGTGAAGATAGTCTTACGGGGCTTTGGTTTGACGGACAGAAATATTTTGCAGCAACTCTTTCCAAACAGCATGAGGAAAAGCATATCCCTGTGTTTGACGAAGCGATAAGGTGGCTGGATATTTATTTTGGCGGCAAAGAGTCTGATTTTACCCCGCCGCTCAAATTATCGGGAACGCCTTTCCGCAGGGCAGTCTGGGATATCCTGCTGACTATCCCCTACGGTCATACCATGACATACGGTGAGATATCCGATATCATGGCAAAGCAAAAGTGTGTTTCCAAAATGTCGGCTCAGGCGGTGGGAGGCGCTGTGGGACATAATCCTGTTACGCTTATCGTGCCTTGCCACAGAGTAGTTGGCGCAGGCGGAAATCTTACGGGATATGCAGGCGGAACAGATAAAAAGCTCAGGCTTCTCAAGCTGGAGGGTGCAGATATCTCATCGCTGTATATCCCTGCTAAAGGAACTGCACTGTAAGATTTTTGGTTTTTTTTATAAAAAAGGTTGACTTTGCTTCTATTTTATGGTAAAATTAACGTGTTTTAGTTTTTTTGTAAAAAATACTTAATTTGCTGAATTTAGGAGCTGATATAATGATCTGGGCAAAGGAAGAAACTCTTTCTCGTGAAGAGATCGAAGCTATACAGCTTGAAAAGCTGAAAAAGGTCGTTTCAACGGTATATGAAAAGGTTGCGCCTTACCGTGCAAAAATGGACGAAGCAGGCATCAAGCCTGAGGACGTTAAAAGCCTCAATGACCTGAAGCGTCTCCCATTCACAACCAAGCAGGATATGCGTGACAACTATCCTTTCGGTCTTTTTGCTGTGGATAAGAGCCAGCTTGCAAGAATACACGCATCATCGGGAACTACAGGCAAGCCAACTGTTGTAGGATATACTAAAAAGGATCTGGAAACGTGGGCTGAATGTGTTGCAAGGCTCGCAGTGGCAGGCGGTGCGGAGAGCAGCGATGTTTGTCAGATATGCTTCGGATACGGTATGTTCACAGGTGCGCTGGGCTTACATAACGGCCTTGAAAGAATAGGTGCCTGCATTATCCCCTCTTCCACAGGCAACACCGAAAAGCAGATAATGTACATGAAGGATTACGGTACAACTCTGCTGGTTGCAACACCTTCCTATGCTCTCCGTATCGGCGAGGTGGCTACTCAGATGGGTCTTAACCCCAAAACTGACCTGAAGCTCAAAACAGCTCTTGTTGGAAGCGAGCTGCTTACCGAAGCTATGAGAGATGAGATGCACAAGCTTTACGGCGATAATCTTACCATTACACAGAACTATGGCATGAGCGAGCTTATTGGCCCAGGTGTTTCGGGCGAATGTACCGAGCTTTGCGGAATGCACATCAATGAAGATCATTTCCTTGCCGAGATAATCGACCCCGAAACAGGCGAAGTTCTCCCCGCAGGCGAAAAGGGCGAGCTGGTCGTTACCTGCCTCTCCAAGGAAGCTCTGCCGCTTATCAGATACCGCACAAGAGATATTACCCGTCTTATGTACGAGCCTTGCAAGTGCGGAAGAACCACTGCAAGAATGGAAAATCTCAGCGGAAGAACAGATGATATGCTCAAGATCAGGGGCGTAAACGTATTCCCCAGCCAGATCGAAGAGGTCCTGCTCAAAACGGAGGAAATAGGCCCTCATTACGAGATAATCGTTGACAGAAAGAATCACTCGGATATTCTTACTATCAGAGTAGAACTTGCTCCCGATAAGATGACCGACGATTATGCAGAGCTTGAAAGGATACGCCTGAAGCTCAAGTCAGCTCTTCGTGTAATGCTTGGTCTTGACGCTGTTATCCAGCTGGAATCTCCCAACACTCTCAAGCGCTTTGAGGGCAAGGCAAAGCGTGTGACCGATAACAGAAAAGGTCAGAACTGATCTTATGAAAGGAATTGAGTGCAAATGAAACAGCTTACGGTTTTTATTGAAAACAGACTGGGCAGGCTTGAGGAAGTCACCGAAACACTGTCCGCAGCAAATATCAATATCATATGTATCAGCCTTTCCGACACAGGTGAGTACGGAATGCTCAGAATGATAGTTTCACAGCCTGCCGCAGCGGTGGATGCTCTGGCAGCATCAGGCTTCTCAGCAGTGCTTGGTGATGTTATAGCTGTTAAGCTCCCCCATCATTTCGGCGCACTGAAAGGGCTTAGCGGTCAGCTTTCCGAAAACGGCATAGATATCAAGTATATGTATGCGCTTACATCAGGCGAAAATGCTGCTATAGTTATCAAAACGTCTGACAATGACAAGGCAGAAGCTGTCCTGTCGGGTGAGCACGAGCTTTTAAGTGCTGTTGACGTTTATAATATGTGATCTGATCTATCATTATTTCGGGGATATTCCTCACAATATCCCCGAAAAATTATACCATATGCACTTTAATGATTTAAAGTCAAGCAAATTTAAAGTATGTATGATTTAAAGCTATTATGCAATAAAATAAAAGGAAAATGAAAGGATTGTTTTTATGGTTCTTTGGGGTACACTGATCGCTTACCTGGCGATAATGGTAGGCATAGGCATTTACTGCCGTAAAAAAACTTCCAACGTGGATGATTTTGTTCTTGGAGGAAGAAGCATCGGCCCTTGGTTCACAGCATTTGCATACGGAACTTCTTATTTCTCGGCGGTAGTTTTTGTTGGCTATGCGGGACAGTTCGGCTGGGAATACGGTCTGGCATCCACATGGATAGGTCTGGGAAATGCGTTCATCGGCTCACTTCTTGCGTGGTTCCTGCTTGGAAAGCGCACAAGAATAATGTCTAAATATTTGCAGACATCTACCATGCCCGAGTTCTTTGAAAAGCGATATCTGTCAAAGCCGCTGAAGCTTTCCTCGGCGATAATCATTTTTATTTTCCTTATCCCCTACACAGCTTCCGTTTATAACGGTCTGTCACGTCTTTTTGAAACAGCTTTCCATATACCCTATTCCGCCTGTATCGTGGCGATGGCGCTGTTCACCGCAATATACGTAATTCTCGGTGGATATCATGCTACTGCACTTAATGATTTCGTTCAGGGAATCATCATGCTCATAGGCATTGCATCTGTAGTCGTATGCGTTCTGGCTCACAAGGGCGGACTTACAGAAGCTGTCAGCTCCCTTTCACAGATACCCGACAACAGCGGAAACACAGGTACATACACTTCCCTTTTCGGCCCTGACCCCATTAACCTTTTCGGAGTAGTAATTCTTACCTCTCTCGGAACATGGGGACTTCCTCAGATGGTACAGAAGTTCTACGCTATCAAGGACGATGCTGCAATTAAGCGTGGAAGCATTATCTCCACCATTTTTGCCATTGTCGTAGCAGGCGGCTCATATTTTCTCGGCGGCTTCGGACGCATTTATTCCACCACCGACCCTGCGGATACCGCCAAGAATTTCGTAAGCACCTCTGCCGCAGGTAAACTCCAGTATGACACTATTATTCCCGCAATGATGACAGAGGCTCTTCCCGAGCTGCTGTTTGGAATACTTATCGTGCTGGTGCTTTCCGCATCTATGTCAACTCTTTCATCTCTGGTGCTTACATCAAGCTCCACTATGACCATTGATATGATAAAGCCTTACAAAAAGGATATGACCGACAAGCAGCAGATACTTGTGATAAGAGTATTCATCGTTTTGTTCCTTGCACTTTCCGTAATTCTTGCCATGAACAAGAACGCATACATTTCCACGCTGATGTCAATTTCATGGGGTGCGCTGGCAGGTGCGTTCCTTGCGCCTTTCCTCTGGGGACTTTTCTCTAAGAAGATATCCCGCACAGCAGTTGGCGTGTGCTTTGTATGGGGCGTTGGTGTGACAGTGCTGCATACAGTTATGTTCAGCATGGGCTGGTTCCCCGGACTTGTTGAGAGTGTAAAGGCAATGGGCTGGAAGCTGAACATTATGTCTCCCCTTAACTGCGGTTCATTTACAATGCTTTCATCGCTTATCATCTGTCCTCTGATAAGTAAATTTACCATGAAAAAGGACGGCAGCGACCTTGCGGCAGGTGAAAGCGCATTCAAGTGCTATGCAGAGAAAAATTGATATTTACAAACTCTAATATATAAGAAAAAGCAGCTCGAAAGGGCTGCTTTTTTATGCTGTTATGATTCGTTTACTAATTTTCCCGTGATATGTTCTGGAATAAGCTCCAGACAAAGCACATTCGGCCCTGAGAATTTCAGCTCATGCTCGATATAGCTCTCATCATCGGTGAATTTATAACACAGTTTTCTGCATATTTTCTTAGCAAGGTCAGGGTCGGTCACAGGACGGATCCTGCCGAAAACAATAACGCTTCTGATATTAAGCGCCCATTCCCATTCTTTCCTGAATCCGCTGTCATATACGCAGAATGATGTCTTGTCGCATTTCATTATTGAATCTATTCAGCATATTGTTGATCTCATCAATAATCGTCCCCGTAAACGCCTTGGTTTTCGTACTCCCCTCGAAGTGCTTTATAAATTTTTTCGTTGATTTTGTTGCACTTGATTTGACAATCTATCTTTTGATATGGTATAATGCTTTTAACAGCAGATTGAATATGTCTGCTCGACAAATCGGAATTTATATGAAACTTTATAGTTATAATTGGAGAAAATAAAATGCTGACACACATCGGAACACAGACAATAGAAACAGAAAGGCTGATACTTCGTCGTTTTGAGTATTCAGATATTGATTCTATGCTACGCAACTGGATAGCAGATGAACAGACGCAATGGGATTATGGTGAACCATATTATCCTACATTTGATGACGTTCAGCAGTTATTCGATACAAAGTATATTGTTTCTTATTCCTGTAAAGATTATTATCGCTGGGCAGTTATTGAAAAGACATCCGGTGAATGTATAGGACAAATTGCATTTTTCTTGGTTGACAACAACAATCATCATGGTGAGATAGAGTATGTTATCGGGCCTGCATTTCAGGGTAAGGGATATGCCACAGAAATGACAAAAGCTGTTATTGGTTTTGGTTTTGAAAAAATCAACTTTCATAGAATTGAGATTGATTGTCGTACAGTAAATGAAGCTTCACGCAGAGTTATTGAAAAGTGCGGACTTACATACGAAGGAACATTTCGTGATTTTTTCTGGAGAAGAAATCATTTTGAGGGAAGAAGAGTTTATTCAGTTCTCAAAAGCGAATGGGAAGAATTAAACAAGAAATAAAAATTCCAATTTATCGAGCAGTTCAAAATCACAGCACTCACAACGGGTGCTGTGATTTTTTCGGTTGTGATTTTTGAAATGTGTCTCACGTTATGACATAATACGACGGCACAACCGCTTAATTGCCAGAAATCATAAAAAATGTCGCTGTCAAGGTTGTCTTCGACATTCATTTTAACCTTGACAGCGACATTTTTTATGATATAATGACAGAGCAGTTATGACGTCTTTCGACATTTACACAGTTAAAGAATCGGACTCTAATTACTCCCACTCAATAGTTGCGGGGGGCTTTGTGGTAACATCATACACAACTCTATTGATGCTCTTTACTTCGTTTACGATCCTTGCAGCGGCAGTCTCAAGAACCTCGTAAGGGATCTTAGCAAAGTCAGCAGTCATAAAGTCGGTAGTGGTAACAGCTCTCAGCGCAAGAGTGTAGTCGTATGTTCTACCGTCACCCATAACGCCTACGGAGCGCATATTGGTGAGCACTGCAAAATACTGATTTATGCTCTTGTCAAGACCTGCCTTGGCAATCTCCTCACGGAAGATAAAGTCAGCGTCCTGGAGAATAGAAAGCTTTTCATCAGTTATCTCGCCGATGATTCTGATAGCAAGACCGGGGCCGGGGAAGGGCTGACGGTCAACGAGAACATCGGAAAGACCAAGCTCACGGCCAAGAGCACGAACCTCGTCCTTGAAAAGAAGTCTGAGAGGCTCGATGATCTCCTTGAAATCAACATAATCAGGCAGTCCGCCTACGTTGTGGTGAGACTTGATAACGGCAGCATCGCCTGCGCCGCTTTCGATGATATCAGGATATATTGTGCCCTGAACGAGGAAATCCACCTTGCCGATCTTCTTTGCCTCAGCCTCGAATACTCGGATAAACTCCTCACCAATAAGCTTTCTCTTGGTCTCTGGGTCTGATACACCGTTCAGCTTTGCCATGAAGCGATCCTTGGCATTAACTCTTACAAAATTGATGCCCCAGCCTGCGAAAGCAGCCTCTACCTCGTCACCCTCATTCTTTCTCATAAAGCCGTGGTCAACGAAAATGCAGGTGAGCTTGTCCCCTACAGCCTTTGCAAGAAGAGCTGCTGCAACGGAGCTGTCAACGCCGCCTGAAAGTGCCAGAAGCACCTTGCCGTCGCCAACCTTTTCACGGATATCCTTTATAGCGGTCTGAGCATAGTTGCCCATGGTCCAGTCGCCTGTGCAGCCGCATACATTTTTAAGGAAGCTGTTGATCATCTTTACACCGTACTGAGTGTGGTTAACTTCGGGGTGGAACTGAACGGCATAAAGCTTCTTTTCCTTGTTTTCCATAGCGGCAACGGGACAGTTCTCAGTGTGAGCAACTGCTCTGAAGCCTGCGGGAAGCTCAGAAATATAGTCGGTATGGCTCATCCATGAAACAGCCTTTTCGGGCATACCGTCAACGCCGCCGAAAAGTACGCAGGACTTGTCATATTCAGTCTCGGTCTTGCCGTATTCAGAGGTTATGCAGGTAGATACCTTTCCGCCGAGAACGTGCGCCATGAGCTGGCAGCCGTAGCAGATACCGAGAACGGGAATGCCAAGGTCAAAGATCTCCTTTCCGATAGTGGGAGAGCTTTCAAGATAAACGCTGTTGGGACCGCCTGTGAAGATGATACCTACAGGATTTATCGCTTTGATCTGTTCGAGGGGAGTTTTATAGGATTTGACTTCGCAGTACACGCCGCACTCACGCACACGTCTGGCGATAAGCTGATTGTACTGACCGCCGAAGTCGAGAACAATTACCATCTGATGGGACATTGGCAATACCTCATTTCACAAATAATAGAAAATAGTTATCTATAATAATTATCTCATATATTTAACTTTTCTGCAAGCATCATTTTTATTAAAAAAGTTAACTTTTATCGCATAATACTATTTAATTTTACCAAATCGGTTATCTTATGCTGTCGGATATAAGGGAGCGCACCGAGTTTTTATAGATTATCCTGCCGCCCACAGGCATTCTGCCGATATTATAGGACGGATTTTCGATTTTTTTCAGGATAGTATCTACTGCCAGCGAGGACATCTGCTCCGTGTTTACTTCGATAGTGGTTATCTTAGGCTCGGACATATCCGAATACATTGAGTTATCAAAGCCAGTTACCGAAATATCCTGCGGCACACGATAGCCCTCACGGTTGAGCTGCTTTATAAGCTCATATGCCGTGCCGTCGCAGTTGCACACAAACGCCGTTGGCATATCCACAGGCAGACGGATCGGGACCATCAGTCCGTCCTCACCACGGTCATCAAGGACGTAATTTGAGCTTACGTGTATCCCGTGCTCCATAAGCGACTTCACATAACCTAAGTATCTGTCCTGAATGGAGCTGGTAGCTTTTACCGAGCCAACAAAAGCAAGCTTTCTGTGGCCTATGTTTATAAGATAGTTGGTAATATCGTAAGAAGCATAAAAGCTGTCGCTTATGATGCAGTCGATATCCTTTCTGTCGTCATAGAAATCCAGAAATACCACAGGAAAATTCTTTGAGGTTATCAGCTCGATATATGCCTTTGACATCTGACCCAGAATTATTGCTCCGTCTGTTCTGCCTGGGGTCAGCAGCTCGGGATATATGAGATTTTCCTCGTCGGAAGATGATATGGTATGAAAAAATGCGTATCGTCCCCTGCTCTGGAGCAGGGATGATATGTGCTTATAATATTTTAGATAAAAGGAGTCAGCGTCAATGAACCTTGTGGAAGCAAGCACGCAGATATTTCCCGTAAGCTCGCCCTGAACAGATTTACGGCGTGGGTTATATACATAGTTCAGTTCCTCGGCTGTGCGGCAGACCTTTGCACGCATAGCCTCGCTGACGCCGCTTTTTCCGCTTAGCGCTTTGGAGACTGCAACAACGCTTATCCCCAGCCTGTCGGCTATATCTTGCATCTTGACTTCCTTTTGCATTGCTGCCCCTCCTTTATAAGCTATGTATCAATTATACTATAATTCGTCCGAAAAATCAACCGTACAAATAAAAATCGCTCAGATATACACCTCAGGGAAACGGTGCATATCTGAGCCTATGTTCTAAGTTATTTATGTTAATGTTTGTCAGAGCTTATCAGCAGTTGCCGCCGAAGCAAGACTTGATGAAGTCCATGAAGCAGTTGATGTTTCCAAAGTTAAAACCGCACATTCTTGATTATCTCCTTTCATTTATTTCCGACGGGTCAGCGCTCTACCCTTTCGGATTGATTTAATTATAACATGAAAACGGAGTTTATTCAAGCTGTAAATGCAGGCAGAAAGCTATACAGAATATGGCAGTGAAAATATAAGAACCCGTCTTCACAAGCATATGCGCACGTCTTTTCGGCAAATTTTGCCGCAGACTGCGTTAAAAATCCTTGCCGGGCGAAAGCCCGCCTGCGGATTTTTGCCTACTCTGCAACAAAATTATGCTCGAAAATCCGCACACATTTCTTATGAAGACAGGTTCTAAAAATGCGGCAGCCTTTTCAAGACTGCCGCAAATATTATTATACTCTTACAATAGAGGGCTTGAGAACTCTGCCGTTTTTCAAGTTCTTGTAGCCGTAAAGAACAACTTCCTTGATAGGACCTTCAACAGTTGCCTTCTTCTTGTCAAAGAATGCAGCCTTGCGCTCTTCTCTGGTCATTATCTTGGTGTGCTGATCCTCATCAAATGCGTCACCGGGCTTGGTGTCAAGCAGTGCGTACAGAGGTGAAGGATAGCTGCTGTTGTGGAAATCCAGGAAGTAAGCGAATATCTCGTTGAGAGTTCCTACATCGGAGAAATCCTCTGCATTTATCTTCTGCTGAGTGTATTCCCAAAGAGCCTGGATATGACCCCACTGAGCGCCGCTGGAGAGGAAGCTTCTTACATTAAGATCCTCATTGAATACGTCCTTGAGGCCTTCCTTGGTAGCGGGAGTAAGGTTCTGGTACTTTTCAAATACCTGTGTAAGGTCGCCGAAAGTGAGGTTGTATGCGTCGATATCCTTTTTAAGCTCGTTGACTTCGTTGGTCTTCTGAGTGATCTCTGCATTGCATTCAAGAATGCGGTTGGAAAGATCCTCGGCGTGATTCTTGAGGGACTCTGCATACTTGCCTATCTCGTCGATCTGAGTGTTCTTGGTATTGATAGCTTCGCTGTACTGCTCTGTTTTAGCTGCAAGCTCGCTGTTCTGGGAGCTGAGAGCTGTTATCTGCTCATTGAGGGAGCTGATGGTGTTATCTCTCTCGGCAAGAATATTTCTTGCGTTCTCCACTTCCTCAGCATATGCGTTTGCGGTTTCTGCATACTCGTTTATCTTCTGGCGGAGAATGAGCATACCCTGGAGCTGAGTGTTCATAGAAGTGATAGTGCTGTCCTTCTGAGTGATGGATTCATGTGCTTCTGCAAGCTTGGCTTCAGTATCCTTAAGCTTTGCAGCACTTGCTTCGATCTCGGATTTGTATGTATCAACTTCGCCGCCGAGCTTTTCGTACTTGCTCTTTTCGGCAGCCAGATCAGCTGTGAGAGCAGCTACCTTAGCATTAAGCTCTGCATTTTTCGCATCGGCATTGCTGTTAAGCTCAGCAATGGTCTTATCCTTGCTGCTGATCTCTGCTTTTGCCTTTTCGATATCAGCGGTAAAGTCTGTGATCTTGGCTTCAAGCTCGGATATCTTCTTTTCAAGCTCTGCGTTTTTGTTTTCAATTTCTGCCTTTGCGGATGCGGCATTCTTTTCAGCCTCAGCCAGCTGTGCGGCAGCCTCTTCATTTTCCTTTTTAAGGCGCTCGATCTCTGCACTGTCATTCTGAGCCTTCTGCTTGTCAGCTTCGTTCTGAGCCTTGACAGTTTCAAACTCAGATGTAACGGCAGCAAGCTTTTCATTAAGTCTGCCGATCTCGGAATCCTTCTCGGAGCCTGTGGATTCGAGCTGTTTTCTCATATCATCGGCAGCGGAGCTGCTTGCTGTAAGCTGAGCCTTGAGATAATTTTCGGAAGCGGTAAGCTCTGCAATGCGTTTGTCCTTTTCGCCTGCTTCATTCCTGAGAGAATCAACTTCATTGGTAAGTCTTGCGATCCTGTCGGATGCGATTTTAGCGCTGTCACTTTCGGAAGAGGTGAGCTTGGCGATATTTTCGGTAAGCTCTGCGATGCGCTTATCTTTATTTTCAGATTCAAGCTTAACGGCAGCCGATGTACCTGACAAATCATTAAATTCAGAAAGCAGACTGCTGTACTTTTCTTCTGCTTCCTTGGAGGACTTTGCAAGCTTTTCCTCCAGCTCTTTTACAAGATTTTCGTAGCGTTCGATTTCCGCTGCCACACCGTCATCACTTAAAAGCTTTAAAAATTGGCTCTTAATGTTGTCATCTCTGAGACTATCCAGCAGCATTTTCTGAAACTCTGCAAAATCCATCTGCACACAACCACCGTTCTGTATATTTATTTTATTACCAGGATAAATTTCAATAATTTTCCTGATCCCACTTGATAATCATAACATATTTTCACTATTTTGTCAAATCCATTTTTGTAGAAAATGTGCAGATATTTTTGTAATATAATACATACTGTGAATAAAGTATAGCGATATAGCTATAAAAATTGCTCCCGAACATATGCACGGAAGCAATTTTGATTTGGTTATTCAGATGACGATACCTCGATACCGTCCTTCTTTGCGGATATCCTTATAGTCTTTACAGGCTTGCTTGCGCTTTCGACGATAATATCAGCTATCTTATCCTCGATCTCGGAGCGGATAACGCTTCTGATATCTCTTGCACCAAACTTCTTGCCGTATGCCTTTTCGGCAATGGCAGCCGGAACACGCTTGTCATATTTAAGCTCAATGCCCTTTTCTGACAGAGGATCCTTCATTTCGGTAAGCATAAGACCTGCTATTTCAGCGTAGCTTTCCTTTGAGAGAGGATCAAACACGACTATCTCGTCAACACGGCCCAGAAATTCGGGGCGCAGGAACTCGGACAGAGCCTTCATTGCCTTTTCACGGGAAATATCGCCCTCTGTCTTGTTAAAGCCCAGACCTGTTGTCTTGTCAGAGCTGCCTGCATTGGAGGTCATGCAGATTATGGTGTTCTCAAAGTTTATAGATCTGCCCTGAGCGTCCTTTACATGACCCTCGTCCAAAATCTGGAGCAGCAGGTTCATGATATCGGGGTGAGCCTTCTCGATCTCATCAAAAAGGATAACGGAATAAGGGTGCCTGCGAACCTTTTCGGTAAGCTCGCCTGCATCGTCATAGCCCACATATCCCGGAGGTGAACCGATAAGGCTGGAAACGGAGAATTTTTCCATATACTCGGTCATATCAAGGCGGATAAGCGTGTCAGTTCCGTTGAACAGTTCATCGTTGATAACCTTTACAAGCTCGGTCTTTCCTACACCTGTGGGGCCAACAAAAATGAATGAAGCGGGACGTCTGCGCTTTGTGAGCTGAACTCTTGAACGCTTTATAGCTTCGCATACAAGGTCAACGGCCTTATCCTGACCGATTATGCGCTTTTTCATCTCACTGTTAAGTGCGGCAAGCTTTTTGAACTCGGTCTCTTCAATCTTGTTTGCTGGGATACCTGTCCAGAGCTCAATTACCTTTGCAAGGTCGGAATCCTCAACATTGATATTTTCGATCTTCTTGTCCAGATCGTCAAGCTCGTTCTTCTCACGGATAAGGAGAGATTTCTTTTCGGCAAGCGCCTCAAAATCAGGCTCGTCGCCGTCCTCTATAGTCTTTATCTCTTTTTCCAGGTCAGATACCTTTTTCTTCATATCATGCTCGTTGGAAAGCTCAATGCTTCTGATGCTGCGGTTTGCGCAGGCCTCGTCCAGCAGGTCGATAGCCTTGTCGGGAAGATATCTGTCGTTGATGTATCTTTCGGATAAAACAGCACACATTCTGAGCAGCTCATCGCTGATCTTTACTTTGTGATGCTCTTCATAATAGCCCTTTATGCCCTTAAGAACCTCAACGGTGTCCTCAATGGTAGGCTCGTTAACAGTTACAGGCTGGAAACGTCTTTCAAGTGCGCTGTCCTTTTCAATGTACTTTCGGTACTCCTTAAAGGTAGTAGCGCCTATTACCTGCAGCTCGCCACGGCTGAGAGCAGGCTTCAGGATATTGGCTGTGTTCATGGTCGAGCCTTCGCTGTCCCCTGCGCCAACGATATTGTGTATCTCGTCGATAAAGAGGATAATGTTGCCTTCTGTCTTTATCTCGTTGATAAGGCCTTTTATTCTGCCCTCAAACTGACCTCTGAACTGAGTTCCTGCAACGAGAGCAGTCAGGTCAAGGAGAAATACTTCCTTGTTGGTCAGCTGGAAAGGTACCTCCCCTGCTGCTATCTTCTGAGCAAGACCCTCTGCAATGGCAGTTTTGCCGACGCCGGGTTCACCGATAAGGCAGGGATTGTTTTTCTGCCTGCGGCAGAGTATCTGAATGGTGCGGGCGATCTCTTTGTCTCTTCCGATTATCCTGTCAAGCTTGCCTTCCTTTGCACGGGCGGTAAGGTCAGTGCAGAAAGAGTTAAGGAACTTTCTTTTCTTGTCCTTGCTTCCCTTGCCGTCGCCTTTGCCCACGCTGTCGGGAATATCGGCATCAGCGCCCTGACCGGGAGCCTCCTCGGCGGTCATGTTCTGCTCGTCCGTGGGCTTTGCAGCATTGAACAGTGCATTGAAAAAGTTGGGCAAGGAGTTTGTTCCGCCCATCTTGAACATATCGGAATCAATATTATCTGAAAGATCAGTCATAGCGTCAGCGTATTCTTCCAGCTGATCGTCTGTTATACCCATCTGATCCATATATTCTTTTATCTGCGGGATGTTCATTTTTCTTGCGCATACAAGGCATAATCCCTCGCTATGCTTTTCGCCGCCCTGCATGGACTGAATGAACACCACAGCCTCACGTTTTTTACATCTGCTGCAACGCATTACTGCAATTCCATCCTTTCTGTACGAATAAACGCACATTAAATTTTAAGCTCTGTCATCAGATCATATATCCTGCCGAAAACGAGAGTATGGGAGAAAATATCTTCATTCATAAACTCTGTTCCGCCTGTCCATCGCACGGCGAGGACAATAAGCATACAGCACGCCGCAATAACGGCAGCGCCTGCCACCGCTCCCAATATGGAGTCGCAGGCCTTTATAGGCTGTAATTTCCTTACAACAAGCACCGCTCTTACAATGAGATGAAGCACCAGACTGCACAGTGCAAACACCACAGCCCATATTATCATTCCCAGAAAGCGTATGCAGGCAGGTCTTACAACGATCTGCTCCAGATAATCCGCAATGCCATTATATTCCGCATTTTCGGATCTTATACCCCAAAGTTCGGTGAATATCGCTTCTACAGCGTTTTCATCGGACAGCATATCCCTTACGTAAGCCTTATCGACCTTTATCCCGAGAGGCATTCGGCTGTTAAGCTCATCGGCTATAACATCGCCGTACTTTTCGGTTATAGCTTTTATTTTATCACTAATTTGCGGATTAGTCAATAGTGTTCGCAGGTCTATGCCCAAATAATTATACAATTTGGGGATACTTTCGGAAATAAGCTTTCCTCCGTCATCAATGATATCCCCTGCAAACTGCTTCATAAACTCATTGTCGCCGAAGCTTTCTTCTATTATCTCGTCTGCCAGCTCATTTGCCTTGTCACGTATCTCATCCTGTGCTTTGGTCTTAACGTCCTGCACAACCGTGTCGATGCGCTGCTGCACTTTGTCATGCAGATATCTGTCATACACATATGTCGTTACCGACTGCGATGACAGAACAGACGCTATTGCAAAAGCGATAACAAAGCAAACACAGTTCAGAATTGTCCTGAGCACTCCCCTTTTATACCCCAGCCCTATACATACTATCATTATAAGCAGCAGGGCGATATCGTAAATATAAGCACTCATTAAAATTTATCATTCACGCATTTGATTTGCGTGGGTTCTCCTCTCCTGTGAGATTTTTGGCATTGCATCAGTCGGAATAATCTATCCTGTTTATAGTGTCGTAACCCATAAGGTAAATATATTTTCCGTTCCTGCACAAGTCATCATAAGTGTCCTCGAGGGCTATGCTGCCTGTGTTGAGACCGTTTGCTGTGTAAACATCTATTCCGTCTCCGCTTAAAATATATGCGCTGGAGCCGTCAACAAATACCTTTTCGGCATCATCGTCAAGAACAGTTGTTATGGGCGACGTGCAGTTGGAGCCGCTGAAGGTTATGAGAGCTGTGCGCCTCAGGTCGGAATTTATGGTAAGCACGCCCGTTATCTCGCCGTTTGAGTCATAGTCCTCGATGGTGTAGTCGTAGGAATATTGAGAAACTATATTTCCTTCGGAGTCAAAGCCTGCGGACATGGTGTCGCCTATCATGATTATGCCGCCGTCGGAAGTGAACCTTGTATCCAGCGCAAGAGCTGGAATGCCGTCGCTGACCCACTTGGGGTCTGTGTCGGAAAAATCAAAGCGTATCATTTTTGAAACCAGCTGGCCGTTTTCTGCCGTGAGAACTGTTACGATGCAGCCTGCGCTGTTGTTGGTAAAGGTAACGTTGATAATACGGCTGTCATAGCTGTAGTATGTGAAAATAGGCTCGCCGTTTGCGTTGTAAATTTTCAGCATTGCCAGAAATTTATCCGACTTTGTTACCACAGCCGCATAGTCTGAGCTTGAAAGCTTTGCGATATAGATAATATCATCGGCAGTTTTTTCATAAATTGTCTTGTACTTGCTTTCAAGGCTGAAATCACGTCCGCCCTCGTCATAGATGAGAGCCTTGCTGCCTGATACGCACAGCAGAGGATTTGCATAGGTGTGCTGCCTTTCGTTCATCACCTTTCCGTCACTGCTGTAGATATGGAACTGTGAGTCATCTAGCACGGCAATGCAGTTGTCGATGCTCATAAGCTGGTAGCCCAGACCGCCCTCGACCTTTATGGGGAATTTTCCCTCTGCAAGCTCTGCGGAGGAGGCTTCGGGCTGAACTGTCTCGGGGATAGTGGTCAGCACGCCGTTAAGGTACGGGTACCACATATCCTTGGTGAATACCGCCACAAGAGCAGCACCGCAGATAAGCAGCACAATGAATATTTTAATGATGAGATTTCTTGTTTTCTTAGCCTGACGCTTTTTTCTCAGCTCCGAAATATCGGTGACTGCCATATTCCCTCTCCTTTCAGTAAAAGACCTTGTTAAGATATAAGCCGTATGGTTTTGCGGTGACGCCCGCCAGATTGCGGTCACGGCTTGCGATTATCCTGTCGATATCATCAGGCTTGAGTCTGCCCTCATTCACATAGATAAGTGTGCCTACTATTATGCGCACCATATTGTAAAGAAAACCGTCTCCCCTGACGGTCACGGTAACGATATCTCTCTCACGTGATACATCGCATTTTGTCACCGTTCTTACGGAATTTTCCTTTATGCCCAGCGCTCCGCAGAAGCACAGAAAATCATGTGTGCCTACTATTCTCTCGGCAGCGGCGTTCATGATGTCTGTGTCCATGGGATAGGGATAATGAAAAGCCAGATCGTATAAAAATGGGTCACGTACTTTTCTGTTCAGTATCTTATAGATATATTCCTTGCCCGTGCAGGAATAGCGTGCATGAAAATCAGCGGGAGCTTCCTCACAGTCCAGCACGGAAATATCATCGGGAAGCAGGCTGTTCATTCCACGGATAATGTTTTCGCACGGGATAGAATGTTCTGTATTAAATGAGAAATAGTATTCATTCGCATGAACTCCCGTGTCTGTTCTGGAGCAGCCGTTTACCGATACAGGAGCAGCCGTGAGACGGGATAAAACGCCTTCTACCACATTCTGCACCGCAACGGAATTTTCCTGCCGCTGAAAACCGTGGTATGCTGTGCCTCTGTAGGCTATCTTTACTTTGATATTGCGTTTGTCAGCCATAAGCACCTCACAGAATGACCCTGCCCATATTTATGAGAAGCACTCCGCCGAGGAAAAGCATGGTCACAGACAGAGCCGCATAATCCTTTCCGCCCGATACCAGTGTTTTGAGCTTTGTTCTGCCCTCACCGCCGTTATAGCAGCGGCATTCCATAGCAAGAGCAAGCTCCTCCGCACGCCTGAATGACGATACAAAAAGCGGGATAAGTATAGGCACAAGAGCCTTTGCCCTCTGGATAACTGTTCCGCTGTCCATATCCGCTCCCCTTGCTTTCTGGGCGGAGATTATTTTGTCAGTCTCCTCAATAAGTGTGGGGATAAACCGCAGAGCTATTGTCATCATCATAGCAAGCTCATGGGTGGGAAATTTCAGCTTTGAAAGAGGCTTCAGTATCTGCTCGATAGCGTCTGTCAGCACAATGGGAGACGTGGTATAGGTGAGCAGTGAGGAGCCGCAGATAAGGGCTATGAGCCTTATTATCATGTATCCCGATGTGATAAGTCCGTTATCGGTTATCCTTATGCCGAATATCTTGAATACGGTAACGCCGTCAATAAAGAAGATATTCAGCACTGAGGTGAATATGATGATTGGGATAATAGGCTTCATGCTCTTTACAATAAGTTTGAGTGAGAGCTTTGATGCTGCGAATGCAATAACAAAGAACAGCAGAGATAAAAACAGACCTGCAAAATTATCCGCCGTGAATATCATTACGATAAAGAGAGCGGTTATCAGTATCTTGAAGCGGGCATCAAGTTTGTGCACAAAGGAGTTCCCGGGAAAATACTGACCGATGGTAATGTCTTTAAGCATTGCCCTCACCTGCCTTTCCCTTTGCCGCAAGGTATTCGTTTATAGTTTTCATGGCAAATTCAATGGTGTAAACGTCGCCCCTTATGTCGATCCCTCTGCTTCTGAGCATAGAGAATACCTTCGTGATCTGGGGCACAGAAAGACCGATGGCTGCGATTTCGTCAGCCCGTGCAAATACCGCAGGGGGCGTGTCATAGCAGAATACTTCGCCCTTGTTCATAACAAGTATCTTCTGAGCAAATCTTGCCACGTCCTCCATGCTGTGGGAAACAAGCAGCACCGTGGAGCCTGTTTCCTCGTGATAATGCTTTATCTGACCCAGTATCATCTCACGGCCTCTCGGGTCAAGACCTGCCGTTGGCTCGTCCAGAATGAGCACCTTGGGTCGCATTGCCATAACGCCTGCAATGGCAACTCTTCTCTTCTGGCCGCCGGAAAGCTCAAAAGGAGACTTGTTCAGCAGGCTGTCATCAATGCCAACCAGCTTCGCAGTCTCTCTTACACGCTTGTCGATCTCGCCCTCGTCAAGTCCCATATTTGTAGGGCCGAAAGCGATATCCTTATAAACAGTTTCTTCAAATATCTGGTATTCGGGATACTGAAAAACCAGACCTACCTTAAAACGAACATCACGGAGCTTGATATCCTTGTCATGAATGTCAACTCCGTCAATGAATATTTTTCCCGAAGTGGGCTTTATCAGACCGTTAAGGTGCTGGATAAGGGTAGATTTACCCGAGCCTGTGTGGCCGATGATGCCCACAAGCTCTCCTTCTTCGATTTCGATATTAACATCTTTCACCGCAGTCTTTTCAAAGGGCGTCCCCTGACTGTAGGTGTAAGTGAGATTTTCGGTTCTAATTACAGACATCTGTTATCCTCCAGGCGGATACATTTCCATGCGGATAATGTTCCTTATAAATTGAGCGGCTCAAACGCCGACAGAAAGCTTTTTGCTTATCCGTGACGCATTTACAATGCTGACCACGGGAAGAAGTGAAAGGAATATATAAAGCACAGCCTTTTTCTTGGTTATGTTGCCGTTTTCAATAAGCTTTTTGACCTCAGCTGCAGTGAAAACAGCTGCCAGTACCTGAAATACAATAAGAGCTGTTCCGCATATACCTGCTGCAAGTATTGAAAATATTGATACCATAATGGAGCCATAACCGATAATGAACACCCACATAGGGAATGTAAGAGCCATTATTATAAATCCGATACCAAATGTTATGCAGCCGAACAGTACAGCCGCAAAAAATACTTCAATGCTGCTTACAGCCGCAAAGCTTATAAATTTCACTGCTGCCACAGCGGCAAATATTGAAAAAGCCAGTGTGCATACAGCTCCGAGTGCAGCCGATGTTTTTGACCACACAGACAAGCACTTTGTATCATCGGAAATACCGAACATTCCCTGCTCCTTTGTTTTGACGTTGTGAAGAGTTATTCTCACGCAGCCGATAATGGATAAAATCGTCGGAACCACAGCAAGAATACACATTCCCACAAAGCTCAGAAGTTCCTTAAGCTTGTCTTCCCATAAGTACCCATGCTCGTCAATAGCTTCTGAAATATCAAAAGTATCCTTTACGCTGTGGGCACATATACAAAGAGTTACCGTCAGAAGCAGAGGAATAGCGAGGTATATAACTCCCGTGCCCTCTGCCTGCCTGTTTATTTTTCCCGCACAGTCCATACAGAAAAATATTATCAGCGCTATGGTAACAATTAAAATTACTGTAAATCCCATAATTTTTCCCCCTTGCTCCTGTCTCAGTTATTGCGAAGTGATCTTATGCAGATGATGCAAAGTGCTATAAGAGCGATGATGTTTATTGCGGGGACAAGCATAAGGATAAGGAATATCACGCATTTAAGAAGCGAGAAAACACCTTTTCCCAGAAGCTTTATAAGCATTCCCAGTCCGCACAGAACGCAGATTATAGCCGCAATGCAGAAGAACAGCAGTACCCCTACGCCCGAAAGCATTGAAACTATTGTAACACCTGCAACTATAAGCAGGATAATACCTGTAAGAAGTGAAAGCAATACCATAAATCATTCCTCATTTCGATCAAATTTTGTCCGATGATCTCACTCATCGGTACAAATATAACATACTACTCTTAAATAACAGCAGTAACATTGATTAAAATGAGATTAAAACTTTCATTTATCTGTTTGCTGAAAGCAATGAATACAGGTAATCTGCGCACTCTTCCTCGTTGATGATGTGAGTATCGGCACCCTCAAAACCGCTGTGATCCATCAGGTACATGAGCTGCGTCACCTGTGGAACGTCAAGTCCCACCTCTCTCAGCATATCCACATGAGAGAACACCTCGGAGGGCGTATCGTCAAGTATTATCTTGCCCTTGTCCATTACAACGACTCTTTCTGCCTGAGCAGCCTCGTCCATATAATGGGTTATGAGTATGATGGTTATACCGTTTTCACGGTTGAGCCTGCGAATGGTCTTCATGACCTCTCGTCTGCCCGCAGGGTCAAGCATTGCTGTAGGCTCGTCCAGAACGATGCAGTCGGGGCGCATTGCGATTATTCCGGCGATGGCGACACGCTGCTTCTGACCGCCGGAAAGCTGTGACGGCGAATGCTCACGGTATTCGTACATTCCCACGGCTTTAAGAGCCTCATCTACACGGATTCTCATTTCAGCGGGAGGAACGCCCATATTTTCAAGAGCAAATGCAACGTCCTCCTCAACGACGGAAGCAACTATCTGATTGTCGGGGTTCTGGAAAACCATTCCGATGTGCTTTCTTATATCAAAAAGCTTGCTTTCGTCCGATGTGTCAAAGCCTGCCGCATACATTTTTCCGCCGCAGGGCAGAAGAATAGCGTTCATATGCTTTGCAAGGGTGGATTTTCCGCAGCCGTTGTGCCCCAGAATGACCGTAAAGCTTCCCTTTTTTATTTTAAGGTCAAGTCCGTCAAAAACGAGTATCTTATTTACCTGTGCCTGAGGCTCGTCATCGTCCGCAGGCTCGGAATAATAAAACGTTAGGTTTTCGGCAGAAATTATATCTTTCATAAAATATCCTTTCAAATATTTTCAGCTGTGAACATTGCGGTGGAGCCGCATGGCAGCGCATAGCTTCCCGTTTCCACAGGGAGACCTATCTCATCGGCGCTGACTTTGCCCTTGTATCTGCTGCCCACGGTTTCACCGATAATGTAAGCCATTACCGAGGGAGAAAGCCCCGTAGTGTAGCTGTTGAGCAGGAAGAACAGCGGGTCATCGCTGAGAACGCCCACGCACAGATCCACCAGATCGTAAACGCAGTCCTCCAGCTTCCAGACCTCCTGATTGGGGCCTCTGCCATAGGAGGGAGGGTCCATTATAACAGCGTCATAACGCCTGCCGCGCTTTATTTCACGGGCAACGAATTTTTCGCAGTCATCAACTATCCAGCGTATGGGACGGTCGGAAAGTCCTGATGAAGCGGCGTTGTCCCTTGCCCACTGCACCATTCCCTTTGATGCGTCCACATGGCAGACGGAAGCGCCGGCAGCAGCGCAGGCAAGAGTAGCTCCGCCTGTGTATGCAAAGAGGTTGAGCACATTAACTTCCCTGCCTGACGCTATCCTTTCGGATATTATCTTTGCCATAAAGTCCCAGTTGACAGCCTGCTCGGGAAAAAGTCCCGTATGCTTGAAGCCTGTGGGGCGGATATTAAATGTGAGCTTCTGACCTGTGATAAGGTCGTAGCCTATCTGCCATGACTCGGGCAGCCTGCGGGTGAACGACCACTGACCGCCGCCCTTTTCGGAGCGGTGATAATGACCGTCAGCCTTATCCCAGACAGGTGTTTTCTTTGCGGTCTTCCATATGACCTGAGGGTCGGGGCGCACAAGCGAGACCTTTCCCCAGTATTCCAGCTTTTCAGAGCAGGTACAGTCAACAAGGCGGTAATCATGCCATCTGTCGGCGCATCTCAATTCAAATTCCTCCCATGGTCATATTTCGGGGCAGCATCTGCGGATAACATCGGCTATCTCTACTGCCATTTCATTTATTGTTTCAAAGAGCTTTCCCTCTATCATAACTCTGATAAGCGGCTCTGTTCCGCTTTCACGGACAAGTATCCTGCCGCTGCCGTCCAGCTCTTTCTCTTTATTTTCGATAATTTGCTCTATTTCGGGAATGTTTTTCCATGCTTCCTTCCATCTGGGGGATATCTTCACGTTTATCATTACCTGAGGATATCTCTCCATAAGCTCCGCAAGCTCGGAGAGCTTCTTTCCGCTGCGCTTCATTACCGAAAGCAGCTGTATCGCCGTAAGCTGACCGTCGCCGGTGGAGGTAAAGTCACGGAAAATAATGTGGCCCGACTGCTCGCCGCCAAGGGAATATCCCCCTGCAAGCATCTGTTCCAGTATGTATCTGTCGCCCACTTTGGTGGTTATCATCTTTATGCCGTTTTTCTTGGCAAAGAAGCTGAAGCCAATGTTTGTCATAACAGTGACCACGGCAGCATTGTCAGCCAGTCTGCCACGCTCGCTCATATCCTTTGCAAAAATGGCAATGAGCTTGTCGCCGTCAACAACAGTACCGTTCTCATCAACAGCAAGGCACCTGTCCGCATCGCCGTCAAACGCAATGCCCAGATCACAGCTGTTTGCCTTTACAAAGTTTGAAAGCTGCTCCAGATGAGTAGAGCCGCAGCTGTCGTTGATGTTTGTGCCGTCAGGCTCGCAGCTCAGCAGATATACCTTTGCGCCAAGCCCTGTAAACAGCTTTTCGGCAGTTGCGGAGGCAGAGCCGTTTGCGCAATCGACTGCTATCCTCATTCCCTCAAAGCTTTTTTCGCCTGTGGCGAGAATGTGGCGGATATAGTTTGTCACCGCTTCTCTGTCAACAGTGAGCCTGCCCACATTGCTGCCGCTTCTGAGCGACTGGGTCAGCTTTTCGGGAGTATCGAGCACCAGTGCTTCTATTTCTTCCTCGATATCGTCGGAGAGCTTGAAGCCTGTGCCCGAGAAAAGCTTTATCCCGTTAAATTCCATGCTGTTGTGCGAAGCGGATATCATTACTCCCCCATCGGCACGCATGGCTTTTACAAGGAACGCCACTGCGGGAGTAGGAACAACTCCCAGACTTATAACGTCCGCTCCCACTGAGAGGATACCTGCCGTAAGCGCTGCTTCCATAATGTCGGAGGAAATGCGTGTGTCCTTTCCGATAAGTATCCTTGCCCTGTGGCCTGCCTTTTTGCAGAGCACCGATGCCGCCGCTCTGCCTATCTGCATGGCAGTCTCACAGGTAAGCTCGGTCACAGCAACACCTCTGGCACCGTCGGTGCCGAATAATCTGCCCATTAAAGTATGATCTCTCCTCTTTATTCAAACATAGAAATCTGACCGCTTTTTTCAGCGGGAATATTGTAGCCCATATGCCTGTATGCAAGGGCTGTTGCGCATCTTCCTCGTGGTGTTCTTGAAATAAAGCCCAGCTGCATAAGATATGGTTCGCAGACATCTTCCAGCGTAACTGCCTCTTCACCTATAGCCGAGGCAAGGGTCTCAAGTCCCGCAGGGCCTCCGCTGTATCCCTTTATGAGCATATTTAGAAATCTCTTGTCAAGATTATCAAGTCCCAGTGAATCTATTTCCATACGGTCAAGGGCGATGGCAGCGATTTCGCCGTTTATCTTTCCGCCGCCGATCACTTCCGCAAAGTCACGGACACGCTTTAGCAGTCGGTTTGCGATACGTGGTGTTCCTCTGGAGCGCTTTGCTATCTCAAGAGCGCCGTCCTTATCACAGGCAATGCCGAGAATTACGGCAGAGCGCATTACGATATCGGTGAGCTGCTCATGGGAGTAAAGCTCCAGACGCTGGATTATACCAAATCTGTCTCTGAGAGGTGATGTGAGCTGACCTGCTCTTGTGGTAGCGCCCACAAGGGTGAACTTGTGCAGATCTACTCTAAGCGAACGTGCCGAGGGACCTTTACCGATGATGATATCAAGGGCAAAATCCTCCATTGCAGGGTAAAGCACTTCTTCAATGGAGCGGGAAAGGCGGTGTATCTCATCAATGAAAAGCACATCGCCCTCACCGAGATTTGTGAGCAGTGCCGCCAGATCGCCCGGCTTTTCAATGGCAGGGCCTGAGGTTATGCGGATATTTACGCCCATTTCGTGGGCGATTATGGCAGAAAGTGTGGTTTTTCCAAGACCCGGAGGGCCGTAGAGAAGCACATGGTCAAGAGGCTCGTTTCTCTGCTTTGCAGCCTTGATATATACCGCAAGATTTTCCTTTACCTTTTCCTGACCTATATATTCGTTAAGAGTTTTGGGCCTCAGAGAATAATCAACGTCGTCCTCGTCGGAAGGCATCGCCTCGGGAGAGACCATTCGCTCTTCAAAATCAATATCGCTTTGTTCCAGCAAGTTTCAATCATTCCTTTCGGCTTACCTTTTATCAGAATTTCGCAAGGCTCTTCAGTGCCTGACGGATCAACTCCTCCGCAGAGAGAGCGGGATCAAGCTTTGAAACGGCGCTTTCCGCCTCTGCCTGAGAGTAGCCCAGTACCAGCAGAGCGTCCAGAGCCTCCCCTGCTGCTCCGCCTGAGATTAGCACTCTGTTCACGGCTGCGGGAGCGGAGCTTTCCGCAAAGCTCATCTGTTCCTTAGATATCTTGTCTTTAAGCTCCAGAACTATTCTCTGAGCCATTTTGGGGCCAACGCCCTTAGTCTTTGTAAGAAGCTTGTGATTGCCAGTCGCTACAGCAAGAGCAAAGTTATTTGGGTCAATATCCGAAAGGATACTGAGCGAGACCTTGGGGCCAACGCCCGAAACTCCCAGCAGCAGCTTGAAACAGCCCAGTTCCTGCCTGTCATGAAAGCCGAAAAGCTCAATGTCGTCCTCACGGACATGGAGATAGGTATAAAGGGTTTCCTCGCTGCCTATATCTCCCATACGTGCAAGGGTGTTATAGGTGGTTCGGCAGCCGTAGCCAACACCGCCGCATTCTATTACCGCAAGACCTGCTTCCTTGTGAACGAGAGTTCCTCTTACGCTGTATATCATATTATCAATCCTTATTGTATCAGTTGAACTTTATAGCCGATGAGCAGTGACCGTGGCATATTGCCAGAGCCAATGCGTCGGCAGTATCATCGGGCTTAGGTACGGAAGCCAGCCCGAGGATCGAGCGTGTCATCTCCATGACCTGCTTCTTTTCAGCCCTGCCGTAGCCTACAACAGACTGTTTTACCTGCAGAGGCGTGTACTCAAACACAGGCACGCCTCTTTCGGCAGCAGCGAGTATGATAACGCCTCTTGCCTGAGCAACATCAATGCCCGTTTTCTGGTTCGTGTTGAAGAAAAGCTTTTCGATACTCATGGCATCGGGTTTGAAGGTGTCAAGCACTGTTTCCATATCGTGATAGATATCCATGAGCCTCAGTGTGAAATCCGTGCCTGCTTCCGTAGTGATAGCGCCATAGCCCAACGGTCTGAACTTGTAGCCGTCATAATTCAGTATCCCATAGCCCACGATAGCATAGCCGGGGTCTATTCCCAGTATTTTCAACAGTACACTTCCTTCACAGCAAATCACTTCTTTTAATTATAACATAAACCGTTATATGTTGCAAGTTTTTTTGAAAATATTTTTCCGCAGTTCATTGTGATAAATACCTATTGTATCCGATGAAATTTGTTTAATCTGACTATCTGCAAGATAACGAAAAATGCTGACCGTCACGGCAAGGTAAGCGGTCTGCGATAAAAATATAAGCTATAAGCTATGATATCAGCTTCGGGGGTTATCAGCATCAACAGGTACCCACAGCCCTGAGCTGTTTTTTACCATGCCCGATCTGCGGCGGTCTATCTCTTCCATAAGCTTTTCGTTCATTTTCTTTTCAGCACTGTCCAGCATATCCGATACGGCAGTAAGCTCCTCATCGGAAAGAATATCTGCATTTATGTGCTTTATTCTCGGCATAATTTTTCCTCCCCATTATGGTATAAGTTAATATAAACTATACCACATTTTTAGGCTTATTTCAATCGGTATCGAAAAAATTTTCGTAAGCTACTTTTCGTACTCATTTTTCAGCTTTTCAAGAGCTTTTTTTTCGATCCTCGAAACATATGAGCGGGATATATCCAGCTTTTCCGCCACTTCCCGCTGAGTAAGGGGCTTTTTGCCGTAAAGGCCATATCTGTAAAGGATTATCTCCCGCTCCCTGTCGTCAAGGCTGTTTTCCACAAAGCCGTACAGCTGACGGGATTTTATCATGGTGTCTATCCTGTCAACCATGTTGTCGTCCTCGGCGATAATGTCCATCAGGCTCATGCTGTTGCCATCCTTGTCAACGTCAACAGGCTCATCAAGGTAAACGTCACGTGCGCTTTTCTTGGCACTTCTGAAGTACATCAGTATCTCATTGTCGATGCACTTAGCTGCATATGTGGCAAACCTGGTAGATTTGGAATTGTTGAAGGTGGATACCGCTTTTATAAGTCCTACAGTGCCGATGGAGATAAGCTCTTCCGTATCTGCGTTGGACGTGTAATATTTCTTCACCACATGAGCCACAAGCCTGAGATTATGCACGATAAGCTCAGAGCGGGCGGAAGTGTCCCCCTCTGCCATGCGGCGGAACACCTCCGCCTCCTGCTGTGCAGACAACGGCTTTGGAAATACCGTGCCGCTTTCCATATGCAGTGCAAAGTACAGCATATTTTCCATAAGCCATGATATCAGTCCGCCGAACATAAAAAATCACCTCGGATATATTATTTAAAATAATATATTCAAGGTGAGATTTGTCCTATTCTGTTTTATTCGGCGGTATTGCTGCCGTTCTCTTCGGTAGCGTCGGAAGCAGCTGCCTTTTTCTCGGAAAAGCGCTTCATAGCCTGCATTCCGAAAATAATAACTCCGCCGATAAGGAACGGTATGATGCGGAATGTACCGAAGGTCATGGGAGGCTGAGGGTCATCAAGAGTTGCGGGACCCATAATAACTGCGTATATGGAACCTATCATCAGACCGATTATAAGGTAAACCGTTGCTCCCCTGTGCTTTTCAAGGGCACGCTGGATTATCTTGATTATTGAGATAACGCCTGTGATGATTCCCAGACCGAAAGCAATAAGAAGAGGGAGTGCATGGAAATCCAGATGAAGCAGGTCTTTTATTCCTGTGATTATGGGAACATACAGACCGAAAATGAGCATCAGCGTGGAGCCTGAAATTCCCGGGAGGATCATTGCGCATATTGCGATAGCGCCTGCAATAAATATGTAGAGGTACATCAGCAGGTCGGGGTTATCGAGGTTAAGACTGTTGTCGGTGCCGCCTACGGGGTTAAGGTGGGTTATAGCCGCAACTATTACTATGCCTATAAGCAGGAAGAATGACATACAAGCCCTGTCCTTCAGGCATTGCTTTTCTTCCATTATTACAAGAGGTATGGCAAAGATTATGAAGCCGATGAACAGAGATGATACGGTGTAAATATGGCTCTCAAACAGGCTTGACAGCACAACCACCGCCATAAGGAAGCCGATTATCCAGCCTATTCCCAGATTTATCAGATAGAAAAAGGCTTTCTTGCGTTCCTCCCATGAGCCTGTTATCAGGTTGCCGAGAGCATTTATGAAATTGTCGTAAAATCCCATAAGAAATGCAACCGTGCCGCCCGAAACTCCGGGAACGCTGTCGGCAAGGGACATACAAAAGCCGTGTATGGCTGTGATGAGCTTGTTCATTGTTGTGACCTATCCTTTCCACTTGCGTTTTATGTATATATTTTGTTGTCCGAATGACAGGTTTCAGTATAACACACTTTACATTTCTTTGCAATAGAATGCTCTGAAATTATATGAGATTTTTACGGAAATTTCTTGAAATTTTCGGGTAAGTATGTTATAATGAACTTAATCGAAAATATGCGCCCGTTCAGAGCGCCTTTGTCGGATAAAAATGAAGGAAGGTCATATTATGGGCAGTTACATAAAAACCTACATGAGATCGGTAAATAAAGCCCTTGAGGACGAAAGCACCGACTTTGCGGCACTGAAAAGAGAACATCTTGTACAGATAGAGTTTATCCAGCACGAGCGCCTTATCCACCTTATGGTGACGATAATGTGCTGTATCCTGTTGTTTATAGGAATGTGCGTATTTTTCCTTTCGCAGCTCACTGCGTTTATGGTCGTAAATGCACTGCTTCTTATACTTGATTTCAGTTACCTTATATATTACTTTTTCATTGAAAACAGCACCCAGCAGCTTTACAGGCAGTACAACAAGATCTGCGCAAAGCTTGAGCCTGATAACAAGACCGTTACCGAGCTTCTGACCGATAAGAAAATGACCTGAACTTAATTTAGATTGGAGGATCTGCCGTGAAAGTCACACCGGAGATCGTTCGTGAGATTATAGATAAAAAAGATATAATAGTGGAGTTCCAGCCGATATATTCCCTTAACACAAGAAAGTTTATCGGTCTTGAAGCTCTTTCAAGAGGTGTTTACAACGGCGAGATAGTTTCGCCGTTTTTCCTGTTCGATTATGCCAAAAAGGACGGCACCGCATTAAAGCTTGACAGAATATGCCGTGAAAAGGCGATGAAGGCTTTTTCAGCCGAGACATCAGCTCCGTCGCTGTTCATCAATTTCGAGACATCTGTTCTCAATGGCATAACTTCAGGCACGGGCGAGATAATGAAAACGGCTGCGGAAAATAACATTTCTCCCCAGAATATCGTTATCGAGCTTAATGAATCACAGGTAAAGGACTCCTACAACCTGATGATGTTCGTGGATTTTTACCGTTCAAAAGGCTTTCTTATTGCACTTGACAATGTGAGTGCAGGGCTTGACACCCTTAACCGCATAATGCTCATAAATCCCGATATCATCAAGATAGACAGGGCGATTGTCTCCCAGATAGATTCAAGCAAATATAATCAGGAGGTCTTCCGCTCCATCATCAACACCGCAAAGCAGATAGGCGCAATGACCGTTGCCGAGGGTGTTGAGACTGTAGATGAGGTCATCACCTGCATGATAATGGGCGTGGATTATTTTCAGGGCTTTTATTTCCAGAAGCCTGAGCAGTTCAACTATCTTTTCACCAACGAAGCAAGAATGAAAATAGAGGACGCTGCCCAGAAGCTTAACATCTCTACCAAGAAAAACCCTACCATTGTCAATATGAAGATCGAGAGCTACAAGCGCATCATCTACAATCTTGTGAACCGTCTTTCCTGCATGACAACGGACGATTATAATGCAGAGCTCAGAAATTACGTCAACGAGCATACCGAAATAGAATGTGCGTTCCTTATCAATAAAAAGGGCTTCCAGATAACCGACACAGTAATGTCCCCGGGTGTTGAGATACTGGAGGGTTATCACCCTGCAATAGTCGGCGTGAACCATGATATCAAGAATTATTTCTACGCTATAAAAGAGCAGATCGAAGACCCGTTTATTTCGGGCTGGTACATATCCAATGCAACAGGTAAGAGCTGTAAGACCATTTCCTCGAAATTCTACGATAAAAACGGTGAAATGATAGTTGCCTGTGTGGACTTGAAAAAGCAATAAAAATAAGAGCTTTCCGAAACAAAAACGGAAAGCTCTTTTCTTTTGCTGTGTCAGACTATTTTCAGTCCCAAAAGCTTTGCAAGCTCTATAGCCTGCTCGTAGTTTACCTTTACATCTTTAAGGGCGGACAGCGAAAATCTTGCGCCGCTTATACTGCTGCTTGAAAAATCACAGCCGCCTATGTCAGCTCCCCCGAAGTCGCAGCCGCTGAAAACATTGTTTTTCAAAGCAGTGCCCCTGAGCTTTGCATCGGCAAAGGAGCTTTCGTTGAGAGTGCAGTCCTTTAGTGAGGATTTTTTGAATGTGCAGGCTCCGAAAGATGAGTAAGGCCCTGTGCAGTCGGAAAAAACACAGCTTTCCAGCAGGCTTTCGGAAAATGAGCTGCCTGTGATTCGGCATTTATCGAAGCTGCACTGCTTAAAGGTGCAGTCATACATATGTATATTCGAAAGGTCGCAGCCTTTGAAGCTTACATTTTTGAAATAGACCTTTTCAAACTCACATTCTCTGAAACGGCAGCTGTTGAAATCCGATTCCTCGATATCAATTCCGTAAAGCTTTATCACGCACACCATATCATCGGAAAAGGACTGCTTTTCAATATCGTCCTCATTTTCCTGTGCATTGAGCATAATTTCCTGTAGATCCATAGAACACTCCTGTAAAAATTCAGGCTGCCGAGGTCATCGGCAGCCTGCTTAATTATTCATCATCAAAATTTCCGGGAATATGCAGCTGTTTTACAGGAATTCTTTTAAGAGGTGAATAAGAAAACTTGGGACAGGAAGCGTCCCCGTTTACGAGGCCTCTTTTTTCACATAAAACCTTTCCGCCGTCCTTTGCTCTTGTGCCGAATGCGCAATACTGACATTGGGGCTGAATATCGTTGCCGAAGTATTTCTTCTTTGCCATATGAACATTCCTTTCCTGTGGATGGATTATCCTGCGGCAATGATGTTTTATGTAATGCCGCTGTTTATCATTATTCATTATATCACATTTTTTTGTTTTTGACTATAGTTTTTTGTGAGATTATTAAAATCGTCATAATCAACAAAAATATAGAAAGTATTGGTTGATTATGACTAATAATGACAGCTTCTCTGCTGATGGAAGCGTTTACAGCCACTGCTTCTGTTGGAAAATAATCGGGCATTATCAGCCTGCATATCAGAAAAGCTGCGGCGGAGCATGGTATTCTGCACAGGAGTGCTTTCATAGGCGAAAATCCCCTGCAAACGGACATTATCTGTAAATGAACACAAATGCCTCCGAAGCTGAGCATTGCCGCTGCCATGGGGATAGTTACTGTAACATCGCCGAATATCCTTGTAAGATTGCTTATTTCAAGGAATGACCGCACAAAGGGATATATCTGTGCAGGCGGATATTTTATTGCCCGTGAAAGCAGAGCGGAGACTGCTCCGAATGCTCCCGCCTTGCCCAATATTCCCATTACCGCCGCCATAAAGATTATCATGCCGCATATTATTGCCATGCTTTCCGCTCCCGCTCTTACAGATTCGGTGAACAGGCTTGCCGAGAATGTGACACCTGCCCTTTCTTCCGACCGTGGAGGTATCTTTCGGGTAAAGGAGGTTAACAGAACTCCCAGCAGATTTGCCCCTGCCACGGCAAGAAAAATATATCCGCTCATGCCTGCAATATCGGGAGCGACGGCAACAGCCACGGCGGAGATATATGCAGGCCCAGGAGCGATGCAGAAACAGAGCATTTCTTCCGCCTGTTTTGGGGTTATCTTCCCCTCTGTCTCCATCTGGCTTATAAGCGAAGCGCCTATGGGATAGCCTGCGAACTGGCTTATGAGGAAGATTGGGAAAAACTCAGCGGGCATTCGCAGTATATATCGTGATATCCATGAAAATGGTCTGCCGATGAGCTTATATGTGTTTGTGGATATCATCAGCTTTGACAGCACGGTGAATGCGTAAAGTGACGGTATCATTACCGTAAGGCACAGACCTGCGGCAGTCTTTGCCTCGGCAGCTGTTTCACGGCACGCCCATATCATTGCGGCTGCGCAGGCTGTTAGGGCGATCGCCTGCAAGCGACCTTTCAGATGTGTTTCTTTCATGTTATCCTCCCGTTTCGGGCATATGAAAGCCCGTCCATCAATATATATAATATGAAGCGGCGGATAATATTCCGATAATCTTTTATCTGAAAGGAACGGTAATACATATGGATCTGAAGCCATTCAACACGCAGATAACCGTATGCGGCAATTCTTATCTGGAGATAGAAAACTGCAGGCGGATAATGGAATATAACGATATTTATCTTAAAGTTAAGGCATCGTCGGGGCTGGTGGTGGAGATATGGGGCACAAATCTGCGGCTTTCCGACTATAATACAGACGGCATATCCGTCCGTGGCAGGATAGCTTCCATTGAGCTCCACGGCAATGAGGACGAGGTGGAGTAAATGAATCTGTATGAAATAAGAAGCCGCACATATTTCGAGATATCCTCCGACAGCGGCGATTACAACAAGTTCGTAAATGCCCTGCGATGCAGTCCCGTGCAGTTCTTCGGGCTGGAGATACGTAAAAATGTTATCAGCGGATATGTCCGCACCAAGGATATGAAGCGCCTTTGCAGTCTTGCAGAGGCGTACAGGCTCGATGTGACCCAAAGCAGTGAGCATGGTGCGACGGTGGTCCTGAAAAAATATAAAAAGCGCTACGGTCTTGTGATAGGCTTTATGCTGTCTGTGGGGATAATAGCGTTCCTGAATGATAGGGTGATGATGATAGAGATAGGCGGAAACGAGACTATCTCCGACAGCAGGATAATATCGCTGCTTGAAGATACGGGCATAAGCATAGGCAGCAGGATATCCGACATTGACCTTCGCCAGGCGGAAAGGCGCATAAAGGGAATGGACAAGGACGTGGGATGGATAGGTATTCGTCACACGGGAAGCAGGGTCGTGGTGGAGATATCCGAGCTTACCGAGCCGCCCGAAATGCAGAGCAAGAACACTCCATGCAATATTGTGGCATCAAGGGACGCACAGATAAAAAATGTCCGCCTTTACAGCGGAATGCTGGTGCCGATGGTGGGCGATGGTGTAAAAAAGGGTGATATCATTGTAAGCGGAGTGGTAGATACAAAATACGGCAGAAGCTTTTATGTCCATTCTATCGGGGAGATAACAGGGATATACACCGAGAAAATGACCTTTTCCAAGCCGCTTGAATGTGAGGAATATGTTGGAGCGGGCACGGCAGAAAAGAAAGCCATATCTATTTTCGGGAAGCGCTTTGTTTATTCCTCCGAGGGCAGTGTTGACGGCGAATATGAGTACAATGAGGACGAAACTCCCCTGACACTTGGAAAAATAACCTTTCCCGTTTCAAGGGTGGATATGCACTATCATTTGCTGGAAAAAGCGACTGTCACCCGAACCGAGGAGGAAGCCGAACAGCTTATTGGCGAGAGGATAGACAGGTACGAGAAAAACTTTATCACAGGAAATTCCGAGATAGTTCAGCGGGATATTGAAAAAAGCGTATCGAACGGCGTTGTGACCTTTTCCGTTACCTATACTCTCGAGGGTGAGATAGGCGTAGAAAAGCAGATATTTGCAAGATATGAGGACGCACAGGGACTTGAAAAGAAAACAGAAGAGAGTAAGTGAAAAGATCCTCTGGCCGGATATCAGTCAGAGGATCTCTTTTATTTGTGCAGGTCTGTTTTGTGCTGTTCTTCGTATTTGTGCTTGGTTGCAAGTCCGCCACGGATATGGCGCTCACGTTTGTTTGTTTCAAGTATCTCTTTCACTGCGGGAAACATTGACGGACTTATTTTCGGCAGCTTTTCTGTCAGGTCTTTGTGTACGGTCGTAACAAAAGCGAAAATCGCTGCCTATTTTCAGCTCGTCCAAAAGATCAAAATAAACGTCTATTTTTCCGCTTTTATCCACAGTGATCTTGCTGATGATCTGCCTGAGTTGGGTGTTGGTCATTTTCTCAAATGTAGTTATTGCTTTCGCAGAGGAGAACATATTTTCGAGTTTTTTTTGAAGGCTGTCCCCTTTTGCCGCTCTGCCGTCAATGAGCCGAAGCTCGCTGCGGATATTTTCCGCTTCCTCGTTTATATCCTTTGCCTTTGTATTCAGCTCATCACGGGAAATAAGCTCGTCAACGTACATATCCATATACCTTTCACGCTTTTTTTCAAGCTTTCTCAGCCTTGATTTAAGCTCGGAGATTTTTTCGGCACTGCTGTCACTTTTGCCGCATATCTCATTGAATCGTGCGATAACAGTGCGTGTGAATTCTTCTCTGTTTGCGATTATCTGGGAAAAGTATGCCTGCAGGTCATGGGTAAGGTCGGCTTCGTTTATAATTGTGCGGTTGGGGCAGCTGCCTGTGCCGTTGGAGTTTCGTCCGCTGCATATCCATCGGACGCTGCCACGGTAAACAGAGCGCCTGAAAGAATATCCGCATTCACTGCATCGGATAAGTGTGCTGTAAAGGTGTTTGCTGCTTTGCCGCTCATGGGTCATGTTAAAGGCGGCATGGCGCTTTTTTAGCAGCTCCCCTGCCTGTCGGAAATCCTCATCTGAGATGATCCGCAGTTCGGGGCGGGAGACGATTATCCAGTTGTCCTCGCTTTTTGCAATGCGCTCCCCTGTCAGGAAGTCCTTGACCTCCTCTTTGCCGTTGACTATTCTGCCTGTGTATATGGGGTTGGTGAGTATCCTGCACACAGCGTTCTGAGTCCATTTGCTGCTGCGTTTTGTTCTTATTCCTTTTTCATTAAGGGCGTTTGCGATTTTAAGCGCTCCCATTCCTTTGCTGAGGTACATATCGTAAATATCATGTATCACAGCGGCTTCATGCGGATTGATATCCATATTGAAATAGTTCCCCGCTATTTTGTCATAGCCGAAAACGATGTTTGGAACACGTCCCTTTTGCGCATTGACCCGCTTGCCGAATTTTACACGCTTGGAGGTGTTTGCGGACTCCTCCTGCGCAAGCGCCGCAAAAATGGTAAGCACAAATTCTGAATTGCCCAGCACTTTCTGATTTGATGTTAGGAACACGGTCTCGATATCAAGTTCTTTAAGGGTGCGTATGCTTTGCAGGAAATCCACGGTGTTGCGGGCAAAGCGTGAGATGTCCTTTACCACTACCATTTCAAACTGCCTTTGCCTTGCGTCCTGCATGAGCCTGAGAAATTCTCTGCGGTTCTTTATTTTTGTGCCCGATATGCCCTCGTCGGCATACAGCCGTACCATATTGTGACCGTTCTTTTCCGCAAATTCGGCAAAGAACTTTTTCTGGGTCTCAAGGCTGTTGAGCTGGTCTGATTTATCGGTGGATACACGGCAGTATGCGGCAATATTCATTGCGTGGCTTCCTTTCATATTACATAGCTTTAGGTAATATGATAGCATACTTTATGTGGGGAAAAACGGTGTTTGGTAGTTGTTATGGGTAAAGTAATTCCACAGATATCTTTGCGCAGTAAAAATACAGGTCAATATCCATTTCACAGCAGCTGAACTTGTAGCGGCGCTCCTGACCCGGACCATAGTCATCAATAATAAGCCCGTGAAAAAATCCGTTGAGGGTATCAAAGCTTATCCGACCGCTTACATCTGTTAACATCATTTTCAGCCAGTATTTCTTTTGCTCGTCCCGAATAACCATTTCAATATTATTGATATAGTCGTATTTGTCGGTATCATCAAATACGGTCTGATATTTAAATTCGTCAATGAAATTGAAAGTGTCCCAGCGATGGCAGCTTTCGGGCAGCTTGCTCAGGAGTATGTCAATGTCTTCAATATCTTTCATTTGATCCATTACATATATTCCGTTCATGGCTTATCTTCCGTTCAGTTCTTGTCATCTTTAAGGCGTGATTTTACAGCGGCAATGACCGTCTGAAGCACCTTTATTCGGGCATATTTCTTGTCATTGGCTTCTATCACGTTCCACGGGGCATAGGCGGAAGATGTCTTTGCAAGCATTTCGTTGACGGCAGCTTCATACTGCTCCCACTTTTCCCTGTTGCGCCAGTCCTCATCGGTTATTTTCCACTGCTTAGCAGGGGTGTTCTGACGTTCTGTAAAGCGCCTGAGCTGTTCGTCCTTATCTATCTGGATCCAGAATTTTACGATTATAAAGCCGCTGTCGGAAAGCTCCTTTTCAAATCCGTTTATTTCATCGTAAGCCTGAGCGCAGCGTTCGGCGGGAGTAAAGCCCTCGAGCTTTTCCACCATAACTCTTCCGTACCAGGTGCGGTCGAAAATGGCAATGTGGCCTGTCTTGGGAATATTGTTCCAGAAGCGCCACAGGTAATGGTGAGCAAGCTCTGTTTTATCGGGAGCGGCAATGGGTATTGCCTCATAGCCTCTTGGGTCAAGGGCAGATGAGATGCGCTTGATAGCTCCGCCCTTTCCCGCAGCGTCCCAGCCCTCAAATGCGATTATCATGGGTATTTTTGCCTGATATAGCCTGCTGTGGAGCTTGGAAAGCTCTTTCTGGCATTTCTTCAGCTGTTTGGCATAAGCTTCGTCCGAAAGCGTTTTGTTTTCAAGTGAAATATCGGAAAGCTTTGGCATTGGCAGCAACTTGTATTGCTTATCGGAGATAAAAGTTACCTTTGGAGAATCAAGGGCACTTGTTATACGGTTGGCAACGGTACTGAACATTTGATATTTGGCGAAAGTCTTGTCGGTTGTGTCGATAACAGTCCAGTGTGCCTGCGGGGTATCGGTCCGGGTGAGCATATCGTCAAATGCCTTATAATATTCGTCATAAAGCTTGTGACGCTTTTTATCCCGCTCGGTCACTCTCCACTTGGTCTCGCTGCTTTCACGAAGCTTGTCAAAGCGGCGCTTCTGCTCCTCCTTGCTGATCTGCAGGAAGAATTTTATGATAAGATAACCGTCATTTCTCAGCTGACGTTCAAATTCGTTGACGGTCTTTACTCTGCGGGCGTATTCCTTATCGGAGATATCCTCTTCCATACATGCGACTGCAAGCTCCTGATACCAGCTTCTGTCCATGACTGCCATTTTGCCGTATTCGGGGATATTTGCCCAGAAGCGTTTCATCATAGGATAGCGCATCTGAGCGCTGTCAGCAGGCAGGGTGGAATAGACCTTGAAAAATCTGGGATCAAGATGTTTTATAAGGTCGCCTATCAGACTTCCCTTTCCCGATGCGCTCCAGCCTTCAAAAATAATGATGACTGGGAGTTTGTTTTCTCGGATTTTCAGCTGAAGCTCCGCAAGCGTCTGCCTGAGCTGAACGGTCTTTTCTTTAAGGTCGGAATTATCATTGGTGTTTGTTAATGCGTTTTCAAGCATATAAGCGTCCTCCTTTTTGTGCCGATGAACTTTAAAATATATTAACATATTCAGCCGTGATTATCAAGAGCTTTTTGGCGATATAGGCAAATTTTATCAAATCTCTTGTCAAATGGATTAGCCTGTGCTAATATATATGGTCCAAAACAAGTATGGTCATTTAATTGACAGAGGTGTAAAATACCTGTATCATGCTTTTATCGGCAGGATACGGAAAATAAGAACCCGTCTTCACAAGCATATGCGCACGTCTTTTCGGCAAATTTTACCGCAGACTGCGTTAAAAATCCTTGCCGGGCGAAAGCCCGCCTGCGGATTTTTGCCTACTCTGCAACAAAATTATGCTCGAAAATCCGCACACATTTCTTATGAAGACAGGTTCTTAAAAACACGTTTGAAATTTTTCACAATTTAAAAGTTGATATTTCTCCGCGAATAAAAAATGAATTTGAAATTCAGCCTGTTCGTTGGGTAGTTGAACGAACATTTGGCTGGATGACTTGGTCCGGGCGTTTGTCAAAGGACTATGAAATTAGGTCTTTTTACCAAGAAAATATTTGTATTATTTCCAATTTGCAAACCCTGTTGCGTCGATTTTAGCTTGTGAAGACAAGTTCTTAGTCATAACGTCCGTTATAGCTTCACGAATTTTGTTGATATCAAGTGGCTTTGTGATGTGGGCGTTCATTCCCACCTCAAAGCTGCGCTGAACATCGTCCTGAAAAGCGTTTGCGGTCATTGCGATAACGGGTATGGTCTGAGCGTCCGCACGGGTCATTGACCTTATTTTGCGGGCAGCGTCCAGTCCGTTCATTACGGGCATCATAACGTCCATGAAGATGATGTCAAATCCGCCGACCTCAGAAGCGGCGAACTTTTCCACAGCTTCTTTGCCGTTGGAGGCTTTTACAACTGTCATGCCCTCACCCTCAAGAAGAAACTCGGCTATTTCCATGTTAAGCTCGTTATCTTCGACCAGGAGAGCCATTTTGCGGTGCATATCAACTGTGGGGCGGACAGTGCTGTCGGACTTTTCTCCGCTGACATCACGGTCAATTTTCAAAGGCACGGAGACAGAGAAGTAAGTCCCTTCATTGACCTTGCTTTGCAGGTCTATCTTTCCGCCCATACGTTCAACAAGCTCCTTGACGATGGAAAGACCGAGACCTGAACCAAAGGAGCTGTTTTCGCTGCGCTCCTCCTGTGAAAAGGGCTCAAAGGCGTGCTTGATGAAATCCTCATTCATGCCGATGCCTGTGTCGGAGCAAACAAAGGTGTACATGGAGGTATCGCTGTCTATAGGCTCTTCTGTGGTATATACGGTTATGCTGCCGTTTTCACGGTTGTATTTAACGGCATTGTTTGTCATGTTGAGAAGTATCTGCTGGAGATGTACCGGGCTGCCGATAACATTCCTGTGGATTATGTTAAGCTTGCTTTCATCAACATTAAAGGCAATGCAGTGTTCGGAGGCATTTATTTCAGCAACGGAATTGGATTTTTTCAGCATATCTATGATATCGAACCGCTTGTTTTCCAGTATTACCTTGCCCGATTCCAGCTTGTTCATATCAAGAACGTTGTTTACCAGCGACAGCAGATATCCCGAAGCCTCCCCTATCTTGCGGCGGCATTCTGCCTGCTTTTCCATATTTTCGGGGAAATGGTTTGCTATTTCAAGCATTCCACGAATGCCGTTTATGGGGGTTCGGATATCGTGGCTCATTCTTCGGAGAAAATCAGATTTTGCTATATCAGCACGCTTCACTTCCTGAAGTGTATTTACAAGCTTTTCTTCGTATTGAAGCTCCTTGGTCTTGCGGTCGTTTATGTCGCTTACAACATACAGCACTCTTGTTACTTTTCCATTTTCGTCCCTGCTCTGCACTATAAAATTAACAGAATACCATTTGCCGTTGAAGCCTTTCATTTCCGTATAAACGGAATTTTTATCGGCAAGGCGGTCTGCAAGGGTATCAAAATCAAGAAACTCTGCCATAACATCGTGATATTCGGGAGAAGCAAGCCGGTTTATGCCGATATCAGCCATTTCGGAAATATGTCCGCCACGTTCCACCATGCCGTATTTAACGCCATCGGTATTAACTCGGTCATATCTTTCGGCAGTGAGATTGACAGCATATATCTGCAAAAAAAGCGTGCTTACGGCAGAGATAACTTCATTTTTCAGGTTTGCCGAGCTGAGAGCAGCTTCAAGGGCACGCTCTCCTTTTTCCTTATATTCCATATATTTGGTTATGTCGGAGATTATACCCTGAAAAAAAGTTTTGCCGCCTGCGGCAATGAATATTGTGGTATCGGATACCCAGTGATAGCCGTCTTTTCCAAGGAGCCTGTATATCTGATCTGCATAGTTATCGGTCCCTTTTTCCCGTATCACCGTATTGCAGTATTTAAGTATGAGCTGGCGGTCATCGGGGTGAACAAGGTTCATGTATTTGTTGTCAAACCGTGTTCTGATATCCTCCTCAGTCCAGCCGAGAATATTAAGGAAACGGTCACTGACGTAAAGGAACGGGAAGCCCTTTTCACACGAGCAGCGGTGATATCCCCCCGGCAGATTTTTGAACATTGATTCGGACAGAAAATTCTGCTGTTCAAGCTCCTTCTGCCGCCTTACAAAATCCGTCATGTCATTGCATATGCTTACAATGGCGAGCCTGCCGTCATCGGTCCTGATGACCTTGCCCTTATCCACAGTCCAGAACCAGCTTCCGCCTTTGCGGAGCATACGGTAGGTGGTCTCATATGTCTGACCCTCGTAATAGCTGTCGGTAAGGTCTTTTTGCACCTGCGGCATATCGTCGGGGTGTATAGTGTTTGCCACCATTCCGCCGATACCCTCTGCCAGTGAAGCGGTATCGGGATAACCGAGCATTTTTGCCATTTTATCGTTTGCATAGTACAGCGGAAATCCGTCTTCACAGTACCCGCCGATTATTCCTGCGTTCTTTTCATGCAGGAATACATCTGTGATAGCCTTTTCATCATATTCAGACAAATGTCCGTTCATCTGCATTGTGAATACCTCCGATAAATAAAATTATAGCAAGGCATAAAATGACCTTGCTATAATACTTCTGCATGATATTATAACATATAAAGATTAACAAATCATGCCAAGTGTGGAGAATTTCGCTTAATGTGCTTTAACGTACATGATCGAGGAAATTCAGCCTTTCAACAATACGCACCAACTGTTCCGTCTGAGCGGTGAACTTTTCGCTGTTTGCTTTTATGGAACGGAATGCTTTGCCTTTGAACGGCAGGTCGTTTGTGCATACTGCAAGGTAAATATACTTATCTGTCACAGCTGCCGCTGCGGGATCCCCTGTTTCGGCGACAAGTGCGGAAAGACCGTTTGTGAGAGCAACAGGTACATTTTCTCCGATAGATGAAAATACGGATATGCCGTTTTCACTGCGAAGCTTTTCACCGTTCCGATACAGCGCAGGAGCATTTGCAGTGTCACTGCACACTTTCACTCCCGCATACTGTGGTATCTGATGTTCGGTGCGCAGGATATAGCCTGAAAAGACCTTGTTATCAGATGTTACTTTTTCATATGAATTGATATCGGGGTTATATATTTCTTCCGTATCACGGTCTGTCAGCTCGATATTGCAGCGGACAAAGTGTATGCCCTTGACCGAGCCGTCAATATACGCTCCGCCGTCAGCAGAAGTAAATCCGCTGAGGAGACCTGTACGTCTTATCTCAGGATCGTCAAAGCGCTTTGAGGCGGAGTATTCTTTCAGCTCAATGCGCTGCATAAGGATATCGGGCAGGATATCCTTACTTATATCGTCTGAGCCTGTTTTTTTCATTGCCTTTGTGACCGCAGAACATATGAAAAAGCCGATGACTGCCGCAATAAGTCCTGCCGTAAAGCCGTAGGAAGCTGCCATATAAACAGCTGCTACGAGAGTTATTATTATAAGAAGCAATGTGACTGCTATACGGAGCAGTATTTTTCCTATCCGTTTTGCTTCCTGCCTGCTGTTATTATCCATAATGCACCTCTTATCCGAAAATATCGCCGGTTACCGTTTCAGAGCCGCCGCAATAAAGAGCGCCTGTGTTTATGTCAAGGTAAAAATCCACTGTGTCAAAATCGGGGTCATACATATCAATGGCTGTTATTTTTATTCCTGTATGCTTTGAGCCGCCTGCGTTAAAGGTGATAAGTTTTGCGTCCGCACTGAGGCAGTCCATATAAAATCCGTCTGCACCGCTGCAGTATTCATCAATGTAGTTAATTGCATTGGGAACTATCCTGTCACGCAGATATGCCGCCTTGCCCATATCTTTTTCCCAGCTGTTTACCCAGAAAGGCACTTTTTCGCCGTGCATTGATGATTCGGTAAGGCAAAGGATAATATCGCCGTATTTGTCGTAGATATCACTGCAAAGCGAAGTATCGGTAAGCAGGGCGTATTCTTCTATCTTATCGCTGTCAGTTATTTTCCATACCGTGTCGGTGTAGATATCAGGCTCGCCCCAGCCTGTGCCGTAATCGTCATATTCGGGGAAATATATGTATGCTTCCTTTGCGGGCAGAGGTGAACCGCCTGCCATGGCGCTTATAACACGGTCGTCGGAGTAATTTGCCAGAATATATACAAGGGTGGTGATATAGCCGTAATCATAGTCGTATCCGCCTGTGTACATTTCGGCGGTGATTGCTGTAAGCTCTTCATCGCTGTATTTGTCGGCGATATATGCGGCAATAGAGTCCTCGTCATATTCGGTGAGTATCATGTCGATAGTTTCAGCCATTTTGCTGTTGTAGCCGTATTCTGCATCGTGGCTTGTGTCGCCGTCGGTTATCCGATAGCGGTCAAGCTCCTTTGCTGAAGTCGTCTGAGTCGTAACAGGCTTTGTTTGCTGAGATGTGACCGCTTCTGTTTTTGCTTCTGTCAGAGCTGTGACGGCGGGTGCTGTGGTCTGAGAAGTTTCCTCGGAAATATCACGGACATAATCGGGCTTTTCGATTTCAAGGATATTGCATATCTCTTCCAGAACAGAGGGCACGCCCTTGCCAAGGTCGGAATCCTTTTGTGGCTCGCACTTGTAAGCAAAATACATGGCAAACTCTGTTTCCATGGTCAGATTCTGGAGCATTGACTCTTCATCATAGTCAACATAGCCTATCCGCTTATAATAATCCTTTGCAAGCTTATCTACATCGTAATTATTGTATCTTAGAATATCAAGAATATGGGCAACAAGCTCTTTCTGCTCTATGCAGTATATGGCTGAATCCGACTGAATGCTCTCGTCATATTCCTGTTCAAGGCTGTACCAGTATTCACCATCGGCAGAGGCATAGGTATAATCTGACTCAGGCTCATAGATAAGCACTTTGTTTGGATATGCAACAGCTTCTGTAACTGTGGTAACTGTAACGGAAGCTTCCTCGGGCGGGTCGGACATGGTGAGTTCTGTCTCCCTTGCTTCTTTTGCCAGCTGTTGGGCTTTGGTCTCTTCCCTGCTGTCCTCGGTGACAAATTCCACGCTGAACATGGGGAGAGTGGATTCGTATGCCTTTGCCACAATTGGAGCATCTATCTGCATAAGGGCTTTCATATCATTGCCCCTTGCTCCGTAGAAAAATCCGCTGTTTGAAAGACAACTCACATAGCTGTCGCCTATGCGGATATCATCGTCATCAGCGATAACGTCAAAGCAGGCAAAAAGATTTCTGCGCTCCTTTTTTGTGGTGAGGTATTCAAAGGTAACGGTCATTTCCATGCCTTTAAGACCGTCCTTATAGCGGATAACACCGTCATAGAAGGACGTTTGTGTGAACTGGAGGGGCATTGTGATGAGTGCACCGTATTCCTCAATGAAAACGGTCTGCATTTCGGTATTGCTTATCTCGGAGGCTGAGGAAATGATAGTGAAGCTTTCTTCAAATTCTTCATACACCCATGCGTACTCCTCGGGATAGCTAAGCACAGCGCACACGTTCTCGGTATCGGTAAGGTACATTACGCCGTATCTTCCGCCGTTCATATCGCCGGCTTTTACTCGGTGTTCGCCGTCAATATAGCTTTCATCAAATCCATAGTTCTGCGCCCAGTTGCTGAGAGGGATACGGTCTGTATCGCCGAAAAGGATTATTTCCGCATTTGTAACAGGGTCGGTGAAAAACACGTATTCATCGGTTTTATCCACCTGAGAGAATATTTCGGGATAAAGCAGGATAACGCCGTGTTTCTCGCTATAATATGCCGCTGTTTCTCTGCTGAATTTGTCGCTGTAGGCAGTGACCTTATCCTTGGAGTAGCCCTCGCCCGAGGCGGTGCTTTTCCAGATATCGTCACCCACAAAGCAGCATTTTATCAGTCCTTGGAGCTTGCCAAAGACATTGCAGTTTTTTTCGGGATATGTAAGCTCCGCTTCAACTATATATCTGCTGCCGAAGCCCGAATAATCGAATGTTATCCTGCCGTTTTCTTTGCTTTCCGAGGTGAACCAGTTTGCCCCATATGCCAGAACCTGATTGTTTTCAGTGTTCTTTATAAAGCTTTCCACTTCTGACATGGAGGTATATTCATTGGGAGTGAGAGTTACTTTAAGGACTGCGCTGCTTTTCTCGTCACGGAAGATATATCCGCTGCCTGTGTCGGAAAATGCTGTAAGCTGTGCAGGGTAATAAAGCAGGCAGTTTGCTTCTTCGATGTAAAAGGAAGAGCTGTCAGTGCGGTATTCGATTTTATTGGCATCTTCCGAATAGGGCGTGCTGTCAGTTACAAGAACAGCTGCTGCGGAAGCTGTATATTCGGCTCCTGCATTATTGGGCGATGTGTTCACCTTGGCTGATACCATAGTGTCCCCTGCGGATATATATACCGTTTCTGGCTTGCCCTCAGCATCTATTACAGCCGACCATTCACGTCCGCCGCTTTCGCCGTGCAGGACTGAGCCGCTTATCACGGAATTGTCGGACAAAGCCGCTGTATTATCAGCCGATGAGGCTTCTTCAAGAGCGCTTTCCATATCATCTGCTGATATTTTTTCAAAGGTGAGGGATATTTCGCCGTCATCATATGTATAGGTGTTGTCGCCGTTATCGGTCATATCCTCCACAGCTGCGACAAACTGGGAATGTGAGCTGACGGCATTTGGGTCGGGGTCATCGTAAGGATCGTCCGCCCTGAAAGCCATTATAAATACAAGTATGATGTAGGTAAACATAAGTGCGAATACTATGGAAAAAAGTGTGATGCCAAGTATTTTTACAGGCTTTTTCTTTATTTTAAGAGCCGATAAAATTATTCCTGCCGCTGATAACGGCATAAGAAGCAGTGCGAGCCAGAAAGGCATATGTTATCCCCCTTTCAACCGGTTACGCTGTTGTTTGCGTAGTAATTGACTTCATACAGGCGGTTGATTTTTCCGTCATCGCCTACAGTCCATGTGAATTTTGAGTCAGTGCCTATCTTTCCGTCCTTAAAGCCCTTTTTAAGTTCACTTGCGCTGAAATACTGCTCGGGAGACCATGCTCCCACACGTTCAGGGTCCTGAAATTCCGCATATACATCATCGGAAACAGGCAGCCAGAAGCCTTCGTCCCCGCTGTCTGACCAGTCCTCCCCTGCTTTGATCGCCCCGTTTTTTACATCGTAAAGATAGAGAACATCTGCCGAAATGTCAGATGGGTCTGTCATATCATCACTGCCCGAACAGCCCGACAGCATAAGACAAGCCATAGTGCAGAAAAGCATTTTTTTAATATTCATAAAATACCCCTTTCAGTATATCATAGTCCATTTTCATTATAGGATATACACGGCGCAAATACAATGTCCCTCAGGGACACTTCTGCGTTCAAACCGTTGCGAAGCACGTTTGCATATGTTATAATAGCAGTAATACGGGGTGATGATATGCTCAAAAGAATAAAGTACAGGCTTTTTTCACGGGAACTTAATTTCAAGGCAAGGATATTTAATCTCCTTGCTGTTACGGGCTTTTTAGTGAGCTTTGTTATATTTGCGGTGTCGCTGATAAACGGTGCGTCGGCGCTGAACAGCGTTGTGCTGCTGTCGGCGGCTCTGCTTTCAGGCGCACTTCTTGTGTATTCAGCGGTAACTGGCAACTACAGACCGTGCTACATAATAACGGTCACATTTGTGTTTATGCTTCTGTTCCCCATAATGTTCTTCTCCGCAGGGGGATATAACAGCGGAATGCCATGCTTTTTCGTGTTTGCAGTCGTTTTCACGCTGTTTATGCTTGAAGGCAGGGCGGGTATCATATGCGCTGCTGCCGAAATAGTAATATATATCCTCTGCTGTGTTGCTGCCTATAAATTTCCGCAGTGGGTAACATCTTTTCCCGATGAAAAGGGCGTTGTGGGCGATGTCATAACAGGCTTCTGCATATCGTCGGCGGCACTGGGAGCGGCAATGTTCTTTCAGATAAGAATGTACAATGCCCAGCAGCGTCAGCTTGAAGAAGCTATGGCGGAAGCCAGACGAAGCAGCAAGGCAAAGGGTATTTTCCTTGCAAACATGAGCCACGAGATACGCACGCCCATAAATGTTATTCTCGGAATGAATGAGCTTATAACCCGCTCTTCAGACCGCAGCGAGATCAGGGAATACACATCGAAAATACAGAGTGCAGGCGATTTGCTGCTTTCAATAATAAACAATATCCTTGATGTTACCCAGATAGAGTCGGGAAAAATGATAACCGCCGTAAAGCCATACCGCACAGATTCGCTTATATCCGAGCTTGCTTCCATAGGCAGCGAGCTCTGCGGAAAAAAGGGGCTGGATTTTGACACTGAGTTTTCCCCGCAGATGATGTCCATGCTTGAGGGCGATAAGAACCATCTCAGGCAGATAGTCACAAATTTTATCTCCAATGCGGTCAAATATACAGGAGCGGGCGGCGTAAAGCTTTCTGCCGAGACTGTTCCCTGCGGCGATGATGAGAAAAAAGCCGTTCTAAGGATAACCGTTTCCGATACCGGCATAGGTATTCCCTCAAAGGAGCTTGAACACATTTTTGAGGTGTTCGGACGTGGCAAAAACGCTGTGGAATGTGCTGTTGAGGGAACGGGTCTGGGGCTTGCAATTTCAAAGGATCTGGCGGACAGCATGGGCGGCAGGCTGATTGTGGAAAGCTGCGAAAACAAGGGCAGCACCTTTGGCATTGAGATACCGCAGAAGATATGCGACAGCTCACCTGTAGGCGAGATATCGCTGAAAGTAAGCGTAAAGACCTGCTCCGACAGCTTTATTGCTCCCGAATGCCGCGTACTTGCGGTTGATGACAACGCCGAAAATCTTCGCGTTATAAGCCTTCTGCTGGAGCGCACCATGATAACCGTTGACACAGCCTCTGACGGGATATCTGCGGCGGAAGCAGTAAAAAAAGCAGATTATGACCTTATCCTGCTGGACTACATGATGCCTGTTACGGACGGCATAAAAACTCTTGGGATAATGCGTGAAAACGGTCTGCCGGAAAGCACTCCCGTTGTTGCTCTCACAGCCGAGGCACTTTCTGGGTCGGAGGAAAAGTTTATTTCGGCAGGGTTCTGTGCATATCTTTCAAAGCCTGTGCGCTGGCATACGCTGGAAAAGCTGCTCATATCCCTGCTTCCTGCGGAAAAGGTCATAATCAGCAGTGCTTCCGAGGACGTGCTTTCTCCCGAGGACTTTCGCAGGCTCTCGGACGGTCTTAAAATGTATGACATCAACCTTGAATCGGGGCTGAGCTATCTCAGCGGAAACATTACCCGTTTCTGCGCACTGGCTGAGATATTTGCTGACGGCTATGACCGCAGCCATGAAAAAGTGGAGCAAATGTTTGAAAGTGGCAGCGACAGTCTTGTGTTTGAGATACACTCCCTTAAATCGGCTGCCAAGGGAATTGGCGCTCTAACGCTGTTTGAGGCGGCAAATGAGCTTGAAAAGCGGTTGAATGCAGGTGACAGAGAGTATGCGGCTCATGCACGCAGTCTGCTGATGTTCGAGTGGAAGCGTGCGGCAGAGGGCATGAAGCTGCTTATTTTGGAAACAGCAGATAATATCAATTCATCTGTCGGCGAAGCTGCCAGCAGCCGCAGTCTGGAGGCACAGATACAAAAGGGATTGGAAGAGCATATCTGGCTTGAAACCCAGAATGACCTGAAACAGCTTATTGCCATGGAAACGGACAGCGAAAATATAAAAAATCTGACCTATATTGCGGAGTTTGTTGACGAGCTTGACTTTGTAAGTGCGGAAGCTCTGTTCAGGCAGTTTATGGAAAGGAGAAACGAAAATGGACGATAAAAAGCAGCGTATAATGGTGGTCGATGATGACAAGGTGATGTTAAAAAATGCCGCAGTGCTGCTGGGCGTGAACTACAGCGTCAGCCTTTATTCGGGAGGCAGAGAAGCGCTTGAAGCTCTTTCGGATAAAGCTCTCCCCGACCTTATCCTCCTTGATGTAAGAATGCCCGATATAGACGGTTACAGCGTTATAATCGAAATAAAATCAATGCCCAAATGCAGAAATATCCCTGTGGTGTTTGTTACGGGAATGTCCGACGAGGAGGACGAGCTGAGGGGCTTTCAGCTTGGTGCGGCGGACTACATCAAAAAGCCCTTTTCTCAGAAAATACTGCTTGCAAGGATAAGTAATCTTTTGAAAAAATCTGAGCCTGTGCTGTTGTCACAGTTCCCGACGGCTTATTTTACCGAGACCGAGTGCAAAGTGGCAGAGCTTATAGCAATGGGTTACAGCGGCAAGGAAATATGCGACAAGCTGTTTTATTCCTACAGCTATGTTAAAAAGCTGCTGGCATCTATGCGTGAAAAAAGCGGCTGCGAAACGCTGGGAGACTTAAAAAAGCTGCTTTGCTCCAACATCAGAACGAATTAAAACGGCACTCTCCTGTAAAAGCAGTAAATTCAGCAAAAAATTTGCAAAATCTATTGGCTTTTTGTCTGAAATGTGCTATAATGGAAAAGCTAACTATTCCATTACGATAAATTTCAAGGGAGATACTAACTATGGGGAATAACCGTAAAAAAGTTCTTATTATCGGATCAGGACCGATAATCATCGGACAGGCGTGCGAATTTGACTATTCGGGCACTCAGGCGTGCAAGGCGCTGAGAAAGCTCGGATACGAGATCGTGCTTGTCAACTCCAATCCCGCAACCATCATGACAGACCCGGGCATTGCTGATGTTACCTATCTTGAGCCTCTTAACGCTGAGAGACTTGAAGAGATCATCGCTGCTGAGCGCCCCGACTGCCTGCTGCCTAACCTTGGCGGTCAGTCCGGTCTTAACCTTTGCTCAGAGCTTGACAAGAAGGGTATCCTAAAAAAGTACAATGTTGAGGTAATCGGCGTTCAGGTAGATGCTATCGAGCGTGGCGAGGACAGAATCGAATTCAAGAAAACTATGGACAGCCTTGGAATTGCCATGGCTCGCAGCGAGGTCGCATACTCTGTTGAAGAGGCGCTGAAGATCGCTGACAAGCTGGGCTATCCCGTATGCCTCCGTCCCGCATACACAATGGGCGGTACAGGCGGCGGTCTGGTATATAACACAGAAGAGCTTAAAACTGTCTGTGCAAGAGGTCTCCAGGCTTCTCTCGTAGGTCAGGTACTGGTCGAAGAGTCCGTTCTCGGCTGGGAAGAGCTGGAGCTTGAGGTTGTGCGTGACCGCAAGGGCAACATGATAACCGTTTGCTTTATTGAAAATATCGACCCTCTGGGTGTTCATACAGGCGACAGCTTCTGCTCCGCACCTATGCTCACCATTCCCGAGGACGTTCAGAAGGAGCTGCAGCGTCAGGCTTACAAGATCGTTGACGCTATTCAGGTCATCGGCGGAACCAACGTTCAGTTTGCAAGAAACTCCGAGGACGGCAGGATCATCGTTATCGAGATAAACCCCAGAACATCACGTTCCTCCGCACTTGCTTCCAAGGCAACAGGCTTCCCTATCGCACTTGTTTCCGCAATGCTGGCAACAGGTCTTACTCTGGAGGATATCCCCTGCGGCAAGTACGGTACTCTTGACAAGTATTATCCCGACGGTGACTACATCGTTATCAAGTTTGCACGCTGGGCATTTGAGAAGTTCAAGAACGCCGAGGACAAGCTTGGTACTCAGATGCGTGCTGTGGGCGAAGTAATGAGCATCGGCAAGACCTACAAGGAAGCTTTCCAGAAGGCTATCAGAAGCCTTGAAAAGGGCCGCTACGGTCTGGGCTTTGCAAAGGATTTCCACGATAAGGCCAAGGAAGAGCTTATCGGTATGCTCCACGTTCCCACTTCCGAGCGCCAGTTCATCATGTATGAGGCTCTCAGAAAGGGTGCTACCGTTGATGAGCTGTTTGAGCTTACAAAGATAAAGAAGTACTTCATTGAGCAGATGAAGGAGCTTGTTGATGAAGAAAACGCACTTATCGCAGCCAAGGGCGCTATTCCCGAAAAGGACGTTCTTGCACAGGCTAAGAAGGACGGCTTCTCTGACAAGTACCTTTCACAGATACTTGATGTTCCCGAGAATGATATCCGTGCAAAGAGAACTGAGTACGGCATCGTTGAGACATGGGAGGGCATTCACGTAAGCGGAACTCAGAACGCTGCTTACTATTATTCCTCCTACAATGGAACCGATAAGGATCCCGTTAACAACGACAGACCCAAGATAATGATACTGGGTTCAGGCCCCAACAGAATCGGTCAGGGTATTGAGTTCGATTACTGCTGCGTTCACGCTGCAAATGCTCTCAAGGAGCTGGGCTTCGAGACTATCATGGTAAACTGCAACCCTGAGACTGTTTCAACCGACTATGATACCTCTGACAAGCTTTATTTCGAGCCCCTTACTCTTGAAGATGTTCTTTCTATCCATGAAAAGGAAAAGCCCGTGGGCGTTATCGCACAGTTTGGCGGACAGACTCCCCTTAATCTTGCGGCTGACCTTAAAAAGGCAGGCGTGAACATTCTCGGAACAACTCCCGAGACCATCGACTTTGCTGAGGACAGAGACCTGTTCAGAGGCATGATGGAAAAGCTTGGTATCCCCATGCCAGAGTCGGGAATGGCTGTTACGGTTGACGACGCTCTCT